>CAACVD010000485.1_pt1 | contig 19507 bp, 43 predicted proteins | sample 2381771 | NCBI WGS metagenome assembly CAACVD01 (sample SAMEA5211965, study PRJEB30684) | marine metagenome | biome: Marine; feature: Epipelagic; material: Water | collected 2015-10-15 | depth 15 m | reverse complement strand
ATTGGAATATTACTCGTGTATATTCCATTATACAAAGAAGAAAGGAGAAACCATGACAGTTGGGACAGATAAAGCAAAAGCACCAAAGTTGTATAACAATGGTAAGACTTATGCACAAAACATTGCTGATGGTACGTTTATACCAGTTAAGCATATTCAGAATCATAAAGAAGTTATGACTGAAGTTGCTGAATTAAAAGCAATGATGGCTAATATCGCAGAAAAATTAGCTAAGTAGATATGTTGGTTACCCCCACTTCAATGTGGGGGATACCCACAAGAAAGGAATTTATGATGCAACACAGCAGAGTAATATTCAAAGATAGATTACGAGGTAGAAAGATTTCTTTGAAGAAAGGATTAGAGATTATCTACCAACTACCATTCACAGGATTTATACGTAATGATAAATTTTGGTGGTGGCGTAACTATATCGACTGGATCAAGTACTTACCAATAGAGTATCCAAGCAAGGGTATGCTAATGGTTGTGAGATTAAATCATGAGAGTAAAGATCCAAATACTATTAGAGTAGTAACCACCGGTGGCTTTAGCAGTCGCAAACCACAGGTGCTTAAGAAACTATTTAGAAAGGAGTTGTAATGACTAAAAGACGTAAAGATGTAGGTAGTATTACTTTGCTTCGTAAGAATGTAGCAAAGCACTTACTATTGAATAGAGTGAGATCTGGTCTAACACAAACAGAGTGTGCAGATATGCTTGGTGTTTCTTTTCAACAGTATCAAAAGTGGGAGAAAGGAATCAACAGAATATTTGCTGAACAGCTGCTTGAGTTATGTATCAGAGGTAAGTGGCAGCTAGAAACATTTTCATCAAGACCTGAAGATGTATTATTCACATATGAAGAAGCATTGAATCAAACTGAGTATGCAGGTGAGACTATGTTAGCTGAAAAGATTGCATTTGTGAAAAGAAAGTTCCAAGTGCTAGATAGTCTAGTGCCATCTACCACATTGGCAGAAAGGGAATGATGAATGCTATTTTTAATATAGTGAAATTTGTAGGGTTTACACTTGGTTCAGTCCTAGTACGTAAAACTTACAACTGGTTAGTTGAAGATGTAGATCCTCCACCAGGAACTAAAGAGTTCGCAAAGGAGCTACGTGAATCTGAAATAAAATACAAACGATTAAGGAGAAAATATGAATCGTATATCAAAAGCAACAAGCATGTTGTTAAAAATTCTGACGATACCTGCTAGAGTTACAGTAGGTCTCATTAGAGCTGTTCAAAAAGAAATGCCTGAACAGATAGAGTTTCCTTATGAAGTAAGGAAAAAACAAGAAAAGGAGAACAATGACAGAAACAGTTAAAGTATCTCAGAAAGAGAAAGTAACTAAGAAGTATGGTGCTATGGTATCATACTATGCTGAGTTATTAGGTCTGTGTCATGAAGCTGTAGCAAAGAACAGTAAGCTAAGTAAATTAGATCCTATGGGTCAAAAGACTTCAGCGACTACTTTGTTTATCAGATCTTGTGCAAGAATGGACAAGAGTGACGAGACTAAGTCGAAAGCAGAGAAGCTTATGGACGTAAGCGGAGAGCTTTCTAATCAAAAGATTGCATAGATCGGAAGACCAAAAGTCTTTTAAAAATCGAACCTATACAATACCCCCTGTGTTTTGAATTTTTTCCCTCGTTTCGCAGGGGGTTAACAACAGAAAGGAAATATGAAACCAATACGTAAAGACGAACAAGTATACTTGAAAGAGTATATCAATAGAAAGTTTGATGCTCACAGATCACATCTAGAATCTGAAAGACAGATTGATGTTGATACTGCTGTAGAGAATAATCTTTCTAAATTTAGAAACAAGTTAAAGTTAAATGATATGATCAGAACAGTAACAAAGTTAGCTTCAGATTATAGTGATTTTGTAGATAACTATGAATCACGTAAAATAGATAAAAGAAGATCTTTGTTAGAAGCTGGTGAAAAACTACAAAAGAAACTTTCTAAATGGAAATCAGTTAGAAGATGGGAAAAAGACCCTGATTTTGTAGGTAGATTATCAAGTGATGATCCAGTTGATCCAGCTGATATTGATAAATATATCACAACAGTTTGTGAAGAAGAAACTATCAAAGCTTATGATAGAAGTAAAAAAGGTTTAGCTATCAGAAGGTTAGATGCACAAAGAGAAGAAGCGGAGAATGCATTATACTCTGGTGGATCTATGGCAGCTGTAAGACAATACATCAATAGTGTATTCACTCAAGCTGGTATTGCTGATAACGTAGCTAAAAATTTGTTATTGTTATCTCAGAAGTAAATCGGTATGCCCCCATCTTTGTGTGGGGGCTACCTCAACAGAAAGGAACTTGTGAAAACAAATAAAGTAGAAAAAAAATATTATGATCTTATAACTGAATCTGCTTTTAGAGATCTACAAAAAGTATCTAAAAAGTATATGAGTTATAAGTTACCTGATAAGTATGATCACTTAAGAAAAATGCCTTTTTATATGATGATGTCTGAAGCTATGCATTACATATTAGAACAAGGTAATTGTGTTCATACATTAAACATGATGATCAAAGATGCTAAGAAAACAGCAGTTGATTATGAAAAACAAAAACTAAAGGAGTAATATGGAAAAAGCAAATAACAACATAGTATACTGTGTTGTACAAATCGATTGGACTTGGACAACTAATGAACCAAGACCAAGTATTATTGCAACGTATGGCAATCGTGAAGATGCTGTACAAAAGCAAGATCTAATGAAAAAGATAGCAACTATTGATCAAAGCAAAATGCAATTCAAAGTTATATCTATTACTTACGAGGAGAAGAATGAAGCCAAGTAAGCAAATTAAAATTCTTAATGATGCTACTAAAAGAGCTTTAAAGGATGTAGATAAACAGCGTGGAGAAGCTCCACCTGACTACATCCAAGAGTTCTTTAAATGGTGTAAGCTAGTTAAGAAATACATAAAGGAGGCAATGAACTAATGCCATTTACACCTGATCCACAAAAACAAAAGAACATAGCTGCTATAGAAAAGTTATTGAAAGATAACAATATACAGTATGATATTACATTAGTAACTGATAGTGATATACTTGTAACTATAGCTGTTATGCCTAAAGACTATGTAGAAGCGGAGGAAATAGAATGAAACGTAAATCACAATGGAATGTAATCATATGGACAGCAATGGGTGATGTAAAGTTTAGAGTGTTTGTACAAAAACCTGATTGGGCAAACATTAAACCTTTAATCAATGCTGATATGATTGAAATACAAAAAGGATATGATACTGATATATCCAATAGATCATTTGAGATGCTTTGCAACGAAGAAGCAAAGTTAACTAATATGATTGTTAAAAACAATAGAGCAACTAAAGCTTGGTATGAATGGCAAAAAAGAACAAATCGTCAATGTTTGCCTGGTGACTTCATAGCTGGTGATGTTGCAATATTAAAGAAAGTATATGAACCCAATGAAACTGAACAGGAGGTATCGAGTGCAGCTTAAAGTAGGTAAAAAGAGTAAGCTTGTAAAAGAAGCAGAAGAACAAGTTGCTAATTTAAAAACATCCATTGATATGATGGAGAATATTATTGAATTAGCTGCTGTTGCTGACAAACATGCATTGGAGTTGCAATCATGGATAAAAGAGTATAATCTAGACATAGAGTTGTTAAATGCACAAATAACGGAGGTTGCAACACATGACTGATATGAACAATGCTATGAAAGCTGATTATCTTAGAGTGTTAACTGAGAATAAAAAGCTTAAACAAGAAAACGCTAATCTTCAGAAGGAGATTCATACTATGAAATCAATCATACCAAAAGAAGATCCTATAGAAACTGAGGTTAAAACAGATGAGTGATGAATATACAATAGGTTCTGATGACAAGATTGCACGTTTAGAAAAACGTGGACGTGGCTTCAGAAGATTAATCACTGCGATAAATGATTTACCATTATATGGTATCATACACGCAACACATCCTACATTGGTAAATGAATTAGAGTTGTTTAAAGATAAGTTAAAGAATTTAATATCTGAAAACAATAATGATTTGGCTCAACATTATACAAATGAGTCACTTCACTCAGATCCATTTAAAGATGAAATTAATAATCAGTACACAAAGAAAGGTACTTAATAAAATTCGTTCATGACGGATAGGTAAGCTAGAACCTGTATTGAGATAAATACTAGTTTTTAATTTGATCTCAAGCTAAAGGCCTGCAGCACCCATCAGGGAGACTTGGTGGGTGGTTAAATCCAGTTCTTTGGAATACAAAGTACTTCACCAAATTCAATTATATTATCATTTGCATCAGTAGAGTATGTACCGAATGTAATTATGTATTCATCGGTTTCTTTGTAGATCCAACCTTTAGTTTTAGAAACAGCAGGTTTAAGTTTATCCATATCTGCTAAACCAATCCAACCAGTTTCTGATTGTGCGTCATACCATTTGATATGACCTTTAATAGGTTTGTATGGAAAATCTTTAGAAACTTTTTTCTTTTTAGTGTATCGTCTCGCTGCCATGATCCAAGTAATTTAGATTATAATATTCATCAAATGAATTATCTACTGTTCTTGGTACATCTATACCATGTTCATCTAACAATAATTGTAGATGTGTAGATGTAATAATAGCAAGTGACATAGACTCAGCTACCTTTTTAGGTAAAGCTTTATCTTGTGCCATTAAAAATTCTGTTACCTTTCTTGCACTTACAGTTTCAATGAAGTGTTGAGAGTAAGGTTTTTTGTTATTTTTTTTAGGTGTAAATTTGTATATTATTGCCATAACGAACATACCTCTAGCGAGGATAACTAAAGCTAATATTTGACCTGCATCAAGAAGTCAATGTTCATTTTACATAGTGGTAAAAGTTTGTCGTAGATCTCTTTTTGTATGTATTCTATGTTATTTTTATCGTCTTTATCCCATAAAACGTAGAATTTACTAGCATAATCCATAGGATCTATGTCTAATTTTTGCCAAAACTTACGTTCACCTGTCATATGTAATTGATGATGATGTGCGTAGCATAATGGTATAGTCCAGCAATCACTAACTTTCTGTGATATGCCACGTTTCTCAGCTATAGTTATATGGTGAGCTTGGCATTCATGATACATGCATAGTAGACATTGCTGACTAGCTATCCATTGTAGGTATTTCTTTGACTTCCAATTTTTTTTTGACACCTTGACCTTTTATAGTATTTCTCACTTTAACGTAACCAAAATATACAGCTAAGCTGCGTAAAGCATCGTGGACTAAATTACTAGCTTTACGTTCAGACATATGCATAGATTTACTAATCTCAGTTATAGAGTAATTTTGATAACAAAAGTACTTTAGAATGATTATAAACTGAGGTAGTAGTTCTTCAGATATTTTAGCTAGTATACTAAATGCTCCAATCTTAGAGTCCATTATACCTTCAGATCCATAGTCCAATTTAGGTTCATAGCTAGAAGCTCTGCCTCCTAGCTGCGATATTTCACATAGTCGTCTATATCTAGATCCTGCAATAAATTCAGGTTCAGATATTAGTTGTCTATGAAACATATAATCTAGTCTGGACTCTCGTACATTCTTCATTACAGTTTTCTTATCAAACTGTTTTGCAACTAATTCTAGTTTATCCATACTTACTTATATACGATTGAATAGATTTATCAACGAGTGATTTGAATAGGTCATCTTTATTGTATTTACCTAGTAATCTATCTACACGATTACTAGATCTACAATTATGATAAAACAAGATTTTACTTTTACACCCATACCTTTTGGTAGGTTGTAAAAGGTAAGACATTATAATTGAGAGATTATATACAAAATAATCTTTCTCAGTTTTAATTGTTTGTTTACCTTGCAATATTTTGATAGAAGTATTGTACTTACTATTTAAAAAGTTATGAATATTAATCAACATAAAGGATTTAAAATGCTTAAAAAAGAATACTGTCATAGTGCTAGTTCTGCTAATGCTTTCATAGATTCTCCTGCATACTGGGTTATTACGAAATTATATGATTTCGAAGGCCCTGTAAATGCTAGAATGTCTATGGGAACAGCAGCGGAACATGCAGCTAACGAAGCTATGAGCAATCTAGATATGGACGAACACAAAGTCCAAGAGGTTGCTGAAGCTAAGTTTGATGAGCTTACTGAAAATGAGTTCAAAGAATCACCTGAACGTGAATGGTCAGTTGATATTGCTATGAGATTTGCACAAAACTTATCAGAGTTTGGTGAAGTAGTTTCTTATCAAAAAGAGACTATTACAGAAATGCCTAATCTCAAGTACCCAGTTAAGACTCTTACCGATTTTGAGTTTGAAGATGTTATTGTAGATACTAAAGCTACAGCATATCTAAAAAGACTCAAGAAAGGTACACTAGATCCAAACTGGTATCCAAAAGCAGCTGATGTTAGACAACAATTGTTGTACAAGCACGTTCGCCAAAAGCCTACTATGCTGCTTTATGCGTCTCGTGCAGACCATGAAGCTGTAGATATGGTTGATAGAGATATTGGTATGCTACATGATATTATTCATGCTATGCAAACAATAGAACATATTACTTCTATAGCTAAATCTAAAGAGGATATAATCAGAATGTTTCCACTAAATATGGACAACTTCAGATGGGGTAAAGAAGCCGATTCCCCATACAAAGAGTTTGCTAAAAAATTGTGGATTAAGGCATTCGATTATACTATAAAGTAATATGCAACAAATCGGTAAATTAGTAAATCATATAAACAGAAAGAGAAAAATAATGACTCAAACAGAGACATATAAAGCAACAGTCAAGGGTGTAAAGGACATTCATGATGATGAGAATCCAGTTAAATACTGGCTATCTGTAGAAATGGAAAATGGTATGGATAGAAGATTGTATGTAGATCAAAATTGTAGACATATACAGAAAGGTCAAAAGGTTACTGTAACTGGTTATCCAATTAAGAAACCAGGTAGTAACAATCAGACTTGTACTAAAATCGAAGTAGATGGTGAAGCTCCACCACAAGCAGAAGTAAATGCTACTGCTAGATCTAATGGTGCTGCATCAGTAAGAACTTCACAAGATGCTTGGAAAGAAAAGTACAGGCTAACTATGAGTAATTTACTTTCAGCAAGTATACAATCAGGTAAAGAAGTAGACTTTGGTCAGATTGATAAATATGTACGTATGATACTTGATGCTAAGTATGATGGTGAGGAGGCTCCGTTTTAATGGAAATCATCGCTATCATAATGCATTTAGTTAATGGATCTGTAGTTGAGGCATCTGTCTCAGCTGCAGGATCTAGAATGTTATGCACTGAAGTAGTAAAAAGCCATGTTGTTTTTGATGTAGATAAAAGCAAGATGTTATACAAAGGTGAACCAGTACTTATGTATTATTGTAAAGACAAGAAAGGAAATATTAAATCATGATTACTCAAGAAAGATTAGAAAAAGCTTTGACCTTTTTATCTGAAACTGATGAACAACACGCAAAGGTAACTGCAGGTGTTGATTATATCAAAGATCTAGCTAAGTCTCTCAAAGGTAGATTTATTCTTAACTGCGAAGATCAAAAATCTGTAGCTATGAAAGAACATGCTTGGTACGCTTCTGATCATTATAAAAAGCACATAGAAGAAAAACGTGCTTTAGTAGAAGAAGCAACTAAGTTAGAAAACAATAGATCTAAAGAGAACTTAGTTATTGATGTTTGGCGTACTCTAGAAGCATCTAGAAGAAACGCAAAAGTATGAAGTATCTAGTCAAAGTATGGGCTTGGCGACCTCTATTTTCAGAGGTTGTCGTCCATGCTGATTCAGAAGAACAAGTTAAAGAGAAAATAAAAAATTTAAAGCAAGATGAAATAGAGTGGCAGAGTAATCCTCTAAAGGGAGATAGAGTAACGTATGAAGTCTATACTAGGTCTGACAAAGACTCAGGAAAGTAAATACAATAAATCTCCCGAAGAAAGATTATTTATGTGTGTCATATCACAAGCATTCCAGGATGCCACTTATAAAGGCCCATATAGAGAATTAATCCAACATAAACGAGATGCTGTAGATTGGTTTGTAAATCAGAATAAAGATTTTAAACTAATATGCACTTTATCTAGCTATGATTGGGAGTACGTATCAGATGCTTTTCAAAAGGCACAAAAAAAAGGTTTAACCTCATATACAGAATATCAATATAAGTTCCTGTATGGTGAAGATAAACCTATTAAAAAAGATAAGTTTGTGTTAAGAGTACGAGATGAATACTTCTAAAATGAAAAAGGCAGATAGTATACTTAGCCAAGTACTAATAGACCATATTAAACGTCACGAAGCTGGACAAAAGAAATACGGTGGATCTATGGATGATAATCACAAGTCTGTTGTAGCATGGATAAAAGATGCTAAAGAAGAAGCTATGGACTTTGTGGTTTATTTAACCAAATTAGAGAAGCTCCTGACTGGTGATAACACTTCTGACAAGCTATTGTACGATTCGGAAAAGATACGTAAATAATATTAGATGTAACTTCTTTGTTGCAATGTTTACATTTGCCAACACGAGTTGCGATATATCTTTTCTTTTTGTACATAGGCTTATCATGGTCTTAGAGTCCAAATTATTATTCCAGCAATAGTTAATAGAGCTAAGATAGTATTTACTGGTATTATTATTTCCACTAACTACTTACTCCCATTAACCAAAGCATTATAAATATATAACAAATAGGTTCCATTATTTGATGATTTTTTTAATAGCTTTACTACCATCTATATTTGTTTCAAGCTCTGCTTCAACTGTATCGCATTTGTATTGTATATTATTGTTAATATCTCTTTCAGCAATACGTTTGCCTTTTAAACAATCTGACATAGCTGGTTGAATACGATGTTCTTTTAATTCACCTGCTACAAACATACAAAGAGCTACAACTGATTCAATCATTTTCCATTCCCATTTTTATAATACATATCTCTGCTTTTATCTTTTAAGCCTTCAATATCTGATAATGCTTTTTCCATTTGTTTTTTTAAAAATTCTATATTGACTTTGTTAGTCATGTTCATCTCTTGATTAGCTTGTATCTTTTCTAATTGTTTATATAGATCTTCAATCAACATGAATTGTTCTGAGTCCGCAGGCAATGAACCCATCAATCCACGAGGCCATTTTATTCTGAACTCTGTATTCTTCTCAAGATCAGATTCCATTAGTTGTAGAGTAGTACTATGTTTATTTAGCTTTTCAATAATGCCAAAATAAGCCCATACACCTACTGCTACAGCCCCTACAATCGCAAGTAAATTTCTTATCGGTAAAGCTACCGAAGTATTGTCTGATAATTTCATACATTATTTCTTATTTTTAAAGAGATCCATACCTGGTTTTAAACCATATATAGATCCAAAGATTCCAAGAACTAACCATTTGTAGAACTCAGGAAAGTTATTGAAGTATTCAAAAAACATATCAAGCTTTTCTTTAGCTTGTGGGTCTCCACTAAATACTGACCATGCGAGAACCACGATTGGCAGCACAACAATAATAAGAACTAGCTCGTCTTTCCATCCTTGTTTGTTGTCATTGAGTACAGCTTGTTTATATTCAAGCTCACCTCTAGCCATTTTTTCAGCGTGTACTTTCTCTGCATCAGACATAAGCATTTTAGTCTGTTGTCTATTTTTATAGATGTGAGATCCTGCTTGGATAGCCATCTTAGCTAATGAGAACCATGCCATATTAACACTTCCATCTTCTTCTAGCTTGTCTTAGTCTAGAGTTGGGATCCCTAGCAGCTTTAGGAAACTTCTTCATCTGTCCTGCACTTCTAGCACAAAATGATTTACGTCTCTTAGCAGCTTTAGATCCTGGTTTAACTTTACCTGTAACAGCAGTTTTTAATTTAGATCCAGGATTTTTTCTACGATATGCAGCAACACCTGCTCTCGTCATACCTGCACCTGATTTAGTAGGTCTAAAATTACGCCTGTTTCTTTTAGGCATGTTATCTTGTTTACGTGCCATTAAAAACTCCTATATCTTTTTACCTTCTTAGCAATACGTTTAGGTTGTTTACTAAATTGTTTACCTTTACGTTTTGCTTTTCTTTTTGCTCTTGTAGTAGCAGCATATTCTGCTGGACTTAGATTCTTGATAGCTTGCGTTGGCAAGTATCTTTCTCCAGTAACACTTGATTTTTTGCCAGATTTTGTTCGCCATTTCTGTTTCCCCCAAGCTTTTAAACTTTGTTGTCGTCTTGATAATGCCATTATATATTTTTGATTGTTTCTAGTTTATCTTCTGCATCAGCTATCTTAGCAATGAGTTTATCCATTTCTTCGATATGCTGAGGATGTTCACCAATCCCTACAGGATTAGTAAGGTATATATTTAAAGTTGCTTTATGTTCAGCTATTTCAGCTTTGTATTTTTTTACTAAAGCGTCAATGAGTATTTCTCTCACTTATAACCACCACCTGCTGCTTTATATCTTTTAGCAAGTAGTTGAGCTTTTCTAGCTGACCATTTGCCTGCACCAGTACCTTGTACGTTAGCAGCTTTAATTCTTTGAAATAGTCTTTTACGTAGTCCAGGCTTAGTATAGTTACCTGATTTGTTTACAGTTGATTTCTTTTTCATGAAGTAGGGTGACCTTCCCAAGCTTTATACATACCTTCAATAATAACTTCATCTTCATATGGTTGATCACCATTCTCCATTCTAATGATAGCTTTTACTAAAGGCAAGTAATCTTCAATGTTGTTGCCTAATTCTTCATCTTTTGTTTTAGATGTAGCTGCACAAACATAATTAATATAATTTTCTGTATCGTTTTCAGAAGGGGGCGCCCATCTATTTATTATTTTTTCTATAGTTTTAATATCGTAGTTAAATCTATAGGTTAAAAGAATACGCATTAATGCACGTAAGCCCCATACTGGTTCTTTAAATTGGCAAAAGACATCGTCATTCTGTTCTTCAGAAAGACCATCCCATGCTGTTCCTAATTTTATATTACCTGGATTATGATTTCTTATTCCTCTAGGTAATGATTTTTTTGATCCATCGTCCATGTTTATTTAGTACCATTGGTATAAGCTTAGGTAAACCATTGATTATGGCTGCACAACCTATGATTGGCCTAGCTCTTTGTGTTTTATTATATCGAAAAGCAAGAGCATCTTTATTTATAAGACAACCTACTTGCAATCCGTAATACAAACCTAATGAATTTCCATAATATTTTATATTATAGGAACTGTGGTAATGTCCTTGAACGCAGCTCATACCCATAGATTGAGCTAGTTTAAGCACATCAGCTACTTTCCCATGACAAAAATATACTGGTCCATTAGAAGTCTGTATAGTTAAGTCATCATGCCATTTCCAACCTTTGCCTACTTTTAGAAACTCATTGTAGTCTCTAAGATAAGCTTTAGGAATGCCATGCTTTAATGCTCTACGATAGACTAAACTTCCATGATTAGAATCTAATAGATCCATTTTAGGAAATAGAGTCTCCATCTGTTTAATGATGGGTAAAGATAATTTTAATTCGTCACCTGCACTTGGTAAGTCAGGATCACTATCATGAAAAGACATAGCGTGTTTGTCTACTTCATCGCCTATATGAATTACTCTATCAGGCTTATAAATTTCTTTTAAATCTTTTAAAAAAGGTATCAAATCAGGATGTTGATATGGAATATGTGTATCTGAAATAATTAATATTGATTTGTTCATATCAAATCTGTACTACAATTTATGCGAGAAGTATAGTGTTAGGTAAAACTATGTATTCGTAGCTTCTACACAATCAAATTGTACAATAACTTTTAATTTATCTGCATTCTCTTTACCAAAATCACGTGTAATCTGCATACCATTTAAGTATCCAGCAGTAGCACAATCATAGTAACTATTGTAAGCACCAATAGTCCTATCTTCGCCACATTCCATTTTTGCCCAAGAGCATACAGTAATAACTAATAAAAACTTCATTAAAGAACCTTATTTAATAAGATAAATAACTCTCCTAATACAGCTAATCCAACAGCAGAAATGATATAAAAAATTCTATCTATATCTTTTTTGATGTGGGCTAGGTGATTATTTTCTATAGTATCTATCTTACTAGCAAGTACTTTAACATCTGCTTTAACATCAGCTATCTCTAGCTTACGTCTATCTTCTCTATATTGTTCCATTAAAATAATGTCTCGTAAGGATTTCTTACAAGACCTCCTAGTTTATATTGTGTATATCTTGGTCCTTTGTATCTTGGATGACCTGATTGACCTAACACAAAATCTAATGCTACATCAGCAGCTATATCAGATGGTATCTTACCAGCTTCAAGCTGTTCTTGTATAGATCTTACACTACTTTGTAGCCAAATAGGTAAGAATCTTTGACCTGCTTGACCGCCTATTTTCATAGCTTTTTCAATAGCAGTGTCATCTTTAACTGTAATACTAGGTGACCAACCAGTTGTTAAATACTGTTTGTTAGTCATAATCTCTGTTAATGTTCTAGGTAAAGAACCAATCTTTTTGAGTCCTGTTTTTTGTGGATCTGTAATCCAATGAAACGGCTCCATAAGTTGTTTAGAGAATGTAAGTACATCTCCATTACCTAGATCTATCCTAGTAGGATCTTTGTTTTCTAATATTGATTTACCTGAGAATGCATAGTTTAATACACTACCAGCTACTGCATATATTAGTGCAGCTCTAGCAAAATAATATCCATACATACGTCTAGCATCTGTTGCATTTTCAAATGCTGGCAATGATTTACCAATGATACGTAAGTTAGATATAGTCCAATCAGGTGCAAATAGTAATAATTGTAAGTAACCTCTAGATCCTGGTTGAAATGTAGTTTGTGCTAGTTTTTTAAATATTGGTGTTTGTATTCTTCTAGTCATAGCAAACCAATCTTGACCACCAAAAGCATCATTTGTAAATTGTGCTGCTAATCTAGCTTTACGATAGATCTGTGCTTGTGTTTTATCTACAGCAGGATCTAATGTTTTATTTAATTGTGTTAAGAATGTATATAGTTTTGCATGAGTAAAGATACGATCCCATGTAATTTTATCAAAAAACTTAAATACGTTTTCTACTTTCTCACCTGCTTTAATACCAAACTGATGTTTTAATAATCTATCAAACTTACGCATTTGTGCGTAGAATCTGTCAAAGCCAACATCTTCAGGTGTTGATATAACTAATCTATTTGCTTGTGCAAATCTAACTACATCATTAAATCCAGCTTCTTTGATTGCTTGGTTTGCGTGTGTAAACTCTGTAAGATATTTACCTGGATTATTTATAAGTTCTTCTATTTCAGTACCTTTTCTACTAAAAGCTTGTTTAATAAATTTACCAGTAACTTTCATAGGTACACCAGCAAATACCATACTTTCAGCTAAAGCTCCTGCATGAAAGAATGAAAAACCTACAGCTAATCTTTTCATCATTAAATTTGTAGTAAAGATACCTGACATAAGTTCACCTTCTGTCGTAGCATCAAATACCATTCTTAATGATTTTTCTGTACCACGTATAATATATACTTGATCTCTTTTACCTAAAAACGGATGATTAAATTTAGTATAGTGTGATCCTAAAAATCTACCATATGTACCAGCTTGTCTTGGATTGTTTATCATCAAAGGTAACTTTGCTGTAAATCCTTGACCAACAGGTACGACTACTGGACTATACTCAGCTTTAGTCAAATACTTAATCATTTGTCTTGTAACTAATGCTCTGTTTAATGAGCTTGTATAGATACGTAACAATTCAGCAGGATCGTCCATACCTTTCTTTAAGGTATAACCTGCTTGATAGCCTTCATTAATATCTGCAAACTTTCTTTGTCTACCAAGTTTAAATACACCTGATACACCAGTTATTTTTTCATCAAATTGATTTGCAAATAATAATGGTTCTTTACTAAACTGATCCCATAATAAAGGTAAGTAATTAGTTCTATAAGAATTAATTAATGTAGGATCTAGTTTATCTACTTCTTTATATAAATCGTCTAATGTTTTTCTTATATAGAAAGCTGCTTGTCTTTCTCTTTTAGTTAGATCTTTAATAGTTAGTTGTTTACCATTAAGATCAAACTGTAAATTTTTATTTACTTTAGTACCCTGTATATAATGAAATACTTTAGATCTAGAAGTATCATCAGGTATAAATTCTTTTATTCTATTTACTACTGGTATAGCTGTACTTGTTAATTTACTATTATATACATGTGCAGCATCTAATGCATTCTCAATAGACTTAATGCTCTGTGTTTCAAATTCTTCAGGCAATGTTCTCATTAGTCTAAATAGACCTTTACCTGCAAGATAAATACCTGCACCTACACCAAAACCTATAGCTGATTCTTTTAGTTTATCTTTAGGTTCTGTTAAGAATTGTGCAGTAGCTCCTATAGCTCCAAATGATGCAGCTTTAAATGCTGTAGCTTTGGCCATATCTAAACCTTTTTCAATGGGTTCAGCTAAAGCTATATTCATTGTAGCTGCTAGTCTGTTAAATTCTTCAACAGATACATCTTTGTATTGTTTTCTTAATTCTTTTATTAAAGCACGTGTTGCTACTCTATCACCATCAGGTGTAAGCTCTAATAGTTTATCAGGCTTAATATTCTTTGTAGCATTTACAAAAGCTTGTCTAATCTTAGGTTCAGGAATATTAAGATCTCTTGCTGCCAAAGCAGGTATACCACCGAATATGGTACTCAGTACTAATCCAGCAGTAGCTCCAATAGTAGTTTCTGTAGTAGTTCTACCTAATGCGATCTCACCTCTCTCTCCTAATTGTAATCCTGTAGAAAAAGCTAATGGTGTAAATAGTGCAGCAGCTGCACCATATTTAATATCTTTACGATAGTTTTCTTTAAACTTATCATCTACATACTTAAATCTTTTTGAGTATTTAGCACGAGTAGCATTTACTACCCCTCTACCTAATCTTGTAAAAAATACACTAGGTACTGCTAATAAGTATGCATCTGCAATAATCATGTTTACTAGCTCTGCACCCATAACTCCTGGATGTTTTTTTGCTAGTTTTACAACTTCATCAAATCCGAACTTTTGTTCTCCATCTTCTATAAGATAGCCAAACTTATCATAGATTCGTTTAGCTTCTTTGTATTGACCAGTCCAGTAACGATCAGGATTACGTTGTAAGAAACGTAAAGCTTCTTCAGCTTGTTTCTTTTTAGTATTACCTGTAAGCCATTGGTAGAGTGAGGCAGGTAATGATTCTTCAAATAATAATTCTAAAGGGTTTCTTAATGATGAAAAAAATCCTGGTGGTTTTTGTATATTAGATTGTAAAGGATCTCTTAATGGATCTCTAATATCAACAACTGGATCCTTGAGATTTACATCATCAAGTTTAAATCCATTAGCCATTAATTTCTCTTTTTAGGTTTAAATATATTAAAGTCGCCTCTAGCTGTATTTTTAAAAGTCTTGTAAGTTCTACCTTTCATACCTGATACAACTCTATCTTCAAGACCCATAGCTGCTAAACCTTCTTCATTAATTTTTCTAGGTTTTACTGCAACAGATCTATCTTTAAATAAACTAGCTTTAGCTCTATCTGTATATCTTTTTGTTATTTCTGTAAAAGCTTGTTGTGATTTTGTTTCAGCAGTTTTAAGAGATTTCATAGCACCTTTTTGTTTAGCTTTGAATATACTAGCTTTAGGTACTTTTTTGCCTGCTGCTCTTAAACCTTTAACTCCACTTGCAGTTTTAGCTCTACTTGTTTTTAATTCTTTTTGTAAAGTTTTAAAAAACATTTTATTCTCTGCTTTCATAGCATAGCTTTCAGCAGCTAGATCTGTCATAGATTTTTGGCTCATACCCATATACTCAGGTGCTTCACCAAACTTAGCTCTTGCTGATTTTTCTGCTACTTTACTAGCTTCCATTCCAGCAAATCTGCTAGGTGATTTTTGAGCAGGTAACTTTTGTACCTTAAATTTTTTCCATTTTATCATAATGCCTCCTAGAAGTAATCAGGGAATCTGTTTTTAAGAATTTTAGTAGCTCTATCTAGAGATACATTTTTAAGTTGTGGATTAGCTTCTAATAGCATATTAACAACATTACTGTCATCATTGCTTACTACTTTACCACTTGCTTTAGGTGTAAAGATCTCAGGCCCAGCTTCACCAACTAAGTAGTTTTTACCTTGTGTAACTGGCCCACCCATTTCTCTAGCACCATCAATTTTACCTGTTGCTTCAACAGTACCACCAATAATACCAAAGAATGAAGGATCTCTTTTCTTAATTTTTCCTTCGTTTTCTAATGCTTTAAGAGCTTGTCTAATATGTTTTCTACCAAATCTAACAGACTTACCGCTTTTAGCTTCTTTCTTAGCTATTTTTTCTGCTCTATCGTAAACACTATCAAGAGCTTCTCTATACTTAGCTTGTTGATTGCCTCTTTTTAATCTATCTAAAATATTTGGTTCGTAGTAATCATCTTCTGCTAATACTGCTGCAACTTCATCTCTTTGTGCTTCAGTAACAGGAGCTAATACTTCAGACTTTTCTTTAATTCTATCTGCATACTGGCTTGATATAGCACCAGCTGTAACTGCATTATCTAATAATGATTGTGCTATAGGTTGTCCTGTAGCTGATGATTTCATAAGTCCTAAACCTAATGTAAACATAGGATTAGCCATAAGACCTTCAAACCCACCTTTGTCTTTCCATTGTGATTGTATACCAGCTAGATCCATACCAAAAATTCTTTTAGCTTGATCATCGTTTATACCAAGCCCTTCAGCTCCCATAGCTCTAGGTGATGCTGCTTGTTTTTGTCTTTGTCCTACAGGTGTAGGAAAAATAGGATTTCTAACTAATGGTGATTCTTTTTGTTGGTATGTTGGATTTTGAACTACACCTCTCTGATCTGTTTGAGGTGGCATAGCATCATAATTCATACCTGAAAAATCATCATCTAATATACCTGTAGCTCTTTTTCTTAAATTATCAATAAATGACATTATATTACTCTCCTATTTAGGTTACTTGCTTTTAAAAAATCATAATAAGGACTATCACTTACTGCAAGTAATCCTTGTTGTGATCTTGGTGTATTCAATATACCTTGAACATCTGAATACAAATCTTGTACATATCCTTTTGAACCAACAAAATTAAATAAAAATTCTGAAGGTTCAGGTAATCCTGTACTAGCAGTATCAACTGTTCTAGTTTGTATATTACTACCTGCATCTCTAATGTCATCCATTGTATCTTGCAATGTAACATTATCTGTACCTGTAGTAACTATTCCACCAGTATCTAAAATACCTTGTGTCATAGGTCTGCCCATTTCTCTATTAAATTTAGCAGTTTGATATGCCCCTTTAATACTTTGACCTACAATAAAATTTACTGGGTTAGTTAAAATCTTTGTTGCTGTTCCTAATGTTCCTGTAACTGTTGCTGTATCAGAAGCTATATTAGCTCTAATATTATTAGCAAGGTTGGATCCTGTATCATTAGGATTTATATAAGATCCTGGTCTAGCACCTACATCTGTATATGGACTTGGTACTCCTGGATCTTGTCCTCCAGCATCATATGTTGTATCAGTTGTAGGAGTTGTTCCTGGCCCAAATTGTTCCATAACAGTATTATATTCTTCTTGATCTCCACCTGTACCACCTTCTGATACAGAATAATCTGCCATAGATTCAGTTGCTAAACCTGCTTCTACATCTGCTGATACTGAGTCGTTACCTGAGCTTGATGAATCACCACCACTTGACATTATAAAAGTCCTCCTAGTAATCCAAAGCCTCCACCTAATGCAGCTCCTAATCCAGCTCCTGATAATCCACCTATATTAAAGCTAGATCCCATCATATCTCCAAGAGCTGCACCTGTTAATGCACCTCCTGCTGCCATACCTACTGGGTTTGCTCTGAAGTCTTGTGTTGATTGTGCAACAGGAAATCCTGAAGCTATAGGTGAAACAACACTTGCGTATCTTTGTAAACTTTGAAACGGAGCCATTTGTCTTTCTTGTTCTAAACCTCTAAGTTCTTGACCAACAGCTGTTAAACTAGGTACTGCTCTTGCAGTCTGTAGTTGTCTGTTTCTTTCAGCTTCATATGATTGAAAAGCTAGCGGTAATGCTTGTTTTCCTAACTGGCTTACAACTTGTTGTTGAGACATAGGACTGCCTGGTGTTCTACCAGCTCCACTAAATTGTTGTGCAACATTAGTATAAGCACTAGATGCTACATCAGCAATTAAAGGAGATAAAAAAGGATTAGAATATTGTCCTGAAATTGTATCAGCTATTTGTTGATTAGCTAAATTAGCAATATTTTCTTGTGCAGCTAAACCTTGTAACTGTTGTGTTGTTGGATCTACATATTGTGGCCCTTGACCATAAATAGCACTAGCATCAGATATAATCTGATTTAATGCTGGTTGTGCTGGTGCATATGGTTCAGCACTTTGTATTGTAGTTCCACCACCTCCTGATGATGATCCTCCTCCAAATGACATATTATTTTTTCTCCTTATTGTTTTTTTCTAGTAAGACATGAGTTCTATTGTAACCAAATCTACTAAGTACTTTTTGCCAACCTGGTCTAGCAACTAATTCCATAGAATCACAGTTGTTTTTCCAGGCAAATTTTTCTATGTTTTTAATTAAGTGTTGCCACTTTTCTCTATGATGTCCTGTCATAATTCTAATGTTTAGACATCTCTTTAATGGTCTTTGTAATATCTCAGTAACTACAACACCATAATATTTTGTTTCTTTATCTTCTTTGTCCCACAATAACCAAAGTTGCATTTTTTTTTCTTTGATCCATTGTTTAATGCTAGATGATAAAGCATATCCGTTAGATCTAGCTAATGCATCTGCAACGTCTTTTTCAACGTGATGCCATGCATCATCCACCATATCTTCAGGTATATATACTAATTCAATCATAATTTTTTATGCCATTCTTCTATTGTTAATGATGGTTTGTGTTTATTAAATTGTCCAATAACAATATAATGAATTATAGCATAAATCATATAAAGACTAAATAGCCAATAAATCATGCAGACTTTTCGTCAAATATTTCAAGAATAGAACAACTACCGCTTATAGCATTTGCAGATGCTGCTTCTAATCTAAAAATATCTCCTGATTCTAATACTAAAATTCCATCTGATAAATCTTGTGAATTACCAGCACTTAAAGTATGTTGATCTACTTGATATTCTGTTGTTGCAGAACTGTCATATAAATAACCTTTAACTACAACATTACCTGTTCCATGGTTAGCTGTGTGAACATTTTTCATTAAAGCTGTTCTACCAGTAGGACAGGTATAAATATCTGTTTTAGCATTAGTTGTTAAATTATACTGTGCGTTTTTATATATATTAGCCATTATCTTGCTGTTG
>CAACVD010000484.1_pt1 | contig 19511 bp, 27 predicted proteins | sample 2381771 | NCBI WGS metagenome assembly CAACVD01 (sample SAMEA5211965, study PRJEB30684) | marine metagenome | biome: Marine; feature: Epipelagic; material: Water | collected 2015-10-15 | depth 15 m | reverse complement strand
GTTTTATAGTGGCGGTTTGACCAGTAGCATTGCTAATAAAATACCATTTTTGTTGATCGTTAGGATCTATTGTTAAGTTAAATGCACCAGAAGGTGTGCCACCTAATAACAATACTTTATGGTGTCCATCTGACAATGTGCCGTCATTTGAAGTTAATGTTGTATTACCAGATATAGTTAAGGTAACAACTCCGTTAAGAGCATCGTCTATAATATCAAAGTTGGTATTGGTTGTAGTTCCCCAAGTTCCAGCCTGTTCTCCAGACGTTATCTTTTCTATTCCCGTATTTGATGTATATGTACTTGCCATATTTACCTCACTGTATCTCTGTCCACGTTTCCGTACCTGACGGAGTTATCTCTGTATATGTCTCTGTACCACTAGGAGTTATAGTTGTATATGTTTCTGGTGTTGCACTTGCATTTACTTCTACAAACAAAATATCTCCTACTGAGGTTTTAATAAAACTTAACTCGGCACTTGAAACACCTGATCCTATCATAATACCATTTGATGTTTCTGTAAATGTAGTTTCAATATCTATAGCCTCTTCTGCTAATATTGATCCTTTAATAAATACAGCAGCCGATGTTATCGTATTGTTAAAACTTAAATTAGAATTAGCACCTGCTGAAATATAAATGCCATTTGATGTTTGTGTAAAGTTACCACTTATTTCGGAAACACCAGCTAATATACCAATACCTACAGAAGTTTTGGAAAAATTAGAGCTTATTTCGGAAACACCAGCTAACAATATTGTCTGGTCAGAAAATGGTTTTTCACAAAAGGCAAGTGAGCTAAACATTTATGCTCCTTCTAGTGCTGTTATTCTTGCTTCTAATTCTTGTATGGTTTTTACTAATAGTGGTACTAACTTGGATTGGTCTATAGATTGTGGAACAATATTTCCATCACTATCTACTGCGTCTTTTTCACCAGTAATAGCTTCTGGTACTATACTAGCTACCTCATGTGCAAGGAAACCATCAACAACACTATCTGTGCCATCTGCTATAAAGTTAAAACGAGATGGCTTGAGTTGCTTTAGTCTTGTGGTTGCATCCCAAGAAGTTGTTACATTTTCTTTTAAACGATAATCAGAACTTGTGCCATAAACTGTGCCTGAAGCATTAGTATATATTTGTCCCACTAATCCATTGCCATTATAAAAATTAAGATGATTATAACCACCAGTTCCTGAATTAGCACTATTCCAAAAACTTGCACCTTGTTCACCAGTAATTCTAACTCCAACTTGTGAAGCACTAGGTTCTGCTCCACCAGTATTTACATATATATAGCCTGAAGAAGCAATACGCATACGTTCTGAAAAAGAAAGTGCTGCACCTGCTGAACCAGAAGCAGCATTTGAAAAAATTATATTACCACCAGTTTGACTTATTATGGATGCTTCGTCTGTAGTTTGATACGCATAAGCACCAGTATCAGAGTCAATATAAGCATTGTCAGATATTGAAATACCATCAATGCCACCACCACCATTTTCACTTATTATTGCACCTTTTTCGCCAATGATTAAATGATTCCATGTATTATGCAAATCTGTAGGTGTACTTTTTCCTATTAAAACAGAACCCCCAGCATCTATACGCATACGTTCATTACCATTATTAACAAAACGTATATCGTGAGAACCAGTAAAGTGCATTTGACCAGTATGTCCTGAGCCACCCTTTACATAAGTTGTATAAGCTGCATTAGATAGGTAGAGGTCTTTGAAGCGTACTGAGCCAACCCCTAAATCTATTGCGTTATCTCTGTTTGCACCACCTGCATTGACAGGAATAATCCCATCAACACTGGGTGCAAATTTTAATCCAGTATCTCCATTTACAATGTAAATCTGACCTCCCTCTGCACCAATACTTCCCACAGTAGTGCCGTCTTTTAAAAACTGAGCAATATTACCATCACTAGTGTTTCTTCGTAGAACTAAAGGCACATCACCATCCCTGGTTGCATACACTCTTCCAATAGGTTGTACCTGCACACCTACATCAGAGGCGGTTGCACTAGTCTTACCCACCAACAAGTTGCCACTGCTGTCTATTCTTGCACTTTCAGCACCATTTGTTTTAGTATTAAAAATCATGTTTCTAGCTGTAGTAGAACCAGAGGTAATTTCCAAAGCACCTGAAGATGAATCACGTCTTATATATGAAGCATTATCAATATCAAAAGAACCAGTATTATTTTCAATCATAATACCATCTGTACTATTACCAATACGAGCAGCACCATTTACGTCAAGTTTTGTATTAGCGTTTGGACTTACAGTACCAACACCAACCCTATTGTTAGCTGAGTCTACAAAAAGTGTGTTTGTGTCTACTGTTAGGTCACCACTAAACGTACCTGTAGTTGTGTCAACAGCAGTTGCAATTATATCGGCAGGTTTTTTCCCTACGTATGTCATATTATGTTATCTCCAAATAACTCGTTACTACATCTACAGAACTAACTGCACTAGAGGTTATTTGAATTACATCAGAAGCATTAAGAACTACCTTTTGGTCTCCACCTACCACAACTAAACTTGAGCCTACAGGAATAGGTGCATCCTTAACTAAACGAGCAGTTGCTCCACCATTTATATTTAATTCTGCATTTACAGTTATTTGTGAAGTTGTAATGTTTGATAAACTTAAACCTATAACTGTAGTTGAAGTACTTGCAGGACATACATATGCATTAGTAGGAGAAGTTCCCACCCCTGCAACTGCTGAAACTTTAAAACTATTTGGCATGATATTTCCTTATTATTACTATATTATACTTGATATTCTATCCTAATGCAATAGCAAATGCAAGAGCTGCACCACTAGTATTATCAATACTTGTTGCCATTGTAGAAGATAAATTAGCTACAACAGTATTTATACTTGTAATAGCTTGAGTTCTATTATCAATACTAGTTGCCATTGTAGCACTAAGATTAGTTATTACAGTATTTATAGATGTAATAGCCTGTGTTTTGTTATCTATAGAAGTTGCCATAGTTGCACTAAGGTCTGTCACAACAGTATTTATACTTGTAATTGCATTTATATTAGTTGTTACATTTGTATTTGTATTATTAATACTTGTAGCAAATGTAGCACTAAGATTTGTAATAACATTATTTATACTTGTAATGGCTTGAGTTCTATTACCTATAGAAGTTGCCATAGTTGCAGACAAATTATCTACTACAGTATTTATACTTGTTATTGCATCTAAGTTAGTTTTAGTTAAAGCACTAACTGCAACTGCTAGATTATTAACAGAAGTTACAACACTATTTATAGATGTAATAGCATTTATATTAGTTTGAATTGTACTATTAATTGAAGTTATTATAGGACTTATTATATTTGTAGCACTAAGAGTATCAGCTATATTAATATTTGTTGCACCTAAAGAACTTACAGAAACATCATCAAAGCTTAATGTATCTGCAGTTAAATCTGTTATACTTGCTTTAGTTGCTCTTAATATACTTGTTTCTATTGTGGTTGCAGTAACTGTTGCTGCAGTTATCTTAGTTCCTACAGTAAGATTATTTAAAGTTGCATCAGTTGCACTAACTGCCTTCATATTAGTAGTACCTTCAATAACTACATCACCACCAATAGAAGTATTATTTTCTACAGTAAGAGAAGAACCATTAAAAACTCCACCTATAAATGAATTTGCAGAAACTGTAGTTGCAATAGTTACATCAACAACCCTACCATAACTATCAATGTTAAACTTACCTAAAGGTCCATAAGTTGCAGAAGTAAGACCTGTAGTGGCAAGACTTATAGTAGGATTACCTGCAGTACCATTTGCATTAGTTATAGATATAGGACTTGTTCCTACAAGAGTTCTTCCTGAAAGACTTCCTGAATCTCCTACAACAATTCCTGTAATACCTGATAAGTCTGCAATGTTATTTAATGCAGAAACATTAGCAGTTAAAGTTTCTCCACCTAATTGAAACGTGCCATTAATATTAACTTTGTCTGTTGCAAGTTGTAGTGGAGTTGCATTACCTGCTCCTGTCTCTACAGTTATTAAAGTGCTACTTAAATCTGAGTTACTTGTATTAACTTGAAGTAATTGTTTATAAGTATTTGCAATTTTTTGCCCTGTAAAATTACTCATATTGTATTCCAATCATTGTTAGTATCTTCCCAATTTTGTTCTAATGACTCCCAATTAGATTGTATATCTGTTCTAGGGTCAGGTCGTGAATCTCTAATAAAAAAGTTTTCTTGTATTCGTGGACTTTTATTTTGTGGGTGGTTTTTTAAATCATATGCTCCATCATAATCTTGAGGACATACCATTGTTCCATAACTAGTTTTTTTAAGTTGTCTTAACTTATATCTAAAACCACAAGTGTCACACAAACCATATACATTTTTATTTGTAGCCATTATATACTAATCTTTGGTGTTATAAAAAGACTTGCTCTTTCTCTGTCTTCAGTTAAAGCTCTTGCAAGTCTTTCTTCATATTCTGTTTTAATCATTGCAATTCTATTCATGTCTACATTAGGTCTTTTCATTGACATATAATATGCAACACCTGCAGTTAAACATGGTAAAAACTTTCTTGAAATATCTGCTGTCTGTATTGCAGACTTATTAACATCCTGCATATATCTTATAAGTTCTACCTTTACTTGGTCTGTAGAATTTTCAGGTAGCGGCCAAAGGTAAACTACAGGATTATCTCTTTCATGTCTTACTGCATACTGAGTAGGTCTACCTATTTGTTTCTTATTAGGTATCTTTAAATATTCCTGCATAGATATACGTTCTAGCTGTATATCAGTATCATCTCTATTAACTACTGCTTCTAATACGTCAATGCTTGAAGATGCAAGTGAGTATGTAGTTGTACTTACAGAAACTGTAAACACAGAAGTTTCTGCAGTCCATAACATTATGTCTCTATTTTGCCAATCAGATAGTAATAAGTTAATTGACCTTCTTGCAGACTTAGGTTCATGTCCTAGTGTAGGCTCACCACCTATCATTTCCATTGCTTCTTGAATGACTTCATCTATGTCCATAGAAAAGTTATATGTGCCTGATGTACTCATTTCTTTTTAATCTTTCTTTTTTTATTTTTTTTAGTAGCAGGCTTTTTAATTTGCTGTGAAATATTACTTCTACCAATAGCCATTATTTATCTCTATGCTCTTCTGATTCCTTTTGTGTGCTTTTGACTTTTAGGTGGTGCTTTTTTGCTTTTGCCTTCTCCTGCCCATAACTTTTTATCTGCCCAGTAAGCAGCTGACATTTTACCCTTTTGTATATTTTTTGCGTGGCGAGCCTTAAAACTTTTTCTAGCTTCTTTAGAATAGTTGTGACCCATTGAAGAATCACCATAGTGTATAAGCTTAATTCTGTCACCCTCTTTAGCCAAGACCATACCTTTTTTACCTGCTCGGTCAGACCTTTTAGGTTTATTAAATCCTGCAAATTTTTTCCCACGATATTCTATTCCTCCTGATGGTAATCGTTTAACTCCTGGATACTTACTCATTTATGCTATCCTATACTTTTTAGTTTTCTTTGCAATCTTTGTAGGCTGTTTTACAAATTGTTTACCCTTTTTAGTTCCTGCTCTTTTAGCTTTTGTTGTTGCTGCATATTCTTTCGCTGACAAAGACTTAATTGCTTTTTCAGGTAAATACCTTTCACCTGTTTTAGAAGAAGGCTTGCCAGATTTTGTTCGCCATTTTTGTTTAGTCCATTTAGAAAGTTTATTAGTAGATTTCTTTTTGCCTGAATAAGTACCTCCTGAATCTTTATAGTATTTAACAGCTAGTTGCATTGCTCTTGCAGAGTGTTTACCACCCATTTTTGCCTTTGCTCTTGCCTTTGCCGCTTCCCACTTTTTAGGGTCTCTTTTGACTGCAGTTGACATACTAAATTCCTTTACATACACAAGTCTTCATATTTAATTGTATAATTTCTATGTTGAGCTAATTCCTTATTTCTATTAATACCTATTATATTATTACATTTTATTATTTTTAACAACCAATTTATCATAAGCTTTTTTTATTTCCTCTATTGTTCTTTTACATCCTATACATATATTATCTTTTAATGTGCATATACCTATGCAAGGTGTTTCTAAAATCTTCCTATCCATTTACCTACAAACCATGCCATCAATCCTGCAAAAAATATTATTATTATAAAAGCTATTCCATAGCCTAGATATTCTATCAACTCTTCTTTACGTTTCTCTGCCATCTTTTCTTGATAACGTCTAGACTTACGAGCTTCTGCTTGGAATGATTGCCAATCTTGCCATAGTCCTGGTCTACCTAGATATATCATAATCTTCTTAAGTTCTTCTTCTTTTTCTTTAATCTGCTCAAGAGCCATGAACTCTTCTAGGTCTGAACCACCTACACCTTTAGCTTTTTTCTTTTTTGCTTTTTTTTCCAATTCTTCTTTAGAAAATACAAAATCGCTTATATGTTTTGCACATCCTGAAAGTTCTTTTCCGTTAGACACGAATTGTTTTATAACACTGAAAGCGGCATTAGCTGCGGCTAGTTCTGCTAACATTTTACCTTTTCCTTATGGGTTTACAATATGCAGTTATACGTAATGGAGTTCCTTCTTTTTGTGGTATAGGTGGCTGTTTATGTAATCTTTCTGCAAAGTATAAACATCTATCTATATCTTGGAAGGTTTGTGTTTGGTCTACTACTCTTATTCCCATCATAAACACTAACACAAACTCTATCATTTATTTATACAGGTACTCCTTGTACCTCCTCATTCTTTTGTTGTATATGACATTCACATGTACATTCTTTACAATTACATTCGTAACACTCACAAGTGTCACACCTTTTTAATTTTTTTTCTGTCATTTGTTTTCTTTAAATTTTCTTTAGCTTTTTTAAATACACTTACAACATCATTCTTTTTCATGACTTTTGCTCTTTGCTCACCGACTGTGAGTATCTGTATTTTTCTAGCATATGGTTTTTTAATTCTTTTAACTTTTGATACTGTAGCTTTAGCATCTGCCACTGTAGCGAATTTAATACTAACTGTGTCTTTTGGATTTTCATCAGTATATAACCTCCTTCCACTACCTTTAGGTTTTTTACCTGTGCCAACTTTAGGGTCTTTTCTTTTTACCATTACGTAATATACTCTTTAAAGTTTTAGCTTGTTTAGCATGAGTCTTAGATGCTTTGCTTAGTCCTTTAATAACTTTTTTAAGCTTTCTTTTTTGCTTTTCCATAACCTTTTACCTGTCTTGCAGAAGTTGTATTACCTTTATACTTTTCAGTTTTTTCAGGTTTATCATACAAGCTAGAAATAAACCCACCACCAAACATAGGTTTAAATCCCATATTTATTTTAGTCTTTGCAGGTAACTTATGAATACCTGGATTTTTTGATTTAGGTGGTAATGGTTTAAGACCTACAGTTTTACCTGCAGATTTTTTAGTTACCCTTTTCATCAATTCAGGATATTCCTTTTTTAAATCTTTTCTTGCTTGATTTTTTGATGCTATTTTAGCTCTACCTTTTTTTAATGTATAAGCTTCATCAGGACTACCACCAAAAATTTTTTCAACCATAGTTCTTTTTCTAGTAGGTTTTTTAAGTCCTAATGTATTTATTAAAAAATTCATATCTGTTGCTTCTGAAAATTTTTTCTTTAAAGCATCTTTAGGTGACATAGGTTTACCTACAGTCTTATCTTTAGTACCTTCTTTAAATGCTTTATATTTTACACCTTTACCTGCACCTTTAGTTTCTGGCTTTATTCTTTTTAGCTTTTTACCTTCACCTATTATTCTTTTAGTTTTTTCAGGCATTGCTCTTTTCTTAGGTTTACCTGACATATGTGCAATAAAATCCGAAAAGCTTTCATAAGCAACATTACCATCTTTATCTATATACTTACCTGTATAGTCATTAGCCTTAGTCTTAGGTAGTGTTTGTTTCTTTACTTTAGCTGTAGTAGGTTTTGTTATTTTAGATGTATTTACTTTAGGTTTAATGTTTTTTAATTTTTTATCTAACTTATTTTCTTTTGCTTTTGTTTCAGAATCTTTTGTATCTATAAGAGCAGGTGTAAGAGCAAGTACTCCTAAACCTCCTGCAATCTTACCTTTATTTCTTTTTAAAAAACTTTGCTTTTGTTTATTCAATATATTTTGTGAAGTTTTTTTTGCACCTGCACTTGCACCTACACCTGCAGTAGTTTTAGTTTTATTACTACCTGTAGTAGTTTTAGTTTTATTACTGCCTACAGTAGTTTTAGTTTTTTGATTAGGTTTCTTTAAATTATCAACTAAAGATTTTTCATATTCTTTTTTTGTAAAAGTTTTTTTATTATCTAACTTAGGTTTATCTTTCTTTTTTAAAGATTTTTCAGCTATATTTTTAATATTTTTATTTAATGAAACTAATGAAGTACCTTTACCAAACTTGTCAACTAAAGATTTTTCATAATCTTTTTTTGTAAATTTAGGTTTTTTGTCATCTAATTTTTTCTTATTTATATCTTCTTTTAAAAAAGTTTTTTTATTTTTTTTACCACCTTTTTTAATATATTGCTCATAAGCATCATCTATAAATTTACCTAATGAAAGTATTTTTTTTGGACTCATTATTTGCTCCCCTTTGTCATTGCTTTACCATAGCCACGCATTGCTTTACCAATACCTCGTATAGTTTTATTTCCTGTTCCTGATTTAAATGGTATTCCTGTTCTTATTGCAGTATCAATCATGTCAATACTGTCATACGCACCCATTGGCATAAGAGAAAGCATTGCACCTTTTAATTTACCTAATCTTGGCTTGGAACTTTTACCTATAGTTTTCTTTTTAGTTCCTGCTTTGGCTTTAACAATTCCACCAGTCTTCATACCTTTACTAATACTTCTAACTTGAAACTTATCTTTTAAAGCTTTAATTTCTGCATCACCTATACCATATTGTTTATATTTACCTGCTCCACCTTTTATAGTTGCAGTTAAATCTCTTGCAGTAATTCCTAACTTATCAGCTAGTTGAGAAGAAGTAAACTGAGGTTCAAATCTTTGTAAAATATATTCTAATCTTTGATTATCATCCATTTCATTTTCAAAGTAATCTCTAAATGCTTTTTTATCTGCAGGAGTTTTAGGTATTGCTCCTTTAGGAACAAGAGGAGCATCTCTGCTACCTATGCCTTCTACAATATATTTATTACTTGGTACAATTTTTGTTTTACCATCTTTTGTTTTAAACTTAATAAACTTTTGTGCATTAACAATAGTGCTTAGTTTATTTTCTTTTAAAAGTTTTTCACCTTCAGGTGTAAGTTTTTGTACTCTTACTCCTCCTGTTGATGTTCCACCTCCATATTTATCTGCCATCATTTCTTTTAACTGAGAAGTTTTTAAACTTCTTAATTCATTACCTCGTTTACTTTTAAATTTTGCCGCATCTTCTTTGGACATACCTTTTGTTAATTCACTAACAGTACTTCCTTTTTTAACTCTTTGTCTTTTAATAGGTATATTTTTCTTTCCACCAAAATTAAAAGTTTTCTTTCCTGCATCTATGGCTGCTTTTCTTGCTTCTGCTTCAGTTGCAAATTTTTGTTTTCTGCCTGATTTTTTTACACTAGGTTTATTTTTTACCTCTTTAATAAAATCTTTCATATCTTTTATAATTTTGTTTGCTTCACTAATATTATTAGTCGCAGACAATTTTCTATTTAAGATATTATATTTTTCTCTGCCTGTGTTTCCTGCATCTTTTAATTCATCATTTAATTTCTTTTTTGTTTCTAAAATTTTTTTACCTTGTTGCTTAGTAATGTTTTTAGCAGTTTGTTTAGCTTTTTGTTTTGCTAATTTTTTTAATATTACAGACTTCATATCTATAATCCCCCTAGTATTGTATTATCACCTCCTGCAGGACTTGCAGGTGTTTCCATATCGTCTCTTCTAGTTCTTCTTGCTTGGTTGCGAAGAGCCTGAACTTCTTCTTTATATCTTGATTCGTATATAGTAATTGCTTCATAGTTTTTCATAAACAATAAAGCTTCTACCATAGATGCATTATATAAGGCATTATAACAAAAGTCTGAAAAATAATTTGTGTCTGATGCAGAACTTAATGTTGTAGGTCTTGATATATGTACTATTACTCCATCAACAGTTGACACTGCAGTAGGTGCAATAAGGACAGTTGTATTGTTTCTACGTGCATAGTATTGTGGTGTTCCTGTACTTGCACTTACATTCCAGTAGTCATTTAAAAATTCATCAGTTCTTTGTAGTAAATTTATTTTTGTGCCTGCGTTATTAATATTAAAGTTTTTTAATATCCTTGTTCCTGCAGGAAGATTAATAAGATTTTTACCACTTGAAACTGCAACTGAAGTATAAGTGACTAAACCATAGTCATCTAAATCTTTGGTTAGTCTTAGTTCTGCTCTGTTAACAAATTTAGGTATAGCACTAGTAAAGTCAGAGTTATCATTCTCTGTAGTCTCTATTATGTCATTTACTAGGTATGTATAATTAGCCATAAAAAACTGTTATAGTTGCAGTTGAAGTTGGAGCAGAAACTTTAACAGGACCTATCATTCTTACACCACTATCAGGTATCATAATGTCTCCTGCATCTACATTTGTAGTTCCTACAAACTTTATATTACTTCCTGAAGTGCTATCATTTTCATTTGTTTGGCTTCCTGTAATAAGAAATGTACCTACACCACTAAAAAACACACCTCTTACTCTTGTATCTGCAACAGTTACACTTGAAAGAGTATCTAATACTGCTCCACTGCCTGTTACAAATCCTGTTCTAATATTCGTTGACATATAATTCTCCTTAATATATTTATTATACAAAAAAATAGGGAAGGATGCAAAGTCTATCCCTCCCTTTTTTTATTAAGTTATTAACTTACAGTCATCTATTAGGATGAACCTGAAGCTCCATAATAACTTCTCCAGTCAGAAAAACCAAAACTATATCTTTCTCTAGCTTTAAATCTTACGTTTCCTGTATCGAAGTCTGGCTCCATTTTTGTCTGTAATGGTGAACGTACAAACATTTTTGCTCCATTAGGACAATCAGTTTTTAAGAACCATGCATTCGTATCAGTGAATCTTCTATTTACAAAAAATCCACCTGGAACCATGCCCTGATTTCTGATTGAGTTAATGTCGTTAACATTTGTTGCACCATTTGCAGCAGTTGTAGGATTAACCCCAATAGTTGTTGACATTGTACTATTTAGAATTTGGTCTGCAGTAAATGCCAAGTCAGAAGGTATATGTAATGACTGAGTCTGAAGACCAATCAAAATACCTCTGTCATCTTTTGCTTTAGAAATAGTAATCAATGCAGACTCTAAAGAAGCTTCTGACAAGTCAGTCGCACCTAAAGTGTTTGATTGGTTACCATCACCTATAGTTGGGTGTGAAGCAGAAAACAAAGGCTGTCCATCCCCACCTACAAAAGATGCATTAAAACCATTATTGTACACATCTGCAGCTTTAACCTGCTTAGTATTAGCCATTGCTCTAGCTAATCCCTTTGCTCTTAATTTTGCAAAAGTGTCATAAAGGTTGTCTTCCATTGCTTCTTCAGTAATCGCAAAAGCCAGTGCAACTGTCTCATGTGTATACCTTGAAGTGAAAGACTCTTGAGCATCATCAAAGGAAACTGCAGCACCTTCTGCTTTAGTCGGTGCAGTACCAAATCCTGTAAATAATACTTCTTCTTCAAAAGCTCTATCTGAGTTTTCAACTTCAAATAGTGGCTTATGCTCATCAGAAACTTCCCCATACTCCATGCCAAAAACAGCATTAAGTCCAGGAAGAAGTTCTTTTGATATACTTGCTCTATTTATCGCCATAGTTTATCCTCCCCTTAACCTAATAAATATGCTGTAATAGTTGCAGGAGCAGTAACGATAGGTGTCAAGAAGTTGTCAGTATGTTGAACTAATCTAGTATTTAGTTTTAGAAAAGCTCTTTCTGCTGCTACATCTACTTGATTACCTGGCTCATTTACAGAATCTAATGTACGTACCATTGCAATTCCTGTAGTTCTAGTTGCAGCTTCTACACCATGTCCAGATTTACCTGTAAATGTAGAACCACTTCCTAGAGTCACTGCGAAGTTTTGAGAACCATGCAAGTCTCCTGCAGTAACAGACGCATCTGCCTGTACTTCAAAAACTTGGTTAGGGTCATCAGCTACTATTCCATAGGCATCTGTAGTAGAAGTACCTGAAGGAAAGTATGCCTTAAATTTTTGTTCGCCATTCTCAACATATCTGCAACCCATAAATACACCCTGCACTACTTCTGTAACAGTTGTAATAACTTCTAAGTTACCTGCGTTTATTCTTACTAGGTCACCAGTAAAAATATTTGCACCATAACCTGAAGCTATTGGGTATTCGTTAGTTCCTATCGCATTTGGATTATTACCACGTTTACGAGAGGGTGAGAAGCCAAACAATGCTTTACTTGTAGTCATAGTTTTTTCTCCCTTAAATTAAAATTAACAATCACTAAGACTACAACACTAGATTAATCTTGGAATCTAGGAGTTTTACCCTTAGTAACCTGACTTTTACTATTATTTCTAATAGGCATACGAGAATTATTTCCACTCATTAATTGTTGATTAACTGCATCAACCATTTCAGAGCTTTGATTCTCATAATATTTTTGTCGATTTTCTGCTTTTTCTAATGGCATTTTTGCTAATGCTAAGTCTCCACGACAGACTGCACCAGTATACCGACCTTCATCTCTCACGAAAGATGTATGCTGAATTTCAGGAACTTCATTAACAGCTACAAATTGCCAACCTTCTTGTATACGTTTGCCAACATTTGTATAATCGTCTTTACCACGAAGATTTATACGAATCCAACGAAGAGCCATGCCCTCGTTTCTAAAGCGATTATGAACAGCTTCAGGTATTTCAAGCATATTAGGCTCTCTAAATTCCATATCCTGTTCTCTGTTATTGAGGTCACGACTTTCAATATTACGTGATTTAGCCATTGTACTTGTTCGTGTCATTTTAATTTCCCCACACTATTTATTGTAAACTGTAGTATAATCGCCTTCAGATTTTTCAACCTTCAGCTTTTCTGCAGCATATTGTTCAAGAGGTATTCCCCATTTTTCTGCAAGTCTCATATCTTCTTTAGATAATTTAACCTTCTTGCCTTTAGATGAAGATGAAGGAGTGCGTGATGCTCCTCCGACCACTTGAGCAGGAGATGTCGTTTCCTGCTGACGATTGTCAACTCCATACCTTTCAGGATATTGTTGACGAAGCCTGTTATCTATTTCATTATAGAAATCTTCTTCAGAAGGGTCATAACCCTCTCCTTTTAATGTTTGGTCTAACTCTAATGCCAATGTAGTCATTACTTGGTCTTGACCAAACCAAGGATTTTTACCTGCCCAATCTAATGCAAGTTTATCATACTTTACATTTGACTGTGTCTGTGCAGTAGGTTTAACTGCTTGCTTTGCTTCAGGAACTATAGGTTTTTGTGTTTCATACTGTTGCTTTGCAATTTTTAATGCATTAGCATCATTCTGAGCATTACTTAAATTTTCCTGAGCATTTACAATTAAACTTGAATCTCCTGATTCTAAAGCCTGTTTGTAAACATCTTTTGCCATTTCAATACGACTTTGTATTTGTTGTTCAGTCGTTTCAAAATTCTTAGTAAAAGAAGTTTCTGCTTCCTTTTGTTGAGCCTTTAGTTTTTCCTCAAGCTCTGCCTGCCTTGCAATAAGTTGTTCAATTTGTTCTTCACGTTCTTTCTTTTGACGAACTAATTGTCTTATTCTTTTTTCTGCTCCTGAAGAATTTACTTCAGGTTTCTTTTCAGGTATAACTTCTTCTGTTGCTTCAGGTTTTGTTTGAATTTCAGGTTGAGGTTGTTTTGCTTCTACAACTTCCTGCTCTTCCTGACCTTCTATTTCAAACTCTACTTTGTCTTCTTCTTTATTTTGCGATTGTGAAGTATCAATCGTAGACCACTCATTATCTGGTGTCATTCATTTCTCCATAGTTTGCGAAACTAAGTTTACGCATATTTTTGATTATATATTAATTTCAGTTACTTTGCAAGCAAGGTTAAGAAATTAATTTGATAAGTTATATGTTGGGTCTAAATCTTTAGGGTTTTCTACAACCATAGAAATTTGGTCATCATATAACAATAGTAGTTTAGTACCTTTGTAAAAAAACTTTTGACCTGAATGTTTACCATAACATACATAGTCTCCTGTTTTACACCAAGGTCCTTTTGGAAACTTTGCTTCATCTAAATAAGCTGAGTCTCCTACTGCAAGAACTTTACCTACTGTAGTTAAATAGGCAATGTCATTCTTTACAGAATCAGGTAAGTATAATCCACCTTTTGTTTTTTCTTTTATTGATATAGGTCTTACAAGAATATGAAATCCTGGAATTACAGGTAACACTGCAGGGTCTTCTACATGCTCTTCTGTTATCCACATATCATTCTTTGTTGCTGTTCCCATACTTGGTTGTTGCATTAATCGTCATCCTCTTCATCTAACATTCGTTTAGTTATGTTTTTAATCTCTGCTTTTGCCCATTCAATACCTGCAATGCGACCTACACAGTTCATGTACGTATGATAATCTGAAGCTGAACCATATGCAAGGGAATTTTTTAGTGTTTCAATTTCTTTTTCTAATGCTTTACTTATTTCATTTGACAGCATTTATTCTCTTTCTTTCTTTGCATCTTCAAGCATTTTAATAAGAACATCAGAAGTCTTTATACTTTCTGCACTCTGAATACTGTCACCCTGCTTTATCATGTCAACAAGCATCTTAACTGCATTCATTGCCTGCTCAGTATTTCTGTCTTTTTCTTTTTCTTCTGCTTTAAGTAATCCTTCTGCTCCTACTTTATAAGCATCAAGAGCAATCTTTTGTTCTTTAAGGTCAAGGTCTCTATTCTTTAACGCACCCTCAGTAGCTTCTTTTGCAAGCTGTGCCTGAACTTTTTCTTTTTCAAGACCAAGTCTTTGAGCTTCCATCTGTACCATTTGTTGTTCAGGTGTACCACCCTGTTGAGCCATTGCCTGATTTGCCTGCATAACTTGTTGTGCAGCCTGAGTCATAATCTGTTCAATAACCTGTGGATTTTGTGCATTAGGGTCACCTTGAGGTGCTTGAGACATAATCTGTCTTGTCATACCATTGACTTGTTCCTGATACTTCATTACAATATGTTCCTGTATATTTGCCTGAAGTATTGGACTTACTCTTTGCATTATTGGATTACCACCATTTGCAGGGTCTTGTAAGAACATAGTCTTTATCTGAATATGTGCATCATGGTTTTGACCTGTAAATGCCTTAATAGGTAATCCCTTAGTTGCAGCTTCAATATCTGTAACAGGGTCAAGTGGCATTGGCTTAGGTTTACTTGGCATAATATTTTCCAAGTTAGGTATATTTGCTGCATTAAGTAGTGTTCTATTCAATGCTTCCATATTAAACATACCTGGAGGTGCATTCTGTGCTACCTGCATTGCCATGTTTGTCATCATAAGTCTATGAGCAGATGAAGGAATGTTAGGGTCACTTACAGGAATAATGTCAATCTTTTTATCAAAATCAGTTCTAAATATTTCTGAAGATTCTCCTGGAACATCATAAGGATATCTTTGAGGTAAACTTTCTGAGTCAATACGTGCAAGTACCTTAAACTCTTCTCTCTGTGCCTTATGTAGTCTTTTATGTATTGCAGAAAAGAATTTACTTGAAGCTTCTAGTAGTGCCATAGTTGTACCTACAGGACCATAATTAGAGCCTTCACTTATAATCTGTTCTGTAGTATCTGCAAACTTCTGTCCTGCACCTGCAACATACTGCATCATATTATACAATGTGGCAGAAGGTTCTTTGTATGGAAACATTACAATAGATTTATTTAAGTCCATACCTGTTGCTTCTACTTCCTTAAATTCACCCGGAGCAATAGGGTCATTATCTCCTACAACCTTTACACCCTTTGCCTTAAATCCACCCTGTAAGTTTGCAAACTGACCTGCATCAATTAAACTTCTCATTGCTGCAGTGGCAGACATTGTTAGGTTACCTAAAAAGTGTATAAGTCCTAGTCCATAAAAACCAAACCCAGGAACAAATCTGTAATGAGTAAAAAACATTTTCTTTTGTTTTGTTTTGTCATCCTCATTCCAGTTTCTTCTAATTGACAATACCTTTTGTGATTGTTCTTCTACAGTTACAATATATGGACAGGCAGTGTCATAGTCTTCTATTTCAAGATAACAATGCTGTTCCAGTAAAGTATATTGAGGGTCAGTATCTGTAGAAGGTGTAAGACCTAGTACTGTGTCCATCTTTTCTGCCATTGCTGACTGTCTAGGTAGCTCAGGGTCAGGTAAGTCTATGTCTCTATACATTCCTGCATTAATCTGTCTTGCAAGTTCTATAGGACTTCTATAAAGAATATGTGTATACCTGTCTGCTCTTCTTAAATCTGTGGCATAGTAAGAAACATAAAACTGGTCAATAGGTACAAACTCACTTACAGGTCTACTTAAAGAGTCATCATAATATATCTTTTTAAATGCAGAACCTAGCAAAGGTAAGTGAAATAACATTCTTTCTGTTTCGTCAAAGTATTCAGGCATTTGTTCTGATACCTGATAGTTCATAAAGTTCTGAACTCTATTTGCCTGCTTTTGTTTTGCTTCTGTAACGTCACCTAATATCTGTACTTTTACAGGTCCTTTAGAAGGAAATAACTCTCCACTTGCTTTACTCTGAAACTTAACTGCAGATTCAATAAGTAAGGGATGTACTGCAGTTGCTGCACCCTCAAATGGTTCTGTAGTGTCTTCAAGTTTTAATCCTAGTAAGTCAAATCCTCTTTCAAACATTGACTCCCATTCTGACCTAGAAGATTTATCTGCATCATATTTTTCTATTACAGTATTGGCAATGTCCTGTAAGTCTTCTTCTTCCATAAGGTCTGCAAGGTTCTCATAAAAAGTTCCCTGCTCTTCTTCTACCTCTTCTACTATATCAGATTCGAACTCTACCTCTAATTCACCTGTGTCAGGGTCAAGTTCAAAGCTTACATTATCCATAACATTTTCTTTTTTAATGTCAAGATTAATAACATTGTTTTGAGCTATTTCTTCATTAGGGTTCTTTTCTACTGCCATTCTCTTTCCTCTTTATTGGACTTTTATATTTTTTTATAGTTATTGATTTGCCCATTTTTACAGGTAACCTATCACATTTACAATATCTACTATATCGCTTTGCTCCACACTTTTCACAGTAGGTTACAGGGTTGTATTTGAATATCTTCATTATACTCTTACACTCTCCAGTACGCAACCCTTTTATCCTTTTTACTTCCTTCATCCTCCCAGGAAGGGTCTTCCGGGTGTGTTAAGTTCCAACTGTCTTTCATGTAGTGTACTGCCATAGTCATACAGTCTACTTGGTCATCATGTGAGCCATTAGGAAATGACATACACTCAGAAAACAAATCATCTGCCCATATCTTGTTTTTAGGTAACCATACCCTGCCTGCTTCCATCATGGGTGTAGATGCATATACTCTTGCTACTTTGTCCTTGTCAGGTAGATAATCTAATACAGGTAGTCCTGCCCTACGCATGTCCTGTATAAGTGACTGACCTGAAGCCTTCTTTTCTATAATACATACATCAGGTCTAAAATCTCTATACAAATCTTGGGCAATACGTCTAAGTTCAGGATACTCATATCTACCTCTGGTATTACCCAGCAGTATTAAATGAGATGAGTGACCTTCATCATCATCATAGTCATGGAATATTCCCCATGTCTGTATTACACTAAAGTCTGCAGTTCTGCTTGTACTAAATGCAGTATCATATGTCTGTATTATAAACTGACACTCAGGTGGTTCTTCATACTCCCACCAGTTTATGTATTTCTTTTTAATAATACCACCATCATCAGGTGAAGGGTCTTGCATATATAATGAGTTCCAATACCTTGCACCATTACTTGCTCTAATTTCCTGCTCATCTATTCGTAGTATCTCGTCTGATTTCCACTCAGGAAAGTACGAACTACCTACAGGCAGGTCTAGTAACTCTGCTGCTTCTTCATTTAACCATGCCGGAATACTAATAACTTCCCAGGGATATGTGTTTTGCTCTGCAGTTTTTTCCTGCTTTAACAGCCAACCACATAGGTCATCATAGTGATACCTTGTATTAATAATTATAATTGACCCATTAGGCATAAGTCTTGTTCGTAAACCTGCAGGATACCACTCCTTAATATACTTTCTACCTGTCTGACTAAATGAGTCTTCTTCTGACATGACATCATCTAGCAAGGCAATGTTTGCTCCTCTACCTGCAACCTGACTTCTTACTCCTGCTGCATAGTATGAACCATTCTTATTTGTTTTCCACTTACCTGCTGCCTTTACATCACTACGTAATGCTACACCTTTAAATATTCTTTGGAACTTTTCTGTATTGACTATGTCTCTTACAGTTCTACCAAAGTCAGATGCAAGTTGGTCACTATGTGAAACTGACATTATCTCATGGTTTGAAAAGTTACCTATATACCATGCAGGAAATAGTTTACTACATATTAAAGATTTAGAGGAACGAGGTGGTAGAAATACCATAAGTCTCTTAATGTCACCATCTACCACACCCTGTAACTTACTACATAATAACTTAATGTGTTTACCCATCTTAAAGTCAGATACCAATGTAGGAGCAAATACCTTTACAAATGTAAGGAAATCATCTCTTGCTCTTAAATTAATATATGTATCTAAGTTAATCTTAAAGTCTAGGTAGTTTTCTAATTTAGTTTTTTCTTCTTCCATTATGTATTTATTTTACCTTCTTCTTTGTTCTTATCAAAACACTTATATGCTTTTGGAAAATGTTCAGGCATATAGGTGTGTAGTTCACTTGCAATTACATAGGCTCTTGCTAGACACTTGTCATGTGTTTTATGTGGACTATGTAAATCTGCTAAAGTTATACATTGATTGGGATTACTCATTAGACATGCTAATACAAAAAGCTCATACATTATTTTTCCTTTGTTGTTATAAAAAATATTATAACACTATTGTATAAAATAGAAAAGTATGTTATTTTCTATTTAGACCTCCGGGGGTAAATAGATAGACCCCAACCTCCTATTGTAATTATATATTACTTTATACTCAAACTATAAATACTCATATTAACTTAATCAGGCGGCGACCTATTTAGTTAAATAGGGCATGGTTAGTCCTGTGAAATTTTAAAAATATGTGGGGGTAGGGTATATATATATAATATACAGACAAGATTTTTTGGTAGGGGTATAAACTATTCTACATAATTCCACCAAAAAACTACCTTTTAATAAAAATTACTAAGGTTAGATA
>CAACVD010000483.1_pt1 | contig 19588 bp, 14 predicted proteins | sample 2381771 | NCBI WGS metagenome assembly CAACVD01 (sample SAMEA5211965, study PRJEB30684) | marine metagenome | biome: Marine; feature: Epipelagic; material: Water | collected 2015-10-15 | depth 15 m | reverse complement strand
CACGCTGGAAGAGACTATATACAGGCGCGTGCAGGTCGAGGCCAAGAACGAGGAACAGGCTAAGTTTGCCGCAGAAGACGGTGAAGGGTGTTATTTGGAGTTACCGAAGACCATAAAATGCGATATTCAACAGGTGTTTGAGGTCGAGGAAATAGGTTAGTGGATCTTATCACGGTAGACTTTGAAACTTTTTACGATAAGGATTTCTCTCTGTCTAAATTAACGACAGAAGAATACGTCCGCGATTCACGTTTTGAAGTAATAGGCGTGGGTATAAAGGTCAACAACGGGCCAACAGAGTGGGCAAGCGGCACCCATGAAGAACTTGCGGATTATTTTGCGGATTTTGATTGGGCTTCCAGCATGGTTCTGGCACACAACACTATGTTTGATGGTGCTATTCTTTCTTGGTTGTTCGGCATTAAACCTAAAGTATGGGCTGATACTCTATGTATTGGGAGAGCCATTCACGGTGTTGAAGTTAGTGGGAGCTTAAAGGCACTAGCAGAGCGTTATGGTATCGGAGAGAAAGGGACTGAGGTACTTAACGCGAAAGGCAAGCGCCGTGAAGATTTTACTGAGGATGAGTTAGACCGTTACGGCGACTACTGTATCAACGACGTAGATCTTACCTATAAATTGTTTTCTCTGATGGCCCGTGACTTCCCCAAAAAAGAACTACAGATAATCGACTGCACGTTGCGGATGTTTTTACTTCCGCAGTTAGATCTAGATTTGAATTTACTCAGTGCTCACCTACACAGCATAAAAAAGAATAAAGAGAAGTTGTTGTGTGCAGCGGGTGTGTCGCGTGAAGATTTGATGTCGAGCAAAAAGTTTGCAGAGTTGTTGATTGAGCAGGGTGTAACACCTCCTACCAAAATAAGCACCACGACAGGTAAAGAGACCTTCGCATTCGCTAAAACCGATGAAGGGTTCAAGAGCCTTGGAGAGCATGAAAACATAAACGTGCAAACGTTGGTAGCCGCACGATTGGGCAACAAAAGCACGTTAGAAGAAACACGCACCCAAAGATTTATAGACATCAGCCACCGAGGGCTGCTACCCGTACCTGTAAGATATTACGCAGCGCACACTGGTAGGTGGGGCGGAGATGACAAGATAAATCTACAGAATCTTCCTAGTCGTGGGCCAAATGGCAAAATGTTAAAGCGTAGTATTGTAGCGTTGGATGGCTACAAGTTAGTTGACTGTGACTCTTCTCAAATTGAAGCGCGGGTTTTGGCTTGGCTTGCGGGGCAGACAGATCTTGTGGATGCGTTTACTAACAAAGAAGACGTATACGTAAAAATGGCTGCCCGTATCTACAACATACCAATCAACAGACTTGAAAACGTAACTAAAGAACAACGGTTTGTTGGTAAGACCACAATCCTTGGAGCGGGATACGGTATGGGCGCAGTGAAGTTTCAAGCACAATTGGAATCGTTTGGCACTCAAATCGACCTTGACGAAGCGCGGCGTATCATCAATATATATCGTGATGCTAACTGGAAAATAAATCACTTGTGGCGCGAAGCCCAGAACATGTTGACCATACTGTACGAAAAGCAGTCAATGCGTATCGGCGTCCCTCATCTTATTAGATCTATAGGTAAGAACTCTTCTATATTACTACCAAATGGCCTGCAAATGCGGTACGAAGATTTAGATAGAGAACAAGGTGAGCGCGGCATAGAATACAGTTACAAAACAAGACGAGGCCGAACTCGGATATACGGTGGGAAAGTTATAGAGAACGTATGTCAGGCAATTGCTCGGTGTGTCATCGGTGAGCAGATGCTACTCATACGTAAGAAGTACCCGCCTGTGTTGACCGTGCATGACTCTGTAGTGGTTAGTGTCCCCGAAGATGATGTAGAAGAAGCGCAGAGTTACGTAGAACAATGTATGCGCTATGTGCCAGAGTGGGCAGAAGGACTGCCACTTGACTGCGAAAGTGGCGTGGCTAAAGCCTATGGAGATTGTGAAGCATGAACGCTGCACCGTGGTCATTCAGTAAGATAAAGGCATTTCAACAATGTCCTAAACAGTTTTACCACGAAAAAGTAATCAAACAGTATCCGTTCAAGATGACCAGTGCCGTGCGCTACGGTAACGAGTTTCACAAAGCCGCAGAAGATTACATACAAGGTAAAGGGTTGGATAAGCGGTTTGAGTTTGCTCGTCCTGTACTTGACTCCCTTAATGCAAAGCAAGGTGAGAAGTTATGTGAATATAGGATGGGGTTAACGAATCGTCTGGAGCCATGCACTTTTGGAGCAGACGACGTATGGTTTAGAGGCATTGCAGATCTATTGATTGTAGATCATGTAGAGCAGTTAGCGTGGGTGATTGATTATAAGACAGGTAAATCCGCACAATACGCAGACATCGGCCAGTTAGAGCTTATGGCGATGGCTGTGTTTAGGCACTTTCCACATATTCGCACGGTTCGAGCAGGCTTGTTGTTTGTTGTGTGCAACGAGTTAATTAGAGATTCCTTTATAGTTTCAGACAGTAAAAAACTATGGATCAAATGGGCAGACTCTTTTAGTGATATGCAGTATGCCTACGATAACGATACGTGGAATCCAAGTCCCAATGGGTTGTGTAGAAACCACTGTCCAGTGATCGAGTGTAGTCATAACGGGAGTAACAAATAATGCCGTACAAGAACCCAAAAGATCGTAAAAAGCAAAAGCCAGATAAAAAAGGAACAAAGGCTTTTGAATCTCGCATGGAGCGGCAACGTGCCAGACGCAAGATGGATAGAACAAGTAAAGACGCAAACAAAAACGGAGTGGCTGACAAACGCGAAGGCAAAGACGTAAGCCATAAAAAAATGTTAAGTAAGGGTGGATCAAATAAGGATGGTGTGCGGGTAGAAAGTCGTAGTGCTAATCGTGGTCGCAACGGTAAGAAACCTACCCGTCGTAGATAGGCTTGAGGTACTTCATCACCTCTCCAGCACGTTCCCGTCCGTGTAGCCAAAGGCGGGACTTTTTTGAATGACTGCACGAAGTGACCACCCACCCCCCTCCACTTCGTGATCCAGCACGTTCCCGTCCGTGTAGTCGAAGGCGGGACTAAAAAGGAGACAACGTGCAAGTTATAGACAATAGGGCTTTACTACTGAAGTTACGCCAGCCCGAAAAGGTAACCAGTGTTATACCTAAAAGTAAGTTGTTACCTGATAACCGAGTGCTGGTTAACTGGGGTATCGAGGAAACACACGTACTAAAAAACTTAAACATTAAAGCACCCTCTCCCATCGAAGCTGAGTACGAGTGGACAGGAAAGTATGAGCCGTTTGACCATCAAAAAACGACAAGTGCGTTCTTAACATTAAACAAAAGAGCTTTTTGCTTTAACGAGCAGGGTACTGGCAAAACCGCCAGTGCTATCTGGGCAGCAGATTATTTGATGAACAAAGGTAGGGTGAGCAGAGTATTAGTTATATGCCCGTTGTCGATTATGGATTCTGCGTGGCGGCAAGACTTGTTTACCTTCGCCATGCATAGATCGGTTTCAATTGCATACGGCAGTTCAAAGCAACGCCGAAAGATAATAGAGGAAGGCGCTGAGTTCGTCATAATTAATTACGATGGTGTTGAAGTTGTTAGGGATGTTATCGAAGAGGGTGGGTTTGACTTAATTATCGTAGACGAAGCCACGCACTATAAGAACGTGCAAACTAACCGCTGGAAAACATTAAACAGCCTCATAACTGGTTCTACGTGGGTGTGGATGATGACCGGAACGCCCGCTGCACAAAGTCCACTGGATGCATTTGGATTAGCTAAGATCGCAGACCCCAAATCGGTGCCAAGATTTTTTGGCACTTTCCGCGATCAAGTTATGAGTAAAGTAAGCCAGTTCAAATGGGTGCCGAAGCCCGAAGCTACAGAAATAGTATTCAGTGCTTTGCAACCAGCGATACGGTTTACCAAAGCCGAGTGTCTAGACTTACCGGAGATTGTTTACACACACCGTGAGGTCGAGCTTACAAGACAGCAGCAGAAGTACTACAAAGAATTGAAAGATAAGATGGTGATGCAAGCAGCAGGAGAACAAATCTCTGCGGCAAACGCTGCCGTTAACCTCAACAAGCTACTGCAAATATCAGCAGGGGCCGTGTATACAGATGAAGGCGAGTCTTTAGAGTTCGACATCAAACATAGATATAAGGTGTTACGTGAGGTTATCTCTGAGGCGAGCAAAAAAGTTTTGGTATTTGTTCCGTTCAAGAACGTCATAGATGTGCTTGTGGATAAGCTACGGCAGGACGGTATAACCACAGAAATGGTTCGTGGTGATGTGACTGCAAGCCAACGCACTGAGATATTTAAGCAGTTCCAGCAAACCTCAAACCCACGCATTCTGGTAATACAGCCACAAGCTGCGGCACATGGGGTCACGCTAACCGCTGCCGACACTATTGTTTGGTGGGGGCCAACTTCTTCCGTTGAAACCTATGAACAGGCTAACGCCCGTATCCATAGACAGGGCCAAGATCACAAATGCACAGTGATTCAGTTGGCAGGATCTCTCGCTGAAAAGCGCGTCTACTCACTTCTAGATAATAAATTACACACCCACACAAAAATTATTGATCTTTACAAAGAAATTGTTGCATAACTAACAAAACAATAGCAGAATGCGTTTCTCGCTTTTAGGAGATTCGTATGGGCGATGCAATAAACGTAGATAAGCTAACAAAAGTTTATCTGAAAATAAAAGAACAACGAGAAGAGTTGTCGAATAGGTATAGGGAACAGGACGGTCAGCTAGAAGATCAACAAAACACGATTAAAAGTGAATTGTTGAAGCATCTGCAAGAGCAGAACATTGATTCTATCAGGACACCCAATGGCACCTTTTACCGCAGTGTTAAGACGAAGTATTGGACTTCTGATTGGGGAAGTATGCATGAGTTTATACTGGAGCATGGCTTGCCCGATCTTCTGGAGAAGCGGCTACACCAAACAAATGTGCGGACGTTTCTTGAGGAAAATGAAGATCTGCTGCCGAAAGGTCTGAACGTCGATAGCGAATACTCGTTATCAGTTCGGAGACCTAAGAAATGACAGATCCATTAGTGCCAATCGAAAGCGTTGCTCAGCACTTAAAGGTGTCAATATCAACCATTCGTATGTGGGTGAGGCGGGATATAATTCCTGCAAATAGTTACGTGAAGATAGGGAAGACTTACAGATTTTCTTTACCAGACGTTACGTTTGCGTTGCTTCGCTACGATGGTGGTATTGATGAAGCCGAAGAAGATTTGGATGATGATCTGTGAGAATCAGCATCCGTGGGGGTTACTTCTCTGGGCCACCAGAGCTAGATGCGCACTGCACACAAATGAGTGCGGTAATCGTCCATGCTTCTGGAGTTCACAGAAGTTACTTCGCTGGTGAGTACCAACCAGAAGGTAATCAGTTACCTGCATGTTGGTCAACGGATACTGAGAGGCCAGCGTTACAAGTGCCAGCGGCTACTCGCCAATCTGGTAGGTGTATCGACTGCTCTCAGAATATACGTGGATCGGCAATAGGTGGTAATGGCAGAGCGTGTAGGTTCTTTCAGCTTTTAGCGATTGCTTTTGAGCATGACCTAAACACTGTACATAGACTGCAAGTTCCGTCAGCAAGCATCTTTGGCAAGAGCAACAGTAACATGTCGCTTGAAGCCTACTCGCGCTTTTTGGCTAGACACGGAACGCCAAGCGCAACGGTAGTAACAAAAATTTATTTTGATACTACAAGTAACATGCCTCGTTTGTGCTTTGCACCGTCGAGAGCATTGCGGACGGAAGAGTTAGACGTTGTGCGTGAGGTCATTACTCGGCCCAGCACCCTCAACACAATTACGTTTGAGGTTGTAGACCACACACAATCCCCTTTTCCGGTTAGTAAGGGTTTTGAAATTAAGGAGACATATCATGGCTGAAGCCAACTACATAATACCTAGCGCAGAAGCGTTATACCCAAAAATCGACCAAACTTATAGGTTTGACCAGACTGCAAATCGCTCGGTTCCTTGTGATCCTTTTGATGATAATGCAGCTTACGAGTTGAATTTTAAGTTGTCAGAGCCTGAAGCCAAAAAATTATATAAGGCAATGAAGGCTTACTATCTTGAGAGAAAAGAAAAGAGTTGGCCTGACAAGTTCCCGCTGCCTTTTAAGAAGCAAGAGGACGGTACTTATCAAGGTAAGACCCGACTAAAAGGTGCTTTTGGTAAAGATACCAGCCGCAAACCACTGCTAGTGGACTCTAAAAATACGCCGTGCGGTGATGACTTCAGACTCACCAGCGGCAGTGTTGTGAATATCTCTGTGACATTTGTCCCCTATAAGATCTCAGCTAGTAACTACGGTGTTAGCTTACGTATCAACGCTGTGCAGGTGTTGAAGTACGAGCCAATGAAAGCCAACAGCCCTTTTGCTGCTGTTTCTGATGGCTACGTGGCTACAGAAGCCAGCCCGTTCTCTCCTGCTCCCGAAGAACCTGTTACCTCTACAGAGGATGACGATGATGGTTTCGGGGATGAAGAAGATCTACCTCCCGTAGCGGAGCCAAAAAAGAAGATCGTCAAAAAGTCTGCTCCTGCACCTACAGACGCTGGCGATCTAAGTTCGATCATTGATGCTTGGGATGATGAAGACTAAGTTTTAATGGTCACTTCACCACGGCTAGGTAAGTGGTTAGCCGAAAAGAGTGACACATCTGCCTGTCACTTCTGCCGTGGTGTCTTTTTTAGGTGCATAAATGGATACAAAATTATTTTTAAGGAGCTTGCTGCCCCCTAAAGGAATCTATGTTTTATTGTGTATTGACTCTGGAGCAGGTTCTCTTGAGCAAACTTCTTACACAGACCTAGATGATTTTGAGAGTGCCGCTAAAAAAGCTGATGATGCGGGGCTAGACGTATATTTTGCTCTTAGTACTTTTTGCAAAGAGAACACACGTAAAGCCGCAGACGCAACATACATACAGAGCTTCTTTTTAGATTTAGATTGTGGGGCTGACAAGCCACACGCTACACAGGTAGACGTAATTCAAGAACTGCAAAGTTTCTGTGCAGCAACTAAATTACCAAAACCACTTATAGTTAGTTCTGGTAGAGGTGTACACGCCTATTGGATGCTACGTGAAGCGGTGAGCGTTGTTGATTGGAAACCTGTGGCGCAGAGACTAAAGAATCTATGTGCAGAACATAAGTTTGAAATAGACACCAGCGTTCCCGCAGATGCAGCTAGGGTGTTACGTGTTTTAGGTACGCACAATTACAAACCAGACCCACCCGCCCCAGTGCGGCTTTTAAGTGGCGTTCCCAAAGCTGTAGATTTTGATTGGTTTTCAGAGGCCATTGGTGGGCCGGTGATAACAGTTCCCACAAAACATGAAGAGGGGAGCGCGGGGGCTTTTGCTGAGTTCTTATTAAAATCTAGTGAGTTCAGTTTCAAAGACATTTTAATCAAAACAAATAACGGTAATGGCTGTGCGCAACTTGGTTTGATAGTAGCTAACCAAGAAGTTACTACAGAGCCAATGTGGAGAGCAGGACTATCTATTACAAAGTTCTGTCGTGATGGGGACAAAGCAGCACACATGCTGTCTGCAAAGCACCCTGAGTATGTCCCAGACTTAACAGAGACTAAAAAGGATCTTATAAAAGGCCCATACAGGTGTGTGACGTTTGACGAGAATAATCCAAACGTCTGCAAGGACTGCCCTCATTGGGGCAAGATAAAGTCTCCAATCGTGCTTGGGCGTAGGTTCAAAGCATCTGAAGATCACGTCGATAGTGAAAACGCTGCGGAACCATTAGATGAACTTACGGAGTCTCCGGAGCACGCACTAGTAGATGACACGCCAGAACATATTATACCTACATACCCACGTCCGTATTTTCGTGGAGCTAGCGGTGGGGTGTTTGTTAGAAGCACCAATGCAGACGGTGAAACAGATGAGCGGGTAATCTACCAAAACGACATTTATGTAACACGGCGTTTGCATGATGTTGAAGACGGTGAAATGGTTGTGGTGCGGCTACACTTACCTAAAGATGGAGTGCGGGAGTTCACATTACAACTAAAAGCACTTACATCTAGAGAAGAATTTAGAAAGAATATGGCAGCGATGGGCGTTGCCATTTTGAAACAGGACGACTTGCAGCAATATATGACTACATGGGTTAACGAGTTACAGGCAAAATCTGTCGCAGACACAGCACACCGACAGTACGGGTGGACATCGGATGATTGTCGTAGTTTTGTAGTGGGTGACAAAGAGATACATCCTAATAAGATTTCTTACAACCCAATGACCGGACCTACAGGGCAGTCTTATCCGTCTTTCAAAGAAAAAGGTACGTTAGAAGGTTGGCAGGAGATGGCTAACTTTTACACGTTAAAAGAAGGTATGGAGATGCACCAATATATTGTGTGCACTGCCTTTGGTTCTCCGCTCATGCAATTCCTACCGCAAAACTGCGGCACCATGCACGTACACGATAAGGAAGGCGGTGCAGGTAAGACAGCAGCTATGAAAGTGGCTGCATCAGTGTGGGGGCATTTCAAAGGGACAATGGTAGATGATAACGACACCACTTCTTTCAAAATGAACCGTGGAGAGGTGTTGCACAATCTACCGTTCTACATTGACGAGATGACAAATACACCCGAAAAGGAGATGAGTGGTCTTGCGTATCAATTAACCAGTGGGCAACAGCGCGGGCGTATGAGTAACGGTTCAAATCTAGAACGCACAAGAGGTGAACCTTGGAAACTATTGTGTTGCACCACGGGCAACATGAGTGCGATTGAGAAAATATCGCTATGCAAGGCTGGGCCGAAAGCAGAAGCACAGAGGATATTAGAGCATCGCGCTAAAAAGATCTTTTCAAAATCAAAGGATAAAGAACTTACCGACGATTTTGAAAGGAATATAGAAGAGCACTACGGACATGCAGGCCCGATCTTTATACAGCACGTAATGAATCACATAGATCATTACAAAGGACAGCTTCGTATCGTGCAGCAAACTATAGACCGCCGCGCTGAGTTGGCCCCAGAAAATAGGTTTTGGTCAGCAGGAGCAGCGTGTGCTATAACTGGCGGCATGATCGCCAAAAAGCTGGGGCTGATAGACTACGATATGGAAGCCCTCACTAAATGGGTTGTAAGGTTACTAAAAGAAAACAAGAAGAGCGTAAGTGAAATGGGAGCATCAGTAGAGCAAGTCTTAAATGATTACATCATGGAACACTACGGTAACGTGTTATGGATAAAAAGCACTGATGACTTACGGAAACTAAATGAAACTAACATACTTGCAAACGGGTTGGATTCCCTTGTAGTGCCCGACGCTGTACCAAAAGTTAAGTTTGTTGCGAGGTATGAGACAGACATAAAACGTATGTACTTGTTACCTAAACCACTAAAAGAATGGTGTGGTAAACAGCAGATAAACTACGCAGGGTTTGTAGAGGATCTTGTTGAGAAGCTGAAAGGCAAGCGCACTAAGATGCGTTTGAGCAAAGGCACGCAAATGAGACTGCCACCTACAAACGTAATCGTGGTGAATTTTTCAATAGATGGCGAGTAGTGGGCGTACTCAGAACTGATGATATAAACCCTGATGGAATACGTATCGTAATTGATTGGCCCAGCATGGTTATCAGCAGTTCAGTGTTCGTGCCTTGCATAAACACTCACTTGGCAAAACAACAAATACTTAAAATAGTTACTGGTTTTGGCTGGGAATGTACGGTAAAAGTTGTTACCGAAAGTGACAAATTAGGTGTTCGCGTTTGGAGAACCATGTGATACCATGCCGTTCCATAGGGTGTAGTCTCCAACAAAATCCTATATCTCCCACAACCCCTCTACCTTGGCCTCCCTTACACCTTGGTAGAGGGGTATCCCTAAAAGAACCCCACATCGTCTACCAAGTCTTGTGCACCTTTAGATAGTGTAACCCCGTTGTACATCTTGGCCTTGGTTGTGCGTTTATGGCTTTCTAGAGACCGTTCTATTGTTTTGCTATCTATACGCAGTTTAGGATTTATTCTGACAGCATCGCTGGCGTTAAACTCATTCATCTTCCTACGTATTCTTCTCTTTTCATCAAACTCGCCGAATCTGGTAGCAACATAGTAGCTATTTAATAGTCGGCCTCTTTCTCGCGTGGCCGCAGTTTCTATGTTCTTTACTGCACGCTTTTCTGCTTCGCTTCTCGTATATTCGGCTGGTGGGAACCCTAGTATTTTTACTGCCAACTCTCCCGCTGACATGTCATCGTATATGTAATCGCCGCGTCTGTTACGTATCCCCCCTTCCATAGGGTAACGAATTGCACCCTGATACACGTTACGCACTGCTCCGGGCAGTATGTCTTCAACTCCACGCATAAGATCTCTGCCGTTTTCTGCGTCTATTAGTTTTCCAGCTCCACGATATGCTCTGGATACCACACTCCATGCAGGGCCACCTAAATAGTGCATAATTGTTTCTGCGGGGGATGGATCAGATGTGAACCTGTCTGCTTCAACAAGCAAATCGGTCAACTTGATGCGCTCAGACACGTCAATACCAAGGAGTTCTGTTGGTATTCCCCTGTATATAGCCTCATTATTCAGCGAGCTACGCACAAAAGTATCGAAATCTTCCTCGTAATCATCCGTAAATGCGTCGTACAATGCCGAAATTGCCCCGTACAGCGGCAGTCCTTGCACCCCAGCTAACAGCAATGCAGATAAATGCACGCCTGCAAGCTGCTTGAACGCCTCTGATTTAGCTGTTTTTACGAGCGCGTCTATCGCACTCTTCGCCATACCTTTTGATTCAAGGTCTTTTCTGTAGCTGTCGACATATACTTGAACAGCCTCATAACCTGTTTTGCCCATCGCGTAGTACATTTGGATGCCGTAGTTTTTGTACATCAACGCAACACGGCCTATACCTTCTCTTGCAAGTCGAGGGCCAGTTTCTAGGGTAGCGCCACCATTTATTAACTGAGTTTCATGTAACGCTTTGTCTGCCGCTTCTTTTCTTTGCTCTGCCGTCGCGTTGCTTGGATCACCGTTTGTGAGTTTATCTAGTTCTAACTTATAAGCAGTTACCATAGTTACTTGCCGGTTCATCAATTCTGCTTGATGAAACATAAGTGCAGAGGCGTTTGTCATGGTGTCCCAACGACTCATCTTACGTCCGGCACCATCTATACTCAGTGTATCTGCAAGGAACGACGAGTTTAGATGCCCCCGTCTGGAAGCCAGTTGAATCAACGGTGCTAACTCTTCTAGCTCAGTAATTCTGTCTTTAGGTAGCTCTAGATCTTCTCTTACAGAAAAGAGTAAGTCCCCGCTGTTTGGATCTCTAGTGAACGTGTAGTAGTTATCCAAACTCTTGAGGGACATATCTTGCAATGTTCCGTATAACCCGTCCTCTGCAAGTTTTTGTTTTATACTATCTGGCGTCCGCACATCACCATATAAAGTACGGCTTGCCTTGTTCATAGGCGCACCTTGAAACAACTTCGCAGAATCTTTTACTGCATTAGTGGCTTCTTTAGCTCCGTATTTACCGCTTAACATGGGTAACGCAAACAATGGTATTTGAGATAAGTTCACAAGCGCCGAAGATGCGTTAAATCCTATCGTGTATAAAAATGCTAGGCGATTAGCGTGCTTAGGCCAGCCTTCCACGGTAGGCTGTATTGCAAACTGTGCACGGCTCCTAAGCTCTTCGATTAACTGCGCATTTCTAGCACTGCCTTTACCCAGTCCCTGTGCTTCAACTTGCTCCAGCATTTGATCTAGCTCACGCGATATAACGTTGCTATTTTTGATGCGTTCTGTCTGCCGTGCTAAATCAAAGGCTTTTGTTCTGGCTGCGTCCACTGCATCCATGTCATAGCCTTCGGTGTTCTTACGTTTGATTAACGCTTTTGCAAAAGAAGATTCTGGTAGCTCTTCAATGAACAGTCTAGTTATTTGTTCCTTTACTGTAGGGTCTATGGTTTGGTCTGTTAGATCTAATATCTTCAATACATCAGAAACAAATGACCCCGGCGGTGGGTTTCTATAAGAAGACGACTTACTGTTATCCCAAGAATCAACTTCAAAGCCTTGCTTCTCGTAAGACTCCATTGCGGTAAGTCGTTCTCCCGGCGTGTTAAAAGCAAATACCGCCGCGTTAGATCTATCACCTTCCTTTTGCCGCACGGCTAACCAATAGCTGCCGCTACGAGTAAGTGGGAAGTATGGCTCCTTACCTGTGTTTTCTAGCAGTTTAGCCAGCAGTTCGTTTTTAAGGTTAGTTCTTGTGGTCTCTCCTACAGGTAGATCGTCAAGACGCCCCCGCAAAGAATCTATCAGCGCGTTGTACTGATCTCTGTAGAATCCACGCAACTCTTCATAGGCTCTTCTTCCGTCTGGCCCCATTTCTGCACTTTGGAATAATGCACGTAACTCGTTATACTTATCTATCTTTCGTTGCGAAGTTCCTTCCACCGTTTGATCGCCATATTTCTTCTTGGCTTCAGCAGGTGTTAGGTTGGGGTCTACCTCGTTTATAGTGCTTTCGTAAACAAGGTTATTGAAGACCTTCATTGTTTCCTGCGATGCTTTACTGGCCCACCGGAATACAGGCTCTAACGTCTGTCTAGTAACCTGTTCTGCCTCCGTCAAACGCCCACGCTGCGTTTCTATGGCATCTAGTATTCTTTTTGCGTTGGGTATGCCACGAGCTTCGGCGATGTCTTGTATTGATCCGTTTGGTAGGAACCCGAATATCTTAGTAAGGTACTTCTTAGCCCCTACTTGCGGGTCTGTCAGGAAGGCGTCTATCTCTTTCGATAGCTTCTTTCTTGCAGTCGCTCTACCCTCGGCTGTTCTAAACCCAGCCTTTTGACCTTTTATATCTTCAAAGATCCTACGTACATCATCGGGCCTGCCTGATGCAGCCAGCAGAGGGCCATACCTAAACTCAGGTGCAGGCGCTAGTATCTCTTGTATACGTCTGAACGCCTTACCTTTAGCACTGCGGTCAAACCTCTGGATACCCAAAAAGTCCGATAGTATCTGTAACAGCTTCTCCCAAAAGGTTAGTTGCTCACCTTTGGGCGATATTTTTGCTAGGTCGGTTTGGAACTTGGCGTTGGTGAAGGCTTCTGCTACAAACTCTTGTAGGTTGGTTGCTCCATAGGCATCCCCAAGCTGCCCCTTTACTTCGTTGTAGAGTCTTTGCAGCTTCTTTGTATTTGGGTGTGACTTGTTTGCCAGCACGTTATCTGTGGCTGCGTGTGTCATCTCATGCAGCAGAATGCCGACAGAGGTGCCAGATTCTTCGTCTAGAAGTATCTCGTTTGTTTCTGGGTTGAACGCACCATCTAAAGGTACGACTTCTCCCGTAACTGGGCTTTTGCCCATGATAGAACGACTAGGCCGCACGCTGATCTTAGTGGTAAACGTGTAGTTTGCTAGCGTTCTGGCTATTTTCTTAGTGGTTGGATCGTCTACAGTCTCAGCTATCTCTAGCAGAGTACGCCGCAGTTCGCCTTTCTTAGCTGCACGCAGTGCTGCGTCAGGTATGGGTGCATCTATTGCGTTGTATGCAATGTTGCTAGCCCCAAGCAAGTTGTCTTGGTCATTTATGGTTTGCTCATCTCGGGCAGCTTCTACGGCTTGCTTTTGAGTAAGTCCTTCCTTCTTCTTATCAGCGACAAGTTTCGTAAACTCTGCGTTACGTGCAGCTCCTTCCTCCTTGGATAAATCATTTAAGGTAACTGCTTCTGTGGTTTCAGCTTCTAACTTCGCAAGAGTTTCTGCGTCCACAGGAGGTTTAGCAGGAGGCTTTCTTACTGTAGGTGCAGCGGTAACTTCTTCTGCAACAGGTGCAGCGGCAGGCTCTTCTACAACAGGAAAGAACCCCTCATCGTTTGCAGCGGTAGCTTCTTCTGTCGGTTTAGCTCTTGCTGCAATCTTCTTTCTTGTTCGCTGTATCAGCGTAGGGGCGGCTACTTCTTCTATAACACGGGGTCTTCTACCTGTGGGGGTAACAAGTTCTAGCTGCGCTTCTGGTGTGCCTTTTAAGAACCTGTTTATAGCGGATTTTGCTTTTCCAGAAGTGCCTCTTCTAGCAGCGTATTTGGTAAGTATGTCCTGCTGTTCAGTTTCTCGTAAGTCCTTATCTAGTAGTTTTTGTCGCACCGGGTCTTTCGCCGGGATAGCTAAACTATTCAGAGCTTCTTCTGTAGCGACCACTGGATCTGGCGCGGTTTCAACGTCTGCAGACTCGGTAGCGGTGAGCCTCGCTTCTTGCCGTGCTTTAGCTAATTCAGTTGGAGATAAATCGGGCTGGTCTTGTGCGGCTATTGCTGCACGTTGCTGCCCTAGCCGTGCCTCATCTGACACAGGCTCTTCCGTAATTCGTTGTTCTCTGTCTCGACGGTTAATACGGTCTAATACTTTTTCTCTAGTTAGCGCTTGTCCTTCTGGAGTAAGCGCCAAAGTTTCACCCGCAACGGTATCTGTTTCTGGTGCAAGTAATCTTTGCAGTTGTGGGCCGACAGTGCTTTCTGGTTCAAGTCCGGGTAGTGCTGTTTGGTCAGGAGATATTTGCGTGCGAGCGGTTTTATTTAGAATAGAAATTTCTTCTTCTGGTAGCTGCCTTATTCTTGCTTCTACTTCTAGTCTTTCTCGGTCAGGTAATTCTTCAAGTGTTCTATCTCTAAGCCCAACTTTTTCACGTATCTCTTCTACGGTAGGCGGCTCTTCTAAAGATCTTTCATACAGTGCACGTTCTTCTGGAGGAAGTTTCTGCACGCGCTTTGCTATTGACTCTAGCCGACTTTCTTTCTGCTTGTCAGTAAGCTCTGCAAAGGACTTTTTGTACCCGCTCTCTACCTTGGCTCGGATCTCTTCAATGTCTAGCTCTGGTGCTTTGGGCACGCCCAGTAGATCTAGCTGTGTAGGTTCTTCTGGCTTAAATTCAAGCAGCCCTGCAATCTCAGGGCTATCTGGTTGCTCTTCTGCTACTTCTGCAATAGTTTTACCGCGCTTACGAGAGGTAAACAGGTCTACTAGTCCCTGTAATATCGCGCCTGCAGAGCCACCAAGGGCTGCTTCTTGAGCAGTTGTTATATCAAATGCTTCTGCTAGGGCGTCGTACTCTCTTGCATTTAAGTTCTGTAGAACATTAGACGCTGCTTCCTGTGCAGCTTCTGCACCACCTGTTACACCTGCACTACGTATACGTTCGCCAAAAGTCTCGACTTTCTTAGGAGGTATTTTGTCTAGTATTTTATTGAGGGCAGGTAGGTCAGCAAATTTTACTACTTTTGCAATAGGTAGTATGTCTAGCAGTCCAATACCAACACCACGCGCTGTAACCGTGGCTCTTTCTTCTTCGGTAGCGCCAGCGGCCCTTGCTCGTTCACTTGCTTCACCGGCTCCAGCACCAGCGGCAGCTAGAGCACCAAGACCCATAGCAACGGCACCGGGAGCACCAGCAACTGCAGCGGCAGCAGGCACAGCAGCAATCCCTGCGATAGACCCAAGAGCTTGGCTTATTTGGTAGCTAATAGAGTCGGGGTCACCGCCCTCTGGACGTAAAGCCGCAGCACCAGCTTTAATTTTTTCACGAGCGGCAAGTTCAGCCTCTTCTTCTAGTGCGGCTGCACCACCTAGTAACGCAAGCTCACCTACGTCAACAATACCTGCGCCGATTCCAGAAGTAATGTTCTCGACTACGCCAGCTTCCTCTTCGCGTGGAGCAAGAGCACGTAGTATTGCTATGTCTCTTTTTATGTCTTCTTCATAGTCTCTAAGAGATGCTACGGCTCTAGCGTCCCCTGCGGCTTGGGCGTTTCTAATCGCCGTTTGTACCTGTTCTAAAGAATGAGTCTGCATTACTGCTGTAGGTATTGACCCATAAGCTCAAGCCGCTGTCGCTCTTTAGCTAAATCAGCTTTTTGCGAACTAACATCTACCCCTAATGCTTCCATACGGCGTAATAAGTCCTCTTCTCTTGCGAATACCTTACTTTCATCTAAGATAAATCCTTTAACTAGTGTCGCTTGGTTTACTGCGCTCTCTACATCGCCGTACCCTGATTGAGCGTTATTTACTAATGCTGTTACTACAGGTGAAAGTAGTTCATCACGGCGTTTTAGTTCTTCCTGTAGTAGTTCTTCCAAGTCTGCTAACTCGGCTCCGCGCAGTTCAGCAGCGGCTATCGCACGATCAGTTTCTTGTCCTAGTAAATCTAATTCCGTTTTAATGTTTTGTATGTTTGCATTAAGTATGCGCTCTGCTTCTTTTTCAGCGGCAGAAATATCGCCTGTAGTGGCTTGAGACATAGCACTTGCATACGCCCGCTTTTCTTCTGATAGCACGCGCTCGGCTTTATCTGCACTGTCAATGCCTTTACTCAATACATCCTGCTCAATATCTAAAAGCTCGTTCTCTATACCAAACTCATCTTTAAGGTTTTGTCGCTGCTGTGCACGTTGCTGAGACAATTTACCTATATATCCTGCAGCAAAGCCTCCCGGCCCACCACGTTGTGCAGCGCCCACTGTGCCAGCTATAAATGCTTCAAATGGATCGCGCTCCGCAAGCTGTTCTTGCTGTTTACGCAGCCTATTTATCTGGCTTTGCTTCTTGGTTTGTATTCCTGCAAGACCCATCTCATCTTTAACGTCAGCCATTCTATCTGCCCGCACTGTATCTAGGTCTCTACCAACCCGTGCAGTCTGACCCAAATCGTCTAAGATGCCTTTTGTAGCGTCTTGTCTAGCAGTGCCGACTTCTACATCTGGGGGTGTGAGCTTAAATCTTTCAGTTAAACCCTTTCTATCAATTGAACCAATTTCGTTTTGTTCGTTTTGTTTGTTTTGTTCGTTTGGACCGCTTGGAAATCCTCGCCTTCTTGCTTCGCCTACATCCGACAATCTTGATTTAGCATAATCAGTTAACTCCACTCCCGGTCTATCTGGCGTTGAGTCTTCTTTTGCTTTACGCGCTGCTATTCTTCCAGCGATTACTTTTCTAGGTAAGTATTCTTCAAGAGGATTTTCAACTAAATATTCCTCAATCTCTGCGTCAGTAATTCCACCTTTGAAAAACCCAATGATGCCGCCTTGAGCCATACCCATCCGCTTTTGGCGTTGCATAGACTCTTTTTGACGCTGCCCAAGAACACCACCTACTTGTTCGGTAACTTTTCCAAGATTACGTCCCTGTTCTTGCTTGATAAGCCCTAGAACTTGTTGCTCTCGTTGCTGTGCAATGGTCTGAGGGTTCTGCTGCATTTTTAACTGTATGTCGCGTGCCGCAGCTTCTTTCTCTGTTTTTAGCTGCTGCAGTGCTAACAGGTCAGTAAGCTGCTTGTTCTGCTGATACCGTTGTTGTAGTGCTTGTGGATTATCCTGATATGCGTCTTTTTTGCGCTGTATCATTTCCACGATGCCTTGAGAGGAATTAGTTATCATTAGCTGCCTCCTGCACCACTACCGTATAAGGCTTCATAACTACCCGGAGAAGTATCTTTTTCTTCTTTGCCACCCAAACCAAACAATGATTGGATTAGCGAAGACACATCACCCGTGCTGCCTAACAGTGCACTAAGACCACTAGGCTGCGTTACAGAGTAAGATCTTGCAGCAATCGGTAGGTCTTGTAATAACGAACGCTGATACTGCACTTGCTTGTACGGGAAGTCTCGTTCCTCTTCAAACTGCGCCCTATCTGCCAGTATGCCCGCCTGTTCTATCTCTCTTTGGGTACGTCCTGCACCTGATTGTGCAGCTAGTGCTTCAAGTCCAAACCGCCTAGCTGCATCGGTAGCTGTTTGCTGTCTTCCTTGTTCTATATTGAATTGGTCTCTACCCTGTTGAAAAGCCGCTGCATAGCCTTTGCCTGTTATGTCAGCTAGAGTTCTATTTAATATGGCATCTCGCTCTAAATCAGCAAGCGCCTGACGAGAACCACCAAAAGCCCCCGCCCTCGTATATTTACCAGCCTCTGCTTGTCTGCTTATTTCAGCCTGCCTACGAGCCTCTGCTAGCTGTGGCTGTAACACCGCTGACAGGTAAGGATTCATGTACTGATTAACATTAGTGCCCCCTGCAGTAGGAGCAGCACCAGTAACAGTAGGGGCGTCTGTAGCACTAAAAGTACCGGGGGTAAAAGACATCTGTTCGGTGGTAGGCACAACAAGATTACCCAAACCCGAAAATGCAGTATCTTGCAGTTGGGACTGCCCTGCGGTAAGCGGCCCTGTATAGGCTTGATAGGGTTGATCTGCTAGAGCGCGGCCTTTACCTAAAAAGTCAGTTACATAATCACCGGCAAACTCTGCTAACGCACCTTGATAGCCGGTTGTTTGTCCTACTCGCGGGTCTTGCGCAACACCACCCGTTTGATATTTTAATATACTCATGCTGGTAACATCCTCATGGGGTCTACTTCTTTACCCTGTTTTTCGTTACCTGTACGTTCTTTACGTACTCGGTTCATCATATCGTGTAAAACTCTCGCTCCTGCATCTGAGTTGCCATTACCCAAATGACTCACCACATCTGCGGGAATAACAAACTCGCCATCACTTAATCTAGCTTCTTGTCCATTATCAATTCGTGCCGGTACTTTATCCGCCATACCGTCAGTAGAACCGTCTAAATACCTACCTTCTCTAAGCGCAAGAATGCCACCTGCTGCCATACCTGTACCACCTTGCAAAGCTGCTATACCTTCTGCTTGTTTTTTAGCCTTAGCACGAGCTTCTGCAATCGACATTGGGCTGGTTTCTGGTTGTTTTGCATAAATGGTGTCACTAAAGTAGCGACGACCTGTAGAGCCGGGACGACGGTTTGGATCAATACCGCTTTCGGGTATAGGTTGTCTTTTTGGCATAGCGACTTGCTCTCGCACAGCCGCATATCGTGGTATTTCACCTTGGTAGCCAGTGGGTTGCGTTTGAGGGTTGAAGTAGTCTGGAGCAAACTTGTTACCTAAAGCAGATATGCCAAGTCCAGTGAGTGCAGAACCACCTTTGCTAGTAATAAAGTCTAAAAAGCCAGCGTCTTCTTTACCTGCAAACTTATCGACTAGCTCGCTAAAAAATGTGCTCATTAATCTTCCCCAAGTAAACGCAATAGTTCTTCATTGCTATCTATAATGCCGCCTTGTGCTACGCGCCTTGGAGGTTGCCCAAACGGGTTGGTTGCAGCGTACCCTCCGTACCCTCCGTATGGCCCTGCCGCAGCGCGTTCCTGTTGTGGAGTGCCAAAAATACTGCTGAAATCATAAGCTGGTCTTAGTTGCGCAAGTGGCGACTGCCCTACATCTATCCTACCTTCTTCAGAAGCTAAGAGCATACTTAAAAAATCTCTTGCAGACGACTCTTTTGCGCGTTGTTCGGCTTGCTGCTGCATCTGCATTTGTTGCTGCATTTGTTGTTGCTGTTGTTGCTCTAGCTGCTGTTGCAGTTCCTGCTGTTGCTGTAACTGAGAAGCAAACACACCTGTTGCAGCGAAGCGATTGTCGGCAAGCGGGTCTAATGTTGTCTCGC
>CAACVD010000473.1_pt2 | contig 19588 bp, 23 predicted proteins | sample 2381771 | NCBI WGS metagenome assembly CAACVD01 (sample SAMEA5211965, study PRJEB30684) | marine metagenome | biome: Marine; feature: Epipelagic; material: Water | collected 2015-10-15 | depth 15 m | reverse complement strand
GCCTTTTAGATCTAAAGGAGAAAATATTTAAATGTTACAATTCTTACCCTATGCATTAGCAGCCTACGGAGGTTATCAAGGTTACAGAAGTGCTAAAGATGCAGGGGCTTCAGGTATTGGTAGATTATTAGGAGCAGCAGGAGGAGCTTATGGTGGTTACACTTTAGGTTCTGCAGGACTATCAACATTTGCACCAGGAGTACAACAAATTCCTGCTTCATCATTATTTGCATCAAAAGCAGCAGCACTACCAACAACAGGAACAATCGCAGCTAACTCTCCATTTGCTGCAGGTCAACAAGGTGCGTTACAAGCAAGTAGACAAGCAATGTTACAAAAGGGTGCTGAGACTGCAGGTAAAGATGCTGTAGAAAGATCAATGATGGAAAAATTATTAAGACAAAAAGCCGATCCTACAAAATATGATCCATTAAAAATTTCTGCACTTGCAGCTGGAATACCATATGCGTTAGGTGCTTTTGATCAAGCACCAACTGATATTTATCAACCAACTTATAATGTTGCTTACGCAGACTTTGCAGCGCAAAGACCTGGATACACATATATAGATCCACAAACGGGACAGGAGAAACAATACGAAAAAGTTTACATACCAGAAGCAGATCCAAAAAACCAAGGTGACATGAGAGTAGGTCCTTATGCTATGGAAAAAACGAGATTAAGAACAGGTGGATTAGCAGAGATAAGAAAATTTAATGAAGGTGGTATAAATTATTTACCATCAAAACTTGAACACAATGAAGACGATGCAAATAACTATGTGCGTGCACAAGGTTATGTAGAGGACGGATCAGGTGCAGGTGATAAAGACGAGGATACAATGTTAGCTCAATTAGCAGACGGAGAGTTTGTAACAAGAGCAGATGGAGTATTAGGTGCTGGAATCATAGCTGGAGCAAACCCAAACAGCATGAAAGACATGAGAGAAAAAGGTGCCCAATACTTTTACGAACAACAAAAAAGATACAAGCGTGTATTTGATTTATTGAAGGATAAGTATGGCGACAGCACAAAAACGAATTAAACCATTAGTAAGCATACTACCAATAGAGCCAAAAGATATCGACAGGTTTTGGCCTTTAATGGAGTTTATGGTTGCTGAAGCATTAGCATTCTCAGGTAAGTATGCAGATTCTAAATGGTTCTTTGATGAACTTAAAAAAGATACATTACAATGTTGGATTATGTTTGGTTCTGATGAGCAAGAAGAAAATAAAGTATTTGGTGTTTGTGTTGGTAGAATAGCAGAGCTTCCAAACTACTCTCAGTATGAAATAATAATATGTACAGGTAAAAGAAGAGAATTATGGGAAGACAATTTAGTAAAAGAAATAACCAACTTTGCAAAATTAAATAAATGTAAACGAATGTGTATCATGGCTAGACCAGGTTGGGAGAAAGTCTCAAAGAAATGGGGATGGCAAAAGAAACACGTACAACTAGAGAAATGGATATAATATGAGTTTTTTTGGAGGAGGCAGATCATCGGCACCAGCAGCACCAGCTTCACAGACAACCTTTGTTAGAGAAGCACCTGGTATAGAAGAACGAAAAATAGAATTGATGGACATTGCGAGACAGGTCGCACAAAAACCAATTGATCTTCCAGATATACAAGCAGCAGGTCCAAGTGCTTTAGAACAATTAGGATTTCAACAGGCAAGACAAACAGGTGTTGGTGCAGGTACAGTTCAACAAGGTATTGCACAGATACAAGGAGCAGCAGCTCCTATTGGTGCGCAACAGATTCAACAATATTTAAACCCATATCAATCCTATGTTACAGGTGAAATTGGAAGACAAGCTCAAATAATGCAAAATCAATTAGGTGCACAAGCAATTGGTGCAGGCGCATTTGGTGGTGGAAGAGAAGGTGTGCAACAAGCAGAATTACAAGGCAGAGCTTTATCAGCTATGGGCCAAGCTCAAGCACAAGGTTTTAACACAGCATTAGGAGCAGCACAAAGACAACAACAAGTTGGATTGGCAGCAGGTCAACAACTGGGTGCTTTAGGTGCAGGTCAACAACAAATGGCACAATTAGATCTACAACAACTTATGGGTGCAGGTGGGGTACAAAGACAACTAGCACAACAAGCGTTAGATGCACAAAGAGCAACTACATTACAACAACAATACGAGCCTTATCAAAGAGCAGAATTCTTAGCTAACCTTTATGCTGCTGGACCTAAGACACAATCAGGTGTCACTATGGGTACACAACCAACAACAAGTCCACTAGCACAAGCAGTTGGAACAGGTATAGGAGCATTCGCAGCTTACACAGGCGCAAACCAATAGAGGAGAAACATGTCTTTAAACAAAGTATTGAATAGACCAATGTTTCGAAACAAAGCACTTAAGAAAGGTGTTTTAAAAACTGTTAATGCACAAACAGGAATAATGGTAGGAGACCCAATATCAAGTGCTCCAGTTCCAGCTTTAAGAAAACCACCAACATTTTTTGAAAGAATGTCAGTGAGTACACCAGCAAGATTTTTAAGACAAGGTATAAGTATTCCCACAGTGGGTGGTTATATAGCTGGAGAGAAAGTTGCAGATGCTTTTGGTGTTCAAGATCCAGTTGGAAGAACAGCGTTTGGTTTAGGTGGATCATATTTAGCAACTAAAGCATTACCTGGACTAGCAAGTTTACCTGCTGCAACTTCTGCAGCTTTGATGGCAGGACCAGCTTATCTTATGTATGCAGGAAACAAAGAACGTCAAAGAATTGCAAAAATGAGTCCTGAAGAAAGAGCAGCTCATAGTGCAAAGTCTAAACAATTTGGAATGTCTTATTTAGATGATGAAATGTTTAACCAACAGTTTACACCAAAATTAGATGACATAGTAAAATCAAACGAAGATATAAAAGAAGAAGTAAAAATATCTAAAAACGCTGCACCAGGAAGTGGTTTACAGGGTTCAAGAGGTGGTAAAAAATCTGTACAGACAGATAGATTGACAGAACAGGATAACGAATCAGATGTTGTACAAGGCAATGTTGATATAAATAAAGTTATACAAAACAATGACCCTAACAAATCACCAGTTACAATTGGTGCTGAGGATACCGTTGCAGAAAAAGGTTTTAAAGAAAAACCAAAAACGGACACCGGAACAAAGGTAGTTACTAACGAACAAGCAAATGCAAATACAATTAAATCAGAAACAAATCAGTTAGATAAAAAAACTCCGGGTGAGAAAAAGGCAGCAGATGGTACAGAAATAAATTCAGAAGTAATTGATCTTGCAAGAAAATATAGAAAAGAATTAATGGCAGGTCAAAAGTCACAAGCCAAACTTGTATTTTTAGCTAACCTTGCATCAGGTTTATTATCAGGAACTACAACAAAAGGTGGACTAGGTGGTGCATTAGAAGTATTTGGTAAGGCATTAGGACCTGCAGTTAACAATTATGCGACAGTCAAACTTAAAGAAAATGAAATGGAAAATGAGTTTATGAGTGATGCATTAGAATTAGCACAAGATGAACTTGCAGCTAAAAATGATTTGGTTGAAGGAACATCTGGTTTAGACTTTGAAAGCACAGGTTACATTCAATTTAGAGATAAAAATGGTAAAGCAGTTAACAGAACTGGTGGATTATTAAAAGACGGAACATATGTTATGGCAGCATTAGGACAAGTCGATGCAAATGGAAGACAAATATACACTCCAGTTCCAGCAGGAACTTTTTCTAAATACTTTACGTCAGCGTTTGGAGAGAAAGAACAAGGCCAAACAATAAGAAACTTATCTGGTAAATATAAAGCATTAGGTATTGGTAAAGAAACTATAAGAATTCTAGAGGAGGCTGCTGCTAAAGGTGAAACTCTTGGTGGTCCAGTTGGTAGATTTAATTTACTTACAACACGTCTAGGAAGTGCTTTAGAGGATCTTGGCTTCTCAATGTTTGAAAGCAAAGACGCAGGTATGGCTAAAGTAAATCAGATGAGAGAATCATTTAAATCAGAATTAATGGGTGATGGAATGTCTGAAAAAGAAGCTGATGCGTTTTTAGATAAAAACTTTGGATCAGTAGATTCACAATTTAAAAAGACGTTGAAAGATTTAGGTATATTTTCTGATCAAACAAAAGGAGCAGATTTAGAGAGATTAGCTATTAACGAAACAGTATTAACATACGCATTAGCAAACTCACTAAAAGACAAAGACAGATTAACACAAAAAGATATTCAAATGGCAAAAGAACTTGTTAATGTGTTCCCACTATTAAGAGGTCAAAAACAAGTTGTTAGATCATTGGAAGCTGTTAATGAAAGAATACTTGGAGATATCGAAGCTTCTGAACTTATCTATTCTGAATTTGGTGGAGATACAGCTACACTTGAAAACTTTAGAAGAAAATATGGTTTATTACCAGGTGTAGAACAAGAACAACTTGATGTTGGTTTCCAAAATGAATCAACAATAGACTTACTAGAAAAATTAGGACAGATTTAATGGCTACTATAAAAGAATTACAAAAAAAACTTGACGATAAATCACTTGATCCAAGCAAATTAAATCGTGAACAGAGACAAATTATAGATGAGTTAATTCGTAGAGGTGAATTAAAAGGACCTACTATGTCTACTCTTTCAGGTCAGAGAGATGAGGCTGCACAACAAGTTGCAAGAGCAGATCAGTTTTATGCAGATCCAATAGGAAGTGCTTTAAAAGCTGAAGACTCAATGTTTAAAGGTAGACCAACTGCAGAGCTTGCAGGTGATTTAACAGGATCAATTGCACCCTACGTTGTGATGAGAAAAAAAATATTTGGTGCTGCAAAGAACGGAACTCTTTGGCAAAAAGGACCAGGAAAGATGTTACAATCTGCAACTAAGGTAGCAGATAAATTACCAGGACGATTTAAAATTTTAGGTGGTGCATTAAAATTACTAGCAAGAGCAGCAGATGTTCCAGCAAAAGTTGTTGCTAGTCCGGTAGGTAGAGCAGAAATCTACTCAGTATTAGGTGGATCTGCAGGTGCAGGTACAGGTTCAATTACTTATGATATGTTAAATGAACAAGCAGGCATCACAATAGCAAATGCTATAACAGATGAATTTAGAGATCTTCCAGAAAAACAAATAGATCAAGATATATTAGCAAATTCCTTTAGAGCAACAAAGAATGCTGCGTACTGGAACGCAGGCGCGGCAGCTCTTACCCCATTTATTTTTGGTCCTTTAGGAAAACTAACAACTAAATTATTCGGAGGTAAATCAGAGAAAGCTTTAAGACTTTCTGAGTTTGCGAAAGAGAAAGGGTTACCTTTACCACTTATGACTGGAATTGAAGATGGTGTGTTATCTGATTTAGGTAAAAATTATTTTAAAACTGTTGGTGTATTTCCATTTGTATCAGGTATTGGTAGAGAAGCTTTACAAGTTGCTGAACAAGAAGCAGGTAAACAATATTTAGATGGTCTTGTAAAATATGCACCACTAATGAAAACAGCAGCATTATCTTCATCGATATATAATCAAGCAGCTAAAACATTTTCTGAAAGAGCAGCGGTAATTGGTTCTAAGTATCAAGCCTTTGAAACGTTTGCAGAAGCTCTTGGTAACCCAAGAGTAATTAAATTAGAGGCAACAAACAAATATGCAAAAGAATTGTTTGAATCTAACAGACAAATGTTTCCTGATATACCAGGATATGCACCAGGTGTTGGAGATTTAGATATAAAAGCTATTGATAAATATTTGAAAGATGCAGGTGACCCTTTAAATTTATTCATTAAATCAATGGCTGCGATTGGAGATAATTTAGTTACTCCAAAAGAATATAGTGGTGTTATGAAAATGTTGAATAGAGCTATTGAAGGTACACAATTAAATTTACCTACTGGAATAGTTTGGTCTATGAGAGAAGCATTAGAAAAAGATTTTGCTTCTTTTGGTGGCAAACTTACAAAAGATAATCTTTTAAGTGATACAACTATAAAAGAAGGTTACGATGCTATGGTGGCACAAAGCGGTAAAGAATTTGCTGATGCAGATATTGCTTTTAAAATTGCACAAGGAGAACAATTAAATGCAAAACTACTTGATGCTAATGGCACATTCTCAGCAATAATGGGATTTATTAAATCACCATTAATAAAATCATTTAGAAAATTTGATTCAAGTCTATTTACACAAAGAGGTGTAAACGGAGTAAGAGGTCTTGAGAGTATGTCGAGAGATCGAATGTTTCAAACAATGGAAAGGGATGTGTTTGCATCAAACTCACCAGAAGCCATAGAGCAATTTAAAGTAATTATTGGAGCTGCAGGAAAAGGTGCAACATCAAATGGTAAAGCTTTATTTGAAGCTGCGAAAGCTAGATATATGTTCAATGCATTCTTAAAATCATTTGACACAGCAGGAAGTCCACAAGCAAAATCAATTTTTAATGATGTAGCAATGGAAGCAGGTGTAAAATCAGGAAACAAATACATGGCTGATGCCATGGAAGAAATAGGAACTGATGCAATAGCAAGACAAAGAGGTTTTAGCATCGATGATGTAAGACTTAACAATGGTATTTACGATGTATCAAAAATAAGATTTGGACCAAAAGATTTTGCAGAATTTAACATTAACAAATTTATGGACAACCTTGGTATTGGTAAAGCAACTGAAGATCTTGGTAGAGACAAAATGATGAAACTTTTAGGTAAAGGTGGATCTGATGATTTTTATAAATTTACAGATTATATGAAAGCGATATCAGATGTTGCAATATCAGACACATCTACTTTCCTACAAAGAAGATTTACATTATCTGGAGGTAGAGGAGTTTTATCTGGAGTTGTAATTGGTGGTGGTATGGCTGCTGTAAATCCTTTAGCACCATTAGTATTTTTAGCTTTAGCAAGAAAAGCTGGTTCTGTATTATCAGATCCTGTAGCTTTAAGATTAATGAATGATGCGTTAGGTGTTGATGAACAATTAAAAATTTTAAGTGGTAAAAAAATTAGAGGTAAAAAATATGGAACAGGTGCGTACAGAAATGTAACACCAAAATTAACTGCTGCAGGTTTAACACAGAAACGTGAAGCCTTTGCAAGGTTTATGAATTACTTAAATGATGAAGATGAAGACATGCCAAGAATAGATCCTAAAACAATTGATCCTGTAAAAATACAAGAACAGTTACTTGGTACACCTTTTGAAAATCCTAAACCAAGATACGAGGATAAAAATTTACCGAAAGAAACTGTTGAGTCAATGTTTGCACAAGACTTTACTCCAGGCTCAGGTAACATAGAGACAGATAATCAGTTAGTTGATTATATACAATCAGCTGTGCGTAATTCAGATGAAGCAGATGTTGACCAGGAGTCAAGAAACGTTGAAGCCGAAAAAGCTAGTGTCATGGGTGATGTTGAGTTAGAGAATCCAGTACAACAACCACAGGCTACCGGACAAGTGAATGCAGCTCAATTCCAGGCATTGTTTCCAAATGATCCGACAGGAACTGCAATAGCAATGAGAGGTAACAGACGTGTCTAAAGAAGCTTTACAAAAAATAGAATCACACGAAAAACTTTGCAGGATAATGCAAAAACAAACACACGATAAAATTCATAATTTAGAAAGAGCTGTTAGCAGAATAGAAAAAATAATGTTGACTTCAGCAGGTGTATTAATTACAGGTATGGCATCAGTCATAATTGTATTAATTACACGATGAAATTAAATAGAAAATATCCCTACAAACATTACAATAGATTTTCAGATACAACTGGCAGGAAGTATTTAGTTGATAATATCAAAGTACCATCAGTCACAACCATTTTAAGCGCAACTAAAGACAAAAGATTTCTTGATAATTGGCGTAGACGGGTGGGAGATCAGGAAGCGGATCGAATCATGAGACAAGCATCGACTGTTGGAACTGAGATGCACCAGGTGCTAGAATATTATCTTACAGGTCAAGGATATTACAATGCAGCAGAAGAAGGCACTAAACCTAGAATGATGGCAAAAACCATTTTGGATAATATAAAATTAGATGAGGTATGGGGTAATGAAATAAGCCTACAATATAAAAATCAATTTGCAGGAACCTGTGATTTGACTGCAGTTGCATATGGAAAACCAAGTATTGTGGACTGGAAGCAAGCAAACAGGCCAAAAAAAGAAGAGTGGGTAGAAGACTATAAGCTACAGTTAGGAGCCTATTATTTAGCCCATACAGCTAATTACGGGCCCATAGAGCAGGGGGTTATATCAATTTGCACCCGAGACCTCCAATATCAGGAGTTTAGGCTCTCAGAGGCAGATTTGAAAGAATACAGCGATAAATTTTTACAAAGATTAAGTGAGTTTAATAAATTACAAGAGCCAGTCTCTTAAGTCTTCCTCACCAAGTGTTTTAGCAGCTATCTGACCTTTGTTTGTCAATGCCTTCATAATGGCTTCATCAAGAGTATTTCTTGCTACAATATCAATATATAACACAGATCCTTTCTGCCCAATTCTATGGGCCCTGTCCTCTGATTGTTTACGCACCTCTAAATTGTAATTGTTTGAGAAGTAAATAACAGTATTACAAGCAGTAAGAGTGAGACCAAAACCGCCAGTAGTAGGATTTCCGACCAAAAACCTAGTGTTCTCATCTGTTTGTATACGTTCAACAGCTTTTTTTCTATCTTCGACATTTACTTCTCCAAAAATACTTACAGTTGATTCTTCACCGTATCTCACTTTTAAGAAATGATTTATTTGGTGAATGTTCCATAAATAATTTGCCCATATGATTATTTTACCATCAGTCTCCTCAATAATCTCCTCTAATGCCTTCAATTTTAATTCATGTAAATTAAGTATTTTACCCTCATCATTCTTTGTAAAACCATTACATACTTGATGTAATTTAATAATTTCTGTTAGCTTATTTGAGAATGATATTGTACTATCTTCAACTATCGCTAGTGCACTCGTACGTAGGCGATCATATATTTTTTTGCTCTCACCTTCGAGTTCAATGTATCTTTTGGTCCTTACCTTCGGCTTTAGGTCTAGACACTGATCTTTTCGTATTCTAGTAGAAAACTGTTTAAGGCGAACCTCAAGTTCTTCAATACGTTTATAGTATTTTGGTACACTAATATATCTACCTGAACCTACAGGTATATCTGTCATTTCTGCATATCTATTTCTAAAAGCAAGATAGCTTGAGAAACCTAATAATTCTGGACTTAAAAATTGACATTGTGTATATAGATCTAATGGAGATTTTGTTATTGGCGATCCTGTTAGGATACGCCTTATATGCGACAGTGATCGTAATCCTAAAATGTTCTTTGTTCTTTTTGCTGATCTATTTTTTATGGTGGTTGATTCATCCAGTGCTACAAAATTTAATTTATTTTTAGATAAATAATCAACACAAGCTTCAAATCCCCTTTTGGTTGATAAAGCTTCAACGTTTATTAGAAAGATTCTAAGATCTTTTGATTCGTTTAATTTATAATATTCTTTTGGTTTATCTATATTCCATTTAAAAATATGTTTCTTTAAAACGTCAGGCATATGGGTATCTATCTCAGTTTCCCATACTGTGTACACAGATTTTGGTGCAATGATTAATGCAGCAGTAATTTTTCTTTGAAAAAAAAGGTAAGCCATATTATCAATAGTAACTTTTGTTTTACCTGTCCCCATTTCCATAAAGTATGCCCACTGCACTTTTTCAGCAGATTGATTTAAAGCATTACGTTGGTGCTCGTATGGGTTTGTCTTATACGGGTATTTCCACATCCTATGCACATATATATTTTTTTTGTTTACAAGATCAAGTAAATAATTTAAGACCCCAACAGGAGGATTTATGGATATAGAAAAAATGTCAAATATTGACATTAGTCAAGATAGTGTCAAATCTATTTCAGAAAAATGTAATCAACTAAAAGATTTGCAAAAGCAAATTGAAGATCAAGAAGACAAACTTAAAACTCTAAAAAATCAATCAAGAGATTTAGAGGAAAGAGTAATTCCAGAGATGATGCAGGAAGCTGGTGTATCGTTGCTGAAGTTAGCTGATGGTTCGAGTGTAGAAGTCAAACCATTCTATGCAGCAAAAATTCCTGAGTCACGTGTTGACGAAGCCTTTGGTTATTTGAGGAGTAATGGGTTCGAAGATTTAATTAAGAATACTGTTACTGCTTCATTTGGTAGAGGACAAGACAACCAAGTCTCTGAATTAATAAGTGTGTGTGAGAAGTTTGGTTTCAACTATAACAAAAAAGAAAAAGTTGAACCAATGACTTTGAAGGCATTTGTTAAAGAGCAAGTTGAGGGTGGTAAGAAATTACCATTTGATTTGTTCGGAGTATACATCGCAAATAAAACGAAAATAACAAACAAATAATAGGTAATAATATGAAGCTAAAAGACGGACAATCGAACGAAGTAGCGGTTAAAAAAGAAGCAGGAGCAGTTGCAGCGATTAACATCGAGCAATTTGGCGATGCGGGATTTGAGAATGTAGACTCTAAGAGTTTAGCATTACCATTTCTAAAAGTTCTTGGTCAGTTGTCACCACAAGTGACACAAGGTGATTCGCAATTTATGGCGGATGCTAGAGCAGGAATGATCTACAACACAGTGACAGACGAACTTTATGATGGTCAAAAAGGAATTCATGTGATTCCTTGCTATTATAAATTGGAGTACATCGAATGGAGAGACAGAGACAAAGGTGCTGTTGCTCCAGTAAATGTTTATCCAGCTGATTCGGATATCATGAGTAAAACCACAAGAGGTGATGACGGTAAAGATCGACTCGAGAATGGTAACTACATAGAAGAGACAGCTTCTCACTATGTAATGGTTGTTGAAGAAGAAAAATCATCAACAGCTTTGATAACTATGAAGTCTACTCAAAGAAAAAAATCTAAAAAGTGGAATTCAATGATGATGTCCTTAAGGCAAAAGAGAAAAGATGGTAAAGGTTTTTTTAAACCTGCACCATTTACTCAAATGTATTCTCTCAAAACTGTACTTGAAAAGAACAATTTAGGTTCTTGGTTCGGTTGGGAGATTGAGCATATAGGACAAGTGGAGAGCGAAGAAACAATTAAAGGTGCCTATGACTTTTATGAGTCATGTAAAAAAGGTGCAGTTCGAGTTAACCACGGAAAAGAAGAACAAGTAGCTAAAACTCCATTCTAGTATGGACCTACTTGACAACACCCTGGAGGAGTTTATAGAACTCTTCCAGGGCTCTACTACATATTTTGGTGTATCCAAACCTACGGGTAAGAAAAACTCTAAAGGTAAGGCAGAATTCAAACATTGGGTTGAACCTTCTCCAATGACAAAAGATCATTGGGTGCAACATTTAAAAGGAGAAGCTTACTATGGATCTGTCCCTATCAGAGATGATAATACATGCAGTTGGGGGGTCATCGATGTTGATCGTTATAATATACAGCATCAGGAAATTATATCGATTATACGGAAAAGAAAATACCCACTCGTACCATTCAGATCAAAATCCAACGGACTCCATTTAATTTTATTTATTGAAGGTGTAGTTCCTGCATCTGCGATGCGTAAAAAATTAATTGAGTTGGCTTCCGACCTTGGTATTAATGATACCACTACAGATATTTTTCCTGCACAAGATGAAGTAGATCTTACACCAGAGAACTGGGATGAAAAAAGAAAAGGTAACTTTGTAAACTTACCATACCAAAAAGCACATATGACAACTAGAGTTGCAATGGATGATCAGTGCAATTCAATAAACATAAAAGATTTATATAAATTTATATCGAAGTTTAGACTTAAACCTGCAGAGTTTAAAAAGTTAAAAATATTTCAAGATGATGAAACAAAAGACTATCCACCTTGTGTAGTTAATTTTATGAAAAATAAAGTTAAGAAAGGTGAAGGTCGTAATGATGCTATGTTTAATGTAGCTGTACTTGCAAAAAAAATTAATCCCGATCCTGTCATGTACGAAGATTGGACAAGAGATATGATGGGTAAAGTTTGTGAAGAGAGATTACATCCAAAAGAATTAGAAAACATTTTCAAAGGTGTTGAAAACAAAGAGTATGCCTACAAATGTAAAACATCAATTGCTAGAATGCATTGTGTATCTGGTGAGTGTGTAAAAAGAAAATTAGGTATTGGTGCTAATGAAGCATTACCTGAAGTTGGCAAACTTATAAAAGTAAACTCGTATCCCGAACCATATTGGATTTTACCTATTCAAGGTAAATCTATAAGACTATCTACAAAACAATTATACCAACAGCAGTTGTTGGGAGAACAACTTTTAAATTACGATATTGTGTGGCGACCACTTAAACCAACCAAAAGAGATCCAGATCCTTATCGAGATTGGTTAGATGAGTTGATTAATAACAAACAAGACATGGAAGGCTTTGATGCAACAGAAGAAGGTAGTGACGTATTTAATTCTAGAATGTCCAGGTTTCTTGAAGACGTTGAAGATACTACAGAATTTGATCAAATAGATTCTGGTAATATATGGCGTGATGAAAATGAGATGAGATTTAAATTAGAAACGTTTAGATCTTTTATGAAAAAGATGGGTTATAATTGGAATGAAAAAGAATGCACAAGATTTTTAGAACAAGGTGGTGCAAAACCAAAAGCAAAGTTCAAAGGTATACAAAGCCGACACTGGATTGTACCTTTGCCAAAACAACAGGAACACAAAAACAAAGATGTCAAATTCACTAAACCGAAGGCTGCGTGGGAAGACAATTAAAATATTTGGTCCTCCAGGCACAGGTAAAACAGAAAACTTATTGAAACGTGTACAACGTTATCTTAGGCAAGGTTACTCTCCTGATGAAATCTGTTACGTATCATTTACCAACAAAGCTGTTAATGAATGTGTTGCAAGAGTTAGAAAAAGATTTAAAGAATATGATGAAGATGATTTCAAATATTTTCGAACATTACATTCTTTGGCCCGACAACAGTTTGCTGAAATTCCCGTTCTAGATCCAAAAGCTGATATGTTGATGTTTCATACTCAATACGGAACTGTAAAAGTTAATTACAAAGATGGTCATGATGATCAAAAGGTTTATAACAATTGGTCCTTACAAATATACGATAGAGCAAGAAACATGAAAGTAGATCCTGTGGGGCTTTACAAACAACAATCTAGAAAAGCTGTAAGGTTGCAGCAGTTTAAATCTATTATCAATGGTTACGAAGAATTTAAAACAATGGAACTAGAGAACGGACAACGGACACCTGACAGGTTAGACTTTACTGATATGGTACAAAGATACATTACTGATGGATTGGTAATACCATTCAAGGTTTTGATGGTCGATGAAGCTCAGGATCTGACACCTTTACAGTGGGACATGATTGTAAAAATAGCTGAGTCTGTTGATAGAGTTTATATTGCAGGTGATGATGACCAGGCGATATACGAATGGAATGGTGCTGATGTAAATTTGTTTCAAACTTTCCCTGGCAAGTCTCTTGTTTTGAAAAAGAGTGTACGATTAAATAAAAACATACATTTTTTTTCTAGCTGTATTCTACATTCAATGGGCAGTAATAGAATAGAGAAAGAGTTTTATTCTAATGGTAAAGATGGATCTATACAAAGATGGAATGGATTGAAGAAAGTGCCTTGGGATTTAGATGGTAGTTGGATGGTGTTAGCTAGAATAAATGATGTAAAGAGAGAGCTGCAGCAGGAGGCAAAGAACCTTGGCCTGTACTATCAAGATCAAAAGAATAATAAATCATTTGATCCGAATCAATTTATGGCAATTCAATTGTGGGAAAAAATTTGCGAAGGTGGTGCTATTGCGCGAGAAGAAGCCTGCATCATGTACGAATATTTATTAAACATAGACCACGGATACCGGTCACAGGACAGTAAAAAATGGTCGTTTGCACACCCAAATCAAGTGTTTAATTTTGATGAATTACATCTTAGATGTGGTATGAGAGATGAAAAAGGTCCATGGAATCAAGTGTTTAAAAGAAAATTTAAAGATAAAGATAAACAATATTTTAATAAATTAATGAAAGAAGGTGTGGATCTTACGCAGCCACCAAAAATAATTATTGATACAATACACCAGGTTAAAGGTGGTGAAGCTGACAATGTGGTGTTAGCCAGTAAATGTAACTTTCCATCACACTATGAAAAAAAGAATTTAGCAGAAAAAGTAAAAGAGCTTCGAGTCTGGTATACTGGTGTAACTCGATGTAAACAAAATTTACATCTGCTAGGTACAAACCATCAATACAACTTTCCGTTAGGAAAGTATTTTAAACTATACGAGGCAAACTATGTTTAGAAGGATAATCCTTAGTGCGCTTGAGGATAGATACAACGCACAAATATCAGAGGCTGACGCTACACTTAAAATTTATTTAGAAAAGCCTGTAGCAATAGGCGAACACCCGCAGCATGTAGACGAAGCTGACAAATTAGTTGAAAAAATTGCTAATGCTGAGGAGAAGTTAAAAATATTACAGGAGTTTAAATTATGACAAACAAAGATATGTTTGATGAGGTCTTTCCTCAAGACAAGCAAATTGGAGGATCTCACTATAAATTTTTTACCATTCAACCATACGAATTTATTGCAAAAAATGATTTAACATTTTTTCAAGGCAACGTTATAAAATACGTTTGCAGGTATAAATATAAAAATGGAATAGAAGATCTAGAAAAAATAAAACACTATTGTGATTTAGAAATAAAAAAACTAAAAGATGCTAAAAAGAAATGACTCATCAGCTAAATTTTATTTACAACGACTCCGATTGGGTATGTCCGAGTGACTATCCTGACCTTAGACACGCAAAAGAAATAGCAATTGACCTGGAGACTAAAGATCCAAACATTAAAACAAAAGGCGCAGGTTGGGCAACCTTCGATGGCCATATTGTAGGATTCGCTGTAGCTGCTTTTGACCAGCAGTGGTACTTTCCAATTCATCATGATGCAGGTGGTAACATGGACTCTGCAATTACAACGGCCTGGATGCAAGAAGTTTTAAAAACACCAGCAACTAAAATATTTCACAATGCAAGTTATGATGTGGGTTGGCTGCTTGTAAATGGTTTTGAAATTAATGGTCCTATTATAGATACAATGATTGCTGCTGCACTTATAAATGAAAATAGATTTAGTTTTAGTTTAAACGCATGTGCGAAAGATTATTTAGGTGAAATAAAAAATGAAACATTCTTAAATGAAAAAGCAAAGGAGTGGGGTATTGATCCTAAAGCTGACCTTTGGAAGTTACCTGCAGGTTACGTTGGCTTCTATGCTGAACAAGATGCTGCACTTACCCTAAAATTATGGCAGCGTTTTAAAACAGAGATATCAAAGCAAAGTATAAATGATGTGTGGGAAATGGAGATGGAGCTGCTGCCTATATTAATTGAAACTAGACGTAAAGGTATAAGAGTTGATGAAGAAAAAGCTGTGAGTTTAAAAAAAGAATTTAAAGAAAAAGAATATCAAGTCTTAAAAAAAATAAAAGATGAGACTACAATGAAACCTGACATATGGGCTGCAAGATCTGTAGCGCAAGTGTTTGATAGAATAGGTGTGGAATACCCACGGACACCGAAAACCGGAGAACCAAGCTTTACGCAAAATTGGTTAGTAAATTGTAATAACCCGATAGCGCAACTAATAAGAGAAGCAAGAGAAATAAATAAATTCCATTCAACATTCATAGACTCCATTCAAAGATTTGTGCACAAAGGTAGAATACATTCTGAAATAAATCAACTTAGATCTGATCAAGGCGGAACTGTATCTGGTCGATTATCTTATTCAAATCCAAACCTGCAACAGATACCTGCGCGTAACAAAGAGTTTGGAGATAAAATTAGAAGTTTGTTTTTACCAGAAGAAGGTAAACAATGGGGTAGTTTTGATTACAGCCAACAAGAACCAAGATTGGTTGCTCATTACGCTGCAAGTGTAAATGAAGATTTTACAGGTGCAGATGAATTTATTGAAGCCTATAAAAATGAAGCTGCAGACTTTCACCAAATAGTTGCAGATATGGCAGGAATAAGTAGAACTCAGGCTAAAACGATTAATTTAGGTCTTTTTTATGGTATGGGTAAGGCCAAGTTAGGTAGAGAATTAGGTATTTCTAAAGATAATGCAGAAAATTTGTTAAATAAGTACCACTCTAGGGTACCTTTCGTTAAGAAATTAGCTGAAGCTGTAACCAATAGTGCTTCAAAGTATGGGTTTATTCGAACGATAAGGGGTCGTAAATGCCGATTTGACATGTGGGAGCCTGCTACCTTCGGAATGAACAAAGCAATGCAATACGAAGAGGCTAAGGCCATTTATGGAAATAACATTAGGAGAGCTTTTACTTATAAAGCCTTAAATAGGCTTATCCAAGGATCTGCTGCTGATCAAACAAAACAAGCTATGATCAATTGTTACAAACAAGGTTATAAGCCTTTACTACAGATTCATGATGAGTTATGCTTTTCTATCAACTCTGAAGAAGATATTAAAGGAGTGAAGGAGGTAATGGAGAATGCAATCGAAAACCTCAAAGTCCCATTCAAAGTCGATGTTGCATTGGGAAGAAGCTGGGGTGAAGCAAAAGAATAGTTGTCCGAGATGCCAAGGCACAGGAATTGTTGAAACCTGGAATGACACCTCAGAAACTTTTAAAGTTAAGTCTGCGTGTCCTCAGTGTCAGGTTCATCTGAGTGTTCCTGCTCTTCGGTCTGCTGGTCTTTAAACTCTTCATCAGCAATCTTTTTTAATTGTTTGTAGTAATTTGGATGTTTCCATTCAAACGTCATTTGCTCTCCTTTTATTTTTTATTTACTATTATACCACGAGCAATTTTTCCAATTTTTATTTTATTGAATAGTAGACGACCTCCTGTTGCAGGGGTTTTATTCTGGATGCGACACTGAATGCTTTTTACGAAAATTTAGAGCGCAGTAGTCTTGGGAAAAAAATTGATTTTTTTAGCTAGTCTAGCTAGCTATATCTAGAAGACCTTTTTTAGCGTCTTCAACACTTTGTTCATTGATCTTAACTTTAAGATCTTTGATTTTAATATCGATCCACTTCATATCAGGCGTTACTCTACCTTGTTCCAACGCTTTGCCCGCCCACTTGGACTCCAATTGAAGTTTCTCCGTTATTAACTTTTGTAGTTGCATCTCGGTCAACCTCCTCGAAGGTTATAAAAAGAATGTCTGGATTTAACCAACCACCAGCATCCTTCTCTGTTACATCTCCTGACTCAACCTTCTTTTGAAACGTGTCAAGAGCAGCTTTATCATTCTTAGCCTCAAGCATCTCATCAAGTAATATGTTTTTATATTTTGCTTGGACGCGATATAGCTTCATGTATTATTATATATCAAAATGTGACTAGATTGCAACTATGTGTCTAATTTGGGCTTTTGAGGCAACTCTTTACATTCAAACTTAATTACCATTTTTCCATTATTTATGCGGTCTTTAGACCAATTTTCATCTTCAGATAAGAATTTTAAGGATCTCTGGGCAAGTGCATAGCCATTATAAACACAATCATAATGAGTTTTAAATTTATATCCAGGAATTTGACTATCAATGCATTGACCTGTAATTGTGCTGCAAAGCCATAATATTAAAATATAATCCATAAAGTCCTATATTATCCTATCTTTTTATTTACTTGCATATCCCATGTAAATGTATATATGTCAAACAATGTTTTTTAAAAATACTAACAAAGAGGTTATCATGAAAAACAATCAAGAGAAAGCAGCAATGACTGCTGCTGAAAAGCTAGGTGAAGCATTGGTTTTAAAGCCTGAATGGGAGGTAAAACCAAAGAGCGTAATCATGACTCATGTCTTTTCAGTTACATTTAATGAGTCAACAAAAGAACTGCAGTTGGAAGTTAATGGTGATGTTTACCAAACTCTCAAATGCAAAGATATCCTAAATGGAAAAATAAAATTCCATAATGGATTAAACGAGATCATAAACAAATTTAATTTATGGAGGTTCGATGAGCCAAAGTCCAGTAATTAAATTAAAGTCTGACTCAACTGTTTTAGGCAGTTGGATTAGTCGAGTTGATCAAATACTTAGTCAAGTACCAATTGTTGCTGCTGAAGATCATATGCCACTTGATTACTCACACGATGAGTTTCAACAAGCTATGAAGAAGCTGCAGCAGTGTGCAATGTACTTTGAGAACATGCCAATCTATCCAATTAATGAGTCGATTGCATCTAAGTTAATATACGACCAATTGCAGGGGGCTAATGACAAACCAGATTATTAGTTTTTTGCTTTTGATTTCACTACTAGTGATACCACCAAAAATTATTTTATTAATAGTTGGGTTACTAGGTTACACAATATTGTTCTAACCAAGGAGGAAAAGATGAACAATGCAATAAAAAATAAATACTTTGAGACAACGGATTACTCAAAGTTTAAAAAAGCTAGAGGTAATAGACCTGTAGATGACGCACACGTAAATCAATTAAAAAAATTGATTGCTGACAAAGATCTTTATGATCCAATACGTGTAAACCAAGACATGGAAGTAATTGATGGGCAGCATACTTTACAAGCTAGGAAAGAACTAGATCTTGTTGTGCCATACATCATTATTAAATCTGATGATCCACTTGATGTTGCAAGACTAAACACAGGTAGAAAAAATTGGTCCATGGAAGCATATCTAAACCATCATTGTGCTAGAAACAAAATGGATTACAAAATATGCAGAAATAAAATGAACCAGTATGGTATCAATGTTGCAGAAGCGATTGTATTGCTTTTGAAACAATGTTCGTTATGGAACAGAATATCCACTGACTTTAAAACAGGAGAATTTAAAATTCCTGCAGGTGGTATTGAGAACTGTGATCGAATAGGTGCTGCACTTAACACGTTGAAAAAATATTTCTTAGGTATGGATGATACCAAGAGGAGATTGAAGAGATCTATGGTTATGGCTTATATCATAGCCGATAGATGTCCAGACTTTGATCTAAGACGTTTTAGAGATGCCTGTAAAAGTAAGTCCTCTTGGTTCTTATCTGGTACGAGCACTAGAGATTACATAGTCATTATTGAAAAAATTTACAATAGTGGGCGAAGTAAAAAGAAAATAAAACTGCTTGATTTCTTTGAGTCAAAAGAATATCAAGAGCACTAAGAGAGGTAGAAATGGACATCAATAAATGGAAGTCATGTGCAGTTGATATCAATACTTATTGTATTATTAGAGCAATGGGACAACAAGGTTTTAGAAGACCTGGTTCTATGATTGCCAAAATAGTTGATGATGAGATCAAAAAGATAGCTAAAAAAGAGGGGAAAAGCTATCAATTAATGAAAGAGAATTTACTATCACAGGGTAAGAAGTTACTCAACGGGAGTGGTAAATAGACCTGCAGATTGGATGGTTAACCTTGAATCTGGGGTTGGAAAAGGGCCGGGAGAACTGGCCCTTTTTTAAATTTTTGTGACAGTCTTTATCACATTAAACTAAATCTTTATAATGTTCTTCTAACCAAGGAGAACAATATGCCTA
>CAACVD010000482.1_pt1 | contig 19592 bp, 13 predicted proteins | sample 2381771 | NCBI WGS metagenome assembly CAACVD01 (sample SAMEA5211965, study PRJEB30684) | marine metagenome | biome: Marine; feature: Epipelagic; material: Water | collected 2015-10-15 | depth 15 m | reverse complement strand
CGGGCAACCGCATCCAGCAGGACCGTGAGCAGACCTATGTGTGCAACATCCAGCTAAGCCCAAAGTTCAGCGAAAACCGTGAAGGCCTGAATAAGGTCGACACGTTGTGTGAGGGGCATTTACTAAACCCCGCGGTCTTCGACACCAAGATCAAAGCTGGCATGACTGCTACAGCCACCATCAATGGTGTGACTGGCAAGTTCCGCTTATTGGATCTGGGCAGCAATCTATTGCCATTTGCCCGGAGCAGTCAATTCCAAGAATTCAGAGGGGAATTTGAGCAAATCGGTGCAGCGGGGTAAGAATGGCATCCAATGTCAAAGACGACTTCCAGGATTTTGCAGATCGGGCTCTGCGCGTACCGGGAATTTTTGCGAAGGATCTAGCAGATAAGTTCAACAACCAGTTTCAGCGGGAACTTAGTGCTGTCCAATGGGACTGGCCAAGAAAAACGACTCGGGTCAACGGCTCTGTAGTGACATCCCCCAGGGACATCGTCGACACTGGTTCTTTAAAGAGAAGTCAAAGCGTCGAAAAGGTCAAGGAGTCTGCCGTCGAGGCTGAATATCTGTGGACATGGACGGGTGAACCAGAGGATCCTTATGCCGAGTATGTGCATAACGGAGTTCAATTAAAAAATGGTACATCTCTGCCTGGTAGACCTTGGACTGTCACTGCTGAACGTGTTATAAAGCCTGACAAAATCATTGAAGATATACTTAAAGGAGAGATCTAAATGGCTACTGTATCTCAAGTACGCAGTCTTATAGACTCTGCTATCGGCGCACAATTAGGTACTTACAATTTACCTGATGGTTCGCAGGTCAATCCCGCACTTTGGGTTCGGGGTTCACAGCAAGTTCCGAAAGACTGGACTATCACTGGCACCGAATGTGTTATTGATGAAGTACCAGCCGTAACGAACACTCCAACACTATCAAACGCAGTTTTCTTAACTCAATCTTGGACAATAACTTTAACTAGTTATGACACAAGTGCAACTTTAGATAGTGTTCGATCGCTACTTTTTCAGTACTTACCAGACATCACAAGTTCGGTCCATACTGCACAAACCGACGTGGCGTTTGAGTCACTGAAAATTACTTTCCCCGATTATCTCATTCTTCAGGAGCAACACTAAAGATGGCACAACTTCCAGGCGGTGCATTTATCAAAGGGCGGGATCGGCTCGTCCGTATCGTGTCAACGGGTGGAGCCCGTAAAGCACCTGCATCACCCGCCGCTGGTGTAAATGGCACGTATGCAACCCCAACTGGACTGACCATGCGTCCATTGAAGGGTCTGATTTCTGCGGAATTTACCCCTGTGGTCAACACCCAGGAATTCTTCCTGCTGGGCGACGACGGTTTCCGTGATGCTGTTGGCGTATCTCAAGCCGGTGATTTGGCTTGTACAGCATTCTTCACCCGTGAATTGACCACAGCCGGTGCAGTTGATACCACGGCACTGACTTTGGACGAAGACTTGGCGACCATCATGAACGCCACCCACAGCCTGGACAATGAAATCTATGTCGAGGTTTTGACCTTCCTGGGTCAACAGGGTTCTAACTTCATGTATGACACCAAGGCCTTTAATGCTGGTGTGGCTGACCTGAGTGAGACTGCTCCTGCTGATGGTTTGATCGAACTGTCATGGACATTCCAGTCACGCGGTGAAGTGTTTGTCGGTATTTTGGATGCAGGCACATCACAGCTGAACGTCTACGGTGCAGACTGATCTGTTGGTTTCAGAGGACAAGCGTTCTTATTTCTTGAATTGCAGGAAGAAGGGCGAACTACTAGAGGTTGGGGCGGTTTATATCGCCCCTTTTGCCTGTTCGCCTATGAAACTGAGTGATGGAAAAGGTGTTAATTTTACAGTGGAAATATCAGAAAAGCAGGTGAAGCAACCGATAGAGGTTGTGGCTGCCGATACGTCTTTTTACATCATCAAATGAGCAAGTATTCAAACGTTTTCTTTGGCCAAAAGAAGTATCACAGCATTCCGCCCTTCAGATTTCCGATCTACAACGACCTAGTAGCGGGAGAGGTCGAGGGCATCGAGGAGATTAGCCGTGATCAAGCCAAAAACACGTATTCCCTATTGAAGATCGCGAAGTCTATTGCTGAAGCCAAGCAGATTCCTGTCCAGGAAGCTTTGGACATGCTGAGCGATGCAGATAGCAACCAGGAGATCCTGTACGACTATGTGGATGAACTGGCTGACATTCAGGTCCAGGGCCAATCTTTAAGCGAGCAAAAAATTCAAACCGTATCGTTGATCATGCGATATCGAGCTGAGTACAAGGAGAAGAAGCTATGGGTTACGACACCCGACTGGGAGGTTGACGACACCAGAGCGATGCCAGGGAAGCTACTGGATCAGATCTATGAGTATGTGGATTGGGAGCGTAATGGCTGGCCCCAGGACAAACCTGAAGAGGCGGAGGAAGATCAGGGAAACTAACTCTCGAGGTTGTTGGAAGTCGCATCTCAATGCTGCGTGAATACTTAGCAACCTCGAAGCTGGATCTATTAAATCTGTATAACGAGTTTAAGGCAACACCTGCAGGTCAGGAGTTCAATCGGTTTGAATTTTTACGGCTGCCAATTTTGACTGTTTATGAGGTGGTGCGTCTATCTACTGAGAGGGACAAACGGTTTGCCAATATTAATTCAATTACCACCAGCCGTATGGTTGGTGTGATTTTATCCATCGCCCAAAGCTTTAGCAATAAAAAGAACAAGCCGATCGACTTGGGTCAATTCTTGCCATTCCCTATGGACGAGAGTCAAAGCGCAGTTGCTGTGCAGACACAGCAGGTTTATAAGAAGTTAGTTGCACAGCGAAAATTGCCTTTAGCCGTTGTTGCTGGTCTTAGCAAGATTATTAACACATAAGCGATAAACTTAGATTACGGAGGTACAGTTGTGGCTCAAGGTAGTTTTCAATATAGGCTGACAGTTGATAGCCGTCAGTACAAAAGAGAGCTGTCAGAGGCTAGCAAACTTGCTGGAAATCTAGCGTCTAGTTTAGACAAGAGTGTCAAGAGTCAGAAAACCAACCTTGATGCTCTAAGGGACAAGATATCTAAAACCAATAGGGAGTTTGTACAGCTTAATTTCTTAGCCAGGAGTACGCCGAGTGGGGAGCTGTTTAAGACTGCAGCCGACAATATATCAAGGCTAAATATCAAGCTTAAGGAGACCCAGGCAAACTTATCTGACAGTGAGAAAGACGCTAAAAGCTTTGAGCGGGCGCTAGGTCGTTTGTCAAAGCTTGATCCCTCTCAGATTAGAAGAGCCCAGGTCATGGCTGACCCTGACAGAGCCGCTGGAGATTTAAGCAAACAAAACAGAAGAAACAAGGCTACTTTACTGACACTTAATAAAGTTTCTGAGCAGCTCCGAACTGCGACGGTGGAGCAAAAAAGACTGAATCAAGCTGGGCTAGATACAGCACGGGTTGATTTAGAGATTGCCAAGCTTGTTGATACCCATGCTCGACTTAATACTGCTTTAGACCGTGGAGTCAAGTCAGCAGGACGCCTGGAAGCGGAACTCCAAGACGTAGCCCGTCAGCAGAAAATACTTGGCTCAACTCAATACAATGCTCCGATTGGACCTGCAGCACCTCAGCGAGGTTTTGGTGGAAATACAGGTCGCCGAGCAGCTGTAGGGGGTGCTTTTCGTGCGGGCCTTGCACAAAGAGGTGGTTTAGCAGGCGCGGCCGTATCAGGCGGTGTTGCGGGTGCCGCAGCAGTTGGTGCCAGCGCGGTCATCGAGGCATTTGGGCGACTGACCCAAGCCACTGCCGCCTATGCCAATGGTGCAGCGCAAGCAGCTGCCCAGACCCGAAAGCTGGAGTTAGCACTTCAGGGCACCTTAGGTGCAGAGGAAGCGACTGAAGGATTCAAGACAATCCAAGGAGTTGTAGAAGACTTCAACGTCCCATTTAATACAGCGGCTGCACAATTTACTAAGTTTTCTGCATCCGCAAAAGCGTCGGGAGTTTCTACTGAAGAGATTGAGAAGTCTTTCCGTGGGTTGATAGCGGCCAACAAAGCTTTGGGAGGTTCGCAAGAACAAGCGAACGGTATTTTACTTGCGGCAACTCAAGTATTTGGCAAAGGGAAGACGACTGCAGAAGAGCTTCGTGGTCAAATAGGCGAACGACTTCCGGGTGCTGTTGCACTCTTTGCCAAGTCAATGGGTCTGACGACCGCAAAACTAGATAAGGCTTTAGAGCAGGGTGTGGTATCAGTGGCGGACTTCGTTAAGTTCGCTGGAGAGGAGCTTTTAACGTTTGAAAAAAGCGCCAAAGTTATTAGTCAGTCCCCAGCAGAAGCCGGAGCACGACTGGCAGTTCAGCTTGAAGAGCTGCAACGGAATATCGGTAATATCCTCGGTCCTATAGGCGCTGAATTCCAGAAGGTGTTTGGTGAAATCGTCACCATCATCAACAAAGCAATTAAGGCACTAAATAACTTCTTGGGACTTGGCACAGAGGGAGCCCTTGCCAAGGTCGACCGCGATCTAGCGGATGCAGAACAACGTGTGCTCGATAACCTCAGTGGCAACACTGATGACAAAGGTGATTTCCGCCGGGTATCAAGACTTGGCCAGGCTCGGGCTGATGTCCTAAGGCTGAGGGAAGAGCGGCAGAAGTTACTGGGCCAGCAAGAAGGGACGATCGAGAAGGGCGACCTAGTTACCAGCGATATCCTCAAGGAGAATCGCAAGGGCAAGGGAACTGCGGTCGACCCAGCAGTGGAAGCAGCCCGTGTTGCCAAGATTCGTGCGGCCAATGCTCGCCGTCTTGCGGAGGCCACTTCTAAGCAAGCCTTGGCATTTGAGGAGCAGCGAGCAGCACTGGGTCGCCGTTTAGATCAGGAGCGTCAACAACTGGTGCTTGCAAACCTGAGTGGAGTGGCACGAGCACAGCAACAGATCAACAACGCCTATCAAACGCAGAACGCAGCAATCCAGGCTCAAGCAGAACAGCTAGATCGAGCCGTCACAGAGGCCCAGAACAAGCTGGACGCCGCCAAGGCCGAATTATTGACTGCCGGTACTGACACTGACAAAGCACGCCTAGAGGGCCGTATAGCGGTCTTAGAAGCAGCCCTACAAGGCGCTGGTGACCGCCGTGATCAATTTGCGGATGTCCGACCACAACTGGAGCAGAACGCTGCTGAAACGGCTGTAGCTGCATCCACGCAATCCTTCAGGGACCGTGCGGAGGCCGCCAATTTAGAGGCCCAGGCATTGCAGGAGCGCAATCGTCTGATGATGGAGGGCTTCACACCAGAGCAGATCGAGACGCAACTGAAGCTGTCAGAGATCAACAGACAGGAAGCAGAACAACTAAGCCAACTGAACCCTGCGATTGAAGAGCAGGCCCGTCAGATGGATGCAGTGAAGGACGCTGCAAATGCAGCAAGAGAAGCAGTCGAGGGTTTAGCTCGTCAACAAACCGAGCTAGCGAAGACCACTAGAGCATTCAAGTTGATGGGGGATGTAGCCAACACGGTGGGATCTGCCATAAGCGTGGCCTTCACCCAGGGTTTTGCGGACATCGTTTCTGGTTCCAAGACCGTTAACGACGTGCTGGCGAATATGTTCCAGTCGATCGGTCAAAGTTTCTTGCAGATGGCTGCAAAGATCATTCAAGAGATGATCACGATGTACCTGTTGCAGAGTTTGTTGAAGATCTTTGGGTCAGCAGCCAGTGCCAGTGCCCCTTCACCCGTGCCCTCTACTGGGACCCCAGTTGCTCCAACGATCCAAACACCGAACGGCATTGTTGATACGGGCATGAGTGCTCTTACTGCGGCAAACGGAGCGGTCTGGAAAGGAGGCTTCCAGGCGTTTGCTTCGGGTGGTGTTGTTAACCAGCCAACGCTTGGTCTTGTGGGTGAGGGCAAATACAACGAAGCGATCGTGCCATTGCCTGATGGCCGATCAATCCCGGTGGATTTCAGAGGCGGTGATGATCGCCTCAGTAAAATGATGGGCAAGGGTCAAAGTGGTGTTGCAGCACCACAAATGAACTTCACGTTCGAGACAACAAATATTGGCGGCACCGAGTATGTCAGCCGAGAGCAACTCGAATCTGCAATGGCTGTGACCCGTAAACAAGCGGCTAACGATGGTGCAAAACGAGGCATGAGTATGACTTTGGATAAGATGCAAAACAGCCCCCGTACTCGTTCACGTATTGGTATCTAGTAATGGCAGCCTTTCCAAAAATTAATCCCAGTTCTAGAAGCTTTACGATGGGTGACTATCCATCCAAGGCGTATACGACCTTATCAGGAGCAGTTTTTCGTCGCAGCTTTGGTAACAAGGCTTCGGGTTACAAATTGACATTGGAGTTCAAGAATATTGGTGATGAAACAGAGTTACGCGCAGGCAGCGGAACAGTCAAAGTAATTTTGGATCACTACAACGGTCAGGATGGTACTTTTGAATCCTTTACATTGCCGCATCCGGTTTTCAAAGGGTTTGCAACTACTACAGGTTCGGCTACTGACGCTCGCAACTTAATCAGGCAACCAGCCAATATTAAATGGCGTTATGAACAGCCCCCGACCGTAACTCAAGTTATAAATCAGATCAGCACTGTAACCATTAATTTAGTTGGGGAAATTGAGGTATGAGCGTCACTATACGTGTTTGTCAGTTTATGGAGCTAACTGTCAATAATACAAATAATGACAGAACTACTGAGTATCTGTTTCAGAATTACTTCTTAAATACGACCTTTACTACCAGCTTTGAGGGGGTATCAAAGACTTATAAATTTGCACCATTTCAGGTTCAAGGTACTGTATCAAGCCTGAGTGGTGATAACGATCAAATTCAGATACTGTTCCCATCAAATGCAGTTGCTGTGAATTTAGTTGAAGCCGGACAAGGCAACCGTCAAAGCTTTTTGAAATTGTTTACCCGTTACGTGAATGAAAACGGAGCACTATTAGATGGCGGCCCGAACGAGTTTTATATGGGTTTGGGTGCCACATTCAACGAAGAAACAATCGAACTTCGATTCAGTACTTCTTTAGACAGTGCGGCGTCTAATTTCCCAGCTCGAACCTTGAGTCAAAAGAACGTGGGGATACTGCCGCTCGAATCCCAGGTATCGCTACGGTGAACGATCTAATCGGACTGGAGTATCGGTGGGCGGCCCGGCCTGATGACGGCGCTACTGATTGTTTCCAGTTGATGTGTGAAGTACGTCGTCGTTTAGGGCTGAGTGATTACAGCGAGCGTTTTGCATGGGTCTATGAGGAATATAAGCCTGAGACGTTGAATTCCAGCTCGATCGCACGTTGGCTGCTTCAATCTGGAAAAAGAATTAGAATAGCAAAATCAGGGGTTTCTGCATTATTAGCACAACGTAATCCTGCACTTGGTACTGTTGTTGATGGCGATTTAATCTTTATTTCTAGCGGTCAAAAGGTCATCAGAGTACCTGTCAGCAGAGTAAAAGCTTATTATTTTGAGTTGGATTGATGAATCGCAGACTACTTCCCTACGAACACGAGCTGATTAAAACGCTTGGAGTATCCAAGGAAGAGTATCTTGCGTTTATTGCGATCAAACAGGATTACGAGGATCCTAAGGCAGGCACAGATCTAGATATTCGTGCATTCACTGGTGGTGCAGGCGAAGCGGCTTTAATCCTGACCATTATTGGCACGTTGTTCCAGGTCGCTTCGGTGTTGTTGATGGCAACGCCATCACTTCCAAAAGCTGGGATGCGTCAACAGCGCCGTGAGAAGCGCATCGCCCCCCGTTCAGGATTCAATTCCACACTTGAACTGAGTGAATACGGGGACACAGTCCCATTGGTCTATACCAATATCAATAAGAACCCAAACGGAGGCGTCCGTGTTAATGGCTCTCTTGTTTGGAGTGCTGTAGAGACCATCGGGGGGAATCATTTTGCAAGCATGATGATGGTTCTAGGCGCTGGGCATATCAAGTCAATCAATGCGGACAAGACAGCACTTGGTCAACTGCCGCTCAGTGAGTTCCCAAAAGAACGAGCATTCGTCTATTTCAAGAACGGCCCCAGCTCAAACCCAGACACCTTAGAAACTCCTACGCCTGGTGCATTGACTTTGGGTGATTTAAAGAGGGGCATTTCAAACTCACACCCTTATGAACTCTATGCGAATGCTACAAGTACAACGTCTATCTCTTCAATCAAAGCAAATAAGGAGTTTCTAAACGGATACAGCCAGGCTTATAGTCCCAGCACGGCGATAAGGTTTGGAATCTATGATCCAATACCCATCAACGTAGCTGTTTTTGCTCGACAGCCTGATGGTGATTTGAAGTCTACTTCTGATAGCGATGACCTCATTGTTATCAGTGACAGTACATATTCAAATCATTTTGGAGCTGGCGATAGCTTGAAGGTTAATTTTAAAAAGCTTAGTAATATTTCTCCGAAAAAGGCTGACAAGAAGCCTCATGAAGTTTTAGCTGACGACATCCGAGAGATTGCATCAGAATCTTTGGATATGTCTGCACTATATATGTTTGGTACAGCTCGTTATCGTCTAGACAATATATCCGGTGATCATCTCGACCTCAGAGGTAATGATGTTTCCGCCACATTCAAGGTTATCGACAATGGAGAGGGCAAAAGGCCCGCCACTCTTTACAATGACAAAAAACCATATACAAAGAGCACGTATAGTGAATCTGCACGGCGTAATCTGCTTGACAAGTTAGCGGAAATCGATAACGAGGAGGATATTGAAGATCAGACTGGTAAGAATCTTGATATTGATTTAAGAGATTACGACGCCCCACTCCGGGCTATAGGGTTCTCTGGAAGCTTCAATCATGAATTTAAGAGCACAACTCGTGTGTCTTGGGAGCGTATAAAATTACGTGACTTAAACACTAAAGGCACCGAAGTAGATACCCAGCGTGTTGGTCTGGTCACAAAATCTGAAAATCTAGATAATGGTGGTTCGATCCAATTTTCACGTTCCCGCAGAGCTGACCACTTAGAGGAGCTGGAGGAATTTAATGTAGACGTTCTGAAGGTATCCCTGAAGGCCCAACGTCGGAATCTGCGTAAATCCATTGAGGCAATATCATCAGGGCTGTTTGACAGAATCAAGGACTCCATCGATCGGTCACCCGCCAATGGTCTGACTTGGGAAGAATATGTTGAGCAAAAATACATATCTCCCTCTAAAATCGAACACAAAAATACTTTTAAGGAGCTTAATGACCTTTTAGAAGATGCTGAGAATCAATACGAAGAGTTTCTCGAAGGTAAAGGCTCGAATCGTGTCAAGTTCGGACCAGTTATTAAGATCGACGACCAAGATATTAACGTAACGACCACTGCTGCATCACAAAATGGCACGGCCAATGGAAGAGTAGGAAAAACTATCGATTTTGCTACGTTAGATGGATTGATCAAGGAATGGGCAGAAGGGGCACACAGTAATAACGGCACTCCTTTTACTAATTTTGGTTCTAAGTTTGCCCTTAGAGGTGTTTCAAGAGGTAATTCACTTCAACTTCTTAAGAAGGGTACAAAGACCGAGTCTTCTAAATTTGATGGTGCAGCGGGCAAGCTATATAAGCTTGGTGTTAAAATTCTTGGCCTGCAAAGACAAATTGCTAAGTTCAAAAAGGAGGGTTTAGCATTTATCAGGAATTACCATACCAAGCGCCTCACTGATGGCATATACAGCAATGAGCGTGTTCAAGATTCCAGACGGCCTGAGCAGTTTACTGGCCCACTCTTGAATAGTAGTGGCACACCTGCCTACAGAACTATTGATATGTCAATCGACAAGATTGAAGAGCTATTGAACGATTTGCCAGACCACGCCGCTGATACAGACGGTAAGGACGCAATTAAAGGTCACTATAGAACTCTGATTCAAAATAAAAAGAACTGTCGTGATCAGCTTAAGTATTTAACTGAAAACTGGGATGATCTTATAGATGATTTGGACGACTTTATTTTTACCAAGGCCATCTGTAAGTACGAAGAAGGCCAGTATCAGACAGTGTCACCGTGTGACATTGTGAAGTTCAACATGAAAGCAACTTTATTCAGACGCATCAACGGTCGTCAATCAAAATATGGAGATACTAAGGAAAAAGGTCCAAAGGGTAATCGCATCCATTCGGACTCAGACAATGGTTTAAAGAACCGTATCGCTTTCTTTAAGGTCGAATACAAGGAGCACGATCGAGCTGATTTTGTCACTACAAGTACCATCTTTGCTGTTCGTCGCTGCAGTGAGTCTGCCAATTATTTTCAGCTTCAATTTAAAATTAGAAACGAGAACCGTGATCAACGACGCATGGTTTTTCGGTTTCTACCAATTTCTGATGTGCAGGCAGAAATCAACGACAATAACCAGACTCACATTGGCTTCATAGAAACTGATCACAGCACTTCTAATTTTCATCGAACTTCTGAGGATTCAACTTATAGCGGTAGTTTGATTTGGCATGGTCGTCATGTGTCAGTCACTGCCTCTGAAGGATTAAACAACGCGCTGCCAGAGACCCGACCTAAGGGCACAAATGAATGGGACTTATTCTCGACTCGTTCAGATACCAAAATCGACTTCAGCTTCGGCAGCGGGCCAGAATTTGAGATCGTAAACGTCACCGAGCAGCAACGCGGTAAAGCAGCAGAGGTTGAATTTAATGAAAATCAGTTATATGGAAACTTAAGCATGTTGGGTCTGCATTTATATGCTGGCCGCAATATTCAGGATATACGTTCGGTCACAGCCTTTGTTGAACGGGGTAAAGGTTCGTTTAGAACTTTAGTGTCAGGTCAAACTTACCAAGCTTCGTACACAGATTCGAGCACCAGCTATGCATCCGATATATTTTTGGATACGTTGTTAGACAAGACTAATGGTGTTGGCCGATTCTTTGCAAGCTCTTTCACCACCGACCAGACGTGGTTGAAGTCGCTGCATGATGCCAAGAACTTTCTTAGGTCCAATCACTTGCCCACCAAAGATGGTGGCACCATTCAATTGTTTATGGATGGTGTAATTGCCGACCGAGTCGCGTGGCGTGCGTTTTGGATGGAGAACGCACCCTTTAGTTTGCTAGAGCTGGCCCGTAAGAATGGACGCGACACTTTGGTGCCTGCGATCCCTGTTGAATCGTCGGGGCGTGCTGCTGAAGAGTCTGGCGTCCCTGTCGAGTTAAAGATTGCGGCTTTATATACGACTGGAAATATCCTTGAGGGCAGCTATAAGGAAGAGTTTTTGGATTTCGGCAGTGGCACCCAGGACATGATCGCAACTGTTGTTTATCGCGATCAGGGAGCAGCCACAAGTCAGGTATTCAGCACAAACCGCAGCGTCACTGTTAAGCGGAAAGAGGCCAAAGAAGGCACCAGTATTGAGCAAACATTCGATGGTAGCCAGTTTATTACGCAACGTGAGCAGGCCATCATGTTTGGCAAGTTGATGGTCAACCAACGTCATTTCATTAAAAAGGCTATCGAATTCAAGACAACACCCAAGGAAGCAGCAATCGAGCCTGGCAGCTTTATCTGGGTAGACATTGGCATGCAGAGATTCGATGACTATTCAATCGGCGTCGTAATGGAAGGTGGTGAATTGAATATTCCCTTATTGACCACAGGAGAATCTGCACTCAAGGACGGTAACTATACTTTCCTGCTTTACAGCCCTGATGTCAGTGATGCCGATTTGTCCACAGAAACTTCTATCACTGTGACTACTGCAGCAGATGGAACCATAAACTCGACCTTACCCAGCAAATACGATGGTTATATGTTTGTGCTTGGTTCACAAAACAACAGAAAGCGTGTATTCCGTGTAAACGAGATCGCTATTGAAGAAGAGGGCGAAGTAGCTGTTAAAGCTGTTGAGTATCCATGTTTCAGTCAAGATGGCAAGCTCAGGGCCTCAATAGCCGACTTCCGTAACGACAATTTTGATTTCAGTTAATATAAATAGAGCCTATGCTATTAGGAAGTGGCAGAATTTGTAACAGGCGCTAAGGGGGTGCTTAAATTTAAGCCGGATGGCGGAACATTGAAGACCGTCGCCAAAGTGCGCGACTGGTCTCTGGATGTATCTCAGGATTTGTTGTCGACAACTGTGCTGGGTGACGATGGTCAGCAATATTGCGGTGGATTTAAGAGCGCAACCGGCACCGCCACGTTACTGTATTACCGGGATCCTACGAACGCTGATGCTAAAGATCTGGCAAATCAATTGATCAATACTAGTTCAGGTCTAGATGCAAAGGTCGCAGATTTTGAATTGGCTGTTGATGATACTGGACAAGCAAATCTGATTAAGTTCAGGGCGTATATCACCTCCATCGGAATTCAGGTTACTTCCGGTGAAATTACTACGGTCCCTGTTGGGTTCACGATGGAAGGTAAGTTTACTTCAGGGCTGTAATTTATAAATGGCTTTCTATGTAGGTAATAACGGGGCCATCCGCCTGCGTAGAGGCACCCAGATTGAATCTGGATCAATTTCTACCAGTATTGCGCCAGATGACGTGATGCTTGCATTGAACAGGGTTGGTGTTGAGGGCGCATTTGAAAATATCTTGACTGGTGATCGTGTTGACTTAAATACGACTGATGCCAGGGGACTAGCGTTTCTCCCTACATCCAACTGGTCGACCAACCAGATTGAAGACACAATCAGCCTATATGTAAATATCAACGCATTGGGGGGCCTGCGGTTCTTTACCAGCTTTGAGGACGCAGTCAATAACTTACGAAGTGCTGAGATCTCACTGCAAGCTTTTAGTGGTGCAGATTTACCGCTGGAAATTACTGTCAGAGATGTTAGAGCAAATACTTTAGGCAGTGTCACTTCTTATCAATTCAATACGCAACGCGAAAATATTGATGTAACGACATTAACCGATCGTTTTAAGAAACAGCATGATGCGGGTTTGCTTAGCGGTAGTGGTCGTATTGAATGTCTATTTGATTTCGAGACAAATGCTGGTCTTGACGAGTCACCGTTATTTCTGCTGCAGCTTATTCATCGCCTAGATATTGGTTGTGCCTTTGATTTAGAACTTTATTTACTTGACGAAAACTTTAATCCTAACTTGCCAAACATCTTTTACAGGGTGACTGCAGTAGCAACAGGGACAGGTGTGTCTGTTGAATCAAATACGCTGCTTACTTGCACGATGGATTTTGTGACAACAGGTGAAATGAGGTTGTTAGTCGGCCGTCCTGCAGAATTCTTATTGCAGGAGAATGATGATCGTCTCAAGCTGGAAGGTCAAGCCTCGCTTGGTTTCTTGCTTAAAGAGATTACAGATTAAACTAGAAGTATAGTGTATTTAACGCGGGAGATCGGTTTTGGCTGACCAGCGCATATCTGAGCTTAATGAGCTATCTAAAGCCGGAGTTGCGGCCAACGATGCTCTGGCGATTGCTGATGTAAGTGGATCTGAAACTAAGAAAGTTACCGTCCGAAACCTTACGGATGCAGGGCTTGATCTGATTCCGACTGGCAGTGTAGACCTTGATAAGCTTGATCAAGCCACCAGTTCAGTAACACTGAGTGGTGCTGTACTTACTAATGCCACTGTAACGCTGGGCAAGGTACAGAATATCGCGACTGATACTTTGCTAGGTCGAAGTAGCAGCGGCAGTGGTGTAATTGAACAGATTGCGTTGACGGCGGCTGGCCGAGCGTTACTGGATGATGCGAACGCAGCTGCTCAGCGTGCAACTTTAGGTCTGGGCACTGGCGACACCCTGACATTCGGTTCTGTCTCCGCCAGTATTACATCTGCGAACGCCACCATTACTGGTGGCAGTATCACCGGAATCACGGACCTGGCGATCAATGATGGAGGAACTGGGGCTTCAAATTCTTCAGACGCCCGCCAAAATCTGGGGCTGGTTATCAATACTGATATTCAGGCTTACTCGGCCTCTTTGGCCAGTATTGCTTCGTTATCAACAGCAGCTAATCAGGGTATATACCAAACAGGATCAAACACTTATGCGAACTTCAGCCTGACCGCAGCGGGTCGAGCATTGCTGGATGACGCCGATGCAGCAGCACAGCGCACAACCCTGGGTCTGGGTACGATTGCCACGCTGAACACGCTGAATGCAGGTAATATTTCAAGTCTGATTGCTGCGAGTGGGATCACAGCGACGGAATTAGGCTCTAATTCTGTGACCACCGATAAGGTCCTGAATTCAAACATCACGTTTGCCAAGATCCAGAACGTATCCAGCACCGATCGGCTTTTGGGTCGCGTCAGTACAGGCGCGGGTGTCATCGAGGAAATCGTCTGCACTGCAGCTGGTCGGGCACTATTGGATGATGCGGATGCTGCAGCCCAGCGCACGACGTTGGGTTTGGGAACACTGGCCACCCAAAGCGGCACCTTTAGCGGTACGCACTCCGGCACATCCAGCGGCACCAACACAGGTGACCAGACAATCAATTTATCAGGAGCAGTTTCAGGCTCGGGTACGGGGGCGATTACAACTACTCTGGGCAGCGGCGTTGTTGGCACCACAAATATTGCCTCTGATGCTGTTACTTTCGATCTGATCCAAGACACGTCAGGAACGAACGTGCTGCTGGGTCGTCAATCTGCAGGTGGCGGCACGATTGAAGAGATCACATGTACGTCTGCTGGTCGTGACCTGCTGAATGATGCATCAGCTGCAGACCAGCGTACAACCTTGGGTCTGGGCAGTTTGGCATTGGTGAACGCCACCGTCGCGACTGGTGCAAGTCTGTCGGGGGCTTCCAGTGGCACAAATACTGGTGACCAAGTCATTACACTGACTGGCCCAATCACAGGCAGTGGCAGCGGTACATTTGCCACAACTATCACTGATGACAGTATTGTTGCGAGTCACCTGCAAAGCAGCTCAGTAACCACTGCGAAAATAAATGCCGGGGCTGTTGATGCAACCAAGATTGCTAATCAAGCAACTTGTATTGTTGCGGCGGCCACACCCTCGGGCACTGGATCTTTTGTCGGACAAGCCTGGTTCAACCAATCTACATCCATCGCCTACAGATGGCAAGGCGCTGCTTGGGTCCAGGAAGCTGGAATTCAAAGCGTCACGGTCACTGATTCCTCGCCACTGGCGATCTCTGTCAACAACCCTGATGCGTTTACCGCCAACCTGACGGTTTCACTGGACACTCAGGGAGCGAACACAGTATTTGTAGGACCCGCATCAGGTAATGACGCCCAGCCAACATTCCGTGCGTTGTTGCCTGCGGACTTACCGGATGCCACCAGTACTGCCAAGGGCATCATTCAACCTGGAACTGGGTTGGCTGTTTCCAGCGGCGTTTTAAACCACACAAACACCATCACTGGGGCCACCGTCAGCGGCATCACCTTTACAACTGAGGGTCATATTAGTGCGGCCACTGCGTTGGTGGCATCTGACATCCCTGATATTGACGCTAATAAGATTACCACTGGTGAATTCCCCACAGCTCGTATTCTCGATGATGCGATCACTGCACCAAAACTGGCGAACTACTCAACTGCCAGGTTCGGTGAAGTTCTAGGTACGGCGGATTATATTGGCCAGCTACATGTCAATCCACTTACAAAGACCACGTCGATTTTCGACGGTAACGTATTTATTCCAATTGGAATTACTTCTGGCGCTATTTCATTCGTTGGTACATACAACGCATCACTGAATCAGATCGATTCTGTTACAGATGCTGGTACTGCATTGGGTCTGGCTGTAGGCAACAGTTTGCCTGCACCATCAGCTACTAATGTCGACTTCTATTTGGTTGTCAGTGTTGCCGGTACAGGCTCCAGTCCAGCGCCTACTGTCTCTTTACAGCCACCTGATTTATTACTTTCTACAGGTACTGAATGGAAAGAGGTTGATACAAGTACACAGTTCCAAACGCAATCGGCCAATCAAATCTCGGTCACACCAGCAGGTGATTTAGGAGGCACAAATGTTCAGCTGGCTCTTGAAGAGCTTAGCACTGAATTACGCAATGCAGATAATTTAACCAGCGGCACTGTTGATGTCGACCACGGCGGCACAAATTTCTCCAGTTATACCAAAGGTGATCTGCTGGTTGCTACTGGAACGACCAGCCTGGCGAAACTAGGCAGCGGCACTAACACACAGGTGCTGTCAGTCGACACAACCACAGCCACCGGACTGGCATGGGTAACCCAGCAGTTCGGCACCGTCACCGACGTCACGGTCACTGCACCATTGTCTGTGACCAACGGGACCTCAACACCTGCACTGACTATTGCCACGGGAACCACCAGCGCCGTTGGTGTTCTGCAGCTTACGAACAGTACAGGATCTAGTAGTACAACAACAGCCGCTACACCTGCTTCAGTCAAGACTGCATTTGACCTGGCGAACTCTGCCCTACAACGTTCTGGGGGAACGTTCACAGGTCAGTTGTTGATTGGAAATACAGGATCTTTGGTATTTGAAGGCCCTACGAACGACGCCTTTGAGGTGACACTTTCGCCAGCCGATCCGACAGCCGATCGTGTTTTGACACTGCCAGATGTAACAGATACTTTGGCCACGGTTGGTCAATTAGATGACGGTGTTTTCTAAAACCTTCCCTAGGTATTTTCTGTAAAATAGCAACATAAGTTCCGGCCTAATAAAGGCGTTAAGGATGGCTTCTTTACAGCATTTACGCACCAGCACTGATTCAAAGCGCCCGATCCCGGCCGCAATGGCAGCGGGTCAGCTTGCCCTGGGTTTGCATACCAATTCACCCGGTGCATTCTTCAAGGATACAAACGGCGGTCTGGTCAAGATTGGTCCGGTGCATGTGGGCACAACGGCTCCGAACGCCTCGCCTGCAAGTGAAGCTGCGACTGCAACTGTCAACGGCCGTTCCTATCAGATCCTGACTGTTGGTAACACTGATTTCACAGCGATTGGTGCGTCTGCAAATACTGTAGGAACCATTTTCACCGCCAGTGGTGCGGGCACTGGCACGGGCACTGTCTCCGGTCTACAGGGCAATTCCAAAGGAGAATGCTGGCTCGACACGTCTGTGTCTCCGCCGGTATTCAAGGTATTCACAGGGTCAGCATTTGTTACCGTTCACCCCCCTCATATTGAGACGAATACAACAACGCCTCCTTCTAACCCGGTAGTGGGTCAGCTGTGGTGGAACAAAGATGATGGGAGAATATATATTTATATGAATGATGGCAGCTCGGCTCAGTGGGTCGACGCCTCACCTGACAACCAGCAGCTGTTCTGGACTCGTACTGGCACCAGAGTTGACCTGAGCAACTCAGGGGATGTTGTGACCGTCAGTGGCGGCAGTGCCAGCGCACCAGGCCTTGCAGTGGCAGGCGATCTGGATACTGGCATCTCAAGCAGCTCAGCCAACACACTGGGCATCAGCACTGGTGGTACGCAGAGGATCACTGTCGATAGCAGTGGTCGCGTGGGTATCAACAGCACTTCTCCAGAAGAAAGGCTACATGTAAATGGAGCAATAGTTTCAACATCTACAAATAGCACTAGTTCTGTAGGCGGCTCTAACAGAGCAATATTGGATTTGACATCAGGCGGTGCAAGAATTGGTCATTTTAGAGGGTCAACGAGCGCTGGTAGTGGTTATTTGGGATTATTCGTTGATTCATCCGAGCGGATGCGAATCGAAAGCTCTGGCTATGCCAAGTTTAATTCAGGATTTGTATTTATTCAAAGCAGTGCAACCGGATCAAGCGACTCTGACGGTTTAGCTTTAATTTCTGATACAAATGCAGATGCTTATGTGTGGAATTACGAGAACACAAGTCTGCGTTTCGGTACTAACGCCACAGAGCGGATGCGAATCGACAGCGCGGGAAATGTTGGGATTGGAGTTTCCAGTTTAGCCAGTTCATCTCGACTTACACTTCTTGAAAGTTCTGGAAATGCTCAAACCTTAGAAATTAAAGGTGCCAATACAGGCGGAGTTGGTTCACAACCCGGAATTAAATTTACAGCTTCCACCGGAGACAACATCGGTGGTATTTTTGGTGATACAAACTCTGACGCAGTAATTCTGCAATCAGGTGGCACGGAGCGGATTCGCATCGACAGCTCGGGCAGGCTGTTGGCTGGCTTAAGCAGTAGTATTGATTCTGGTTCAAAATTTCAAGTAGAAGGCAGAAATTCAATAACAGCTATTAGATATTCTGCAGGAACTGGTAATTCTGGATCAAAAATTGAACTTTCAAGATCAGCTAGCAATACAATTGGAACAACAGCCGCAGTCTCTGCAACTGATGAACTAGGTGAAATTAGATTTAGAGGAGCTACAAGCTCTTCAACGTTTAATACGGGCGCAGTTGTTGTTGCCTTGGTTGAATCAGGGACAATTTCTAGTTCCTCTTTACCGACAGCTCTTGTGTTTAAGACAACGGCCGATGGTGCGTCATCATCAAGCGAGCGCCTACGCATCGACAGCTCGGGAAATGTTGGGATTGGGACGACGACTAGCCCTGCAGCTCATTTAGAGATTAAGGCAGCTGATGCCGGAACTACTGGATTCCCAACCTTATGGCTCAATCGACCAGCAAGTGCCAACTCTACTTCAGACATTGCGCTTGAGGCTAACGCTGTTATCCGTAGTGAGAGCAGCATCAAATCTGTTGTAAATGCAGGTGGCTTGTTCAGCTGGAGTATTGGTGGCAGTGACAACAAAGCAGGAACTGCTGGCAGCAGTGAGGTCATGCGAATCGACAGCGCGGGCAGGCTCTTAGTTGGTACGTCTTCTGCTTCTACCCTTAGAACAAACATTGTTCCAAAAATTCAAACAGAAGCAACAAGCGCAACTGAGAATGGAATTTCTTTGTTCACAAATGTTAATTCTGCATCTGCTCCTTTTCTGATTTTCGGCAAATCAAGAGGAACAACTGTAGGCAGTAATACTATTGTTCAGGCTAACGACGGTCTTGGTACACTACTTTTTGTTGGAGCTGATGGCACTGATCGTGCAAGCACAGGTGCATCTATTGCTGCCCACGTAGACGGCACTCCTGGCGCCAATGACATGCCAGGTTCACTTCGGTTTGCCACTACTGCGGATGGTGCTAGCAGCCCGACGGAGCGGATGCGAATCGACAGCTCGGGCAATATTGGGGTAGGGATAACATCTCCGGCTTGGACTTCTGGCGGAGGGTTACATCTTGGCGATAACCATGGAATTGGATTTGGCAATGGTGGCAACGGAAGACCAGACTTTCAGGTTATAAGTGCCAGTGGTGGTACGTTAGATCTTCGATGTGGTTTTGGTTCTGACGATGCAGATATTACAATCACTACTGGCGGAAATGTTGGGATTGGCTCTACTGCGCCCTTGACGACTCTTGAATGTCGTGGGCAATTCAGTGTTAGCAATAACTCTGGCAGTTATTGGGTGCTTGATCGTGACGACAGCGATGGCCGGTTAAAGCTTCTTGATTCTTCAACAAGTACAAACGAAAAACTTGCGATTGACACTTCGGGACGCCTCTTAGTTGGTACGTCTAGTGCCTCTGGCGGCCAAGTAGAAGCAAAGACCGCAA
>CAACVD010000201.1_pt1 | contig 19609 bp, 20 predicted proteins | sample 2381771 | NCBI WGS metagenome assembly CAACVD01 (sample SAMEA5211965, study PRJEB30684) | marine metagenome | biome: Marine; feature: Epipelagic; material: Water | collected 2015-10-15 | depth 15 m | reverse complement strand
GTGGTAATCTGAATCTAGCATCTGCTGATTTATAGTTAAGATTTATTAAACCATTTTCTTGCCATTCTAATTTACTACTCCAATACTTAGCAATGTATCTTACAAAGTGTTTATGTGATTCAAATTCTCTGTTTTGTTGTCTTCCTTTAGAATACTGAAATAAATACTCTAATCCTTTTACTGCTCCGATATTACTTTTAAGTCCTGCATTTTGCTCACTACCATCATAAAACTTTTTAGCTTTATTTTCATAATCATATCTAGCTATTTTTCTAAGTCCAAAGCTCATCATATAATCATTACTTTGCTCAGGTGTTACATTTACCAAATCACCACCTTGTGTTACAAAATACTGCTCATCAATAAATAATGGACTTGTTTCTGTATAACTAGAATAAACTGTGGAATATTTAAATATATCTTTAAAAAATTGTCCTTGTATATTTATACTGAATAATATAAATAAAATTGTTATTAGTTGTCTCATCTTAAAATTTGTCTTCTATTAGTACTTCTATATGTTTGTTAATTAGTTCTATGCAGTTTTCTGGAAGTTTTAAATCTAATCCAGATTCTACTCTTGTTATTTCTTTACCATTATGATATAATACAACTGTAGGAAGATATTTAATGTTTTCTTCCTTAAATAATACAGCTCTATTTTCCATATAAAAATAATGTATATTATATACTCTAAATGGAGTTAATGGTACTTCTGATTCCTTTACAAATCCTGCTGAAAATTGTACAACACTTATATCATCTTTAAAATCTTGACTATAAGTTAAGGTTGTAAACAATAATGCTACTAAAAATGTTCTCATCTATTTTTGCTTATTTGATATAATCTATCATCAATCTTAGCGAGTTGCTCTTTTATTTCATTTATATCACCAGAAAGTACATCTTGTTTTTCTTCTAGTCTTTTAACTGTTGATCTTACTAATTCATCCTTATATTGAAATTCAATAGGATTAACAGAGTTTTCTTGTAATGAAATAACATCTTCAGTATTCTTTGATACCGATGCAGAAAGTGTAAAATAGGTTGTTGCTAGTGATATTGTAAACCCTACGATAATTCCTATTGTTTTTAAGTCTAGCTGGACTTGTGTGTTCTCGCTAATTTCCTGTGCCATTATTTTTTGTCTATTTGTTTAAGTTTTTTTATTGCCCAATTTATTCCACTTGTTCCACCCCATCCTAACCAAGCTACATAGCCTTTATCCTTCCAAGGAGTATCTTCAAATTTTTTATTTACTTCTGCATTTTTTTCGTGTCTTTTAAATGATGCCATTCTTGCTATAGTTTCTCTTGATATGTTTTCTTTTTTAGCTAACTGATTTGCACGTACCCAGCCAACTCTAGTCATACCTTTAACCTCATCACCATACTTATCCCTCCATCTAAGAACCTTTTTAGCATTATTAGATACACTAGCAGGATAATCATTATAAGTCTCTAGATTAATCATTTTACCTTGAAAAGTCCTATAACAAATAGCAATAGCCTGTTGTCTATCGTGGTATCTCATCATTTGTGGAACACAACGAATCATATACTGACTTTGCTTTTCTCCTACTTTCTTGCTTGGTATTGGCATCTAATAAAATTTAAAATGAAAAACTACAACAAACAGAAAAATATTAAACTCTGTATAGTCATCATCAGGTATATAACTGAAACCTAATAACAACCCAGTTCTTGATTTATCTATTATTGCAAATTCCCAATTATTCACAATCTTTACAATCTTGCCAAGTATGATAAACACCTCTTTTTTTGATGACTAATACTTGCTTTCGATTATCCTTTTTACTTTTGTATGAAACGTGCAACCATACTGGTTCATCACCATTATAATACTCCCATATTAATTGGTCAAAATCTAAATTATCTTTAATGTAATGAAACATCTCAGCATTAGACTTTCCACCCATAGATGTAATATCCATAGCATTTCCAGTTAAATGACTGCTACGAGGTGAACCTTTAATTCCACGATTAAGTTCTTCACACCTAAACATACTATTTATTTTTATAGGACTTCCTACCCATTCTCTTAAAGGCTCAAAGACCTTTTCAGCTACTAACTCCATATTTTTGATATGTTCTGCCTTTGGCTTATTTACTATGCCAAACTGCTTTGCATACGCAGAATTAGTAGCTTCCTTATAACTTATATGACTACTTATTTTCTTCATCTTGTTCTTCTTTTATTTCCTCAAAAGAACCATCAGAAAGATTGATATTTATTTTACCATACTTTTCTTCTAATTCAGTTTTAGAATCTTGTTGTTCTTTCATTAAATCTGCATAGATATGCATTAATGAATGACGTTGTGTGTCTAACAGACCAAGATCGTGCAAAATTGCACCTTTCTTTTTTTCTTGTTCTTGTAATACTTCTAACTCTTTTTCTTCGATTTTTGACATTTTATTTATTTTTAAGATTAAGTTACTAAGATACTAATTTTTTACAGCATTTACTCTTACACCAACCTAAACATATTTTGTTAAATGTTATTTTACAAATAGATTTACAAATTTTTGTTTTCATTTATTTATATTTTAAAAAGTTATTAATGCAGTTGGACTTCCTTTTCTCATTAATCGAGGAGTATATGATTGTGAACCTGATAAAGATTTAAAAGTAAATGTTAAAGTTCCTGTACCATTACCTGAAACATCTACATCGACTTTTTTAGCAGTTTGTCTTGAATTTTTATAAGCAGTCCAATTCCCACTATCATTAACACAATGAAAAACAACATCTACAAGACCATCAATTCCACCTGAGCCTACAAATTCTATTATTGCACTTGAGCCATTTCCTGCACCTGTAACAGAACCTACAGTTACTCCTGTTGTATCAAGAGAACCTACTGAATAATTACTATATTTAATATCCATAGCAACAAGTTCTTGACTAATAGTAACCTTACCACCACTATCAACAACTAATCTATCAGTCGTATTTGTTCTTAATGCTATACCTGTTCCATTATTTCTAACTAAACCACTCGCTGAAGCACCTGTAATCATAAAGCCACCTCCATTAGAAATATTTGCTCTAATATTTCCTGCTACTTCCAATGTATCAACGGGATTTATTGTATTAATTCCTACCTGCCCCCCACTAAGAAGTGTAATCCTGTCTGTTGTTCCTAAACCTCCTGAACTAGCAATTTTGAATTTTTTACTATCATCATAGTCAATACCCATTACATAACTTTGACCTGATACATTATACATTATAGAAGCATCTCCAGTACTACTATTTTGTACAAGTACTTGAGGTGTTGCATCAGTTGTAGCTGTTTTAATGTGTAATTTTTTTTCAGGGTCATTTGCATTACCTATCATTACATTTCCGTTGTCATCCCAAAGTTGAACAATATCTCCAGCGTTATTTAATAATCTTAAATTATCGCCACCTGAACCCCAATTTTGTAAAGTCCAAGTTTTAGCATCATTTTGTAGTTTTAATCCTACTTCTGAATTAGCAGAACTGTCATATACTCTTATATTAGTATTACCGCCATCATCAACAACATCTAATTTTTCAGTTGGTGTTACACCAATACCAACTTGACCTGCAAAAGTTGCATTGTTAGAAGAATCTAAAGTTAAAGTAGTTGCATTACCTGACCCACTTGTAAGAACTAAAGCATTTGATTCTGTTCCAAATATAGAACCCAGATCGCCCTGTGTTGCATTTGACCATTGTATAGAAGGTCTTGAAGCACCAGAACCTTTTATCTCTAATCCTGTGTAATTTAAAACACCATCAATTAAAACTGTTCCTCCAAAAGTTGAGTTTCCATTTCCAGCTATTGTAAAAGCATTTCCAGAATTAACTGCAACATTAAACGCACCAGCAGCACTCATATTTGAAGTATGCGAAGAACTATCAACCATCAATGTATAATTAGCATTACTCATTGAGGTTGCAGTATTTATAAATTTAGCTACATAATTTGAATCGTGAGTAGCTTGTATAATACCATTTGTTAGTGTTACATCTCCTGCAAAAGTTGCTGAATTGTCTGAGCCATTTAAAGTTAATAAAGAATTTCCATCATAATCTTTAATGCCTAAAGTATTAGTTCCTGGCTCTAATTTCCAAAATTGATTTGCAACAAAACTATCTATTCTTAAAGCACCTCCAGATGCATTTGAATTATCCCCTAAATGAAGTGTGTTTTGTGGGTTATTATTTCCAATTCCTACTAAACCTGTGCTTTTTATAGTAAATTGTTCTGTAGTTGTAGTTTGATTATATATTCTAAATCTACCATCCGACTCTATTGTTTGTAAAAATCTATGATGTGAATTTGTTTTTATGTCTAATCTTGCAGCAGTTGAAGTTCCTGTAATTACTGCTTGTGTATCTGCACCCCCTGTAACACTAACCCCTGTACTTGTAGTTTCAAACTTTTTAGAATTGTCGTAGTATAATTCAACTGCTGCTTGACCTATAACTTTGATTCCATTATTACCACCTTGAGGTCTTATAAATATATCATCTGATGCTTGTAAATATAAATCGTGTCCTGTACCTTGTGATTTTATATATAAATCCCCTGCACTTGTAGATGATGTTTCTATATAAGAATTTGCACTATCGTGAAATATTTGCATATCATCACCTGTTCCAAATCTTGCTTTAGTGCTATCAATAAATCTAAAATCTTTTGAAACTTTTGTTAACTCATTTGAGCCACCAATGGATAAATATTCAACTACTGAACCACCTGCTTCTGCATAAAATATTATTTCACCATTATCAATATTATTTGATATTTGTAAATTTCCTGTTGTTGCTTCTATATATGAATTGCTACCTGCTGAATGATAAATTTTTAAATCTCCACTACCACCAAATTCTAATTTTTTATTATCTGCTAATAATACAGCTTCAGAAAATTGTGCGTTTCCTGTACTATCTATTGTTAATCTTGGTAAATTATTTGTATTAAGCACTAATGATGAATCAGAATCAACAATTAATTTTTCTCCTGAATCTGCATATTGTATATATCCCCTTTCGTTTGTTGTTTGATAAAAAGACAATTTAGGATTACCAGTAGCAGAAGAATCAACTATTTTAATTTCTCCACTTGCAGTAATGTTTGCTGTTGTCAAATTATCTAAAGTTAAACTTGCTGGTGCATATCCTGCACCTCCTGTATCTACTGTAGTTGTAGGTTGTACTGTTGTTCCTTTAAATAATTTAAAATTATTACTATTTGAAGCATCTGCAAACAACCCTAAATATCTATCAGTTCCATCATTGTATTTACCATAGAAACCTATGTCAACAGAGTTTGCAGCATTATCTTTTGCCATTTCTATTAATGGGTCTTCAACTGCTAGTGTTTGTGTGTTTATTGTTGTTGTTGTTCCGTTTACAGTAAGATCACCTGCTATTGTTACATCACGACCAAAACTTGCATCAGCATTTCTTGATATTGTTAAAGCTGTTGTGTCTAGTGCGTTTGCATCTGATACTTTAAATACTATTGATTTTGTTACTGCACCTTGATTTATTTGAAAATCTCCTGTATAATTTCTAATAATAGAATCAGTACCATTATGGCTCATTGCTAAATCAAAACTTCCTACATATATATATTGATTGTCAGGAACATAAATATTACCTGAAGCCGATACACTTCCTGTTACTTGAATACCTGTACTTTTTGTTGCTAGTTTTTCACTACCATTGTGAAATAATTGAATTTCAGAACTTGATAAACCTACTATTGCATTCTCATTACTATCTGTTTGTAAATAAAAATTACCAGACCTGATATATAAATTTCCTGTTCCTACTTCATCAATAAAAGAATTTGCTCCTTGATGATAAATTTGTAAATCTTGTGCATCTCCTAATCTTAATTTTCCACTATCTGATATATCTACATCGCCAGTAAATGAGGCACTTGTTGAAGTAAGATTACCTGTAACTGATACACCTGTGCTTGTAGTTTCAAATTTCTTAGCACCACCATAATATAATTCAACCTGCCCACCATCAACAGCTTTTATCATCGAAGCATTGTTTGCTGCAACACTTAAATCAAAATCTTGAGCAAGTATTTTTAAACTTCCTGTCCCTTGATCTTTTATGTAACTATTGCTACCATCGTGATAAATAAGTAAATCTGAACCAGTTCCAAATTTAGCCATTACACCATCATTTAAAGCAATATCTCCTGTCATAGTTCCACCTGCTAAAGGCAAGAACGAACCACCACTTCCTGTAATAGAACCTGTTACTGTTAAATCTCCTGATACTGTAGCACCTGCATTTGTAGTTTCAAATTTCTTTGTTCCATCATAATATAAACTAACTTCTGCATCAGCAATACCTTGCATCATAAATTCACCACCATCTCCTCTTAAAAGTTGATAATTAGATGCCATTACTTGTAAATTTCCTGTACCACTATCTTGCATTATAGTATGACTTCCTGAATGATAAATTTTAAAATCTCCAGAAGTACCAAATTGTACTTTATTATTATCACCCATAAGAATATCTCCAGTCATTGTACCACCTGCGAGTGGTAGGAATGAACCTCCTGAACCTGTAATAGTTCCACTTACTACAAGATTACCTGTAACAGAAGCACCTGTATTTGTTGTTTCAAATCTTTTAGTTCCGTTGTAATATAAATCAACTTGTGCATCTACTATTGCTTGAATAGAAAACTCACTTGTTCCATTTTTAATTAATCTCCATTGATTTGTGAATGTGTGATTAACTGTTCCACCAGTTGATTGTATATAATTATTTGAACCATCAAAATAAATAGATAAATCTGCTGAATTACCCATTAAGATTCTACTAGAATCAGTAAATGTGATGTCATCTGCTGCACTAACTGCTATGTCTGTTCCACTTGTAGTATTACCAAATGTTAGAACTTCTTGTAAAGTGTCTGTTTGTGAGAATTTAGTATCTACATAATCTTTAACTGCTTTTGACGTAGGTAAAGAAGTGTCATTATTGTTGTTAGCAATACCATCAGCTTGGTCAACTAACTTAGTAATTGTAATGTTTTCACCTGTATCTTTTAATGAACCCCATTCAAGTACATTAGTAACTTTTAAATCACCACCTGTATTCATATAAATACCAGTCTGGTTTCCTGATCCATCAGTCAATTCTTTTAATGCTGCTGCTAGAACTGCATTATCAATAGTTTTGATTAAGGCAGGATATGTAGCTGATATTTTAGTGTTAAATAGAGTTGCCATATTTAGTTTTTTTGTTATTTAGTATCTTCTTTAAAAAGATTTTTAATTTTTCTATGTTTTTTTCTTTTGGTTTATATGTCATAATACCCAGCCATTAAATGTTGCATCATAAGATGGATAAATATCGTCATTTGTGTTACTTGTATATTCAGGGTAAGTTGACTGATTAAAAGCCATAAAGTCAATAAACCTTCTAGAGTACCATTCTGCGTTTGTTCTTGCTTTTTCTACTAGATAATCTACTTCATTTTTACTTACTGTTTCTGCTGTTTCTGATGTATGTTTAAAAACACCACCATTTCTTACTTGATAAGCTGCAAAAGGCAAATAATCTACCTGAGCATACCAAATAAGCATAGGAACTATATAATCATTTAACAAAGTTTTCCATCTTGCATTAGCTACTGCATCAATAGTTGGAATAGCTGCTGTCAATCCATTGTACAAATCCGTTCCCATATAGTTCTGTACGTGGATTTCCTGAGCTAACTTTATAAACTGAATGAACTTGTCAGTATCGACATTTCCGTCCAGTATGGAGTTTCTTACAAGGTCTGTTCTATTTATAAATAATTGCGTTGCCATATCTTTCTTATTTTACTCCTGGATAATGCCCATCATTTGGCATATTAATTGGTGCTTTTCTTGCTTCCTTTGATCCTCTCGGTTTTCTATTGTATTTTGTTGGTATTGATCTTGTAACTTTATAATCTGCTAAATTATTAGATTCCTCTGTGTTGGCTCTTAATCTAAAAAGTACTCTTTTAAATATATGTCGGCAGTAAACTCCCCCCTTAAATTTAAACAAATCATATGCTTTTCCTTTATGTCCTAATTGTTTATTAACACCTTCAGCAGTTGCATCATCTATATCTTCTATCCTCCATAAAATTCCAGCATTAGCCATATCCATCATATTTCTACAAAATTCTCTTGTTGATGAGCTTGGTTTATTAGACCCTACAGCATATTTATATCTAATTTTATAAGTTCCGTCAGGAGAATCTAATACACTAAAAGCATTTCCTTTTTTATAAGAAGTTACATAGTCTTTTAAACCTAATAACCCTCTTAATTTAGAAAGTGTGCTTTTATTATTTTTTATAAGATAATTTGCCCATTCTTCATTGTCAATATCATCATCAGCATTTATTTCATCTACAAATACATAATCATCTGACATTTTAACACCACTATCAGCTAAAGAACCAATAATACTTTTTCTATCATCACTTGACATCTGTATAGGTACACAATTTGGTACTTTTCTTCCGTCTTTTATTTTCATTCCATACTGCTCATAGCCTGATTGACAAGGTTTTTTTAAGTCAATAACTTCCTCGTGATATTCACAAGGCATATACCAAGTCTTGCCATCTTCTTCGTGTGGATGATAACCATCACAACCCATAGCTTTAGCCATACTTTCTGCTTCTTCTGGAGTTTCAAAAACCATCTGTCCATCTATTTCTTTTAGATTTACACCTGACATATTCTCTTTTATCCATCCACATATTTTAGGTGCTGCATCTGCTCCATATCTTGCAGTTTGTTCTTTAATACATTGATCCCAAGGGTATGGTTTTAAGTTAACCTTACTCATTTCTACTCCTGTTTCTTCTTCTATTGTTTCTTTGTCTTGTATTGTTGGGTCAACCTCTGTAAATTCTAGTGGTTGTAACGTAATAAATAGTAGGTTTATCAAGTTCTGAAATTCTAGTGGTTGTAACGTAATAAAATAGAGGTTTAAGGCTATATCGTTGTAAGCTAATAGTTGGTCAAAGCAATCGATTAAAAGCTCCTGAAATGGTCTAATAACTGTATTGTCCATTAACAGAGATGCTGTTTTTATTTCTTCTGCATTGTTTCCTAATCCTGTTTGGTCTTTTATACCTAATAACATAGGACTAACAATCCTATGAGCAACCATAATCTTCTTAGTTGATTCTTCTGACAAAAATTGATATTGCTGATGAGCATCAGATAATTGTACAGGAGTTATTTCTGCTTGTGCTTCTTTGTTATCATTAAAGGCTAAGATAAATTTACCTGCATTAGAACTTCCTGAAAACTTTCTAGCTATTTTTGCTTCTATTAATTCTCTTTCTTGTTGATTAGGAGTTCCATTATTAAAGTTAATTAACATAGAAGGACTTAATCCATTCATAATGTTGTTTAGGTGATAGTTGCTTATTTCTTCTTCAAGCTCACAATATTGTAATCCACCTTGGTAATCCACAGGAGCATAGTAATAAAAGCCACATTTATATGGTTTTATGTAATATATCTCTATATTTTCTTTAGACATACCAAAAGCAGGTATTCTTAATGGTTCATCACCCATTTTTAACTTAGACCAATCATTAAAGTAATAATATGCAGGAATATCTCCATCTTCGTTTGCTTTTGCTGCTCTTAATGTCTCTATTGGCATATGTTCTAGCATAGCAATCTTCTTTCTGTCTTTAGAATAGACAACTTGTATAGCACATTGTCCCATTAGTTTTAAGTCATAGCATAGTTTTCTTACAGTATCTTTTTTAAATAATGATACCATTTGTGCATATTCATTAGGTTTTCTAGATGCATCTGTTGCATTTAAACCTTTACCATATATTTGTTGTGATATACCATTAATAGCTGCATTGTTAGTTGGTGAGCCATTATATCTGTCTAATATAAATTGGAAGTAGTTATTATCTGCTCCGTATTCTATCCAGTCTTTTCCTTTTACTTCTTTTATTTCTGGACTTGTATATGTACTTAGATTTACAAAACCAAATTCTGATACTTTTGAGTTTTTAGTAAATTGTCCTAATCTATTTCTGTTTCTTTTTTTCATATTACAAGGTAATCATTATTGTAGCCATTATATTGGGTATATTGATCTTTATTTATTTCGTAATGGTCATTATCATTTAATTGGTCTATGTCTTGGTCTGTACAGAAGATTCTATCTCTATAGATGTCTTCTTTTTGATTTGCATCTGTTTGCCAGACCTCATCATATAAGTTCCAAAAGCTGTAATTAGTATTCCAATAATTAAAATCTGCATATAAATGTATATCATAAAAATGGTTTTCTACTAAAATAGGATTAAATACATTATCAAATGTAAGATAATTACCTGAAGTAGTAGCTGTTGTAACACCATAGGGTACAGTAACATTAGTACTGTCATCTCTAACATCCATTGTAAATGTACTAGGATAACTTCTAGGTATTACAGACAATGTTTGTGCTGCTGCTGATGTAGTTAATATAATCATTACTTATATAACGTAATAAAGTATGTAATTTGTAAAAACAAAAGAGCAAAAAAAAAGCACCCATAAAGGATGCTTAAATTTTTAAACTTAATTTAGATTAAGCTGTTGGGTCAACCTGAGTTGCTGAAGCTGTTACTCCTGTGTTTAAGAAATAAGGTGCTGTTTCTTCCATTCCTTCAAATGTAAGAGTAAAACCACTTAAATCTCCTGCTGCTGCTCCTGTAACTACAGTTCCACCTGTAACTTCCATTCCATTTTCAAATCCACAAAGGAAATGATTTCCATAGTAATCCTGTACTACAGCATATGGTCTAGCTACTGCAAGAACTTGAAGTTCTGCTTGTGTTTTAGCATCTAAATAAGTTAATGTTAAATTTAATGTTTGAGTGTAAAAAGTAGTACCATTTTCTCTAGAACTTGTTACTGTAGTTTCTAAAGATGAATTACCTTTTACATCAAATTCGTACCAAACTGGTGCTGGTGAAGCATTTGTAATTGTTGCTACTTTTGTTGTAGAATCTACTGCTATACTAGCAATAGTTCCAAAGTCAGCAAAACAAACACTTTTAATGCCACCGAAAGCCGATTTACAAGGTACTTTTCTTCCCGTATTAAGCGTACAAGCCATAGTTTTATATTTTATTTTATAAAAAAAGGCAAGTAGATAAAACCCACCTACCTTTGTTTATTTGTTAATTTAATTATTATGCGTAAGAAACAAGATCAGAAGCAATTCCAAACTGAACTCCTGCTGTAAATCTCATTATGAATCTTACATTCTGACTTCCATCAAGGTCTTGCATATCTAAAACTTTTACTTCATTCATATTGTTTAGTAAGCCAGTACCAAAATATAAATTACTTCTTTCTGCTGCGTACATTTTGTCGTCAGACATACCTGGACAAACAAAAATCTTCACTCCGTTTACAGATAATGAACCATTATTCCACCATTGTGTTCCTTGATTGTTAACACCATTAGCACCTAATCCTGCTGCTGCAAACCCACCAAGAGCTTGAACATAGAATTTAGCAGCACTACTTGGAATGTAGATATATAAATCTTCTTTTCCATATAATGCACCTGGAATAGCATCAACTACTTTTGATAATTCTGCAATAATGTTTGTAGCACTTAATCCACCACCTACTGCTGCAACTGATTGTCCTGCTGGAACATCACCTGCTGCAACTGAAGCTGCAATTAGTTTTTCAAAACCATCATAAGAATTATTAGAAGCTGCTGCTGTATCACCTTTCCAAATATTAAATTCAGTTGATTGTGCTACTTCTGCTGCTACGTGAGCAATCATAAAGTCAGAGAACTTTTGAGGAAGGGATTGACCCATTCCATAACCCATACTCTGAGCTTCCCAGTCATTAATAAAGTCTTTTTTACATAATTGTAGATTTACCTGTAACTCAGTTGGCTGAATTATTCTTTCTGTAAGTGTTACAGAAGAATTAGGATCGAAATCACAAGATGCTGGACTTACTAAAGCACCAGTAGCTAATTTCTTAATTACTTCTTTGTATGCAATATTTGGCTTTACTGATAAACCTCCGTCATCAATAGTAGAAGCACTCAATAAAGCTGCTGCAATATATTCACCTGCAAACTCACCTGCATACGTAGTTGTGATATTTGTAGTTGTGCCTAAATTAACATTTCTTAAATTACTCATTTTTTTTATTTTATTTATTAATTATTATGCTTCGGATGCCCAAATTCCAACACCACCAACAATATACCATTTAGTTAATGCGACTGCTCTAATTACAACGTAATCTCCGTTGTTTGCTGTTGCTTTTGTGTTAATCCAATCTTTTCCTGCAACACCACCAGCTACTGAATCTGCTGCTGCGTTTGCAATACTTCCGTTAAAAGAATCTGCTGAATCAGGTGATAACGTAATAATGTTATTTCCGTCAGCTCCAGAGTTTCTAAAAAGGAAAGTCATTCCTAAATTGCCAGAACCAATCTTTGGTAAGCTAATTACTAAAGCGTCTGTAGCAATATTGTGATCTATACCAGCATCTCCAGCAGGTACAGAAACTGATGCACTCAATGTCTTTTGTGAAACTTGAACTTTTACATCATCATTTGAAGTATAACTGTATGAACTCATATTTTTTATTTATTTAATTTATTTAATACTCTATCTAAAGTTGTGCGTGTTTTGCTTTTTGCAAACACTCTTTTATTAATTTTTTTACCTTCAGGATTGTGCTTGATAGGTTTTACTGCTGCTTCTGAAAATTCTTCTTTTACTGTTCTAGATTTAAGACCTTTTCCATCTTCATTCATTTCTTCTTTCTTTTCTTCTAATCTAGCCTTAACTTCTTCAATCATCTCTTTTACTTCTTCAACAGCTTCTTCTAATTCCTGTCTAGAAACATAGGACATCTTTTCTTCTTCTTTTTCTTCTTCTAAGTCTTCAGTAATTTCTTCTCCATCTTCAGATTCCTTTTGTGGAACTTCGTCTGATACTTCTCTTACATCACCGATAATTCCTTCTTCTGCTACTACTACCAATCTTCCGTCTTGGAGTAAATACTCACCAACAGGCATTGCTACTTTCTCATCATCTGTTTTTATGAAAATCTCTTTTCCTTTTTCAAATGATTCAGCTTCAACTATAGTTCCGTTTTCTAGCTTTTGTTCTTCAAGGATTACCTCGATGTTTAAAAGCGTTTTAATTTGATTTAACATTTCACTTGGTTTCATATTATTTATATAACGATTATTAATTTAAATTTTGCGTTTTTATGTTGTTCTTGTTATTACGCCAATCCCTTGCGACCATATATCTCCATCACAACATTCGATTGAATAAGTATTTGTGTCTTTACATAGACAGGCTCTTGAACTTCCCCTTGGAGATGTTCTACTCGGTATGTAAGTTGAGTTTGTACGATTTCTAGGCATTAGATGTTAGTATTTCTTTTATCTTACTTATTACATCCAACGCATCTGACATCTTTTCTTCAACGCTTTCTTTAGGTCGTTCCATTTTGTCTGCAAAGTAACCCTCAATAGAAAAACCTTTAACTTTATTTGTTTTAACATATTCATCCCACACTTCTTGGTTATTAACTTTAACTGCACCCATCCAAGTTCCGACAGGTACATCTAGACCATACTTTCTAGATTTATCGTGAACCTCATCTTCTACTAGCCAACTTTCAACTAATGTCAATCCGTTTAATTCGTGTTGATGTTCTAGTGTTGAATTGTTTTGTTTGCCTTTTGCAAGATATAGTTGTGATGCTTTTGCAACTGTCTCTTTAGAGAAAAAGATATAATAATCTCCATCTGCTGAAGTTCTAAAAATCGTTTTATTAGGAATCAATAAAGCACCTAATAAGATTCTTTTTTCTGCGTTAACTTCTGCAAGTTTTATTTCCTTTTCTTTTTTAAGTGCAATAAAATCTGATTCTATTGCTGGACTTTCTACAATCGATATGGCATCAATCCCACTATCTTCTTGATCTTCGTCTAAAATAAGTTCGACTATTTTCATAACTATATAACGTATTTAAAATATGATTTTGTATTTATCCAATAGATGCTCCTGTAATTATATTCCTATCTAATTCTTGTGCTGTACTAACATCACTAGATACTACAAATGCTTGTACTGGTTGTTGTGCCTGTCCTCCTATAGCTTCTGCTAATTGATTTGCACCACTTGCTCCTACTGCATTTATTGATGGAGGGTTTGGTGCTGCTGGTGCTGATGGTGTTGACCCTCCTGCTGCTGGAGGTGTCTTACCTGCTAATGTAGGTAGCTTAGTTTGTTTGATTGCTTTTACTTGAGCCATACCAGAAACAACTGCTGCTGCTGCTGCAATAGCACCAAGTGCTGGGCCGATTATCGGAATACCTGACATAGACTTATAAGAATCTGTTGCTGACTGAAAAGTGCTAATTGTTGCTTGACCAATAGCTGCTGCCTTACCTGCTGCTGATTCTTCACCTAAAATTGTAGCCATATTTCCTAAAGTTGAACTTGCTATTCCTAGTTTTTCTTTACCAGTCATATCTTCCCACTTAACAGCATTGTCTGCATTTTCTTTATTGAATTTATTAAGTGCATTTTTTTTAGCTTTTTCTAATTGTTCAGTTGCTAGACCTTGTGCTTTAGCAAGTCTAATTAATTCGTCATAATGCTCAATAGTTTTTTGGATTTCTAATGCCCTGCGTTCATCTTCTGTAACAGCTTCTGCATCTCTTATTTGTTTTTTAAGTGCTGCTAGTTGATTTTCTGCTTCAAGTTCTGCTGCATCATCTTCATCTTTCTTTGCTTTAGCTTCATCATCTAATGCTTTCTGAGCTGCTGCTTCTTCTGCTTTTAATGCAATAGTTTGTGATGTTACTTCTTTTTGTTTAGTAAGTTTTGCAGTTTCTAATTGAATTAATTGTGCTTTTAATGCAGCTTCTTCATCCAAATCTTCTTTTGTTGATTTACCGAGTGCATTTTCTTTGATTTTTGCATCAAGTCTTAGTTGTGCTGCCTCAATTTCTTTCTGAGTTATCTCATCTTCTAATGCACCTGCTTCTTCTAAGAATTTTATACGTTCTTCAACTGTAAATTTCTCTTTGTTTACTGCTTGTTCTAGTAATTTTGCTCTTTCTCTGTCTGCTTCTGCTCTATCTACCTGTAGTTGTCTTTCTACCTTGTCGGCTTTAGCTCTCATATCTGCAATTTCACCTGCAATTCTACCTTCCTCTGTTAATTCTTTGACAAGATTTTTAGTTGATTCAACAACAGCATCCGTAGCCATTTTAAGTGGGTTCAATCCTTTGTTTAGAGAATCAAGACCTTTACCTGCATCACTTAATGCACCTTTAAAATCACCAGAAAACAGTTTAGATATAGCACCTCCTAGAAAACCTAAGCCTTCAGTTACTTTTTGAACCTTATCCATTACGAACCTTTGAATCATATTAGAAAAATCTTCTAATACTTTACCAGGTTTTGTAAATATGTCTATTATAAGCTCACCTAAGTTAGCTACTCTATCTGCGAATACATCAAAGACAGCACTTAGTACACCCATTACTTTAGCAAACTTGTTTTGTCCTTCTTCTGATCTTGAAAATGCAGCAGTCAATGCAGTAATTGTGATAACAAGCAACCCTAATCCAGATGCTTTTATTGCACCTCCTACTGTTTTAAAACCTTTTGTAACACCTTTTAATCCACTAACAGCACCTTTAAATCCAGATACCATTCCACCTGTTGCTTTATCAGCAGCATCCTGAACACCACCTAAGTCTGCTTCTGTCTTTTCTAGGTCTTTGTTTAAGTTTTCTACATTTTTTTCAGATTGACCTGTATTTACTATTAAGTCATATTCTTTAGTTACTGTTGCCATTTGATATTGTTTTTAATTTGTTTAAATGCTGATTTAAAGTTTTTAGGCAAAGCATATTTACCTTGTGCAACCCTTATGTTTTCTGTTTCTCCTTGTGCTATTTGTAAAAGGTCTATTATGTTTTTTATCATACTCTATTTAATAATTCCATACTACTTTTACCATTGTTTAAATTAGTAGTAATTGAGTTAATTATATATGTTCTTTGATTAATTGTAAATGTATCATTCAGTTTAAAATTGTATAATATTCTTAATGGAAGAAACGCATCTAATTTTGTTAATCTCCTAGAAGTATTAAATACATCTATAATATATTCTGAGTGATAGTTAGCAAATAAAGTACCTGTAAAACCTAACGAACCTGTATATTCATTTAATTCATAATTAAAATTAATATTTTCTGTACTCGTTGCTGTTGCTAATGCCCTACTATTAGAAGGAATCCAATATACGTTAGATTGTGTAACAGTATTGTTACTATTCCAAATACTTATTGCTGTTCCTCCTGTTTGTCTTATCCCATAAAATATAACAGGTTGACCAATGTAAGGCTGTTCATTTTCATTTACAGAATAACCCCATTGTATTGTAGTATCATTACCATTACTCGCATCAAGCAGTCTTTCATATTTCATATGTTCAAAAGGAACTAAAACTTCATATATTTGAGTAGCAGCATTGTAATTTAACCCACCTGAACCTTGTGCATTTGTACCTCCTTTATAGCTTAGATTACCCCAATCCTCACCTGCTAATTGATTATGTTGTTTAGCTAAATATGTACCAGTTCCTTCAAATTTATATTTGATTTCTTTATAAGGTAAAGCTACATTTACTTGTGATTTACTTACGTCAATATATTTAGAAATATCATAATTTACTGGTGCATCATTTCCATCTATATCAGCAGATGTCAAATAGCTATAATTAATTCCTGAAGCTGCTTCTAAAGGTCTTACAACGATAACATTAGAATCATTTACATAAGCAACAAGATTAAACATCTTAAATAATCCTGATAAAAAAGAGATAATAGTAACATCTGGAATTTGCTCACTTACTATAAAATCAAAATCAGTTGCTCCAGTAACACTTGTTCTTGTAAATATTTCTGTATATGGTATAGATGTTTGGTCTGGAGGATTTATTGAGCCACTCCATTCCCAAACAACACCAAAATTAATTACATCTTGATGGATTAAACTAACATTGTAAACTCCATTAGCAACAGGAGTTATTACATTTGTAAAATTTCTTGTACCACTTCCTTCAGCAGATGTATATATTATAGTTCCATTTAAAGAAATAGCGACTTGATAATTAATACTTGTATAACCACTAGAAGGTGTAATTGTTAAATCATTAGATAATATATTATTTGGAAAAGTAACTAAAGTTGATGGTATTATAATGTTTTGCCCAGACAAGACTATAAAAGATGTTCCACCTGATTGTGTATATCCAGGAACTATAGTAGTATAGTTTGTAACTTGTGCTGGAGCTTGAACATCACCAGACTTTCTATGCAACCACATATAAAGGTTATAAAATGTAGCATTAGAAGTACTAAGAAAATCTCTAGAAAATACTATATTATTAGCGTATCCATTTGCTATTGTATATTTAGCTTCTATTTCTAATATTAATTCATATAGCCTTATTGCATATTTTAATTGAAAAGGTTTTACACCTCTAACATAACTTGCATCATATTCTAAATTAAATGTACTTGCTGTATTTTGTGCTGAGTTATAATATAACCTATCCGTATGAGTTATTAAGGGTACTATTATTTTTCCTGTATTTACAACACTACCTAAGTAAAGTTTTAAATTACTTTCTTTATATACCAAATCATAATCAGTACTAGCAAACAATAATGAACCTAATTTATCATCACCTAATATATCTGTTAGTTCTACTGTATTTCCAAAGAATGTAACTTTATAGGTATGTGGTGAGTTATTTTTAAGATCAACTCCATCTAACCTTATGCGACCTATCTTGTATGGTATGTTGTTTAATTCTATAGTTGATGTCTTTTTTAACCTTGCATCAAAACCATCACTTATATCATAATTATAATAGTGTTTAAATAGCTTATTATTATTGCTACTTGCAGGAACAGAAAAGGTTTTAGTAAATGAAGTAAATACTTTTGCAACATCTTTTATATTGTTTATAGTTTGAGTTATAGATACTGTTTCATCTTTAAACATATCTATTCTATTACCCTCAATATATAGTTGAAGTTTTTGCATTTATCTTATATTTTGAATATGGTCAAATGCTTCTTCAAAGTCAATAGTGTATTCAATCAATCTATCATTAACAGAAGTTTTAAATGTCATACTTGCAGTTTTTACTTTAACTGGAGTTGTATAGTTTAATGTTGGATTTTCTTTTCTAGGTAATACCATCCATACATACTCACTTAATAGTAATTCTTCAAAGTACTGATTTGCCCATTCAGGATAATAACCAGAACTTAAAGAATGGCTTTGTTTAGCTTGTGTATTAAATACCTTTATAGGTGCATCTAATGTACTATAATTTGCTGCTTCATCATCAGGATATTCAAGAGTGTTTGATTGATACATTTCATTTGTTCTATTTACAGATTTAACTTTTTTTAAAAAAAACCACAAATCCTGTTGAACTCCATATCTGTTTATAAATATGATTTTAGTTCCATTTCCATATTTTGTACAATCAATTCTAGTAATAGTTAAAAGTACTCCATCTTCTGTTTTAGTTGTATCTGTTGTATTATAAGCAATACTACCTATAGTACCAGAACTTCTTACAAATGGTACATATCCACTTTCACCAGTTGGTACAAATATCTCAAAACTTTCACTAGCACTTAGATTTCTAGATGCAATCATCCAACTTGGTTTTGTTCTAAAAGGTACTTCTGGATTTGCTTGTTCCATAAATTCACCATAAGCCATATATCCGACATCATTGTAAGTTGTAGTTGCTACTGCTGTACCTCCTGCGTTTACTTGTGGATGAGTAGTTACGACAGTTACAATAGTTACAGTATCTACAGTATACGTACTACTATAAGTTATGTTTAGGTAATCTTTACATAATTCTGATATGTCAAAATTTACTCCTGTACTAGGTGTTGTTGGTTTTATAAGAGTATATCTCAATGTTCCATCAATCGTTATTGTACACTTAGCAGACAATACACCTGATGAGGGTACTGTTTGATATTTATATTGTGGACTTCTTAATGCTATTAATGCCATAGTTGTTTATTTTTCTCCGAATATTGTTTGTCTTTCTATATCTAAAATGAAGCCTTCTAAGAAGTCATCTCCATACTTTTGTAATCCTGATTCAAAAGGTTTTGAGAAAAACATATTAGCTTTTAAACCCCTATTGTAGATGTTACCTGCAATTACATATGCAAGGCTTTTATAATCTCCCTCTTTATATTTTCCTTTCTCATCTCTGAATCTTATGTTCTTGCTTTTTGCCCATCCTTCTATACTCTTTAAAAAGGTTTTCCAAGTACCAGCATAGTTTGCACTACCAAACTTAAATGGTGAATTAGGAGCTTGTTGTCCTCTAAGTTTAGCGTTAGGTGAAACCTTACTAGGATTCTTACCTCTTACTCCTTTGTCAACAAAAGCACCATAATCATCCATAAGGAAGTCTAGTAAAAAAGCGTTT
>CAACVD010000480.1_pt1 | contig 19612 bp, 13 predicted proteins | sample 2381771 | NCBI WGS metagenome assembly CAACVD01 (sample SAMEA5211965, study PRJEB30684) | marine metagenome | biome: Marine; feature: Epipelagic; material: Water | collected 2015-10-15 | depth 15 m | reverse complement strand
CTGAAAAGTGCAAGCAAGGCTTGGTTGCGCTCCGTCAGTATCACCGTGGGTATAGTGAAAGAGCGCGTAGTTTCCGTACTACGCCAGTACACGATTGGTCTTCGCACTTTGCTGACGCGCTACGCTACACGGCGGTCGGTATCAAAGAAACGGTTAAGAGTGGTAGACCGCCGCAAATTCATGCCGAAATGGATTACAACCCTTTTCAACAAGTAGGAGTATGATATGAGTTTCAATAGACCTAAACCACCACCACCGCCACCACCGCCACCACCGCCGCCGCCGATTGAGCCTACAATTACACCTCAAGGATCAAAAGAGCAGCAAAGGGTGAAGACAAGACAAGCCAGGAAGAAGGGTCAAATGGCAGCCAGGGTAACTGGTGGTCAGGGATTGCTTGAAGAAGCGCCGACAGAAAAGCCAAGTTTATTAGGACAAAATAAAAGGAACTATTAATGGCTGAAATTGATCAAAGAGCTGCCGTATTGATGAAAAGGTTTGGCAGCCTGAAGACATACAGAAGCAACTGGGAAAGTCACTGGCAAGAAATCGGTGACTTTGTTGCGCCGAACAAGGGCAACATTACCAAAAAAAGAACGCATGGTGATAAAAACACTGAGCGTATATTTGATGGCACTGCCCAGTTCGCAGCTGAACTTATGGCGTCAAGTATGCATGGAATGTTGACTAATTCAGGTACGCCCTGGTTTAGTCTTCGTTATACTGACGATGAGTTTGAAACTGACGACACATCAAAGGAATGGTTAGAAGCTGCAACTGATACAATGTATGTTGAGATCGGTAGATCAAATTTTCATGAAGCTATTAATGAATTATATTTTGACCTGGTTACTTTTGGCACAGCTGTCATGTTTGTTGACACTGACAAAGAAGGTACATTGAGATTCTCAACCAGGCACATATCAGAATGTTATGTATCTGAAGATGAGTTTGGAAGAGTTGATACAGTATTTCGTGAGTTCAAAATGCCAGCCAGGGCAGCTGTGGCGCAGTTTGGTGAAGAAAATATTACACAAAGACTTTTGAAAAAATCTCAAAGTGATCCCTATGATATGGTTGAGCTGCTTCATGTAGTGATGCCAAGATACGAAAGAGACACTGTAAAGATTGATGCAAAGAATAAACCAGTAGCATCTATATATTTAGATCCTGGTGATAAAAAAATTATATCCGAGAGTGGATTTGATGAATTCCCATACATGGTTCCCAGGTTTCGTAAAGCGTCTTACGAAAATGGTTATGGACGATCACCAGCTATGACAGCATTGGCTGATATAAAAATGCTAAATGAAATGTCCAAAGCAGTTATTCAGGCGGCTCAATTGCAAATCCATCCTCCCCTTCTAGTGCCTGATGACGGTTTTATACTCCCAGTTCGTACCGTTCCAGGCGGTTTGAATTTTTACCGATCAGGCACTAGGGATAGAATTGAGCCGCTGAATATTGGCGCAAATAATCCTTTAGGTGAAAATCAGTTAGAACAAAGACGAACAGCAATAAGAGCTGCGTTTTATGTAGATCAGTTAGTTACTGGCAATAGACCAGGAATGACAGCAACAGAAGTGATTCAAAAATCTACAGAGAAAATGAGAATACTTGCGCCGCTTACTGGTAGGCTGCAATCAGAATTACTTAGACCGCTTATTGATAGAATATTTAATTTAATCTCAAAGAAAAAAGGTTTTGCTCCAGCTCCTGAAACTATGGCTGGTAATGAAATAGATATTGAATATGTATCACCACTAGCAAAAGCACAACGCCAGGGTGATGTTCAGGCATCACTTGAGTTGTTTCAGTTTCTTGCACCTCTTATGCAAGTTGATCCTAATGTGGTTGATTTCTTGGATGTTGATGGATTAGCCAAGCACATAATCAAAACTACTGGCGTACCAGCTAGTGTGGTTAGAGGGGCAGAAGAGGTGGCTGCAATCCGCGAACAGAAGCAACAAATGCAAGCTCAAATGGCACAAGATCAAAGAACAGCTATGCTTGCAAAAGCAGCTGGTGAAGGTGCGCCAGGTCTTAGAGCAGCTGATGATGTTAGTCCTGAAGCACAAGAAGCAGTATTGAATTTGGTAGCTGGTGATGAATAGTCCTGAACAGCTAAGAGTTATATTTAAAGAATTGTTCTCCTCCGCTGAAGGTAAGAAGGTTTTAGAAGATTTAGAAACTAGGTTTAGTTATAAGTCTTCTACCTTCGTACCGAACAGTGATGAAACAATATACCGTGAAGGTCAAAGGTCAGTTGTGGTGTTTATTAACAACATGATTGAAGATAAAAAACCAATAGAACAAGAAGGAGCTATAAATGTCTGAAGAAGGTCAGGTAGCGGATGCCCCAGTAGAAACTGGACAAGCAGCGTCTGAAACAACAACAGAGTTTAATTTTAGAGATCACATTGATGAAACAATAAGAGATGATCCAAGTTTATCTACATATAAAGATATTAATGGTATGGCTAAATCTCTTATCAATGCACAAAAAATGGTTGGCGCAGATAAAGTTGCCATACCAGGTAAATACACAACACCTGAAGAAATGGATAGTTTTTATTCAAAGATAGGTAGACCTGATACAGCTGATGGTTATGAACTATCAAGTAATGAGGTTATAGGTGATGAAGGTGTAACTTTCTTTAGAGAGCTTGCACACAAAAACGGATTAACACAAACCCAGGCTGAAAATATCCTAACTGAATATGGTGGATATATAGATACAATGGGTGAGAAAACAGAAGAGCAAATAGAGCAGATAAGAGTTGGTCTAGAAAAAGATTTACAGAATGAATGGGGTGATCAATATGAAAAAAACATTGGTTACAGCAATGAAGTTGTAAGTTTTTTTGGCAGTGACGATGACGCTATTACAGAAATGAAATTAGCTGATGGCACTAGGATTGGTGACAATCCAATGCTCATTGAAATGTTTTCAAACATAGGTCAGTTCATAGCTGAGAAAATTGGAGAAGATAGTTTTTCAGGAAGAGATAGTGTTCCTGGTATGGCTACAGAAGAAGTACAACAAGAATTAAATAGCATCATGGCGCCTGGTACACCGTACTGGGATAAACAACATCCTGATCATAATAGAACTGTACAGCGTGCTTTACAGCTCAATGGGATGTTAACTGGTGATGCTGCATAAATACCCAGTGATGGGTTAATCTATGGATAAGCTCTATGCCCCATAGCACATACCTTTGCGTAAGGTGGAGTAATTACCCTAAGTAATAGATGGTCTGCGCAAGCAGATAGCCAATCGTAGAAACTTAAATCTTAATTTTTATGGAGAATGTAAATGTCTGCTAATCAGATAACTACCGCATTCGTGAATCAATTTTCATCGAATGTTCAGCTTCTCTCACAACAAATGGGATCACTTCTACGAAACACCGTAGATATTGAAACTGTTAATGGTGAGAAGGCTTTCTTCGACCAAGTTGGATCAACAGCAGCTGTAGAAAAAACTACAAGGAATGCTGATACACCTTTGGTTGAAACACCTCATGAAAGACGTATGGTCACAATGTCAGATTATGAGTATGCGACTTTAATCGATGACCAGGATAAAATCAGATTATTGATTGATCCTACATCAACTTACGCCAGGGCGGCAGCAGCTGCTATGGGCAGAAAGATGGATGACGTTATTATAGCTGCAATGTTTGGTGATGCCAAAACTGGAAAAGATGGATCTACTACAACATCATTTCCTTCAGCAAACCAAATTGCTTCAGGATCAGGCGGTCTTACAATCGCTAAGTTAGTTGAAGCAAAACAGAAGCTAGATGAAAATTCTGTTGATCCATCAATCGCAAGATACATCGTTGTATCACCAAAGCAAATCAGCGATTTGTTAAACTCAACAACAGTAACTAGCGCAGATTTTAACACTGTGAGAGCGTTAAGTACTGGCACGATATCAAATTTCGTTGGGTTTGAATTTATCGTTTCTAACAGATTACCAGTTGATGGTAGCTCTGATAGACGAGTATTTGCCTGGGCGCAAGATGGAATGAAGGTGGCTCTAGGAAAAGAACCTCAAGCGAGGATCGATGTTAGAGCTGATAAATCATACGCAACACAAGTCTATTACTGCATGACTATGGGAGCTACTCGCATGGAAGAAGAAAAAGTAATAGAAATCAAGTGTTCAGAGTAAGGGAGAGATAAATGGCTACAGTATATTCTACTCAAAGAACTAACGCTAGAGCAGTTCCTTCCGTTAAGAACAAAGCTAACGAATTAGGTGGCAGAGTTCGTATTGCTCACGGCGTTTATGAAGCATCAGCACTTTCTGCTGGTGACGTCATTGAAATGTTTATCCTTCCTGACGGCGCAAGAATCATAACTGGTTCTCTTGCTCATGATGCATTAGGTTCAAGCACAACTTTAGCAGTTGGTCACGGCGCATATGTAAATGCAGCTGGTACAACAGTTGCTTTAGATGCTGATGAATTTAAGGCAGCAGCTTCGTCTGCTTCAGCTGGTAAAGCTGATGTAGCGGCTACATTAGCATTAGGATCAGGTATTGAGATTGATGCTAATCAGGATGGTTACCCAGTAACAGTTACATTAGCTGGTGCAGCTGCAACTGGTACTATCGAATTAACTATGCTTTATGCATTAGATTAATTAACTAGGGGGCAGTTAACGCTGCCCCTTTTTATTCAAAAGGTTTATTATGGCTAGTGTTGTTGATATATGTAATTCAGCTTTGAACTTAATTGGTGCATCTAATATTTTAGATCTTACTGAAGATAGTAAAGCTGCCAGGATTTGCAATCAAAGATACAGTTTTGTAAGAGATGCAACATTTAGATCTCATCCCTGGAATTGTCTTTTAAGACGAGTAACGCTGGCTCCTGATTCCGAAACTCCTGATTTTGATTTTTCTAATCAATTTACCCTTCCAACAGATCCATTTTGTCTGCGTGTTCTACAACTCCAAGATCAAGATTTAGTTTACAAAGTTGAAGGCAGAAAGATTTTAGCTAATTCAACAGAAATAAAAATGTTATATGTGGCAAGAGTTGAAGATCCAAATGAATATGATCAGTTATTAATAGAAGCTATATCAGCTAAACTTGCAGCAGATATTTGTTATGCCCTGGTCAACAGCGCAAATCTCATGGTGCAGCTCAATACAATGTACAAAGCTAAACTTGTTGAAGCTAGGTTTGTTGATGCTAATGAAGGCACACCAGCAACAATGAATAATGAATCTAGTCTTACAGTGGCAGAAAGTAATGTCTTCCTTGCATCGAGGTTGTAATGGCAAAGATTACAGCTGCAAAACAAAATTTTACGTCAGGTGAGATTACACCCAGGCTAACTGGTAGAACTGATTTAGGACGTTATGATAACGCAGCACAACTAATAGAAAACTTCTTAGTGCAACCACATGGCGGTTTAGGCAGAAGACCAGGTACTCAATTTGTAAGAGAGGTTAAAACAAGTTCCGCACAAACAAGACTAATACCTTTTCAGTTTAATGTTGAGCAAGCCTATATATTAGAATTTGGTAATCAATATTTTAGAGTTTATAAAGACGGCGGAATTGTTGTATCAAGTGGTAGTCCAGTAGAATTTACAACGCCTTATACCACGGCGCAGTTAGATCAGATTAAGTTTGCTCAAACAGCTGACGTCATGTACATAGCTCATCCAAGTCATGCGCCTAGAAAGATTACCAGGACAGCTCATACAGCGTGGACGGTAACAGAAGTAGATCTACAGCGTGGGGCAATGTTAGATCAAAATCTAACAACAACTACATTAACAGCTAATGGTAGAACTGGTAGTGTAACAATAACGGCCAGTGCAAATACATTTGTTTCTACGGACGTAGGACGCCTTGTGAAGCTACATAAAGGTTTTGCTAAGATAACTAACTTTAGTAGCGCAACATCCGTTACAGCAACGGTACAAGAGCTTGAAGATGGTAGAGCAGAGTTGATGCCTACATATGCAGCTAGTACGTTATCATTTCATGAAGGTGATCCGTCTTCTACTGGTTTAGAGCATAATGATAGAATAGAAGACAGCGCTGGTAATTTTATTACCCAGGGTTTTGAAAATGGTATGAAAATTACCATAAGTGGTACATCCAGCAACAATGCATCAGGTAAATTAATAGTTGATGTAACTGATACTGTTATAACATTGGCTCCTGGCATTGACCTGGCAAATGAAAGTGCTGGAAGTAGTTTTACTCTTACTGGTGATCTTATTGCAGATAGTAATTTTTCATTAGGTGCATTTTCAGAAACAACTGGTTTTCCAGCTGCGGTTGCGTTTTATGAACAAAGATTAGTCATGCCAGTAGCAGACGCTTCTAGCGTTTGTTCTTCAGGTGTTGCCATAAGATCCTCAAAAAAAAAGGAGCGCCTAAGGCACTCCCACTATATATAGTCTTCTACCATATTTTAGGACATTTGTGAATTTTTTTCCGTGTTTGGTTTATTCGCAGATCCAGTTATATACAATTCAGCAAAACCCTTACCTGATTTTTCTGCTTCAATTTGTCTTCGTAAATTTTTTACAACAAAAGAATTTTCATCTTTTCCTTTTTCTAGTTGCCTATTCAGTCTTTCTTGCAAGGTACTCGTCATAAGTCACTCCACCTTTTATCCATTCTACATCAGGTCTTTTATAAACCTTAGTCTCGTATGATACTACATCAGCAAAAGTAATTCCATCTATTTCTGACATTCCTTCAATGATTACATCGTAGGCTTCTTCTTTTTCTTCAAATATTTCTTTTGCCCTTGCTGGATCAAATGTTTCATCAAATTCAGGAATATATTGAAATCTAATTCCAGTTAATTTTGCAGTAGGCTCATTACTCAAAGCCATTATATCAGGTCGATCTTGATACCTTGCATCAGTAATAAATGTAAATCCATCTAATTTCAGTCTTCTAAGTGTTGTAGTTATTAACTGTGCATAATCGATATTTTGTCTATTTTGAAAATATATCTCAACGCCAGGTCTAGCTCCTGGAGTACCATTTGGCACAACCTTTGAAACAAATATAGCTTCTTGATTATATTTTTGTGCAGACTTAACTAATGTATCTGTCATTGGTTTAGGATCAAAGTTTGTTCTTGTTACAACTTCAAAATTTAGTGATCTTTCTAAATCACCAGCATACTCACCAAATGTATTGTTTGCTTGGTAAGCAATAACAGAACTATCATTTTTTAATGGTTCAACAAGTTCTGCTGAAAATTCAGCTTGCTGAACATTAGTTGGAACTTCACCAGGTCTTTCTCTTGAGATACCAGCAACAATTCTTTGCGGTGATCCTTCTAATGTTTTAAGCTCTTCTGCTGCTTTTATTTTTTCAGCTTCAGTTGAATCAGCTGTATTTATAATTGATCTAAGCTCTTTTACTCTTTCAGGATTAGCTGATCCACCATAGACACTTTCAAAGTCTAATGATCCACCTTCACCAGCTTTTGTTGTCCAACCGTTCTTAGTCCACTTTTCTTTTTCTAAAAACCAAACAACTGCCTGGAGATCATCTGCACCCATATCACCAATATTTGGATTAAATGCTTTTATTCCGCCTTCTGTGTTTAATGTGTTAGCAGCGTCAGCAAATACCTCTTGTCCAAAACCAAACTCAGATCCTATTTGTGGATTTTCAAATGTACTTTTAGTTAAATGTTTACCAGCTACTGCTTTTTCTGCTGCTGGTGGTATTCTAGCTTTACCAGCTGCATCTCTTAAATACCTAGCTGCCCATACATCTATTGTTGCTTCATTACCAAAGCCAATAAGATTACCAGTAAAGTTTATTGTTTTAGGCGCCTTACCAGGTTTAATTTGTCTGAACATATCTAAAAGAGCTGTTGTAGCTGCTGGACTATTGTTACCAAATAATTTACCTGATGCATTTCTTATAAGATCAAAATCAACGTTTGAATCTTTAGCCATTGCTGTTAGTTGGGTTGAACTTAAATTACCACCTTCATCGGCAATTTTTTTATACATTTCAATTTGTTTATCAAAGTCACCACGAACAAATGATCTTAGAACACCTAAAGCATTTTCATAATTTTGTTGTACATTAGTCATTGCTGACGTTGCGCCAAGAATATCAGCGAATACATCAGACAAACCACCAAACTCTCTTCTAAGTCTAGATCTCATTGATCTATACCAGTTAGCCTGGTTAATAATATCAATTGCTGCCTGATCACCACCTTTTGCTCTTTCAAGAACAGCATTAACATCTGATACCATTTTATCAGATAACATTTGTTTATGGTTGGCTAAAGCTGCTGCTTTTTTATCACCTTTTAATTTTTCAAACTTTTTATTATTTGGTGTATGAAAAGCATAACTTGGTTGCTGCCATCTTATTTCTATTTTACCGTTTTTATCTATTTTAAAAGACGGATTTTTACTATCAGCTGCAATATTTATTGGTAACCAGCCTTCAGCTTCAGGATATTCGTTTTTTATTCTAAGAGCTTCATCCCTAACTAAATTATATTCTTTTGTGGATTTTGCATCTGCCTTGAGCTTTGTTGTTTCTGCTCTTGATAATCTGTTTATTAATTTAGATATGACGCCACCTTCCGCATCATCAGGAGTTGTAGCCACAGCACCAGCTGCTGTTCCACCACCTATAACTTTTGACCAGGGAATTATTTTTGCTACCGCAAATGTTTTTTCTAAAAGACCGCCAATACTCAAACCTTCAATTACAGTTTTTGATTGTTTTACTATCTGTGGATCATCTTCATATTTTGTTACTAAACCTAATAACATTTCTCTCAATGCTTCTCTATCGGCTTCTTTAACATCTTCAGGGTTGCGAAACAGTGACTGAACAACTGTAGGATCATTAGGATTAAATGCAGTAGAATCAGCTATTGCACCCCACATTAAGCTCCTTGTAAATGGATTTGCGTTAGTAACAAGTTTTACAAAACTAGCAGCTGGTACAGCAACTGAACCAAATTGAGCTATTGTTTCTGCAATAAGACCAGTAATTTCGTTATCATAAGGTTTTGATAGGTAGGCGTTATACTTTTCATTTAGTGATGTTGGTATAATTTCAGCGCCAATATCTTTAATTTTTTGTATGCCATCAAGTAAAAACTGCTCACCCATAACTGGATTTTTGATATCAAAACCAATCTTATTCAAACCAGCTGTCGCAATTTCAACTGGCAAAGCTAAAAATCTAGCTAAGTTTTTTGGAACTTCTTCCATCATTTTAGCCGTGCCAACTAAACCAGCTCTACCAGCAGTACCTAACATACTTTCTTTTTGTTCTTGTGGCTCAACTATGTCTTGTTCTACTTGCGCATCTTTTTGGACAACTGGTTGTGCTTGAGCTTTATTTACAACGCCAATGTTAAAGTAAGAAGCAGCGCTTGATGCATCATATTTATCTAATACTTCATCTAAATCGTATGTCATTTAATTAGTTCCTAAAGCATCAATGTTGAATTTTTCAAACATTTTTAATTGTACCTCTAATGCTTGAATAGTTGGATCATCAGCTCTTGCCCCTGAAGATGTTACAAAATCTCTTGCAGACTTTATTGGTTTAGCTAAATCATAAGCAAATGTCTTACCACCAAATGATGATTTATAGGTTGCTGCTGTTAAAGTATCAAGATATCTATATAATGCATCACGCATGACTTTTCTAAAATCTTCATCTTTAGCTTTTATAATATCATCCATTGCACCAATAAAATCATTAAAAGGTATGTCAGCTGTTTCTTTCTTTTTTCTTCTATCTTTAACAAATGTATCAAGAGCTTTTTTACCATCTATGTAAAGGCTTTTTGTCGCTTCACCAGCTATCGAATAAACATCCATATTTTCATTGTACCTAGTAGCATCTTTGAGCATATCTAACGCTTTTTTATAACCGTCATCTTGTTCTTTTATAAATGCTTTTATTGCATCTTTATATTCACCAGTTGTAAGTTTTGGCTTTAAATTTTTTATAGCTGCCATTGTCAATTGATTTCTGCTGTCTAAAATAGTTATTGTCTCAACGGCAGTTTTATCTGATTTAGTCAAACCATTATCATCGTCAGAATCACCAATACCCAAAAACTCTTCTATTGCTTCCCTTTGCGCTACAGTCTTATAAGCACCCTCTTCCATATGTATTCTATGAGCAGCTATAGCAGCTGATCTTTGACTTGGATTGTCGATATCTGCATTTATTATAGATTTAAATCTTTTCTCTATTATTGCTGCATCTTCATCTTCTTTTTTCTTTTTTTCTTCCTCTCGATTTTTATCTATCTTATTACCAAGAGCCAAAATTCTTTTGTTCAAAGCACCTTGTTTATCTATCATTTTTATGGCGTTGTTGAGAACTGTGTCTTTACTTTTACCATCTACTATTTCCATAGCGGCTACTGAAGCATCAGGAGCATTTTTTAATATTTTTGCAACTAATCCATCAACTAATTTTTCAGACGCTACATCAACTGCTGTTGTATATTCTGTTGCATTATAATCACCTTTTAAAAGTGATTTAAGTAAAATACCTGGTTCTTTTGCATCTGTAGAAAAAACTTTTTTAAAATTTTCTGCCTGAACTTTTTTATCACTAGAGCTAACAATTCCAACTATAGCTTCATCAGTACTACTAGATATATTTGCTTTGTTAACCTCAATAATTCTAGAATTATTTTTTTTCACATAATCAATGATTGCAGAACTATAGACCTCTTGCCCTATAGACATAAATCTAGATTGTGATTTTTTAGTACTCAAATAAGGTTTACCAGTTGTAGGATTTACTTTTAAACCCATTGAATACTGTTTTAGTATTTCCTTCATTTTACCCTTGGCTTCTCTTTCAGCCTGAATAGGGTTTTCACTAACTAACGCCTTAGATTTTTCTAGCTCAAATTCAGCAACAATAGCTTTTTTTGCTGTATTAACTTCAGTATCAGTTTCTATCTCTAGCTTTCTCATACCTATTTCAGTAACAGCATCACCTATATCAGCTATAGTTCTAGCTACAGCTGTAGCTGCATTTGGATTTAGACTAGCTGTTAGACGCTGCCCACCGCCGCCACGAATACCAAATCCAGTTTGTTGTTTATATGTAGGTACTCTCATTTAAGTTTGACCATAGGTTGTTGCAAATTTGCCGATAGCGGCTATCTTCATTGCTCTTGCTTGTTGCTTTGCTTCATAATATGCAAGTTGTCCTCGAAGCCTTTCATTTACAGCATTTTCTCTATAATCACTTGCTGTAGCAGCTGCCTGGCGTCTTTGATTTTCGTTATCTATTTCAAAGTTCAAAGCATTACCAAGTAAAACATCAAGAGCTGATCCAGTTATAGCTACATTGTTTTTACGCATTGCCATAGCTGACGCGTCATTCAATCCTCTAAAATCATTTCTGAATTTTACTGCATTCCTGGAAGCATCAAACAAAGCCATTTCTGCTTTTTGTTCTGCTACCTTTGCATTTCTATCTGCTATTTGTTTGTTATATCGTCCAACTTGCTTTGTGCCGTCAGCAGCCATAAATGTTGCAGCTGTTGATACTCCAGTACCAATAGCCATTAGTGTAGCAGCTTCTAATCCCATTATATCACCTTACTAAATAAAATATGATCTCTGCCATCAGGACTAAATTTCCTGACAACACCTTCTTTTTGCATTCCAAGAAAAGCTATCCATCTATTAGCTCTATCCCAATCATGCCTGATATGAGCTTGTACACGATGCAAATTATTATTATTCATCAATACATCTAAATATTTTTTTACGACCCTGGTAACCATTATAGGCTTATCATTTACTATATTAGTTCCAAGAAACCATGCTTCACCAACACCATCCCATATTGGATAAATACCACCGCAAGCAATTATCTGACCATTTAGAATACCAGTAAATGCCATATTCTTAACAACCATTGGCTCTACAAATTGCGATACCTCAATTGGCGGTCTTATCTTTTCATCATTGACTGACCCATCCAAAATCTCTTTTGCATGATCAGTTTCAAAATCAATTAAAATCATTTATCAAAAACAGATACCGTTGGGAATATAGCTAGTATTGTCATTGGTAATGGCTGGTCTTGCTGAATAACAATTGTTGCATCATCATCGTACCCACCTCTAAATTCTACAGTTTTATCTCCAGTAAATAATGGTGTTGCAGTATCCATTGCATCTCCTGAATCTCTAAATGGAACAACATCTAATTCACTAGTAGATGTACCAACTTTCAATCCTACTGATCTAAATAGTCTTACTGTGACTTCTGATATTCTTTTTACTTTGCCTTGAGAGCTACCCAAAGCGCTACCACCATCAACTCTTAGTGTTTCTACCTTACTTGTAAAAGGCAAACCTATGTGTGCTTTTGTAACTGATCGCTGGAGTGTAACGGCTCCTGAACTTACAGTGACGTCTGGATGCACTGATCCATCTGCTAATACTGAAACAGTTTGACCTTCTAAATGGTCTAGACCTGATATAGTTGTTGCAGCGCTGCCTGAATATGTTAGTCCACTATCAACAAAGTATGCATCTGTAATATCAGAGCCAAAATCAAATCCTGACATTCTTTCAACATATCTTTTTGTTGCTCCGTCTATCGTCCTTTTTACAATTAAATAAACCTCATCCTCATCTAGATCACCAGGTATAACCGCTACTGATTCAACAACTGCATTACCTGATCCAAATACACCGCCAATAATATGTCTGTGCCAGGCAACAACTTGCTCTTCTCGTCTATATGTCATGCATGATAGGACGCCGTCTGATCTTACAGTCCATGCAACGCTGTCAGGCTCTTGCTGATAAGCGAAAGCTGTAATACCGCCCTCTGTTATATGTTCAGCTAAAATAGTCATGTCAGGCGCTACATAACTATCACTTTCATTACTAAATACTAATTCACGCAGTTTTCTTTTAGCACGCTGTAAAAACAATGTAGCATTGCCAACTTGCATTGGCTGGATATCTGCTGATCCATATGTTGTCTGTTGTTTGATCTGCGTGTTGTTTGGCTTTAATGGTTCATCAAAACCTGACGCTCTAACAATAAACTCACCACCACTAGTACCAACTATCAGCTGCCGTCCTGATGCTAGGTATCTAATAACATTAACTTCATTAGATCCTATCGTATAAACCAAACCATCATCATCATTTGTACCACGCTCAAAGTTTTCAAAATCACCACTTTGAGAAAAGAATATTGTTTGTGGTTGATTGCTTGTTCCAGCAAGTACTAATCTTTGTTCATAAAACGCAACAGCTGCTGGGAACCCAGTTGTTTCTGAAAATGCACCAAGTGAAAAATTACTATCTGCAATAAGATCACCAGTAAGAGTAAAACTACTTCCAGCACTTTCATTTGCCAGGTCAATGCCAGGAGCCAATGTTATAACAGTATCAGTTACATCAACTATTAATTTACCTGATGCATTGTTGCTGGATGTACCACTTATGGTAATTTTCATACCATTTTCAAAACCCTGGGTAATAAAATTACCAGCGCTGTCTTCTATTCTATCATTATGCTCTAAACCAGTAGAAGACGGATCACCTTCATGAAATGATAACGTACTAGCTGCATATGTAGGCATCAACTCTGCTCTACCATCTTCAAGCTCTTGTACCGTTGCTGTAACGGATGTTGCGCTACTAAAGTTAGTTATCTTAGCAAAACCTTTATGTAGCTTCACAAGGCGTCCTACGTCCGTAGAAACAAATGTATTTGCACTGGCCGTTATTGTTACACTACCAGTTCTACCATTAGCTGTTAATGTAGTTGTTGTTAGATTTTGATCTAACATTGCCCCACGCTGTAGATCTACTTCTGTTACCGTCCACGCTGTATGAGCTGTCCTGGTAATCTTTCTAGGCGCATGACTTGGATGAGCTATGTACATGACGTCAGCTGTTTGAGCAAACTTAATCTGATCTAACTGCGCCGTGGTATAAGGCGTTGTAAATTCTACTGGACTACCACTTGATACAACAATTCCGCCGTCTTTATAAACTCTAAAATATTGATTACCAAATTCTAATATATAGGCTTGCTCAACATTAAACTGAAAAGGTATTAGTCTTGTTTGTGCAGAGCTTGTTTTAACCTCTCTTACAAATTTAGTACCTGGTCTTCTGCCTAAACCGCCATGTGGTTGCACTAAGAAGTTTTCTATTAGTTGTGCTGCGTTATCATAACGTCCTAAATCAGTTCTACCAGTTAGCCTGGGTGTAATCTCACCTGACGTAAAATTTTGTTTTGCAGCTGTAATCTTTGCCATTACAACCTCGATGCAAGGAAGACATTACTTTCTGCCACTGTAAGACTAGATTCATTATTCATTGTTGCTGGTGTGCCTTCATTAGCATCAACAAACCTAGCTTCAACAAGTTTAGCTTTGTACATTGTATTGAGCTGCACCATGAGATTTGCGCTGTTGACCAGGGCATAACAAATATCTGCTGCAAGTTTAGCTGATATAGCTTCTATTAATAACTGATCATATTCATTTGGATCTTCAACTCTTGCCACATATAACATTTTTATTTCTGTTGAATTAGCTAAAATCTTTCTGCCTTCAACTTTGTAAACTAAATCTTGATCTTGGAGTTGTAGAACACGCAGACAAAATGGATCTGTTGGAAGGGTAAATTGATTAGAAAAATCAAAATCAGGAGTTTCGGAATCAGGAGCCAGCGTTACTCGTCTTAAAAGACAATTCCAGGGATGAGATCTAAATGTTGCATCTCTTACAAAACTGTATCTTTGATTGCAAATCCTGGCAGCTTTACTATCTTCAGTAAGATCTAAAATATTAGATGCACCAATTAAGTTCAAAGCTGAATTACATATATCAACAACACTAGCCATAATAAACCTTTTGAATAAAAAGGGGCAGCGTTAACTGCCCCCTAGTTAATTAATCTAATGCATAAAGCATAGTTAATTCGATAGTACCAGTTGCAGCTGCACCAGCTAATGTAACTGTTACTGGGTAACCATCCTGATTAGCATCAATCTCAATACCTGATCCTAATGCTAATGTAGCCGCTACATCAGCTTTACCAGCTGAAGCAGACGAAGCTGCTGCCTTAAATTCATCAGCATCTAAAGCAACTGTTGTACCAGCTGCATTTACATATGCGCCGTGACCAACTGCTAAAGTTGTGCTTGAACCTAATGCATCATGAGCAAGAGAACCAGTTATGATTCTTGCGCCGTCAGGAAGGATAAACATTTCAATGACGTCACCAGCAGAAAGTGCTGATGCTTCATAAACGCCGTGAGCAATACGAACTCTGCCACCTAATTCGTTAGCTTTGTTCTTAACGGAAGGAACTGCTCTAGCGTTAGTTCTTTGAGTAGAATATACTGTAGCCATTTATCTCTCCCTTACTCTGAACACTTGATTTCTATTACTTTTTCTTCTTCCATGCGAGTAGCTCCCATAGTCATGCAGTAATAGACTTGTGTTGCGTATGATTTATCAGCTCTAACATCGATCCTCGCTTGAGGTTCTTTTCCTAGAGCCACCTTCATTCCATCTTGCGCCCAGGCAAATACTCGTCTATCAGAGCTACCATCAACTGGTAATCTGTTAGAAACGATAAATTCAAACCCAACGAAATTTGATATCGTGCCAGTACTTAACGCTCTCACAGTGTTAAAATCTGCGCTAGTTACTGTTGTTGAGTTTAACAAATCGCTGATTTGCTTTGGTGATACAACGATGTATCTTGCGATTGATGGATCAACAGAATTTTCATCTAGCTTCTGTTTTGCTTCAACTAACTTAGCGATTGTAAGACCGCCTGATCCTGAAGCAATTTGGTTTGCTGAAGGAAATGATGTTGTAGTAGATCCATCTTTTCCAGTTTTGGCATCACCAAACATTGCAGCTATAATAACGTCATCCATCTTTCTGCCCATAGCAGCTGCTGCCGCCCTGGCGTAAGTTGATGTAGGATCAATCAATAATCTGATTTTATCCTGGTCATCGATTAAAGTCGCATACTCATAATCTGACATTGTGACCATACGTCTTTCATGAGGTGTTTCAACCAAAGGTGTATCAGCATTCCTTGTAGTTTTTTCTACAGCTGCTGTTGATCCAACTTGGTCGAAGAAAGCCTTCTCACCATTAACAGTTTCAATATCTACGGTGTTTCGTAGAAGTGATCCCATTTGTTGTGAGAGAAGCTGAACATTCGATGAAAATTGATTCACGAATGCGGTAGTTATCTGATTAGCAGACATTTACATTCTCCATAAAAATTAAGATTTAAGTTTCTACGATTGGCTATCTGCTTGCGCAGACCATCTATTACTTAGGGTAATTACTCCACCTTACGCAAAGGTATGTGCTATGGGGCATAGAGCTTATCCATAGATTAACCCATCACTGGGTATTTATGCAGCATCACCAGTTAACATCCCATTGAGCTGTAAAGCACGCTGTACAGTTCTATTATGATCAGGATGTTGTTTATCCCAGTACGGTGTACCAGGCGCCATGATGCTATTTAATTCTTGTTGTACTTCTTCTGTAGCCATACCAGGAACACTATCTCTTCCTGAAAAACTATCTTCTCCAATTTTCTCAGCTATGAACTGACCTATGTTTGAAAACATTTCAATGAGCATTGGATTGTCACCAATCCTAGTGCCATCAGCTAATTTCATTTCTGTAATAGCGTCATCGTCACTGCCAAAAAAACTTACAACTTCATTGCTGTAACCAATGTTTTTTTCATATTGATCACCCCATTCATTCTGTAAATCTTTTTCTAGACCAACTCTTATCTGCTCTATTTGCTCTTCTGTTTTCTCACCCATTGTATCTATATATCCACCATATTCAGTTAGGATATTTTCAGCCTGGGTTTGTGTTAATCCGTTTTTGTGTGCAAGCTCTCTAAAGAAAGTTACACCTTCATCACCTATAACCTCATTACTTGATAGTTCATAACCATCAGCTGTATCAGGTCTACCTATCTTTGAATAAAAACTATCCATTTCTTCAGGTGTTGTGTATTTACCTGGTATGGCAACTTTATCTGCGCCAACCATTTTTTGTGCATTGATAAGAGATTTAGCCATACCATTAATATCTTTATATGTAGATAAACTTGGATCATCTCTTATTGTTTCATCAATGTGATCTCTAAAATTAAACTCTGTTGTTGTTTCAGACGCTGCTTGTCCAGTTTCTACTGGGGCATCCGCTACCTGACCTTCTTCAGACATTTATAGCTCCTTCTTGTTCTATTGGTTTTTTATCTTCAATCATGTTGTTAATAAACACCACAACTGACCTTTGACCTTCACGGTATATTGTTTCATCACTGTTCGGTACGAAGGTAGAAGACTTATAACTAAACCTAGTTTCTAAATCTTCTAAAACCTTCTTACCTTCAGCGGAGGAGAACAATTCTTTAAATATAACTCTTAGCTGTTCAGGACTATTCATCACCAGCTACCAAATTCAATACTGCTTCTTGTGCTTCAGGACTAACATCATCAGCTGCTCTAAGACCTGGCGCACCTTCACCAGCTGCTTTTGCAAGCATAGCTGTTCTTTGATCTTGTGCCATTTGAGCTTGCATTTGTTGCTTCTGTTCGCGGATTGCAGCCACCTCTTCTGCCCCTCTAACCACACTAGCTGGTACGCCAGTAGTTTTGATTATGTGCTTGGCTAATCCATCAACATCCAAGAAATCAACCACATTAGGATCAACTTGCATAAGAGGTGCAAGAAACTGAAACAACTCAAGTGATGCCTGAACATCACCCTGGCGTTGTGCTTTTGCTAGTGGTGATACATATTCAATATCTATTTCATTACCAGCCATAGTTTCAGGAGCTGGAGCAAAACCTTTTTTCTTTGAGATTAAATTAAATATTCTATCAATAAGCGGTCTAAGTAATTCTGATTGCAGCCTACCAGTAAGCGGCGCAAGTATTCTCATTTTCTCTGTAGATTTTTGAATCACTTCTGTTGCTGTCATTCCTGGTCTATTGCCAGTAACTAACTGATCTACATAAAACGCAGCTCTTATTGCTGTTCGTCTTTGTTCTAACTGATTTTCACCTAAAGGATTATTTGCGCCAATATTCAGCGGCTCAATTCTATCCCTAGTGCCTGATCGGTAAAAATTCAAACCGCCTGGAACGGTACGAACTGGGAGTATAAAACCGTCATCAGGCACTAGAAGGGGAGGATGGATTTGCAATTGAGCCGCCTGAATAACAGCCTTAGACATTTCATTAAGCATTTTTATATCACTCAACGCTGTCATAGCTGGTGATCTCCCATACCCATTTTCGTAAGACGCTTTACGAAACCTGGGAACCATGTATGGGAATTCATCGAAACCACTTTCAGATATAATTTTTTTATCACCAGGATCTAAATATATAGATGCTACTGGTTTATTCTTTGCATCAATCTTTACAGTGTCTCTTTCGTATCTTGGCATCACTACATGAAGCAGCTCAACCATATCATAGGGATCACTTTGAGATTTTTTCAAAAGTCTTTGTGTAATATTTTCTTCACCAAACTGCGCCACAGCTGCCCTGGCTGGCATTTTGAACTCACGAAATACTGTATCAACTCTTCCAAACTCATCTTCAGATACATAACATTCTGATATGTGCCTGGTTGAGAATCTCAATGTACCTTCTTTGTCAGTGTCAACAAACATGACAGCTGTGCCAAAAGTAACCAGGTCAAAATATAATTCATTAATAGCTTCATGAAAATTTGATCTACCGATCTCAACATACATTGTATCAGTTGCAGCTTCTAACCATTCCTTTGATGTGTCGTCAGTTTCAAACTCATCGTCAGTATAACGAAGACTAAACCAGGGCGTACCTGAATTAGTCAACATTCCATGCATACTTGACGCCATAAGTTCAGCTGCGAACTGGGCAGTGCCATCAAATATACGCTCAGTGTTTTTATCACCATGCGTTCTTTTTTTGGTAATGTTGCCCTTGTTCGGCGCAACAAAGTCACCGATTTCTTGCCAGTGACTTTCCCAGTTGCTTCTGTATGTCTTCAGGCTGCCAAACCTTTTCATCAATACGGCAGCTCTTTGATCAATTTCAGCCATTAATAGTTCCTTTTATTTTGTCCTAATAAACTTGGCTTTTCTGTCGGCGCTTCTTCAAGCAATCCCTGACCACCAGTTACCCTGGCTGCCATTTGACCCTTCTTCCTGGCTTGTCTTGTCTTCACCCTTTGCTGCTCTTTTGATCCTTGAGGTGTAATTGTAGGCTCAATCGGCGGCGGCGGTGGTGGCGGTGGTGGCGGTGGTGGTGGTTTAGGTCTATTGAAACTCATATCATACTCCTACTTGTTGAAAAGGGTTGTAATCCATTTCGGCATGAATTTGCGGCGGTCTACCACTCTTAACCGTTTCTTTGATACCGACCGCCGTGTAGCGTAGCGCGTCAGCAAAGTGCGAAGACCAATCGTGTACTGGCGTAGTACGGAAACTACGCGCTCTTTCACTATACCCACGGTGATACTGACGGAGCGCAACCAAGCCTTGCTTGCACTTTTCAG
>CAACVD010000381.1_pt2 | contig 19612 bp, 11 predicted proteins | sample 2381771 | NCBI WGS metagenome assembly CAACVD01 (sample SAMEA5211965, study PRJEB30684) | marine metagenome | biome: Marine; feature: Epipelagic; material: Water | collected 2015-10-15 | depth 15 m | reverse complement strand
AGGCTGAAATCATGGCGGCATTAGCACAAGAAATTACTGCTGAAATCGACCAAGAGATCATCGGATCATTAAGATCATTGGCTGGAACTGCCGCTGAGGCGTTCGACCAATCTGCTGTGTCAGGTACTGCAACATTCGTTGGTGATGAACACGCGGCTTTGGCTGTGTTAATCAACAAAGTTGCTAACAACATTGCGTCAAGAACAAGAAGAGGTGCAGGTAACTATGCAGTTGTTTCGCCACAAGCGTTAACAATTCTTCAATCTGCAACAACTTCTGCGTTTGCAAGATCAACAGAAGGTACTTTTGAAGCACCAACTAACACAAAATTTGTTGGTACACTAAACGGTGCTATGAGAGTTTACGTAGACGGTTATGCGCCTGATAGTACAGACGTATTAGTTGGATACAAAGGCTCAAGTGAAGCAGATGCTCCAGCATTCTACTGCCCATACATTCCATTAATGTCAAGCGGTGTTGTGTTAGATCCATCTACTTTCGAACCGGTAGTAGGCTTCTTAACAAGATATGGTTATGTAGAGTTAACAAACACTGCATCATCTCTTGGTAATGCGGCTGACTACTTAGGTAAAGTATCAATATCTAACGTAAAATTCAAGTAATCTTAAAGGTTATTTAAATTTGAATTATAAAAGGGCGGACTTAATGTTCGCCCTTTTTCTTTATAAGGAGAAAACTCATGTTGAAAAATAAATGGTTATGGGCAGGAATTATTATTGTGATAATTGCCTTAGGATATTGGCAGAAAGATAACATTGTGCCAAAATCTGAAGAACAAAAAATAGAACAAGCACAATAGTTTTTAAAACACCGGGGCGGCAATGAAAAACGAGCCGCCCTTTTTTTGTGACTTAAATATCAGTATGAACAAAATATTTTCTAATGGATGCAGTTTTCTCACTCCTAGACCAAAAGACGGTGTCGATAGTTTTGTAAGCGACATTATTGCAAAAAATTTTAGATATGATCTTGTCAATTTGGCAATGGGAGGTCGCGGCAATGACCGCATAAGTTTTTCAACCAAGGTATGGTTTGAACAAAATGATTACTCGAATACTTTTGCAATAATAGGGTGGTCAAGTATGCACAGAAATGACTATGTCACCAACGACGGTTGGAAAAAAGACAGGATACCTCAAACGGATCTGACTTGGAGAACCTGGAAAACTTTGGACAACGTTAGTTTTATAAGGCAAAAGTCAGGGTGGGATATTGAAAACAATGCAATAATGAATTTCCTAGATAATGTTTTTGACTTGCAAAATTATTTTGAACGTAAGAAAATTCCATATGTGATGTACAATGCCTTACCAAACAGTTTCGAGACCGATATTCAAGATTTTAAAGTTATAAAAAATTGTTTGAACATGGAAAGGTTTTTCAATCCTTCAATGAGCCACTATGAATATGTTGTAGATAAAAAACTAATTGTAAGTCCTCAAGATCCACATCCTAGTCTCGAGGGGCATCAACAATGGGCGATGATGCTACTAGAATTCATAGTAAAAAATCAACTTTTTAAAATTAAGTAGTAACATAATTAATTTTTTTTATCGTCATAAATACATACAGTTCAAACAGAGCCACACAATCAAGTGTGGACTTATGCGGATGTAAACCACCGCGTAGTGAGTAGAACTCACATTAGGCTCTGAACAGGAGAAAAAAAATGGGAAGACCACTCAAAAAAGGTAGGTTCGGATCAAGTGCAGGTGATATAGAAGTCACTGGTGCATTTTCGAATAACACTACACAACCTGACGGCTCAGGCGCTGAAGGAGTATCTACAGCATCTGGAAACTTCATAGTGTCTCAAAGAGGAAGTAAAAGATTTAAAGTCAACTTTCTTTCTGCAGACGGTTCAACAAGAAATATTGAAGTGCTAACTCTTAAAGCAGTAGCACCAGGATCACTTACAAATGGTGAATTCTGTGTTCAAATTATCTTGGACGACTCAACTGTGGCATATGTAGAGAAATTCTACAACAACACAGTTCACTATGTAACAGCAGGCGGCAACACTGGACACGTGCCTTACACATTAGGCGGAGAAGGTGATGACGAAGGCAAAGTATCAGGTAAGGGTTCAATCGACGTAATCTAACCTTAAAACACGTGCTTATATGGGGGAGTTTTGTACTCCCCCATTATCAACATAAATAATAGCAAATGGCAATAAAAACTTTAAGAACATCGGGTGATTATCTCATTAAAACAGGCACAGGATCTGGTGGTTCTAACACCATCACTTTTGATTCCAACCTGACTGTTGTAAACGGAAATTTAGAAATCAAAGGCACACAGTCGGTAATAAATTCAACAACTTTAACAATCGAAGACAGATTTTTAGAGATAAACAGAAACAACTCTACTGCCGGCACACAAGACTCTGGACTGATGTTCAATCAAGGAACATCCAACAATGCTATCTTGTATTATGACGCAGGAGACAACGAATTCCAACTAGGTACTACCACGCATGATGCCGCAGTAACCACGGTATCAAACATTACTTTAGGACAGATTAAAATAGCAACAACACCATCTGATAACAACCATGCCGCTTCGAAAAAATATGTTGATGATTCAGTAACAGGTGGTGGATTCATCTTAAACATTGGTGCTGACGATTCAACTGAAGTCACATATAGCACAGGACAAAAATTACAATTTTTAGGCGGCTCTAACATTAGCACTGCCATCACAACAGGTGACAATTTAACAATTAGTCTAGGACAGAATTTAACAAATATAGAATCAATATCATCAGCAACATCTAATGCAAATTTAACTTTAGCATCAAATGGTACAGGTGACGTGGTAATAAATGACACTTTGACGTTCTCTGGCGCGGCATCAACACCAACGGCAGGCTCAGTAACCAAGATCTATAACAAAACAGCAGGCGGTGGAGGCACTGGCTTGTATTTCAACAACTCAGCAATCAATTCTGGCACAGAAGATGAATTGATAAGTAAAAAGAAAGCAACGGCATTGGCCATTGCATTAGGATAAAAATGGCAATAACACAAAGAGTATGTAACAACATTTTAACAAACACCAGCCAAGCATTTGCGGCAACTGAAGGTACCGCTGTGACGTCAATACACTTATGTAACATCTCATCTGCAGATGCTACTGTCAACATCTATGTCCTAAAAAACGATGGTTCAACAACTGTGCCAACAGAAAATAACAAACTTTACAACACATTAACAATATCAGGCACTGATACATACGTTATCGACACTGAAAAATTAATTTTAGCAACAGGAGATAAAATTTATATTGAAACTCCTGACTCTTCAGGTTCTGTTGTGGCTACTATTTCAACTATAGGATTGTAATAATCATGGGTAGATTTGTAAAAAACCCAATACTAGCAGGCGAGGATTCGATACAAATTCCTGTTGGGACAACTGCTGAAAGACCAGCATCTCCAAAAAAAGGTATGTTAAGATTTAACGAAACTTTAAATCAGTTAGAATTTCATAACGGTACTGCATTTAAAAATTTACAAGGCGGAACTGCAGGTGTTGCCGGCATCACAGTAGATACAATAACACTTGACGGATCAACAACTGTATTTCCAATGTCAGTAACTCCAACAGATGAAAAAAATATTTTAGTGTTTATGGAAGGTGTATTTCAGAAACACAGCACGTATTCTATTTCAGGTAGCAACATAACTTTAACACCATCATATCCAGGCGACACCTCAAAAGTTGTTACAATTATTCACGGTTTAGATATAGTTTAAGAAATATTTCCAAAGGCACGCCAAGTACCAGGTGCACCGGATTTAATACATACCCATCCTAAAGGAACACCTACCTCAGGTTGAGAGTTCCAACAAATATCACCTTTACTATGACTGCCATTATTTGGAATTTCTGGCTCATATCTGTGCGTTTGTCCTTGATATCTTATTGGTCCTGCTACTTCTAAATCTTCCTTGGGTGCTTTAACTTTTATTCCAATCTTGTTGTCATGTGATACAAACAATGTTGGTTCTCTGTTTGTGCCAATTGAAAACTTGTCCGAAGTTATTGTGCCAATGTATGGTGTAGAACCAACCACATCTGTCACAACTTCGAGTCCATCTTTGGCAACTGCAAAAGGTCCTCCAGGTAGGAGTGTATTCACACCGACCTTATTATTTTCTACAGTAAAAACATCTGCAACATTTAAATTTTTCAAGATTCCAACTTCTTGTAGTTTTGATTTTTTAATTGCATTGCCTAGTCTGTCAGACCAAATCACTTCATTGCCACCAATTCTGACACTATTTTTAACATCCATATCTTCGCATACTGCTTGGTAGTACATGATTTCAGTTGCGGCAAATTTTCCTTCAACGTGCATTGGACCATCAACAACAATGTCTCCATCTTTGATGGTTATTTTTGCTTTAGTTGCCTCATCCTTGATGCCTGTAGAACTAAAATTTGTGATAGTACCACCGTCAATTTTGTCACCAGATAACTCATTTTCAAATAATGCATTATTTTTTGATTTAAGTTGTTCTAGTGCTTCTGATAACTTCTTCTCAGTCCATTCTAGTCGTGTAGATAGGCTATGATTATCACTGTTCAGTTTACTGACCGTGCGTTTCATTGCATTTTCAACGTGTTCTGTGACCAGATTTTGAATACTTTGCTCGATTGACATTAACGATATTTATAGGTGTGTTTTGACCTTGCAATTAAAAATAAATATGTAAGATATGGCAATACAACGAATACCAGGCGAACTCTTACAGTCTAATCTTACCAGGCAGGGTGTAGATCTAGCCTTTGAAACAAATCTATTATTTTTAGATGTATCCAATGCTAGAATAGGTATTGGTACTGACAGTCCTGGATTCAAACTAGATGTAGTAGGAAATACTAGAATTACAGGTAATCAGACTATCACAGGTAATTTAGAAGTACAAGGAACTACTACAACAATAGACTCAAGAAATTTAACTGTAGAAGACAACGTCATTGTCTTGAATTCAGGCTCAAGTCAGGCAACATCTGCAGGAGTAATGATCAACAGAGGTGCCTCAAATCCGGCATTATTCTATTGGGATGAAGCAAACGACAAATTTAAACTAGTAACAACTGCGTCAGACGGCTCGACAACTTCAACAATCACTGATACTGCATATGCTAAACTGGCAGGCGCGGATCCAACAGATGCTAGAGACTTTGTAACAAAAAATTATTTTGATGTAAACACAGCAGGATTTGCCGGTTCTGGATCAGTAATAGGATCAAGTATTCCTATAGGTTCACCATCAGATTCAAGTTTTGGTGATGGTGCACTAATAACTTTAGGTGACGCCCATTCGGTGACTGGAGCAATAGACGATCTCAATGAAACCATGGAAAACATCAGAGCAAACACATTTGTGAAATCAGTTTCTTTCGTGGCAGATACCACTGCGGCGTCCAGCGGAACAACGATCACTCTAACTATTTCCACAGTTGGTGGAGGAGCAAACAGATATACAATCACATGGGGTGATGGCGATACAACAACTGCAACTTCAGATTCGACACCTTCACACACATACACAGCGACAGGATCGATGACTGTGACTGTTAAAGCATTCAACAACACTGCTGTTACAGATTCCGCTGGTTCATTTGCCACATCAACACAAACTAATTACATCACAATTTTTACTGCAACTCCGGTGCCAAACTTTTTTATATATGCGGCATCATCGGGTGGCAGTGCAATTACAAAAGCAGATACAGGATCAACTGTGTATCTTGAAAACACCTCAACAAATACAAGTGGTGCAACAGTGAACTATAGGATAGACTGGGGAGATGGTAATTCACAATCCGTAACCAGCGATAGTGATCCAGGTGGAGTAGGTGGTGGTAGGCTATCACACACATACAATAACAGTGGTGCAGACGACGGTAGTACTATTGCAGGTACCGGAACAGGTGATACTAGGTATGCAATAAGGCTTGTCTTAGAAGCACACTCTACAGCGGCCCCAAGTGATATACCAACAGGTATTACTAAGAACTTTGATGTTTATTCAACGCACACAGTTCTGTATTCAGCGGCTGATTCAACTGTAAGAGGAGTAAATGAAGAAAGTACTTCAGGCTTTCCTGTTACCTTTACAAACAATACAGCAACTAATCCAGGCGCACAATCAGTTTTCTCAAGCAACATATACAGTTGGAACTTTGGAGAAGGCGCTGGAGCGACAAACGTTAATGTAGGATCTGGTTCGAGTGGTGATACAGGACAAACAATTTCAAATACATTCAACCTTAGCACTGCACAACAGAATGCAAAAACAACAGTGACATATACTACAACATTGAGCCTTGCAAACGAACATACAAGTTCTCCTTTTGCGGCAGACATGAAAATTATAGTTGAACCAGACGTGAGAGCAAATATTGCCGCAACTGCTGTTACTGTTTCAAACAAAAGTGGCGACGACGCATTTGACTTATATGATTTCACTGACCTAGCAGGAAATAACAGGGCATTAGTAAGATTCACAAATACGTCACAACACGCGGACGATTACACTTATGATTTTAAAGATGATTCATCAGACACATTAAGCATTGGCGAAGATGGATCAACAGCAGGAACAATAGGTGCAACCTTAGATAAAAACTTTTCAGGCACTAGCAACGGAAGTTTCACAACAAGATTTAGAGCACACGGCACACCAGACACAATTGAGCAAGACGATGAAGAAACAATAACATTTACTATGAACGCAGTGCCGGCGGCTCCTAGTAATTTAAGCACTTTTAGTTTAACGTTGAGTGATTCAGCACAAGGTACATCACCTAAATTGTGTTCAGGTTTCACTGACAACACAGGTTCTTTATCAAACATTAGTGCCGCTACATCATTAAGTTCTTCCACAGCAAGAAGATACACATCAGGAACTATTGATACTGCTGATGTTAATAATGCGTATAACGGTGCCACAGGTACCTTAACAGCGAACATTAATGGCTCTGCCGCAGGTGCCAAATCATTTTCAACATCAACTGGAGAAAACGGAACATTCACATCTCTAGTTGTGTCAGGACAGGATGATGCAAACACTACAATCAGTTCATCAACTTATCCATCAAATTTTTATCAAACCTTTGATGCAAAAATTACACAGGCATTAACAAGTTACAGTGTAGGATTAAATGCACAAAGATTAGAACACTCTGCAACAGGAAACACAAACGTGGTCCATGTTTTAAGAGACGATATTTCTGCAACACCAACAATCTCAAATGTAGGTACGTTGGCGCAGAATGCCTCTGGCACATTGAGATATATTGCCGGAGTGCCATACTATTCAGATGATGGTTCTCAACCAACACTGAATCTCACAGGTGTACAAGTCCAAAATCTTACAGGACAAGCATACACCGACCAATCAAACATTGTTGAAGTCGACTATGATACTAGATCAGAAGGGTCATCTGGTAATGCCATATCAGATACAGATTACACTTACAGTGACATAGATGGTGCTTCAACAATGTTGAGCGGTGGGACTCCAGTTACAGATACAGGTGTTGCGTCTGCATACACGTTGGGCACATTATCAATAAATGTTGATCAGACATCATCAACTAAAGCAGTTAACGAAATAAAAATTAGGGCAAGGAATGCCAACGGCACAGGAAGTTACAACACAGGTAGCAGTACAAAAATACAGGTTTACAATCCAACTCCTACAGGCCTAGACAACGAGCAAGGTGGTATCACAGTAAGCGACTCACTGGGTGCAACCCACGATGACGATGCTTTGCGTATATACGACTTCGCAGGAGAAACAACAGATACACCATCATTTGCTGGAGGCACAAACTTCTATACAAACAACTTATTCACAGGTGCAAAAACAGTTGCAGGTACAAGAGAAGCAGGCGTAAGATTTGGAACAATAAAACATGAAACAACAGACTATTCAACATTCTTACCTGTTGGTCCTGATAGATCTAGTGATACCAACACACAATATTTTACTATTGCATTTAGAAGGTCAACAATGGCCAACTTCAATGTAACCTTATCAGGTACAGTGTCAGGTATGTTTATTGCGGCGCCAGGCACTGCGATAGATAATGCATCAGGATTGAACGGATGGTTAGACTGTTCAACAACATATGGAGGATCGGGAGTACCAGGATCAGACACAGGCAATGGCGGAAATGGTTCTAATGGATGTGCATTCAATTCTGGAGATAGGGTAGTCGACGGCACCTCTTATTCTTCACAAGAATTTACATTCACGTTAGGGACTGAGAACGGAACAAATGCAACAGGAAACGTAATTTTAATAAGAATTAAATTGAATTCAGGAGACAGTGTCACGGCACTAGCAATAGATTAATGGCAATTACAGACGCAAAAAAAATAGATTATCTTTGGAAGAAAATTGGTTACGGTGCAACCAAAACAGATACCAATGCGAATAAGAAAGCACCTAACGAAGCCATTGCATCACCTTTACTAATAAGAGGTGATAAAACTTGGAACCAAGCATCAAGTATTCCCGCAGTAATGCCAGGATCAAGTTCGGGTGTAGTAACAGTCTATCCAACAAGTACGCCGGACGAAACAGCCGCTGACAACACAGCATCAGCAAATCGAACCTGGAAAACAGAGTTAACAGATTGGATACCACCTGAATTTGGATCAACATATGGTGTAAAAGTTTATGTTCATACGTCGGGTGATGCCGGCAACGCCGCTGGTTCGGGAGATCAGTTATTTGGTACTGGTTCAGGAAACAACGACGAATGGTTCTTTGATTATCAATCCGGTGTCCTACATTTCATTGGAACGAATCTACCAAATGGAATAAACTTTACAGGAAAATCAGTCTACATATCTGGAGCAAGATACACTGGACAAATAGGTTTACAAAACATTTCAGGTGGTGGTGCTGGAGACACAGGTAATTTTTCATTTTCAGGATCAACAATAAACCAAGATACAACAAATGCAGACTTTACTCTTAACACAACAGGCACAGGTAATTTTGTATTCAATACAAACTCAGGCATAAAAGTACCAGTGGGAACTACTGCACAAAGGCCAAGTGCGACACCAGGACTTATAAGATTTAACAGTACCACAGGCAAGTATGAAGTTTCAGAAGACGGATCTACTTTTACAAGTTTAAGAACAGAACACACATCTCAAGAAGTTAAAAAAGATGTTTTTACAGGAGATGGATCTACGAATACATTCGCGTCAATAAATGTTGCGACAGATCCAAAAAATTTAATTGTGTATATAGATGGTGTGATGCAGGAACCTACAGAAAATTATATCACAGATGGTTCAACATCTTCGATTACAATCAGTGAGGCTCCACACACAGGTGCAAGGATTGTGATAATGTCGGGATTTGCCGAAGCACAAACTTAATCAACACTGATACCATCTGGTTGGTAATTCAAAATAAATTTTCTATATTCGCCGGTAAGTTTATTTACTGTACCTATTTCTGGGACAATCTCCCATTCGAACTCAGGCTGTCTAATAATAAATTCGTATAAATCTTGTCCACTTGCAAATTCAATCCTTACTCCGTTCATATGAAATTTATCTTCTATTCTAAATTCTTTCTTTAAAATTAATTTTAAAACATTTTCAATTTTTTGTCTGAAATGATTCATTTCTTGCACTATATCAGGACGCTCTTGTAAAGTTTCTAATGACCTATTTCTTGCGACCATTGGCCATTTTAATATAACTGAATATTTGTAAAATGTTTCTGTTTTAATTTTTGCCATATGTCTTAAACTCCGGATAATCAAACACTTTCACATTTTTCAAATGATCAAACAATTTAATTTTGTTAATATTAGGCTTCCTACAAAAGTAAAAATGTGTTGTTGGATGATTGGTCATCACTTTAATTAGAATCTCTCTTTCATCTAGATCTTCAATATCATATCCGCAAAGGAATATTCTGTCGGCGTCGGACCAAATTGCCAATAAAAGTGCTAGATTTTGATTGCTTAATTCTGAAAAATCTAAACCTACACTTGCAACATCACCAAATATGGGTAGATAATCCACATTGTCAAAAAAGAAATACTTTTTATATAGGCCGGTATTTGTTAAAAGCATGGTGTCTTTGTAGTGTGAAAAGTTGATCATGTTTTGTAATTCTAATTCATTGTTGGTGACTGCATACTTAAACTTTACAGTTTTGTTACAAATGCCACTTGCAATCACATCACCCAGTTTTGCAGGAGTCTTCATGTCGTATTCTATGGGTATATTTCCTAGGACAGTAATGTGCGTATATTTCATAACATCTGTATTTAAGCCGGGTAAATCTGCATGGCACGGTAAATACTGACGTTAAATCATAAATTAATTTAACGTTAAATTAACTTTCGAAAGTAACAAGGAGAAACTATTATGGCAATAGGACGAATATCAGGACAGATGCTCAAAGCCAATCTTGAGAGATCAGGAACGGATTTAGCATTTGAAACGAACCTCTTGGCGTTAGACGTAACGAATTCAAGAGTAGGTATTGGAACTGCTAGTCCGGCCGTAAAACTTCACATCTCTGCAACAGACAGTTTGAGACTTCCTTCGGGAACGACGGCTCAAAGACCTGGTTCACCAGCAAACGGTGACATCAGATACAATTCTACTTTAAGTAGGATTGAGGGTTACACTGGCGGAGCATATGCAAGTTTGGCGGGCGACGGTATTGACAATATGGTAGAAGATACTACACCCCAACTAGGCGGTAACTTAGATATTAACGGATTCGACATTGTATCCGCGAGATCTAATGAAAACATATCAATCACACCAAACGGTACAGGTGAGGTTGTTCTATCAAAAGTAAACATCGGTGGTGGTGAGATGGATGGCACAATAATTGGTGCTAACTCAGCCGCGGCTGGTACGTTTACAAACTTAACTGCAAATGGTACAATAGACATTGACTCATCTGGTAACATGGATGGAATCATAATCGGTGCCAACACAGCGGCGGCGGGAACGTTTACAACTGTAACAACTTCCGGCAACGTTGTTGTTGGAGGTAACTTCACAGTTAACGGAACAACTACAACGGTTGACAGTGCAACATTAACAGTTGAAGATCCGCTAATTCAATTAGCGAAGAATAACTCAGGTGGAGCGGCGAATGCCTTTGACCAAGGTCTATTCTTTAACAGAGGATCTTTAGCAAACGTATCATTCTTATGGGACGAGTCAGCAGACGAATTTGTGTTTGCAACTACGGCTTCTGAGGATGGAACGACAGCAGGTAACGTAACAATCGATTCCTACGCTGACATCCAGGCAAAAGATGCTACATTTAACAAAGTGTCTACACAAGGTGTAGCCATTGAGGATAACAAAGTAGTATCATCTAGATCAAATGACAATTTGGTTTTAGATGCGGCTGGTACAGGTGTAGTAGAAGCAATCGGTACGTTCAAGTCAGACACAGTCGACATTAATGGTGGTGCTATTGACAATGCTACGGTTGGTGCAACTACGGCTTCTAGTGGTAAATTTACTACATTAGAAACTAGTAGCACATTAAAAGTTAAAGCCGACAGTACTAACTTCGCAGTTGGTGCCGGTGATGACTTTACAATCGCACACGATGGTGCAAACACTGCCATTGCTAACGCAACTGGTAACTTAACTATAACAACTGCGGCTTCAAGTTCAGTTGTATTCAACGAAGCATCTGCTGATGTTGACTTTAGAGTAGAATCAAACGGTAACACACACGGTTTATTCGTAGACGCGGGTAACGACAGAGTTGGTGTAATGACAAGTTCACCAAGTTTTGCGTTAGATGCCTCTGGATCAACTGATGCGTTAAGAGTACCGGTAGGTAACACTGCTCAAAGACCAACAGCGGCAACTGGTATCATCAGATTCAACTCTCAAACTTCTAAGTATGAGGCTTGTAATGATGGATCAACTTACGTTGAATTAGCGATTGCTGGTGACACACCAACAATTTCTAAAGTATCATCAACTGGTGACGGTTCAACAACAACAATCACAGGATTCTTTAGTTCAGCACCTGAAAATGCTAACAATGTCCTTGTGTTTATTGACAACGTTTACCAAGAACCAACAGAAAACTACACAGTATCAGGAACAAACATTACATTTACTTCTGCTCCACACAGTGGTGCAAGAATATTTGCAATGACTGGTTTTGATAACACTGCACTAGCGACAGGTGGTGTTGCAAGAACTCAAACAAGTTCAGTCTCGTTTGAATCAACTGCAACTAACATCATGACGTTTAATGCGGCATCTTACAGATCAGCAGAGTTATTGATCACAATAACTGATTCTGCTAACTCAGAATACTCTGTAATGAAGTCACTGGTTTTACACAACGGTTCAACTGCATTTGGAACAGTAATAGGATCAAGTATTCCTATAGGTTCACCATCAGATTCAAGTTTTGGTGATGGTGCACTAATAACTTTAGGTGACGCCCATTCGGTGACTGGAGCAATAGACGATCTCAATGAAACCATGGAAAACATCAGAGCAAACACATTTGTGAAATCAGTTTCTTTCGTGGCAGATACCACTGCGGCGTCCAGCGGAACAACGATCACTCTAACTATTTCCACAGTTGGTGGAGGAGCAAACAGATATACAATCACATGGGGTGATGGCGATACAACAACTGCAACTTCAGATTCGACACCTTCACACACATACACAGCGACAGGATCGATGACTGTGACTGTTAAAGCATTCAACAACACTGCTGTTACAGATTCCGCTGGTTCATTTGCCACATCAACACAAACTAATTACATCACAATTTTTACTGCAACTCCGGTGCCAAACTTTTTTATATATGCGGCATCATCGGGTGGCAGTGCAATTACAAAAGCAGATACAGGATCAACTGTGTATCTTGAAAACACCTCAACAAATACAAGTGGTGCAACAGTGAACTATAGGATAGACTGGGGAGATGGTAATTCACAATCCGTAACCAGCGATAGTGATCCAGGTGGAGTAGGTGGTGGTAGGCTATCACACACATACAATAACAGTGGTGCAGACGACGGTAGTACTATTGCAGGTACCGGAACAGGTGATACTAGGTATGCAATAAGGCTTGTCTTAGAAGCACACTCTACAGCGGCCCCAAGTGATATACCAACAGGTATTACTAAGAACTTTGATGTTTATTCAACGCACACAGTTCTGTATTCAGCGGCTGATTCAACTGTAAGAGGAGTAAATGAAGAAAGTACTTCAGGCTTTCCTGTTACCTTTACAAACAATACAGCAACTAATCCAGGCGCACAATCAGTTTTCTCAAGCAACATATACAGTTGGAACTTTGGAGAAGGCGCTGGAGCGACAAACGTTAATGTAGGATCTGGTTCGAGTGGTGATACAGGACAAACAATTTCAAATACATTCAACCTTAGCACTGCACAACAGAATGCAAAAACAACAGTGACATATACTACAACATTGAGCCTTGCAAACGAACATACAAGTTCTCCTTTTGCGGCAGACATGAAAATTATAGTTGAACCAGACGTGAGAGCAAATATTGCCGCAACTGCTGTTACTGTTTCAAACAAAAGTGGCGACGACGCATTTGACTTATATGATTTCACTGACCTAGCAGGAAATAACAGGGCATTAGTAAGATTCACAAATACGTCACAACACGCGGACGATTACACTTATGATTTTAAAGATGATTCATCAGACACATTAAGCATTGGCGAAGATGGATCAACAGCAGGAACAATAGGTGCAACCTTAGATAAAAACTTTTCAGGCACTAGCAACGGAAGTTTCACAACAAGATTTAGAGCACACGGCACACCAGACACAATTGAGCAAGACGATGAAGAAACAATAACATTTACTATGAACGCAGTGCCGGCGGCTCCTAGTAATTTAAGCACTTTTAGTTTAACGTTGAGTGATTCAGCACAAGGTACATCACCTAAATTGTGTTCAGGTTTCACTGACAACACAGGTTCTTTATCAAACATTAGTGCCGCTACATCATTAAGTTCTTCCACAGCAAGAAGATACACATCAGGAACTATTGATACTGCTGATGTTAATAATGCGTATAACGGTGCCACAGGTACCTTAACAGCGAACATTAATGGCTCTGCCGCAGGTGCCAAATCATTTTCAACATCAACTGGAGAAAACGGAACATTCACATCTCTAGTTGTGTCAGGACAGGATGATGCAAACACTACAATCAGTTCATCAACTTATCCATCAAATTTTTATCAAACCTTTGATGCAAAAATTACACAGGCATTAACAAGTTACAGTGTAGGATTAAATGCACAAAGATTAGAACACTCTGCAACAGGAAACACAAACGTGGTCCATGTTTTAAGAGACGATATTTCTGCAACACCAACAATCTCAAATGTAGGTACGTTGGCGCAGAATGCCTCTGGCACATTGAGATATATTGCCGGAGTGCCATACTATTCAGATGATGGTTCTCAACCAACACTGAATCTCACAGGTGTACAAGTCCAAAATCTTACAGGACAAGCATACACCGACCAATCAAACATTGTTGAAGTCGACTATGATACTAGATCAGAAGGGTCATCTGGTAATGCCATATCAGATACAGATTACACTTACAGTGACATAGATGGTGCTTCAACAATGTTGAGCGGTGGGACTCCAGTTACAGATACAGGTGTTGCGTCTGCATACACGTTGGGCACATTATCAATAAATGTTGATCAGACATCATCAACTAAAGCAGTTAACGAAATAAAAATTAGGGCAAGGAATGCCAACGGCACAGGAAGTTACAACACAGGTAGCAGTACAAAAATACAGGTTTACAATCCAACTCCTACAGGCCTAGACAACGAGCAAGGTGGTATCACAGTAAGCGACTCACTGGGTGCAACCCACGATGACGATGCTTTGCGTATATACGACTTCGCAGGAGAAACAACAGATACACCATCATTTGCTGGAGGCACAAACTTCTATACAAACAACTTATTCACAGGTGCAAAAACAGTTGCAGGTACAAGAGAAGCAGGCGTAAGATTTGGAACAATAAAACATGAAACAACAGACTATTCAACATTCTTACCTGTTGGTCCTGATAGATCTAGTGATACCAACACACAATATTTTACTATTGCATTTAGAAGGTCAACAATGGCCAACTTCAATGTAACCTTATCAGGTACAGTGTCAGGTATGTTTATTGCGGCGCCAGGCACTGCGATAGATAATGCATCAGGATTGAACGGATGGTTAGACTGTTCAACAACATATGGAGGATCGGGAGTACCAGGATCAGACACAGGCAATGGCGGAAATGGTTCTAATGGATGTGCATTCAATTCTGGAGATAGGGTAGTCGACGGCACCTCTTATTCTTCACAAGAATTTACATTCACGTTAGGGACTGAGAACGGAACAAATGCAACAGGAAACGTAATTTTAATAAGAATTAAATTGAATTCAGGAGACAGTGTCACGGCACTAGCAATAGATTAATGGCAATTACAGACGCAAAAAAAATAGATTATCTTTGGAAGAAAATTGGTTACGGTGCAACCAAAACAGATACCAATGCGAATAAGAAAGCACCTAACGAAGCCATTGCATCACCTTTACTAATAAGAGGTGATAAAACTTGGAACCAAGCATCAAGTATTCCCGCAGTAATGCCAGGATCAAGTTCGGGTGTAGTAACAGTCTATCCAACAAGTACGCCGGACGAAACAGCCGCTGACAACACAGCATCAGCAAATCGAACCTGGAAAACAGAGTTAACAGATTGGATACCACCTGAATTTGGATCAACATATGGTGTAAAAGTTTATGTTCATACGTCGGGTGATGCCGGCAACGCCGCTGGTTCGGGAGATCAGTTATTTGGTACTGGTTCAGGAAACAACGACGAATGGTTCTTTGATTATCAATCCGGTGTCCTACATTTCATTGGAACGAATCTACCAAATGGAATAAACTTTACAGGAAAATCAGTCTACATATCTGGAGCAAGATACACTGGACAAATAGGTTTACAAAACATTTCAGGTGGTGGTGCTGGAGACACAGGTAATTTTTCATTTTCAGGATCAACAATAAACCAAGATACAACAAATGCAGACTTTACTCTTAACACAACAGGCACAGGTAATTTTGTATTCAATACAAACTCAGGCATAAAAGTACCAGTGGGAACTACTGCACAAAGGCCAAGTGCGACACCAGGACTTATAAGATTTAACAGTACCACAGGCAAGTATGAAGTTTCAGAAGACGGATCTACTTTTACAAGTTTAAGAACAGAACACACATCTCAAGAAGTTAAAAAAGATGTTTTTACAGGAGATGGATCTACGAATACATTCGCGTCAATAAATGTTGCGACAGATCCAAAAAATTTAATTGTGTATATAGATGGTGTGATGCAGGAACCTACAGAAAATTATATCACAGATGGTTCAACATCTTCGATTACAATCAGTGAGGCTCCACACACAGGTGCAAGGATTGTGATAATGTCGGGATTTGCCGAAGCACAAACTTAATCAACACTGATACCATCTGGTTGGTAATTCAAAATAAATTTTCTATATTCGCCGGTAAGTTTATTTACTGTACCTATTTCTGGGACAATCTCCCATTCGAACTCAGGCTGTCTAATAATAAATTCGTATAAATCTTGTCCACTTGCAAATTCAATCCTTACTCCGTTCATATGAAATTTATCTTCTATTCTAAATTCTTTCTTTAAAATTAATTTTAAAACATTTTCAATTTTTTGTCTGAAATGATTCATTTCTTGCACTATATCAGGACGCTCTTGTAAAGTTTCTAATGACCTATTTCTTGCGACCATTGGCCATTTTAATATAACTGAATATTTGTAAAATGTTTCTGTTTTAATTTTTGCCATATGTCTTAAACTCCGGATAATCAAACACTTTCACATTTTTCAAATGATCAAACAATTTAATTTTGTTAATATTAGGCTTCCTACAAAAGTAAAAATGTGTTGTTGGATGATTGGTCATCACTTTAATTAGAATCTCTCTTTCATCTAGATCTTCAATATCATATCCGCAAAGGAATATTCTGTCGGCGTCGGACCAAATTGCCAATAAAAGTGCTAGATTTTGATTGCTTAATTCTGAAAAATCTAAACCTACACTTGCAACATCACCAAATATGGGTAGATAATCCACATTGTCAAAAAAGAAATACTTTTTATATAGGCCGGTATTTGTTAAAAGCATGGTGTCTTTGTAGTGTGAAAAGTTGATCATGTTTTGTAATTCTAATTCATTGTTGGTGACTGCATACTTAAACTTTACAGTTTTGTTACAAATGCCACTTGCAATCACATCACCCAGTTTTGCAGGAGTCTTCATGTCGTATTCTATGGGTATATTTCCTAGGACAGTAATGTGCGTATATTTCATAACATCTGTATTTAAGCCGGGTAAATCTGCATGGCACGGTAAATACTGACGTTAAATCATAAATTAATTTAACGTTAAATTAACTTTCGAAAGTAACAAGGAGAAACTATTATGGCAATAGGACGAATATCAGGACAGATGCTCAAAGCCAATCTTGAGAGATCAGGAACGGATTTAGCATTTGAAACGAACCTCTTGGCGTTAGACGTAACGAATTCAAGAGTAGGTATTGGAACTGCTAGTCCGGCCGTAAAACTTCACATCTCTGCAACAGACAGTTTGAGACTTCCTTCGGGAACGACGGCTCAAAGACCTGGTTCACCAGCAAACGGTGACATCAGATACAATTCTACTTTAAGTAGGATTGAGGGTTACACTGGCGGAGCATATGCAAGTTTGGCGGGCGACGGTATTGACAATATGGTAGAAGATACTACACCCCAACTAGGCGGTAACTTAGATATTAACGGATTCGACATTGTATCCGCGAGATCTAATGAAAACATATCAATCACACCAAACGGTACAGGTGAGGTTGTTCTATCAAAAGTAAACATCGGTGGTGGTGAGATGGATGGCACAATAATTGGTGCTAACTCAGCCGCGGCTGGTACGTTTACAAACTTAACTGCAAATGGTACAATAGACATTGACTCATCTGGTAACATGGATGGAATCATAATCGGTGCCAACACAGCGGCGGCGGGAACGTTTACAACTGTAACAACTTCCGGCAACGTTGTTGTTGGAGGTAACTTCACAGTTAACGGAACAACTACAACGGTTGACAGTGCAACATTAACAGTTGAAGATCCGCTAATTCAATTAGCGAAGAATAACTCAGGTGGAGCGGCGAATGCCTTTGACCAAGGTCTATTCTTTAACAGAGGATCTTTAGCAAACGTATCATTCTTATGGGACGAGTCAGCAGACGAATTTGTGTTTGCAACTACGGCTTCTGAGGATGGAACGACAGCAGGTAACGTAACAATCGATTCCTACGCTGACATCCAGGCAAAAGATGCTACATTTAACAAAGTGTCTACACAAGGTGTAGCCATTGAGGATAACAAAGTAGTATCATCTAGATCAAATGACAATTTGGTTTTAGATGCGGCTGGTACAGGTGTAGTAGAAGCAATCGGTACGTTCAAGTCAGACACAGTCGACATTAATGGTGGTGCTATTGACAATGCTACGGTTGGTGCAACTACGGCTTCTAGTGGTAAATTTACTACATTAGAAACTAGTAGCACATTAAAAGTTAAAGCCGACAGTACTAACTTCGCAGTTGGTGCCGGTGATGACTTTACAATCGCACACGATGGTGCAAACACTGCCATTGCTAACGCAACTGGTAACTTAACTATAACAACTGCGGCTTCAAGTTCAGTTGTATTCAACGAAGCATCTGCTGATGTTGACTTTAGAGTAGAATCAAACGGTAACACACACGGTTTATTCGTAGACGCGGGTAACGACAGAGTTGGTGTAATGACAAGTTCACCAAGTTTTGCGTTAGATGCCTCTGGATCAACTGATGCGTTAAGAGTACCGGTAGGTAACACTGCTCAAAGACCAACAGCGGCAACTGGTATCATCAGATTCAACTCTCAAACTTCTAAGTATGAGGCTTGTAATGATGGATCAACTTACGTTGAATTAGCGATTGCTGGTGACACACCAACAATTTCTAAAGTATCATCAACTGGTGACGGTTCAACAACAACAATCACAGGATTCTTTAGTTCAGCACCTGAAAATGCTAACAATGTCCTTGTGTTTATTGACAACGTTTACCAAGAACCAACAGAAAACTACACAGTATCAGGAACAAACATTACATTTACTTCTGCTCCACACAGTGGTGCAAGAATATTTGCAATGACTGGTTTTGATAACACTGCACTAGCGACAGGTGGTGTTGCAAGAACTCAAACAAGTTCAGTCTCGTTTGAATCAACTGCAACTAACATCATGACGTTTAATGCGGCATCTTACAGATCAGCAGAGTTATTGATCACAATAACTGATTCTGCTAACTCAGAATACTCTGTAATGAAGTCACTGGTTTTACACAACGGTTCAACTGCATTTGGAACAGT
>CAACVD010000479.1_pt1 | contig 19672 bp, 36 predicted proteins | sample 2381771 | NCBI WGS metagenome assembly CAACVD01 (sample SAMEA5211965, study PRJEB30684) | marine metagenome | biome: Marine; feature: Epipelagic; material: Water | collected 2015-10-15 | depth 15 m | reverse complement strand
CATCAGTTGCTAAGTCAGTAGCAGTAGCCATATCAAACATACCAGCTTGAGCAAATCTAGCTACTTGTGGTAAAGCTGATATAGACTGCTCAGCATTCAAACCAGCAGATGCTAAGAAGAAGAATGCTTCTGCGGATTGTTCTGCACCGATTCTTGTCTCTCTTGATACAGCAATAGCTTGGGCTTCCATTGCTTTTTGTTGTTCGATTGTAGTATCCATAATCGCTATGGATTGAGTCATCTTATCGTTGAATGCTATAAATTCTTGAGTTGCTTTAGTCATTCCTTTGACTAGAGCTACACCTATTGCAATGCCAGCTACTTTACCAGCAGTTGCAAGTTTGCCCATCATCTTGCCAGACTTGCCAGCAGAGCCACCAAGTTTGTTTAATTGATTTTTAGCTAAGTCTGCACCCTTAGTTACTATCTGAATTGCTATGTCTGCTATTGCCATTATCTTTGTCTGTTCTTCTTGGCTTCAGCTTCTGCTAAAGCTCTTGCTTTATTAACTTCTCCTGTTTCCCATTTATAAAATGCAATCCATTGATTGTATTCCATTGAGCTCATTGTAGTCATAAGCTCGCCAACAGTCATGCCAAGTTCTCTAGCTAGTTTAAATCTAAATGTTAAGTCGTAATCAGTCTCAAAACTGCTCTGCTTCCGCAGAACCTCCAACACCATTTACTTCATTTATCTTTAAGAATATCCTATCGATTACTTTTGAGTCCTTCTCATAAAGTTGGTCAATAAGTTCATCATCTAATTCTGGTTCTATTACACATACCTTAAGCAGTTCTCTTTGGTAATCAAAAGCATCAGCATCATCTTGATTAAGTAATTTACCAAGCTGTACTTGCATTGCTTTGTTTATCCCACGAATCTTGATAGAGAATCCCCATTCTTCGAGTTCAATATCTTCTTCTGGAACTGAAGGTAGGTTTTTAATATCATCAGCAGATAATCGTTTCATGTATCTCCCTTCTTATCTATTTAATTGTTACTTAGTGTGTTCCTCTTGTAACCGCACCAGATACTTGTAAGTCTCCACTGTAAGCTACGACATCTCCTACTGGAGAACTGAGTGCATAGTTTGTAAGTATGCATTCGCCAGTATATTTGATTTTTCCAGAAGATGTTCCTTCTGGGCTATATTCAAAAGAGAGAGTAGCACTTTGACCTATTACTGCTCCAAATATTGCATCAGCAGTAGCATCAAAGAATCCAGTGAGACCTATTGTTGCATCTTTTAAACCTACTAAGTAAGTTTTGTTTGATGCACCAAGAACTGAAGTTTCAGCAACATCAGCTGTCTCTGGGAAGTCCACATTATTTACAAAAGAACTTATGTCAGTCATTGAACCAGATGCGTTATCTAATTTAAAAACCGAACTTTTTCCATGTACAAATGCCATTTATTCCTTCTCCTTAATTATTTCTTCCAAACCCCACAATAGCATTTATTGTAGGAGTTGAAGACCCACCAATCGTATTATGTACTCTCACATATCTATTGATTGTCGTACCTTCAGCTATTTTCTTAATTTCACTCGTAGCACCTGTTGCTTGAGTGAATGTTATCAAGTCTGCGTAAGTTACATTATCAGCACTATGCTGAATCTTTACATCTCCAGTTGGAGAAGTACCACTAACACTTGTAACAATTAAGAATGCACCGCCACCGCCAGTTGAACTCGCTGAGTTGTCATTGGCAGAACCCTGCACTCCTGTTGTTGTAAAAGCACCAGCATTTAAAACGAGACCTACTGTAACTCCATTATCTGCTTGAGCATCTATTGAAGTTGCAACTACATCTCCTGTTGGGCTTGATACACCATAGTTAGTAATGTTAGCTGAACCAAACTGGCTTCTGTCCCCAGTCTCTAAGCCATCAATACCAACAACTAAATTAAAATCTGTACCGCTAAGTAATGGTTGCAATGTTGCATCTGCGGTCGCATCAAAAAATCCTGTTAGAGAAAATGTTCCATCATCTTCTCCCGCTATATATGATTTTGCACCAGAAGAACCAAAATTTGTTGTCTCAGCTACATCAGCTGTTTTTGTTACATCTACATTATTAAAATATTGACTAAAATCTACTGCATTAACATGAACTTTAGTTCCTTTACCATGAACGAATGCCATTATCTTTTACCAGTTCCCCTTCTTCTTCGCCTTCTTCTTGTGCCACTTCCAGAGCCATAACTTCTTCCATAACCCATTATTCTTCTTCCTTCTTGACCCATGCTTCATCAACATCTGGAGTATCTGGGTCGTCAGCTATAAAATTTCCTTTTTCATCTCTAGCTCTCTCCACATCTTTTTCATCTAATACTATACCCTGTTCAAGTAACCATTTGAATGATTTACCTAAATCTTGTTTAGTAACTTTTGTGCCAGCTTCAATGCGTTTATCTTTGACATCAATGCCACTCATAACTATATAACTCATGCTATTACCTCAATCATAAATTCGACTCCTAAGTAATCTATGTTGTTTATAGTATAGACTCCATAGTTGTCTGCTTCTACCACTCTAACAGATTGTGCTACTCCACCCAATGTTATATCAGATTCTACTTTTGCTTTCACTGAGCTAGCTCCACTTGAAGCCAAGTATGCATCTAATGTATCTTGAGCATCTTGAGCATCAACTCTGCTTACATAGAGAAAAACTGGAATGTTATAAGTATCTGCACCACGAGCCATTGTTGAATCATACTCAATATTATCTACAACTCCTACAACAGCAGTTGGTGGTTCAATAGAGTCTGGCACATAACCAAAAACAGTTAAGGAAGATATATCTCCTAAGTTAGTTGCTATGCCAGACCTTATTGATGATAAAGAAGCCATTATACTTTTTTCCTTCCCTTCTTAAATTGTCTTTCAATTTGTTTGCTTGCTACTGATAATAATAGTTTTCTTTCTGGAGCGGAATCTCTGAAACCCATTTTTAAGAATGGAACTATTGGAGTACCCTTTTGGGCTATTGCATTAGCAACCATATATGGATTCATGCCATGTCTTTTTGCCCAACCAGTGAGTGCTTTAACTGGTGGAAAGTGTGGTCTAGTTCTGTTAAATGGTTCGCTCATTCTAAGTTTTTTATTTGGATTACCATGCACAAAAGATGCATGTGGAGCAGAAGCAAATATCTTTACCTTAGTAGGAATCCTTCCAGTATTTTTTACTCTAGTGTATTTGATACTTCTTTTAAGAGCACCAGTATCAACTGGAGCATGTTCTTTTGATTTCTCTTTAATTATTTTGCCAGCACCATTCATATAGTTTCGAAGTGGTGTCATTAATAAGTTATTGGCTTTTAATCTCTTCTTTAGATTTTCAGCTCCAGTGATTTTGAATGTAATATCAGTTGAAGCCATTAGAGTTTATTCTTTACATAACCCTTTATGAGTTCTCTTGCATCTGGGTCAAACTTGTTGAAGAGTTCTATCTGTCCAGTTTGTTCATTACCAAGAATATTAAATGGAGCATCTTTCCTTTTAAATAATCTTAATGCTTGTATTAAGCATGCTTGTTTGATTGCTTTTGGAACTGCACTATATCCAAACTGTGCAGTAACTTTTACATTTTTTACGATTGTAGGGTCAAATCGTTCTGAGCTTCTTGTATCTAATATTGCAATCTCTGTTATTGGAGCGAACTCTTCTCCATCAACTTGGTTTCCAGCATCTATTGGTTTCAAAAAGAAGTCAGTGTTAATAGTTATAGTTTTATCATGTGTGCCATCATCATTAGTATCTAGTTGTACAACTAAACCGCTAGGTGTTGATATATCTGGTACGACAAGAAATATTCTATTATCTGGAGTAAAGTACTTTGCTTCAGAACTTGTCTGATAAAAGAACCTTCCAGTTATTGCATCTATCTGCCTACTCGCACCATTAATAGCATTCTCTAAGTTAGTATCTTGTCCCGAACCACTTAGACCAATGTAAGTTTTTAATTCAGCTAAAGTAGCATATCCATTTACTACCGCCATTGATTATTACTTACCTTTATTCTCTTTTGGAGCTTGTGCTTTTTTAGCAATAATATTTAATGCTTTGTAGTCTGCATCTGACATCTCTTGACCTTTTTTACCCATGAGTTTGCCTTTTCGCCAACCTTTAGGTAGTCCATCAGTTGTCTCCATGCATTCGCCTGCATCATTCATATAAATATCTTTTTTTAATTCCATTTTAACCTCTCCGACTAAAGAGCCACCATACGAATGATGGCTCATAATAGTCAATATCTAATCTCTTAGATGTTTGTAATGGTACAGAATGCAGTTGGTCTATAAACTGGGAATCCCAATCTGACTGTTGCCTTCATTACCATAATATCTTTTACAAAGTTCTCATCATGTGAATCAGACATAGCAACTTCCATACCTTGTCTTGCGACAATATGACATGCTTGTCCGCCACCGAATACTCCAACTATTGCAGTTCCAGCTGGTCTTGTTGTATCAAGAACTACTGGCAATCCCCAAAGGGTTGCTCCGACAGTTCCACCGAATTGTCCTGCACCAACGAATAGTGGATTCAATGAACCACTTGTTGTTACTGCATTGACTTCAGTTACGACTTGATACCAGTCTGAAGGGTGCATAATTATTGCATCTGGGCTTAAGAAGCTATCCTTCTGAATTTCAGTGATTGCTTCATAAATTTGTCCAATTCTCTTTAGGTTTCCACCGAATGAGCTGAAATCAAAAGTGTTGATTCCAGATACATTTAATAGACCTGTTAAGTTTGCTCCAGAACCAGAACCAGCAAGAAGCTGGTCGGTTACAGCAAGTTGAACCATTGTTTGTAATCTTGAATCAAGATAACCCTGTACTGCTGAAACATCAGCAAGTAGTTCCTCAGTAACTGGTAAGAAAGAACCAATTTTTCTAATGCTCTCTGTTTTTTCAGTAAATGCTAATGCATTTTCTCCAAGAGCTCCACCTTCTGCTGTTGCAGAAGAGTTATTAGTAAATGTGCTTTCTTCTAGGTACTTGTATTGGTACTGGTCAGTATTGATTGTATCAATTAAGTCCAAAACATTGTTTGGATTTCTGACAGCAGTAGGTACTACTAAGTCTGACCTAGTTACTGCTGGTGGGTATCCAGATTCTGTAAGAGTTGTTTTAAACTCATACTTTGGATTCCACTTTAACTCAGAAGAAATGTTTTTTTGTCCAGATTCCATATAACCTTTATATGCATTTGAATCAATTAATTGTTCTCCAACAGTTTTGTATGCTTCTTTAGCTTCTACTGCTTCAGTATGTATTGCCTTTGGCTCTACTGCTTTACCAGCTTCAAGCTCTGTCTCCATAGCTTTTCTCTCGGATTCAATTTGTGTGGCTTCTTTAACTTGTGTAACAAGTTCCGCCATTTTCTCATTTCTTTTAGCCCACTCTTCTTTTTTCTCAGAATCGAAATCTACTGCTTCGAATTCTTTGTACTCACTAAGTGTGTTCTCTCTGAGTTCGTGGAGTTGTTTCTTTAGCTCTTCTAATTTTGGCATAAAGTTTTTCTCCTATATTTCTGGGTCATAGCTATCAGCTAAAACCCTATTTGTTTCTAATAACAATGTAGTTGCATCAACTGTATCTACTTCATCTTTGAGTTCTTCTGAAGCACCAACATCTAAATAAGTATTTAAATCTTGATATGCTTCTTGAAGAGCATCTTGTAGATTCATCAGAATACTTGTTGAATTATCTGACAATGTTTTTTCTTTTTTGAGTCTCAAAGCAGTTAGCTCTTTGAATCTCATAAGAAGAGCAGACAAATTATTAAGTAACTCATCTGACTCATCTGCTAATGTCAAACCAGAGTTATTCTCTGACTTTTCTTTAACACCTACTGTATATGTATTTTGATTTGCTCCTACTAAAACTGGGCTTACTTCCCATACTTTTAATTCTTTTAAGTAGCGAGCATCACTAGATTTACCATCTTTTTGAAATGAACCATTTTCTGAATCTAATACTTCATATCCAAAAGACCATTGCTGTAAATCTCCCATAGCTTTTACTGTTGCATAAGCATCTCTACCTTCTTGGGTATCCATTATGAATTGACCTTTGAATGTAGCTTTACCTTCATCAGATACAATCTCGCCACGACCTATTGGCTTCTTCCAGTCGTGAGCCCAGACCATTGCTACACCATTCTCTCCATAACCAGATTTTATTGAGTTAGGAAGAACTACATCTCCATCAGAATCTATCTCATTGAATACAGAAAAAACTGCTTCAACTTTACCTTCTACTTCATTAACTGTTTTTAAGTCTATGGTCTTAGACTCAAATTTTTCTCTATCCATTCTTATATCCTCTTCTCATGGTAAATCAATGTGCATCTACAATTACATACTAAACCAGCTGGAGCACCAAGTCCACTATCTGCTGGGTATCTCATTTTATAACCAGAGATTGTGAATGCTTCGTTCATTCCAACTTCAAGTCCATCTGCAAATAAATGACTATTTCTTACTTTACCATCTCTTTGCGTAAGCCACTCTTTAGTTAAAGATAATCCTGTACCCTTAGCTGATTCATTCATAGCAAAGTTTGATATTGCTGAACCTTCTGTTCTTGCAATATTCATAGCTCTACCTAGATTCTTCTTACCAATTACTTTTGAGATATCCTTCCTAATAAAGTTTTCTAGCTCTCTACCAGTTAGACCAAGCTCATTAGCACTATCAAACGATTTCCTAAGAGCTCTGTTTAAGTTTGCTTTAGCAGTCTTAGACATGTCGGGTAAGAATGTATCTAATCTCTGTTGCACGAACTTAGCAGACTCTTTGTTAAACGATTGTCTGTTTATTGGTAATCTTGCACCACCTCTTCTTCTTGGGTACAAACCTTCTTCAATAATCTCTTTGCGGGGTCTTCTTCTTCTTGCTCTAGTTATTCTCTCTTGCTCAGCTGTTGTGAACACTGCATTATCTTTTTCATCTGGAAGTAGGAATGTTGTTTGTAAGAATGCAAAGTCTAAAGACATAGACTCATACACTGGGATTAAATCTTCTTGCCACTTAGTAGTTGTCTGGTCTATTGCATTATTTACTAAGACTTCAATTCCAACTATTGTAGGTGGATTCTCTGCAAGTACTTTATTAATTGCTTTCCTTTGTCCATCAAGTAATCCAAAATATTGTTTTGCTAATTCAAAATCCCAATCGCCAATAAGTTTGTCATATTGTTCATAAACTGTATTCCTAGTTTGTTTTGTTCTAAATCTATTTAATCTAACTTCCCATTCAGAGTCTCTAAGCATCTGCCTTCTCTTAATAAGTTCAGAAGCTGATTCAAAGTTCTTCTCATCTCTTATACGAATGACTTGTCTCTCTGCCCACTTTTGTGCTCGCATTCTATTTCTCTTATCTAAGTCTCCACCCCAAAGTAACCAAGCAACTTGACCAGCTGTCATTCTGTCAGTTTCTCCACGAAGATATTCATTTGCACTTTCAGATACTAAATCAGATTCATGTCTTAAGAACCACGCATTCATACGAATTGCTTTATCTTCTGATATCTGACCATTAGCCATAGCTCTGGCTTCTCTCTTAGTTTTATCTACAAGACCAGAACCAGCAAATTCTAAATTATCCAATCCTCTTCGTGCATTATCTCTTATGAACTGTGGAACTGTGCCAACTTCTTTACCTTCATAGGATTTAGAACTAAGTGGATGGTTACTCGGAAGTAAATCTGTATCGAATGCACTTCTTGGGAACTTACCAGTTCTCAATGCTCTTAAGAATGCATTTACTCTAGCATAAGCCCATTGGTCAGCTGAACGAACATTACCACGAACTGATGATGGATTAGTTCTATAAGCTCCGATACCTCTTTTGAATACTGCTTCCAGCATTCTTAAGGTAGCTCTGTATTTTGGATTGTCTGCGTTGTGCTCTTCTACTTTGTCTCTAAGTACTCGCTCAACTCTTGCAGAAACTTGCTTACTCTCTTCATTAACGAAATTAGATATTGTCCGAAGTCTTCCCACTTCAATTTCAACATCTCTGTCAGTTTCCTCATGTTCTCCATTCTCTAATATTGCCCATACTCGAATCGTAGCAGTTTCATCTTCTCTGTTCAGTGATTTGATAATTCCATGTGCTGTTGAAGGTTCTTGCGGTGGTTTTGGTATTGACCAACTTACTGCATCTCCAATATTTAAATCTTCAAGCTGTGCCATAGCTTGTTCTGTCAGCTGGTCTCTGATTATCTTCTAATGCTTGTTCATATCTTTCGTGAGTAGAACATGGCATATAAACTGTATTACCTTCTCTATCTATTGTATGTGTTCCTTCACAACCTAGTTCTTCTGCTCTTGTTCTGGCTTCTTCTATTGTTGTAAAAGAATCCATAGCAACCATTGCTTTTGGATTATCACTGAATCTTGAAATCTGTTCTAATCTAGCTTCAGCTAATTCTCTAGTTGGGTAGCAACCCATATTCTTACCAGACTCTTCAGCAATCACACAAAACTGATTATCTATTCTTCTCACTACTTTATCTTCAAATCTTTTAATGCCCTTCTCTTGATTCTCTTCCATATCTTCTGTTACTACATCTGGAGTCTCTGGAGCTTCTGGCTCTTCTAATTGAGCTGGCTCTGGTTGCTCCATATTAGCTTGAGTTGGTATTACAGAGTTGCTAAGCAAATATACATCTTGTGAATCATTTGTTGGAAGTCCTACTTGTTTTCTGGCTTCAGCAACTGTTATCCAACCACCTTGAACTCCGACATTTAACTTATCGAATAATTCTTTTTCATCTCCTTGCAAAGCTCTTACAGATGAGAAATCATATTCAGCTGATACAGCTTGATTAGAGTTATAGTCTGGAAGTAAAACTTGTTGAGTTAATTCTTCTGCAACCATTCTCCATAAAGGTATGAGCTTTTGTTCAGTAAAGAACTCTCTAAGCTCAGAAGTATTATTGTAAGTAGCTCTCTCAAGCCCAGCTCCTAAACCAGCTAATATTGCTGGAACTCCAAGAACAGCTGATACTCTCTCTTCTGGAATCCTTCTAAGTGCTCCTATGTCTAAATCTTTTGGAGAGAATGATAACTTCTCTACATTCATAGAACCAGATAGAATCAATGGCTTACCTTTATTCTTGCCACCAACCTTCTGTTGATATGTTCTTGAAATCTGTTCTGCTTCAGTTTCAGTAAGTCCATAATCATCTTTAGGTGTAATCAACATTGATGGTACTCCAGAGTTAGCTAACAAAGCTGTTGCCATCTGACCAGCAGACTCATCTCCATAAATCTCTCTAAGAACTGTTTTAAGTGGAGAGAATCCTTTCTTATGGTTCTTTGGGTCTAGTCCTAATCTAAAATGAACTATATCTGTATTTTTTATTTCCGCAGTGCCATTTTCTAATTGATATTCATAGTGAGTTATTAAATCTGTTTTGTTACCTTTAGCAGTTATTTGCTCTGGCATAAGTGGATAAAGAGCTACAAGTTCTCCAGCATTATTCTTTTGCTTCATTAAGTATGCATCTCCAGATACATGCATTGCATTTATAATGTATTGTTGAACTACATCTCCAGACATATAAGGATTTGGTCTTCTCATTAGATTACCAAAAGGGTGGTTAGGTATTAACTGCGATTGCCCATCTTCATCAACAAAAGTTACTTGTAGTGTTGCTTCTGAGAATGATACACCTAATACTTGAAGACATGCTGTTACAGCTGAGTTAGATTGTCCATTGCCCAATCCAGACATATCAAAATCTCCAGCAGAAGAGTTATATCCTAGAATGTATGATGAGTTACCATAAACTAAATCGTTAGGGTCATCTCTGAAAAAATTAAATCCTGTACTTCTTTTGTAGCCAGTTCTGTCATCTCTGAACCTTCTCTGTCCAAAAACTAAATCTCTGAAGCTCCTTCGTTCTGCCATCTTCTCCTCAATAAGCTGTTATTGTCTTCTTCTTTGCAACTTGCAATATTCCATAAGCAAGACTATCCACTTGGTCATCATGGTCTCCACTTGGGAATACTAACAATTCTTTTTCCAAATCAGAATACCACAAAGCATCATTAGGGAAGAATACCATACCAGCTTCCATTTTTGCTGATAATGGTAAAGCCCTACTTAACTTATCCTTATCTGCCTTTAACTTTACTATTGGAAGTGTAGTTTGTCTGCGAATGATTTGAATTAATGCTAACTGGAATCCTGCTGATTCTACTCCTATTGATACTGGATTCCACTTCTCATATACTTGCTCTAACAGCTTTACTATATCTGGAGCTTCTATTCTTTTACGAATCACATCAAGAACATAAACATTGTTTTGATTATCCAGTCCGATTGTTGTTACAACTGTATAGTCAGCAGACTCTTTAGTACTTGTAGCTAAATCAACTGTTGTATATATCTTTAAGTCTTCTAAGCGAACAGCTCCATCTTGTGTTTGGATATAAACAAAATCTTGGTAGTTACCTTCTTCATTGAACTCAGTAAGTGTCTCTCTGGTGTAATACTTGAACCATTCTGATTTAATTAAGCCACCAGACTGCTCAACAAACTGAGCTTCATACTCTTGACTAAATAAGAATGAACCAATCTCTCTCTTAGCTATTGTAAGTTCTTCTCTATCAATCATTGGATTGTCATAGCTTGAGAACTGCCATCTCTCCCAATCTGGATTGTTTTCTGCTTCATCATAAAGTCTTTTGAACCAGTTCTGTATTCCTTTTGGTGTTGAGATAAATAAGCAACCGCCCTTCCGCTCAGTAAGAGTTGGTCTTAGAACTTCCTTCCAAGTCTGCTCTTTAATGAATGCACACTCATCTAATACAATGAAATCTAAACCAGCACCACGAAGTCTATCTGGATTATCTGCTGTTCTTACTGTTACGAATCCACCAGACTTTGTATATACAGTCTTCTCTGATTCTTTTACTTCCATGCCATACTTACCAGCTAAGTCTCTTACAGTCTTCCAACCTTCTAATGCCATTGCATAAGTTGGAGCAACCCACCAAGCATTCTTACCTTCCATAGCTTTAGCTAAGCAAAGTAATGTACCTAGTCTTGTCTTACCAAACCTACGACCAGCAACTAAGATTCTAAATCTTGCTTTTGATTTAGCTACTTCAAGTTGAGCTGGGTGTAGCTTAGGTAGTTTGTATTTAGTCTTATAGACTTTAGAAATCGTATCCATCACGAAGCCATCTTAGTAAGTCGTTGAATATCTCTTCTACTTGTTCTGGTTGAATCTGAGATATGAAATAGAAGTTTGGTGCTGGCATTGGAATAATGTATTCAACAGTATCAGCAAACAAATCTTCATCTACTTTATAATCTGAGAAATTATCTATGACAATATCTACAAACTTTTGATTAACTTCTTCTTCATTCATGATTCTCAAGTGTATCATCTTTTATATTTTCCTGCTCATTATCGGAAGTGTCGGAAGTATCTTGCTCATCTATGAGCTCCTTAGTTTGAAAATCTTCATATAATTCCCCATCTGAGAACTCCATCTCGACTATTTCTACATCTTCTCTTTGTATCTGTAACTTACTAGTCTCTCCAAACTGCGTAGGGTATTTTCTCTCTAGTATCCACTGTAAAGCTCTAGGGTTTCTATCTTCTTCTCCTATTTCTTTTATCTTGCGAAGGGTCTCTACTTTAAACTTTGATTCTCTCTCTTGTATCTTCTCAAACAAATCAACAAAGTATTCTTCTCCATTCTCTGCTCTCTCTCGCCAAGTTCTATATGTTCTTGAAGTAATACCAGCAAAAGCACAAGCATCTTCTATGTATGAACCTTCACTAACTGCATATAACAATCTATCTATTATCTCTTCATCTAAGAATTTGTTCTTCTTTTTTATCCCGAAAATATTTCTATCGCTCATCAATTATCTCCACTGGGTCATAAAGTTTATACTTCAAAGTTAGTTCTTCCCCAGCTTTAATCGCTTCTGTTGTATATAAATGCATCTTGGTCTTATAATCAACCAGTTTGCAGTTAGGTTCTTCACTATGATTAACAAATCCACCTAATGCGGTTCTTATGTAACCATTTAAAAACTTATAATGATGTACATGAGAGACTCCTAAATCCACTCCCCTATCGATATTTTGTTTAGCAAATAGACCTAATCCTTCGATATCTGATTCTTTTATAGTTAAAAAATAGGGTAGGGGAGTATAGTTTTCTGTCATATCTAGCTCTTCATCAATGTCATCAAGTAATATTTCATCAAAAATCAAATCTTATCCTTCTTAATTAATGACCAAGCTACTGCATTCATAACAATAAAAGCCATAACCACTACGAAAGTATCCATTACTCTTCTTCCCTAACTTCTTCAAACTCTGTATCTTCATCATCATATTCATCAACTACAAACATAACTCCATCAATTTGTAGATTTGCTTTGGAGTACATATCAGCTAAATCTTGACCAGCTTTTAGTGCAGATGATATATCTTCAACCATAAAATCTTTATGCCATTTTCCCATTACTCTAATTTTCTTCAATTTCTCTCCTTCCAACATTTACCAGATGAATTCCAGTGATGGTTTCCAGACTTATAATAAAGCCAAGAACTCATCTTCAAATTAAATTCTGGGTTTTTTCTATCTCCAAACCAACCTAATTTATTTGAAATCCAATCGTAAGTCGAATCATTAATCTGCATGAGACCAATATCTCTTGTGCCATTAGTGTTAGTTCCAACTACTCTAGCCCTTCCAGATGACTCACAAAATATAATTCTGCTTACTTCAATGTAGTCTTCTTGTTTAAAGTACTTATCTATTAAGGGTTGCCAAGCTGAGACTGATTCCACTTGGAACTCAATCTGCTTGCATTCCATATAATCTTGAATGATATCTGGTGTAACTGGTTGGCTAATTAATGTTAGACAACTAATTATTGGATTTAGTAGGAGTTTCATATTCTTTCAGCTTCTCTAAGCTAATTATACCCTTAGGTAAATCCCTATATGAAGCATCTCCATCTTTTCCAATCAAAAGTATTTTAACTTTTGTACCATCATTCTCGATAGCTACTTTTCTCATGATTCTATTATAAATCAACAATCATTAATATTTAAGAATACTTTGTGAATTTTTTCACAAGATTTTAAGATTATCCCAACCATTTTCTGAAACTGTAAAGGTTAGGATTCCATGCGAAGTAGTAAGACCCAATCTTGCTTCTAGTTCTTTAGAAGTATCCAGAGATGGAGCTTGAAACCAAGTTCTGCTTCGTTCAGTTAAAACTCTTAAATGATGATAATGACCAGTTACTAAGTAGTCAGAACTGCCACTTGGTATTCTTGCATGCCCTTGATTCTTCCACCAGTTCAAAATTTTATTTTCTATATTTCCACCGCCACCAGTCATATTGCCATGATAAAAAGTCAGTCTTTGTTTTTTTATATCTAAAGTTAGATAGAAGTCGTTGGGTACAACAGTCTTAACATGCTTGTATCTCTCTCTACCTTCTATTATTTCTCCAACTATCTGGAAGATTGCTGTATCAGAATTGTCTAATCTTGATGTTACAATACTGTTCTTACCACTACGATTTTCTCCATGATTACCAACTACTGCTCCTAAAATTATTTTTGGTGCAAGTTTTAGTAAGCCATCAAGAACTTCCATAAGCATTTTCCTTGCAAGATGTTCTTGCTCAGTTCTTGTTAGTTCAATGTTAAAGGGTTGATGGTCAAAGAATCCAAAACAATTCTCAATCAAATCTCCTAAACCTATAATATAAATCTCATCTATTGTCTGACCAGAACGATTTAGATGTCTAATCTGCTTCTGAGCTTTTTTAATACCATTCCTTATGTAATCAATAGTCTCATCAGCTCCCCATTCTGCATTGTATTCGGATTTTCCAAACTGCCAGTCAGCACAAAAGAACATGAATGCATTCTCTCCAGCTACTTCAGATACTTTTACTGGCTTCTTACGAGCAATCTGTCGTTCTAATTTCTTAACATAATCATTGTGCTTTGGTTTTTTTCTTCGGATAGTAGCTTTAAAAGCATACATCTGGATAACTTGACCGCCCTTAGCTTGAGCTTCCCAAGTTGAAAATTTGATTCGGTCTTCTTCAATGTAGAATACATCTGAGTCATATCCCCAAGAATCTAAGAGTTCATTGAATTTAAAGTTATCTGATTTAGGTTGCACATGAGTAAGCTCTCCAACATTTGTGTTATGGTCAAATTCAAGTTTCGGTTTCCACCCAGAAGGGTAGTAATTATTTCCTAAGTCAAGATTATGTGCGACTTCTTGCTTATTCTTTGTAAGTTTTTTTGATTCTTTTGTCATAGAACATTTGTTCGATTTTATTCTATCATCAAAAATTACTAATTTTCTTGTTTGAAATATTAATAGGAGATTGAGTTAAGTGTTCAACATGGTAACCAATAATCTGTCGCCAGACTGAAAGGAGTATATAACCAGTTCGGAGCTCTCTTCCGACTCTAATCTTAACTCGATATCTCCATCATTTAATTTAGATATCTAAACCAAAATGTCATCTGAAGTAATTCTACAAAATTGACATACTTCAAATTCATTGTCTAGTTGAATCATAGCATGCCCTTCTACTTCACAATCTCTTGGCTTTGGAATCTTTGTTACTGATTCCCCCAATAGAGTCCAGTGCTTTACTAATGCGTATGGTGTAAGGGTCATGCCCTTAAATAGCGCTTTGTATTGTGATACCCTGCTAGGAATCTCATCAGCTTTAGCACCAGCTTCTCTTAATTGTTTGATGCATTTATTCCAACCAGCTCTCTCTACTTGAGTTGTTGGTTGATAACCGATTGCATCTACTAGAGCACTCCATAATCTTTTTCTATCTTCAAGATTATTTTCCAAAGAATGACTCTGGTTATTTGACTCTAGTTTGTAGGTCTCTGATGAACTAGGGCTAGTGTCATCTATGACATTGGGTAGGTCATATATGAGCTCTTTGCTTCTCATTACTGTATATAAGTTCGAAGTCTGCTCTCCTGTGGCTTTGTCAAACCGCTTCTGCGACTTGATTGCACCAATGGCTTTTAGTTCCTTTAGAGCCCTCTTAATCGTGCTCTCAGAGACATGTATGCGCTCCGATAGTGTTCTAATACTAGGGAAGCAAGTTCCATCATCTTTGTCTGCATATCTGCATAGAACAGCATAGACCCTAACAGCTTGAGCTGATATCGGGGCATCAATTACCCACTCTGGAACTATGCTGAAATATACATCAGACTTTATGTAATCCATTTAGAATGGAGCATCTAAGTCATTGATAGGGTCTTTTGCAACTGGTTCGTTCTTCTCCTTCTCTTCTAAGAGAGATTTAATTAATTGAGAAGCTCCCAATCCAGTTAAACCACTATCGACTTTACTTCTTGCTGGGTCAGATACAGACTTTGGCACTTCCTTCAATAACTTGTTAATGAAGTTAAGTTGTTTGTCTGATGGTTCTCCACCACCACTTGATTGTGGTTTTGCAGAATAAGAAGATTCAAATTTAGTTTCAAATCCATATTTATCCCACATGTGTTCAGCATAAGCATCTGTTGCATCAAGAACTTTGTTCAGTTCTATCTTGCCTGCAACTGCTAAGTCGATTGCTCCTTTAAATGCAACTTGTGCAATTATTGCTTTATCTTTACTGTTACTCATTTATTTCTCCTTTTGTATTTAGTAATTCAAATCTGGCATCATACTTCTCTTTGTATTTGTTTGGATACATATTTAGTCTAATGACTTTCATGTATTCATCATTCCAGATTCTTCTTTTTTCGTTGTCTTTAAGTTTTGGATACAGCATTACCTTCTCTTCGTTGGTAAGCATGACCCAGATTCTCCAGTGGCTTATTCGTGCTCTCTTCATGTTGCTACCAGTCTCAACTGATTTCTCTCTTCAGTATCATCTGGAGCTTTAACAAGATAGTAAAACACTAAGCCCTGCTTTTTTGAAGGTAAGGTTTCAATAACGAATCCTTCTCTTCTTAGATTATGTATTGAAGTTCCAAATCTTGAATAGTTTAAATCATAAATAAACTCTCCATTGGATATTGGTTCTCCATCTCTGTACTTCCTTAGTACATATTCAACTAATCCATGTTTTGATTTTACAAAGTATGGAATGGGTTGTCCGCGAAAGTGGGTTACAGTAATCACTTCTGCAACCTACTCTTCGCTCGTGTATCTATTTTAGATTGTACAAACTCATCTGAGCATGCCCAATCTTTTATTGTCTGTTCAGTCCATACTGGAGTCGTGCCACCAGATACCAACCACTCTGGTTTTGGTAATCTATCTGCATGATTCCATGAAGCAATGGTCGCTCGGTCTAAACCTAAAAGCTGACCCACTTCTTTGACTGACATCAATATAGTGTCATTCATTTTTCTCCTTTTATATTTTATGTTGTTAAGCATGATGCCTAACCAGTAGCAGTCAGACCAAATTACTGGGCAAGTAATGGTATGAATAAAGACTTCCAACTGCTACTGGCTATGCACCCATAGCCATCTATTATATCAAAGATTATTGATTATGTATTCCGATTTGTTCATCAGTTGCTCTGACAAAGTTTGGAATGCCATACTCATCTTCGAATAATTTTCTGTTCTCATTTTCCAATCGAGCTTCAGTAATCTCTTGGGCTACTAACCCAATCAATACTGTAACAGTAACTCCGAACATTAAGCTGACTGCAATAGCTTGATATAGTTCTAATGAATAGAACCAATTTTGTAAATTAGTCATATCACTCCTTCCTTTTTAGTTTAGATAATGACCATAGAGCCCACCACTTTGTATTTATTAGTACATATACAAAAGGGTATCGTGATGAGCTCTAGCTAATTACCTGTAAGTTGGTCTGCTCTTCATACCGCCATTCATTGCACCATTGCTGGTTGGTCTGCTACGACCACGATATTGAGCACCCTTCTTACTTTTAAGTTTTCTTCGTTGAGCACGATTCATTCTTCTTCTCCTTCTGGAAAGAAGTGCTTCTTTATAAGCTCTGGAGTCTCAGTGTCTTCTCGATACCAGACATAGAACTTACCAGAAGTAATAATCTGCTCTTTTATATCCTTCCAGTTTGCATAACCTAGTTGGATATTCTTATCAAACATCTTGCTGTAAGTTGCATGAGCTTTTTCATAAGTCTCAGCTTCTACAACAAAATCAACAGTGAATGTCTCATGAAATTTGAACTTCATGATTGCTTCTCAGTATCAATAAACCAGTCTCCATTTTTAACGAAGTCTTCGTATTCTTCTGGATTCAATTCTTCATTCTCCATTATTCATCTCCCATTCTTTTGTAATCGTAAGGGCTATAACCATTTATGACTTTGAAGGATATTACAAATATTCTTCTAGCATATTCATAGCCCAAGCTCTTTAGATAAGTGTCTCTCTTATCTAACTTCTCCATTGCATCTAGTGCAAATTGATTGAACTTCTTCATTCTTCTCCTTTTATATAACAACTTCAGACTGGGTCGTCCCAGTAGTAGTCATTTTGGTTATTGTCGTGTATTTGTTTTTCTTCACAAACTTTTGTATGATTTAAAACTGTTTCTTTTGTATAGCCCAATATCTTTAATGATATTTGACAATAATTACAACGAGAACCGCAATCAATACAATAGTTGTTATAAAATAAACTAGGTTTATTTTTAATTTTGTTTTCTGCAACTTCTTTATTACAGCTATTGCATTTATATTTCAAATTCACTTATTTTCTCCTTTTTTTGTATTGATACTCATATAAGTATCTATCTGCTCTCATGTAAGTGTCGCCTTAAGGTAACTTCATTAACACTTCTCAAAAGAGCAGTTAGATAATTAGACTAGCTCTAAGTCTTGGTACATCTCTTGAGCCATATCTTCGCTTATTCTTGCTCCGACATGTTCAACATGTTCTCCATTTTTATCTAATCCAAATTTACATTCTGTGAATGACAATTCTTCTTTGTTGTATTCTTTAAATCCAATCATGCTTACTTTAAGCCAGACATTAAAGTCAAAGTCTTTTGGTCTTTTGTCTGAACGCAAAGCAGTCGCTCTTGGAATGTGAGAATACTTGTCGTATGCTTCTGCACCTACTTGCTCATAGATACATTCTGGGCATCTCAATATTATTGAATCTCTATCTGCAATAACATGAGTTCTGACAATAGCTTCTCCTGCGTAGAAGTCATCAGAGTCTTCTTCTATAACTTGATGACTTACTGGCATCTGCCATACTACTGAACTCATTCTTCTTCTCCAATCTCATTAGCTTCTATACTCAATGTATCTAGTTCGTAAGTATCAGCATTAGCTTCGGTCTCTATTGCAACAGCATCTCTAATCTCTTCTCTATTTACAATATCCCATGCTTCATTGTTACTTAATCCATCAACTACATAAGTGAATGTTTTAGTAATTACGATTTCTACTTTTTTATTATTCATTTTATCTCCTTAGTTTTTTGTAAGTAATCTTATGATTACCATAAAGCCCACTCAATGAATGGGCTCTAGTTAATCACTTAAGGAAGTCTCCGCATTTTTCAATCATCTCCATGCCGAGATACTCACTTAATTTATACCAATCAATTTCATCATCTCCAAAAATCTCACGATTCTTAGTCAGAACTAAAATGTTGGTTGCAAGATAATCAAAGACTATCTTTTGATTTTTTTCTATTTGTTCTTGTGTATCCATGTTATCCTTTCCCATCAAAGATTTCCCAGATGAGCTTCATGTAACCACGACCACCATTGTATTTCCAGTTATCAAGAGAAGCACTTCTGTCATCTACTTGAAAGTCTTTACTATAAGATGCAACAAGATGAGCATCAACTGATGTATCTGTATAAGTAGAGATTTTAACTTGGTCAATATTCTCTTCTGGAATTTTAACTCCATCATAGAAATCAACACTGACAGTTCTACGAATTCTATTTCCATAGATATCTGTGAATTCCATTAGAACAGTTGCACTTCTTTGAGCAACTGGAACTTTAACATGAGTTCCTCTGTTAGTCTCTCTTAGTGTCCAGTAAAAAACAGAAATCTCAAATACATCATCTCTATGTACCCACATTGGTTCGCCATTTCTAGTTTCTACTTCTTCCCAATTTGATTTGATATCATATTGGTCATCTAGTCTTTCACTTATTAGTTCTTTGATTTTGTTTATATCTTTAGTTTTCATTTTATTTTTCCTTTTGTTTTTTGTATTGATACTTCTTATAAGTATCTATCTACCCACCAAGCTGATGGGTAGTTAGATAGTTACAGCTCTCTAGCCATACTCAATCTTATACGAGTATTAGTTAGTTTGTTTCTTAGCCAGAACTCCATGTAGTCATAAGCTACATAAATTTCTTCAACCCTATCTATCTCGAATGCATTCTTGTCAATATCAATTAGTTCTTCAGAAGCATCACATGCTTGTTCTTCTTGTAGTTTTACAAGTCTGTAACTGCAATATCCAGTTTCTTTAAATTCAGCTAAGTCTTTTTCGACTTGCTCAATTTGTGCTTCTATTTTTTGTACTAACTCATTCATTGTTTTCTCCTTTTGTATTTAGTGTGGAAGTAATTCTTCCAATCTGCCCACCTAGTAGATGAGCAGTTTGCAAAAATCTAGT
>CAACVD010000478.1_pt1 | contig 19702 bp, 22 predicted proteins | sample 2381771 | NCBI WGS metagenome assembly CAACVD01 (sample SAMEA5211965, study PRJEB30684) | marine metagenome | biome: Marine; feature: Epipelagic; material: Water | collected 2015-10-15 | depth 15 m | reverse complement strand
CATCGCTATCGAAGGCGCTATCGGCGCTGGTGCTGCTGGCGAGTTTGTCGCGTTCCTGCGCACGATGCGCAACCTGCCCGACATTGGCATGTTCCTGTCTGACCCGCACAACGTGCCACTGCCCAATGAGATCACCACTCAGTACGCAGTGACCGCTGCGCTGGCTGCGCGGGTTACTGCCGACAACCTTGGCAATGGCGTGACCGTTGTGTCCCGCATCAACAATGAACTGCTGGAGGTGTTCTGGATACTGGCAACGCGCCGTGACCCAGACCTTAAAGCTTCACCTGAGTATGTCGCCCACAAGGCAACGTACTAAACCCAACAGGGGCCTCGGCCCCTCCACCTTATTTATTTTGGAGTGAATGGTTATGGATAAGATCCAGAACAACGCAATGCTGATCGCTGCGACGATCAAGAAATTCTCAAACAGCCGAAGGGACACCAGCATATCCGCTGAGGTTGCCGCGACTAAGAACGCCAACCCAAAGGTCATCACCGTGACCAAAAAGCTACTCGACGCACCCGCTGTTAAGGCGCTCAACCGTATCGCTGGGCAGCTTCGTAACTCAGTGCTCAACCCTCTGACCATGCCTTGGGAAGACGGTGTGCGCTTGATCACTGTTGACCAGATAGAAACATTCGAGGCTGAGTGGGACAAGAAAGTAGACCGCGCTGAGGAGTTAAAGCGCGAGGTCATCACCGAATGGCCCAACATCCTCAAACGTGCCAAGAAAGACCTTGGTGATTCCTTCGATATCTCAGAGCTACCTAGTGCTGAGTTTGTCGCTGGCAGCTACCAGTTCAGCTACATACTACGCGCCATGCCAGACTCCGGTGATATCAGGGTCAACCTGCCTGCCGACAAAATTGCCAAGATCAAGGCGCAGGCCGAGTCTGACATCAACAAGCGCGTAGAGTCTGCTGCTGAGTCTGTGCATGAGCGTGTCATCGAAACCTTGCAGTCTCTGGTTGATGGATTAGAGCGGCACGGTAGCAAGCCTGCTGGTGCCAAACGTGCAAGCAAGTTCGCAGATACCACTGTCGAGAATATCGAGAAGCTTGCTCAGGTGCTGCCTTCACTCAACATCACCGGCGACCCTAAGCTCACGCAGGCAAGCAACGCTATCCTGTCTCAGCTTAACGGCCTAGATCCTCAACGGCTGCGCGACTCTTCGAGTGAGCGGCAGGCTGTTGCCAACAAGGCCAAGTCGATTGTCGATAACCTCACTGGCCTTTGGGATTAACGGAGAAATACTTATGTCTGCTTTGGATATCATGCTGGAATCGCGCAAGCGCATGCTGCGCCAGTTCCCGTACTTTGGCTTTCGACTGCATCAGCTACTGCTGGTGTCGTCAACCAAGACCTCTACGATGGCAACCGATGGCAAGGCTATCTACTTTAACGAGAAGTGGGTGCCTGAGCAGTACGCCATCCACGGTTACAAGTTCATCATGACCGTACTTGCTCATGAGATTATGCACGTTGATGGGTTCCATCACCTGCGCAAGGGCAGCCGTGACCACAAGCTTTGGAATGAGGCCGCCGACTACGCCATCAACTACGCGCTAGTGCGTGAGGGCTTCGAGGTTCACGATGGCCTGTACAGCACCGACTACATCGGCAAGTCTGCTGAACAGGTGTACACCATCCTCGAAAGCCAGCGCAGCACTGAGGCCGACAAGCCCAGCACCGGCAACGGAGGCGCTGACGATGACGATTCAGGCGATGGCTCTGCCGATGGGGATGCCCCTGATCAGGGCGACAGCGGCGCTGAGGGCGGCCCTGATGGCGATGCTGGCGACACTGGCACCTCTGGTGACGGCGACGGCCCTGCTGACCATGACGCGCCTTGGGGTGAGGTCTGGGAGGGCACCAACAATGATGGCACCCCCATGTCTGCTGATCAGAAGGCTGCGGTGCAGCGTGAGATCACCAGTCAGATATTCGAGGCTGCCAAGGCTCAGGACAAAATCAAGGGCGTTGGCAATGGGCGCGGCGCTGCTGTTGACCAGATCATCAGTGGCGTATCCGGTGACCCCGTCCCTTGGTTTGAGCATTTCAAAGATGCGTTCTCCGACTATGTTCTGACTGAGCACACCTTTGCTCGACCAGAGCGCCGACTGCTCTCACAGGGCATGATCCTGCCGACGCAGGAACGTGAGCCTAACGGTGAGCTTGTTGTGTCTATCGATGTCAGCGTGTCTGTCGATCAGCCAGAGCTAGACATCATTGCAGGGCATTTACAGGACATCATCGATGAGATCAGCCCGATCAAGACCATCGTGATCTACTGCCACAGTGTGATCTGCGGTGTCGAGGAGTTTGACCGGCATGAGGAGCTAACGCTCAGGATTCCTGAGACCGGCGGCACGGCGTTCAACCCACCGTTCAACTACGTTGCGCGTGAGGGCTTGGAACCATGCGCGATGGTCTACTTCACCGATGGCTGGGGTGACGTTGGGCCAGATGCTTGGCACGACTTCAGTGAGCCTGACTATCCGGTGATCTGGGCAACGACAGACCGTGCGCCTGACTTTATGGGGTGTGAACCCTTTGGTGAGGTGATACGGGTTACATAGGGGCTTCGGCCCCTTTCATTTAAGGGGTACGAAGTGAACATAAACGACGACCTTCACTGGTTCCTAGACGGGGCAGTGATTCATGAACCGAAAACTAACAGGGCGTTTCTAAATATGACGCACAGTGAATTTGAGCGAAGGCTCAGGGAGATGATTGGTATGGAAGGAGTAAACAAGCCCGACCCAGAGGGTGTGGTGACGCTAGAAAATAAATCACGCGGGCGCGGTAGGCCTCGCAAGTATGACAGGCCACTCACTGTGATTGGCGTTGGGGTTGAGGTTGGCGAGGCTTTTGCGGCTGCAAAGGCAGAGTACGAAGAGACCGTACCGTATAAACTAAGTATGTCGATGTTTGTGGCGGTGCTACTAGACGCCTACAACAAACAGCGGCAATAGCCGCGAACCATCCTAGCCACGATGTAAAACTTGCACGATGCGTCCTGAGTATGACGATAAAAACTGCTCACGCTGATTTCAGCGTAGTGCCTACATTGGTGGTCACTACGGTGCAATCCGCACCACAACTGGAGAATTGACATGGTGTATTGAAACCATGCGCCCACTGGTCACCCTGTACGACTGGTGGATGGTAGCGATTGGTGCAGGGCGCTCAGGGGGAAGGCCAACCCCTGAGTGAGCGACTGAGATGCGACCTCTAAAGCTTGGCAGCCCATTACTTATTTTTTGGAGAATAGTGATATGAGATTCGAGATTACGTTAACGCTGGCAGTGGTATGCGCTGCTTTGTCTGCGCTTATGGCGCTGCTGGGATACGAGTATTCATTCGGCAGTGGGTTCGGGTTAACGCCCGTGATCGCATTCCCCGCGATGATCGCGTTGTGGTTTGTTCCGGTTTGGTTTGTTTACAGCAAGGAAGAGGAGTCCAGCGATGGATAATCAGGAGAAGTTTGAGAAGGTGAGCATGGCGCTTCACGAAGCCCTGCCCGATGAATTAGAGGGTGGGTGGGAGATCGCCAGAATCATTGGCATGGTCTTGCTCACCTACAAGGTCAGCTCTCCCCAAGAGGCTGCACTGATCTGCGTAGAGGCTGCCAGCGAGTACAGCGACTGGCTGGTTGAGCAGTTAGAAGAATGCACCTGCTCACCAGAGGAGATGCATTGATGTGTGATCGACCCGACAGTTCGTTTCACAACCCATACGAGTATGACGCAGAATACTGCGATGCGTGTGGCGCTGAGATGTACGAAGATGAGGACGAAGAGGGCCGAATGTTACCGTTTTGCCCAGACTGTCCATAGTTGACCGCTGGAGTGTATTAGGTTCTAATCACCGGACTCCTGCTCTCCCCACCCCCTGCCAAGCCTCTCCAGCTTGGTTAGGGGGAACCCCCCCTAGTTTATTGACCAGTCAATAAGTAAAAAAGTTTGCGTCCTGCATGCTTTACAACTCCCATATGAAAACAACATTTCGATAGCTCGACACCAAACAGGTACGTCTTGCGCCCAAAATCTGGGATGAGTTCCAGTATCGTGTTAGTCATCCTGCCCCACGGTTTTGATAGCCCACCTACAACTGTGTTTTGCATCACCACCGGCACACATAACACCGTTATTGGTTACGACGCTGGCAACGTAACGACGGGTGCTTACAACACGGCTATAGGTGACCAGCGGTATCAGTGCCTACAGGCTGTTTTTGATAGCCCACCCCCAAGCCGGACAGAAAATACACCAAGGGTCACAAAAACATTTCTGTCGGTGATAAAAATATTTATGTCGGTAGTACCGGACAGACAGACACCCCTATGGGGTGGTGTCTGTCTGTCCGTACTGACTGGTTTATATATTCCTGCTCAGTCGGTAAGACCACAGGTATCTACAACACACCTATAGGTGCTATGTGGAATAAGGCTTTGCGGGGTTTTTTGATAGCTAGATATTCGGTGCCAACTTTTCCAACTTTCTACGCGAATGTGCGTAAGTTGCTTGTGGTTGCTAACCCGAATCTAGGACGGTTATCAAAGTCTCTATGTCAGCAAGCGAGTCGGTTGGCTTATCCTCTACTATCATCAGGTAGGTCAGGTGGGCTGCATGCTCCCCAAACTCTTTTGCAATTCTTTTGAACGTGCGACTGAGCATCAGGATTTGTTCGTTGCGATTTCCCCGATGCCCACCAGTGTGCGTAGCGGTCATGTCTGGACTCTTGAGGTAAACGCCAGCCTGAACAGCTTGCGAAAGTATTCTCTCGGCAGCTTGGTGGTGCCTAATCGTTATGTATTTCTTGAGCAGTAAATGATCAATGAATGTCTGGTCAGCAACACGGGCGCGGCCTATACCGCTATCGGATTCCTCCAAGGCGATGACATGGCGGCGGTGGAGTGCCGCCGTGCCAATGTCGTTAACCTTAGATTTCAACGTCCCACTCATCGTCGGTCTCGTTAAAGTCTTTCGCCCTTGGCGGCGAGAACGGATCTGGCAGATCGTCATAGCTGATTTCGCTGTACCTGCCCGTGGGTATGTCATAGTCCAAGACGGTGCCGCCTGTAGTGCCTATCCATTTGAACCTGACCTTCCAGACATGTATCTCAGTGGCCTTCTCTGGGCTGAGGTGTACAGTAATCCCAAGGTCTGCCTTGGCAAAGAAGCTGGCGCTACCAGAGATGTTCATCCCCTTTGGCACCGCTGTTGTGCCGTCTGGGTTGGTTGGCATCTTTGCTGGGTGGGCGATAAACCAGATGTGAATCTGATTGGCTCTAGCAAACGCAACAAGCCTAGTCAGCATCTCATTGATGCCTTGATGCTCATTGTCTAGCGACCTGCTTTGCGAGATGTAGTTGTACGGATCAATGACCAAGCCTCGTATACCCAACCTCATAACAGCTTGCCTAGCACGGTCTAGGATACTGTCGATTGTGGTTGCCTCGCCTCCACGCTGTTCCAAGAACAGGAAATGATCGTTGACCCAGTTCATGGCACTGACCGACTCAACCCTGCTCATGCGGTTTGGCATCCCGTCAAAGAACGGCTTGCCGACAAACTTTTCTGATAGCTTGGCGATGTGCAGAGGGGGCGGGTTCTCGAAGCTTGCAATGGCAAACCTCCACCCCTCGTTTTGTGCCAGATTAACCATTATCTGATCAATAAACTCAGACTTGCCAGATCCCGGCAGTCCGGTAACAACAGACAACTGCCCCGGCACCACTGTGAATAACCTATCGACAGACGGCATCCCTGTAGACATCCCGCCAACCAAGCCGTTGTCGTACAGGTGAGCAATGTCTAAAGCGTAATCATCCGCTGAGTACACACCCTCCAGCGGCATAGCTGCCGCCCTGTCAATTGCCAGTGCCAATGCCTCTGGCCCAAGCTTTAGCAAAACATCGTTTGCGTCCTTGCATCCATCAGGCCACTCGACAGACCAACACTTGGCCCTACCAATACGCCTAGCCAACTCCTCAGCCAATGCGAACCCAGCATCGTCACCGTCAGCAGCTAGGACAATCCTGTCCACCCGCTCAATCAAATCCTTTGCCGCCCAGATGTAGGCGAACTTGTTATCGTCTTCTGGGTTTAATTCTTTTGTGCTTACCTTCTGTGGCGCACCGTTGGGTACGCTGACGCAGGAATCTATGCCAGCAGTAGCGCATGCCAGCAAATCCATTTCACCCTCGACAATGACCAGTGTGGTTGCATCATCTGGCACCTGCTCTGCACCCCACAAGGTTCGGGCAGCACCGTCTTGTGTAAACGCTTTGCCCTCCACGCTACGCCACTTCACGGCTTCTTTGTTGCCGTAGACAAAACCGATAGACGGCTGCTCACCGTTGTTGTGGTAGAACTTTGTGCCGCTAACGACTGGATACCTGTCAACGACAGACGGGTCTATGCCTCTATCTGACAAGCATTTACTGATCAAATCTTTATCGGTGGTCTTGGGTACGGATATTGCCCTGACTTTGGGTGCCTGTGGGCGGTAGTCTGGATGGTCTGTTTTGCCAGCTAAACCGCAATGATGGCAGTGATACAGGGTTGTGTTCCCGTCCATCGTTACAGTCATTGATTTCATGCCCTTCTTCTTTCTTGTTTCACTGCATACTGGGCAAGGTATACGAGCGTTCTCGGTGTATTGGACTAGGATCGAATCCAAGTCTTCTTTATTTAGCATTTGCACTCCTGCTTTTGCTGTGGTTAAAATCCACCGTCAGGTGGTCTTAGGAATATGCCCAGCTTGGAACATTCCTTAAATAATTAGGAATCTTCCTGAACAGGAATATTCCTAGCCGGTTTTATCACCTCCTCCAGCAGATCCATCACCGCCCTCTTCCTTTCAACACCCCGCAACTGAGCAGCAGCCAAAGCTTGTTGCCTAAAGTCAGCACTTACATTGAATGGCATAGCGATTGTCTCATCTGCAAAATATTGGATGGCACTGATTCTATCTCTTGAGGAATCTGAGTCGATATCTTTTACGGTTTGCATAAAAATTCTTTTCTTAAGTTTTCTCCTGCGCTTCTTCCACGCAGATTTCTGCTCTCGGCTGATCACGGTCTAACCCCCAATAAATGTGTTTTTGTTTCACCTGCCTGTCGTTCCCGTAAATCTTGTCCTGCATGCAGTCTAGGATTACCGATTCATCCAGATCAGGTCTTCTCGTTGCATAGAAAATAGTCATGGTCACCGACAGATCCCCCTCCAGAAGCTTTGGTAGTACAGGGCATTGCTTGGCAAACGTGTCTACATAATCCCTAGCCTTCTTGCTTTTGATGAACGCAGGCCTCCCCCGAATCGTTACAAGCTTTCGGCTATTCGCTTTCGATGCAGGTTCACCATAAATTGTGAACTGTACTGTTGTCAACGTATACTCCATATGCTAGATTCGGTACTCACTCTAACATACACACTGGACACATGGCTAAAATCAAATCATTTTTAACCGCATTGGAAGACGAAGGGTTCATCACTTATGACGAGCAACAACGAAGATTTATTGGTCTTGGAGGACAATGTCCCACTACCCAAGGACAACCGCATGGGCGCAGGAGAAAGCCTGCCAGCAAACTTCAAAAAGATTGTGGAACAGATGAGGGTTGACCAATCCTTTTTTGTCCCGACTGAGAGCGAGGCGCATCGCAAAGCGAAAACCAACGCCATTAGGTCAGCAATACGGAGAATGCAGAACGATGTTAAAAGCAGCGTGGAACCGGATTCGACATTTTCTGTCAGAAAATACCCTGATCCAAACCGTGGGGCAGGGCAATACGGTTTACGAGTTTACCGAGTCACCTAAAGAGCAAACGCAGGAGTGCAATATGTTCAAAATCGAAGACAGCCCCAAGCCGCCCTCGAAAGAATCTCTATTGAGGATTGAGGTTATGGAGACCATAGCAGTGATGAAAGCCGGTCAGCACTTTGATGTGCCTTATGACTACGAAGGCCTTGGCAAGGTTCGGGTTGTGAGCTGTGTCAACAACTACGTCAGCCAGTTCAGAATTGGGCAGGGTAAAGACTGTCCGTTCATTTACAAGGTCACTAACTGTAAAAAGGAAAAAGGCGGGTACTCTCGCGTTTCTATGCACAAGGCTGATGACCAGTAGATGAAGATTACTAACCAGTTCAACCTCCCTGATGTCGTTGTCGATGCATTGCTGCAAGATGATTACACCAAGGGCAAGTCAAACAGGTCTGTTACAAGCCTGATCGACAGCCCCCGTGTAGCGATATTGCAGCGCAACAACGAACACCGGATAGAGCAGGATGTCGTGGATTTCCTGTGGTCTCGGTTCGGCACATCTGTTCACGGCATGTTTGAGGCAGCAGTAGCCAACAACCAGCATGCCAATGTGATCTCTGAAGAACGCATGTACGCTGAGGTCAGAGGCTGGACGATTAGCGGTGCTGTTGATTTGCAGGAAGTGTATGACGATGGCGTACTGATCAGCGACTACAAAGTCACATCCGTGTGGTCTGTGATTCATGACAAGACCGAGTGGCACAATCAACTGAACGCATATGCTTGGCTTGTTCGCTGGTCTAAAGATTTACCAGTCAAGGGGTTAAGGATCATTGCAATCCTGCGTGATTGGCAGAGGCGTAAAGCCCAGATGGAGGCAGACTACCCTAAGTCGCCAATCCATATTGTCGAGATACCCTTGTGGTCAGAGGACGATGCCGACAAGTACATACGAGGACGGGTGAGGCTTCATCAGGAGGCTGAGTACGACTATCTGGTCAGTGGCAGCGATCTACCGGCCTGTACAGCCGCTGAGAGATGGGAGAAGCCAACTACCTATGCAGTACTCAAAAAAGGCCGTAAACGGGCTGTGCGCGTCCTGACAACGAGAGAAGAGGCTGAGGCCTACATCGAACCACTTGGCACAGGCCATGCGATAGAGGAGAGGCTTGGTGAGTCAACCCGATGTTCGCAGGACTGGTGCCGCGTAGCGAGGTGGTGTGATCAATTTCAAATGGAGTCTTGAGTTGGAAACAGAAAAAGGAGAAGTGAAGTTGGAGGCGACTTACAATAGTGATAACCGTCAGCTAACAGTGGTAGTCGAGCCGATAGATCCAGACACAGTGTCTGAAGCGGTCTATGAGTTGTTGAATTGGTGCGAGGGTTTCCTCCACGAAAAGATCACCAAGATTGAGGGCTTGGATGATGATTGAGTCTGACAAGCCAACCTACGAAAAGATGGTTGCCGTGTTTCAAATTACGCAGATCCCTGCGCTACAGATGGCGATAAGGGGTGATCAGGCTTCGTTCACTTGGACTAAGGGTTTTCTCTTTGGGTTTCCAATGAGTCAGTTCTACCAGCTTGAGCCGATTGAGATTTCTAACTTACTAGAAGCTGCGCTTGAGGAGCATTACGGGGTGCCAAAGCGGCACTACAGAAATAAATTAACGGGGTTCAGTAAAGACCCATTCAGTTCACAAAACTAATCCATAGCAGGAGTGCAACATGGAAAATGACGTATCGCTAGGCGATATCTGGGCCACCCTTTACCCAGTGAAATGCAGCGAGTTTGCAAAGAAGAAAAACGGGTTGACCTATCTGGCTTGGAACGAGGCTTGGCGGCTGCTTATGAGCCATTACCCTACCGCTCATTACGAGTTCGGGGAGAACGAGGTTCATGCCGATGGCTCGCAAACAGTTCACTGCACAGTAGCTATCGCAGGTCATGCGCGGCACATGTGGTTGCCGGTCATGGACTACAAGAACAAGGCTATACCTAACCCCAACGCCCGTGATGTCAGCGACACAAAGATGCGCTGCTTGGTTAAGACCATTGCAATGTTCGGGCTAGGGTTCCATATATTTCAAGGGCAGGTTCAGCCTGAAGACACATGGGACGATTCCACAGAAGAGGCGAAAGAAGACAAGCCCGTCGCTGAAAAGCCGGTTGCCAAGAAGCCTGCTGCAAAGAAGCCAGAACCAGAGCCAGAGGCTGACGATGAGGACTTCTTCTTTACCGATACACAGGAAGGTGCAGATCACTGGGTAGATCGGTTGATCGAAACGGTGAACGGATTGGTAGAGACCAAGAAGGGTCTACGCAGTATCTGGGAAGGAAATAAGAAAGCGGTGGACAAGCTACAGGCTGAGTACCCCGAATCTTACAAACGATTGGCTGACGTTATGAAGGCCAAGCAAGACGAACTAAAGAAGAAGGAGTCCGAAAATGGATAGTCAATATCCCAAGAGCGAAGGTGGTCTTTGGCCTCATGATAAAAAGAATCAAAAGCACCCTGATTTTCGAGGTCACATCTATATCTCAAGAGATCAGCTTAAGCTCTTGCTGGAGATGACCAAGGAGAACCAAGCCAACCCAGACCCAGAGTTCAAACTCAAGGTTGATGTTGCGATGTGGAATCGTGTCGCCAAGGACAGTGGTCGAGAATTTAAGTATCTCAGCACGGAGGTCTACAAGCCAAAGCCAAAACAGGTTGAGCCACAATCTGACTTCGGCGGCATGGACGATGAGCTAGACGAAGATATACCGTTTTAGGGGGGGTCGCATGAGCTTGATAATAGAGATTGACGAGAAAACTCGTATCACCACAGATCGGTTCAACTGGATTGTGCAGAAGCATGTTGGTAGTAACTGGACAAGCAAAAGTTACCACCCCAGCTACAAAGCCGCTTTGAGGCAGATGACTGAAGATCAGATCCTGAACAGCAGCGCCAATGACCTGCAAGAGTCCATTGAGCGAGTCGAGGACATCATTGATCAGTTAGTCGATATGCACAAAGACCTGTTGGTGCATCCTAGTGATCATAAGCTTGCCGATGCGTCTTGATATCAAGGGTTCTGGTGTCGGTGAAGCACTGGGGCCGATATGCGCCCTAGTGCCTAGCCGTAGTGCTGAGATTATGGATTTGTTCATGCGCTGCAAGAAGGGCTTGGTCATTGAGCTAAAGCCCTTGCAGAAGGGCAGGAGCCGCAACCAAGAAGGTTATTACCGTAAATGGTGTGCAGCATTCGCAGATCATTGCGGCATGACACCTGATGAGATGCATGAAGAGATGCTCTGCATGACCTTCGGTAGCGTTGAGGTTGAGACCAAGTTTGGTATGCGCCGTAGGCCAGTGACTCGCAGCGGAGAGACCAACACAGCAACATACTCACGGTTAATAGATAACCTGATCAATACCGCTGCTGATATGGACTTTAGGGTGCCACCGTCATGAGGCCCATATACGAGACAGACCAAGATGTTGAGTACGAGAAGCATGTTGCGGATGTGTTTGCAGAAAAGCACGGTATGACTTGGGTCAGGAACCCTGTGAAGTATCCGATTGATATCAGTTTTATGCAGGGCGACAGTATTGCCTTGTTTGCTGAGATAAAATGTCGCAAGGTTGACAAGGACACCTACCCTACATACATGATATCTGTATCGAAGGTCATGGCTGCTAGGGCATTAACAGACGCAACGGGTGTGGAATGCCTATTGATTGTGAAATGGAAAGACAATGCCGGTTGGATAAACCTGAGCAAAGACCCCGACAGTGTAGGGTTTGGTGGTCGGGTAGATCGTAGCGACAGTCAGGATATGGAGCCTGTTGTCTATTACAACATCATCCGGTTTAAGGATTTTTGAACTGTGAGGATAAAAGGCAGGCGAGTGACAGCGTCAGTCTTCTCCATTAAGGAAGCATGTGTCCTTAACCAGTGAAATAGGCGTGGTGAAGCGTAGGTTCACAGGCTTTTGACAAGAGAGCAGTCATTACTACCAACTGCGCCAACTGTCACGCTAGAATTAGGATTGACCAAAGGGATCATCACACCCTTCCAACACCGCCCCGTCCGGTGGGTCAGACGGCGGGACTTTTAGACCACAGGCGTTGGTTGAGCTTCGCCTATACCGGAGGGTTCCCGTCCCCTTGGTCGAAGGCGGGACTCTTTAGGCCACGGCGCGGGGGTTCATCCTTTGCCTCCGCTCTCTCCTTATCACGTTCCCGTCCGTGAGGTCGAAGGCGGGGCTTTTTAGGTCGAGGCTGATGTCGCAGTTCCGTTGTTGCATTCGGTGCGGCAGAGGTCGTTTTGGAACACGTTCCCGTCCGTGTGACCGAAGGCGGGGCTTTTTAGGCTACCACTAGATTCACTTGGGGTTCTTAGGTGATGACAGTGTCGCAACCCTTTTCCCGTCAAGGGGGCCAAAGGCGGGGCTTTTAGGATGGCTGTATGGATGATGAGACTAAGACCGGAATACTATTGGGTGTTGGCATTGCCGCCGCTGTATGGGTTCTGGCTTACATCTTGTCGATACTTTGATAATTACTGGTGAATAATTAATGCCCAAGTTCCACATAGTGACGCACGAAATACTGTGCAAGTACGCAGAGGTAGAGGCCGAGACCAGAGAAGAAGCCGAGAAGATAGCGGCAGATAACGGCGGTACATGGCTCAGAGTACCCACAATACTAGAGAGACGGGTAGTCAGGACTCATGACCATAACGAGCCGCACGAAACCGCACAGCAACTGGAGGAGATGTCTGGTGACTAAGGAAAGTGTTGAGGAGTTCTTGGCGAGGGGTGGCGAAATTGAGCAAGTGCCTTTCGGTAAAAAGGCGTATCCAGAAACTGATCGTTTCTCGCAAGTACCCGAAACAGGTTTGTCTTTTAAAAATTTACGAGATATCCGTAAGAACCGCCGCAAAGCGCGAGGATTCTCCTAGAAGAGGTTGGATATCCTGTTAGCTATAGTCTCTGTTGCCGTGGGTAGTTCTATGTATCTTTCTAGCTGCGGGACGATGCTCAGGTAGTACTGCTCTTGAGTATTGATAAACCTCATCTGCTCCTGCTTCTGATCTGCCGTCAGGTCAGACTTCAATAAGGTTCTACGCTGCTTCCTGAGATCTGCAAGCGCACTGGCTGTAGGCTGTAGCTGCTTCCTCAGACCTATGAACTGCTTTTTATTTACCAAGAAACTCTCAAGCTCATCAAACCTACCTTGGTCTTGCAGAAGCTTGGCTGCGTTCTCGGTACGCTTAATGTAGTCCCACATCTCGTAGAAGTCTTCTTTATTACCAGCACCAAACTCACTGGCAAAGAATCTTCGTATGATCGGATACTGAGAGACATCGGTTCCAGCAAGCACCGCTCTGTTGTCTCCTTGAAGAAAGCTGCCTCTCAATCCGTAATCAGCCATGCCCAAGATATAAGATCCAATCGTGCCGCCATAACCTTTCATCAAATGATCTAGCTTGATCGGGCTTATACCCAAGACCTTCGCCATATTCTTGGCAACCTCCGTTGTAGAGGCAAGCTCTTGAAGCTCTGGTGGCAATGATGACTCAATAAACACGGGCGTAACCGGCCTGCCTGTATAGAGGTCGTAGTTCATGTACGCCTCCATAATTGGAGTTACTGCTTGTGGAAACTGAACACCAAGCGTTCCAAACACTGCTCGGCCTATTGATTGCTGCGCCTCTCTGGCGGTGGTGCCTTCGTTGTAAGAGTCAATGATCCGCTCAGGCAGCGTCTTGAAGATAAGACCCACCTCAAACGGGATTGGAATTCTAACCGGCACACCAGACGGCGTGGGTATTAGCCAGTAGTTGTCTTTTATTTCTTCGGTCTGCTCTTTGTACTGCTCATCATCACTAACCATTGTGTAGTAAATGGCTGTGCTCGCAGCTATCAAAGATCCTCTGGCGATAAAGCTCATGGCTGCCTGAGAGCGTGACAAGTCTCTGTTGGCAGAACTTTTTCCTGTACCGGCCCGTGCAAGGACATCTAAGCCTTGTATCCTAGCGTTCAAGAAAGGAATCGTTGCTGTAACCAAACGCATAACAGGGCTGCTGCCACGGCGACCAAAGTTCAACACTTCCATCGCTTGATAGCTGGCTTCTGCCTCATTACCTGTACGGGCTAATACATCGTTGTAAACAGCGTTTCTAGTAGCAGCGTCTGAACGAGTTGTCGCTTGACCAAGAAGATCCCAAGCGCCGATAAAGAATTTACTAAGAAGCCCTCTTTGATCTACATTCTTGTTTCTCTTTTGAAGTATCTTTCCTGCGTACTCGCCAATGTTTTCTGGGTCATTCTTGTAGTCATAACCGCCTACAACACCTGTCCTCTCAAGCTTCTCCATTCCTTCAGCGTAACCAGCAATGGTATCGGCTATTGGCACAAAGCTAGACCCAGAAGTGACGAATGCAGACAGCGAGTCACGCAGCATGTTTGCAATAACAAACCCCGGCTCCCGTGTAACCATCTCTCGTAAAAAACGGGATGGGAAACCCAGTATCTTAGCAACTTCACGCTCTACCCCACCGGCAGGCTCAACAGTCAACGACTCATATATTAACGGGTCATCAACAATGAACTTGCGTCTATTCCCGTTGACCTTGAAGGTGACAACAGCCTCGCCTGTAGTGTTCTGTCCCGGCTTGACCTCTCTTGCTAAACCAATGTTCCTCATGTCCCTGACAATGCGTTGCTGGGCAACATTCTTCATGCCCATGCTAATCGCTGCGTTCAGGTTCATGGCTATGGATTCCAAGAGCGGCAAGTTAACTTCTTTTTCGCTGCCCTTAATCGCCTTTAGGTCTGCACTGGCAGTCAGGCCGCCAAAGATGTTCGGTGCGTTTGGAGTCTCGGCACCTTCTACTTGACGATAGAAAGGCACATAGTCTGATTGGTCTTGCCACATCTCTGCGGTTTCTGCATCAACAACGCCTGTATCTTTAAGAAACTGAACGGTGTAGCCGTTGTAGTCCTGCCAAGCGTCATACCAGTCCTTGATTATTGAGTTGCCATTCTCATCCAAAAAAGACTCTGCGGTTGCAATGTTAGCTGCATGATCCGCCGGGGTTCCCGGTACAGCTATGCCTTTTGCTCGCAAACGCTCGGATCTCTTAGCTATTGAATAGGCTTGAGCCATTTGCTCAAGAGACCCATGCTCCTTGGTGTACAGCATAGACATCAGGTCTATAAGGCCACCAATCTTTCTGGTCTCGCCACGGCTATTGGTGTGATTGAAATCCGCTATCTTAGTCATACCACCTGTGTAAACAGGAACACCGTACTTAAAGGCGGCTGCGGTTATCGCGTTAGCTCTGTCAGCCATTAGGGCGGCAGCCAAAGACGATGAGTCAGCAAGCAAGTTGCCAAGCTCACCTTGGTAGTTCTCTAGCTGGGCATACCTATTGACTGCTGCCTGTTTAGCCTTGGTCAACCACTTGGCTATCGGCCCTTGATCTAAGACGTTGAGATAGGTCTGTCCGGGGGTATTCGTGGGTAGGTCTGCAACAACATTGTCTATTGCAGCTTGAGCGACAGGGTTGATCGCTGGTGCATTAGACCTAGAGAAGGCAGGCATCTCGCTTGCTGGAACCTCTTGCCCTTTGTCTGGGTTTGCTGCTACTGCCTGAGCATATGGGTCTGCGCCGGGGTTAAACCGTGGCACCGTGCCTGCGGGGCGATTCTCTGCTACTTCTAAATTGTCAGCTACAACACGGTCAACTTCGCTTTGACCTATTGATTCGCTGGCTAGATCTTTTGGTCTTCTGCTGAACGCTGGGCTTTCTTCCGCATCGAATCCTGAATCTTCTTGACGAACAGATCCATCTTGCCTTCTGGCACTTGGCTTACCATCGACGGCTCGCCCTCTGTCTGCGTCCCTGAGTGCTTTTTCAACCTGTCCACGGGGTACTCCTTCCTTTTCTGCAAGTATCTCAGCCGCATCAAGGTAATCGTTGTCTGATCCTCGTCCGGGCTGAACGCCTAAAGCTCTGAATAATTGCTTTTCAGGATACCACATCAACGCTTGGAAATCGGCGGTGGTTATGTCGTAACCAGCCTCAGACAGACGCTCTCTGGCGGCAGCGGTAACCTCACGCATGTACTGACGCTCTGATCCGCTCTTGGGCGTAGCCTGTAGTTGTTTCTTTAGGTTCTTAACAAACGTGCCTGTCTTCTTGAAGATCTCAGGCTTTACATGGTTGACCCCATACTCCTTCTTGTAGTCCTTGAAGTAACGCTGATACCTGCGCTCTACAGACTGTATGAACTCATCGAACAGGTACGGGTCTTTAACAATCTCGCTGTATGGCTGGTCAGAACCTTCTAGAGCGTCTTTTATAATTGTCCTTGGAAGACCGCCAACCTTGTCGATCATTGGGATTAATTCACCGCGAGCCTTAGCTAAGTCTGGTGGAGCAGCGAATGGGCGTCCCACGGCTCGGTTCCACATTCGCATCCACCAAATATCCATAGTAAGCGGATCATAGTTGCCGCGAATGTTCTGATAAAAACCCTGACCTATCTTTGGCCCAAGGATGTAGCTTCCTTTGACTTGAACATCAACGCCCTCAGCGCCCGGAACCTTAATCGCCTCAAACCCAACCTCGTTGTTAAACTCTTCAGCGATATCCCTTAGCTCTTTAACTGTAAAGTCAGCGTCTAGGAAGTCAGCAACACGCATGTTCTGACCGCTTTTCTCGTAAGCGTTGTGGAAGCTAAATGCCTCAAGCATGGCGTTGTTTCGCTCGCCACCCTTGTCGAACTCTTTTTTGTTAGAGGGGAGTCTTCCTTTGTCCATGTAAAAACGGAACATTTCTGTAGCCATTGCGAAGTTATCCACAACGGCCTGACCGTTGGACGTAACAGCTAGGACAAAATCAAACACAGCTTCTGTCTCAGGAGACTGCATTATTCTAGGCTCGACAGCCTTCATCACCTCTTTTGCGGCTTTGATCTTTCTGTCATACCAACCAATAGCGTTGCCGTCTTTCTCTAGGGCAACTATTGCCTCAGTGGCGAGCATGTCAGACAAGATGCCAATGTTTTCTTCTGTGTACTCAAAAGGTTCAGTTCGACCTGTTGCAGCCTCCCACCTGTCTTGTAAAAGCTGTGCCGCTTCAGCGAGCGTCCTTTTCTTCTTGGGCTTGTAGGTGTTGTTCTTCATCTGCTCCAACTCTTCGCTAGTTGGTAGCAGGTCAGTATTTGTCATGCCAAGGCGTTCTGCCTCACCCATAGGGGTCAGTGGGCCTCTGGAAAAAGTTGGAGATTCTGCAAAGTCAGGGTCTGTTGCAGGGGCGGCTTCGTCGCCAAGTTGCGAGATATTTCTAGCAACAATGCCCTTAGTCCCTGACGCATCAATGGGTTGTGCTAACTGCTCAGGATCAATCATCTCGTAAAGAAATTTTGACTGCCCCGGCTTGATATCAAACTTGCTGCCTTCAGGCACAAGGTGCTGGTCTCTTGAGTCGGCAAACTCCGCTTCGCCAACCTCAATAGGCTCTCCTACAGTAGCGAAACCAACGAGCTTTGCAGGCCCAGAGCCTGTCTCTATTATGCCAATACGCTTACCCACATAGGGTCGCAGAGAATCTTTATCGCGTGTCTCGTATTTTTTCTGACCGCTAACGATCAAATCAGCATAATTGGTATCTCCATCAGTTCTGACGTTGATTCCCATCTCGGCTTCTATTGGCACCCTAGAAAAGGCTGGAGATTCACCAAAGTCTCGCTCTACTGGATCTACATATCCTTCACGCCTTGGAAGATCAGATACACCAGCAGCCTCTGATATGGCTCTAGATTCTTTGTCTGTAAGGATCTTGGTGACTTTGATACCGCCACTAATCATCCAATTTTCAAACATATTGGGATTAGTCTTGTAGCGGTAGTAGCCGTTTTCCGGCATTTGATCCGTTATGTCAGCCGTGGTTACGTCTATCTCGCCATTAGCTTTAGTTCTGGCGTTGGCGTTAGCTATCGTTTGCCAGTCAAAGTCGGCAGGTACTTCTATCTCTGCCCATACCTGATCGTCTTTTCTAAAGTCTGGCTTAGAAAGTTTTTTGCTGGTTTTGCCGCCTATGTGCGGGGCCATAGGTAAATCGCCGGAATGAAATCCCGGTCTAAATGCCACGCCTTGTATTGCTTTAACATCCGGGTTCTTAATAACACCAAGGCCAGCCAATCTTTGGGCCTCTTCCGGGCTTACATTGACCCTGCCGCCAGTTGTTGCTTTTACATAGGGCTTTCCATTTGCCCCCATGAAAAACCCTTTCGCCCCTTCTGTCCTTGGGTCTGTTGCTTTTATCCACTCTCCAGTAGGAATTGGCGTAGCACCTTCAACAAACAGCGGGTAAATCTGCCCGTCTTTGTAGTTAAAAAGCTTGTATGCCTTTACTACATTTACTGGCTCTTTCATCGGCTTAGGACGGCGAGAAAAGTTGACCTCTTCTGCCGCCTTAACATCTTGAGCGTTATCAGCTATCTCGGATTCTTCAAAGTCAGCAATGGTTTGACCTGCCTGCGCGGCACGTTCTGCCTCTTCGCCGGTGGTGATGACTGTGCCGGGGGGTGGTTTGGCTAGGGTTCTAGATGCGGCCTTCTCTGTTTGAGCAAAGGTTCTTATCTCACCTCTCTGTCTGCCGCCTATGGTGCCTGAGCCTATGCCACCGATAACCTCGCTGAAGGTATTGAACTGCTCGCCTCTAAGGGCTGAGACCATGTTCCTAAAGAACCTAGCTATGCGCTCTACAAGGGATCTTGGCTTGCCCTGTAAAAGTTTACTGTCTTCTCTTGCTCGCCTGACTAGCTCGGCAACAGATTCTTCTACCTGATCTACTGGGCTTAAGTCATCGTAGTTGTTTTGCGCCCACTTGAGGAATGTCTGTGGGTTGCCATCCCTGTCTTTGGTGGGGTGCATCTTTTTGCTTGCCGCCCTTGAGAGAAGATTCCATTCTTTGTTGGTGAACAGATCCAGCTTACGCATGGCATGGATCATTTCGTGGTCTAGAATAGACAATAATTCTGCTTCTACTTGAGCATCTGTCAGGGTTTTACCCTGCATAGCTTTGTCTATTGACAAGAAAATAGTATTTATTCTTGGGTCGTAGTAGGCCTCCGCTCTGTCCTCTGGATCTATTGTGTCATCAGCCACAAACTGAAGGTTTCTTGCCCTAGCCTTTGCAGCCTCACCACCAATGACATCTGCGTCTATATCACCTTCCTGTCTAGGCCTAATGCCGTAAACAAGATTGCCCAGAGGATCTTTGACCGCTGTCCTGAGCGCATAATCTAGGCTTAGGCCAACGTCCTTCAAACCAAACCCTGTCATCACCTTCTTGATTGCAGAGCGTAATCGGTCAACATCTACAGATGGCGCAGGCAAGGCGAGTGTTTCTTGTTGCTGCTCCACCACAGGCTCAACCGGAGTAACCGGCTTCACACCCTGCTTGGCAATGTCCTTACGCAACTCCTGTATAGACTCAGCGCCACTCTTGGTCGCTGCGTTTATACCTGTAGCGTCAGCTAGGGCTAGCTCGCCTGCATTTGGGTTTTCTTGCAGGGCTTGGACAGCAGCACGGAACTGCGCTCCTGTGTACTTAGGCAGCTTGAATGTGGGCAGCTTAGTAGGCTTGTCAAATCGTGGCAGTGATCTAAGACGTTGATATAGCAGCCTAGCCTCAGCAACAGACAGGTCGTTTATCGACTTGATAGTCTTCTTGCCAAGAATCCTAGACGCAAGGTACTTGACCTCTGGAGACCCCACCTTGGAGGTTATGTTCTTTGCTTCCAACAGCGACTGCATCTCTTGGAAGTTGCCATCGACGTTACGCATAACGCCTTTTTCGACGGCATCCTTGCCAGTAGCGTTGTTTAGTTGATTGGCATAGACCCTCGCATCAGCCTCGGTCT
>CAACVD010000477.1_pt1 | contig 19718 bp, 14 predicted proteins | sample 2381771 | NCBI WGS metagenome assembly CAACVD01 (sample SAMEA5211965, study PRJEB30684) | marine metagenome | biome: Marine; feature: Epipelagic; material: Water | collected 2015-10-15 | depth 15 m | reverse complement strand
TCGTCTCTGTTAAATGGCATTTTAGAAGTTTAGTGTCCAACGGAAGATGAGACTAAAATCAATAGTCTTTCTAATATCACTGAATGTCCTATAGCAAACAAGGATAGGCTGGGCATCAGAGGACCCTGTAGGGTTCTTCATAAACATCCCTATCTCGTTAAGGCTTGCGTCTTCACCGTCCCTAGTTAAATCATTACACGCCTCCTCATCAAGGACAATCGTATATCTGACAGAGGAGTCTCCGATCCTGGTAATTTTATTAGCAGGAATCAAGGCGAAGGTTCTGTCGGGAGTTAGTGAAGCTCCCGTTATTTGTGTGTTTGTGGTAGTGAAAAGGTTACTGCCGCCCCCATACTCATCACCAATAGCTCCAGAAAGTTCGTAGATAGAACTGACTACTCCTCCTTCTGGTGGGCCTGATACGCCAACCTGGAAGCGATCTACTTGGTAATCAAGGACACTGTCTGATCCAGAGCCTGTGAATAGGTAGGACAATCCTACACCCATACCAGACACGATGATGTTGCTATCATCTAGAAGGACTTCCTCCTGACCATCATTCCACTGTCGGATGATGGTCAGGTGTCCATTGATGCCCATGTCTTCAGTAAAGTTTTTCATCTAAAATATATCCTCCACTTAATAGTGAGGTCTTGATACTGAGTAATATCTGTAATATACGTTAAGTCTTTACTTAAACCCTTTCTACAGAACAGCTTATACTTTCTAGGATTATTTAGTATACTAAACGCAAATGGAGGCGTATTTCCACTCAGAAGTGATTGTTTCATATCTATTGACCATAGACCTAAATGGTAAACACCTCCGAACGCATTCAAGGAATGAACATCATCCTTTGATAGTTGGGTAGAATATTCTATAAAGGAAAAGCCTTGGTTAGTCTCTTCAGCAGGAGCAGACAAGCACAAACCACTGCTTAGATCTGCCATGGGAGTAGCTGAATCGGGAACGGAACTCATTGCAGTGGTTAGAAATCCACTGACATCCATAGAACTTACTTCATTAGGATAGCTACCCAGAGTAAGTGTTTTAAATATGCTACTGTCTGAGTCGATATAATATATCGCCCCTACCACTGTGCCTTTTTCTGAAATACCTGCTGGGAAGCTTCCCATTAAGTTTCCTACAAACTCTGCTGAAGTGGTGAGATCTGTTGAGTCGGTAAGCGCGTTCCTGATTGCCGAGGGCATAAAGTTGAGATGTTGACCATTGCCTGGGAATAAGGAACTTACAGGTATATCTGTAGAATCAACTGTGATTACAGCAGAAACATCAGAGTTATCTGATAAGACTGTATAGACAGGATTCGGAGCCTCTACGGACAATCCTAGATTGGGTTGATAATTATCAGTTCTATTGGATACCGTCTTATACATTGCTGTATTGAGAAGTCCAGACCTCTGAGATGCAATTACAGTAGTCATTGCAGACTGTTTTTGTTCGTAAAAATCCCTACCCACCTTTTGAAACGCTTCCGAGGCTGTTCCAAAAGACATCGCCTGTATCATGTAATTAGAAGCATCAAGTATGGAAGATGTTGCATGATCCTCAATCCCAGAAAGGGAGGGAGATGCGGTCATGATATCAGCCAATAACTCACCAGCACCATCAACAAGCATGTTGGGCTCTTCGAGGATTTTCTCATCCCCTCTCCATACTTCTACTACTCCTCTCATCAGTTTTCAAACTCCACTTCAGTATATTGCCCTGTTGCAGGTTTCGTATGTGGAACCCAATCTGGATGTATACGGTAATTAAGTCTACTACCTCCGCTGACCTCCAAAGTTCCTGAGGTTACTGTGGCGTCTCTAGAGGCTAGGACCGTAGAATACTGACCAGTATCTAGTCCTAACATACCATTATAGAACTTTAAAACATCTCGCAATTGATCTTTAGATAGTTCTAGTTTATCCTCCACAACGAAAGGTCTTAAAGGCGTTCCACTGCTTTCAATTCCATGGCCAGTTCCGATCCCTGCCTGATCTCTCAAGGTGAGGTCTTGTAGCTGAATGTCGTCAATGAGGAGATACTTAGCGTTACTATTCTGAGGGACAAAGAAGATCTCTACAACGTAGTTCGTATCATCTCGATTCACTTGCTCAGTAATTACATACTCAGTCTCCTCGATAGGAATAATCTTAAGATACTCAGAGCCGTTTCTATCAGTAAAGTTTCTAGTATCAAAAGTAAAGTTCACATCTTTAAAGAAAGAATCCTTTACATCGTTTAGACTTATATTTCCATCACCGTTCAATATAGTTGCTAAACACTTTTCTGCTTCTAGGCCTGGGTCCTCTAACTCGAAGTTGTATAGATTGGCCAAGGCATTAACTACGGTCCCAATAGAAAGCCTATCTTCTCTGATGGGCTCCCACTTACCTTTAGGCGTCCAGTTCCAGATTAAGCCATCTACAGGATCAGTGTGAATCCACACCCCTAGCTGACCGCCGCCTAAGAATTTTGAGTTTTCATCAGCGACCAAGGACTTTATATTCAGTGAAAACTTATGATCCTTGATAAAGTAGTTTCTACGATCTCCATAGGAAGACAGATCAAAGCGAAGCCTGGGGAGACCTCCTATGGACTTGGCCTTGATTACTCTATTAGATACCAAGAAGTTCTCTTGACCTTTGACCTCAAACGAAGGATCTACACGGAATATGGAGAACTGGTTAGCAGAAGGAGATCCTGAGATGTCGCAGAACTCGATACCGCTAAGAATATGAGGGTTTCTAAGTTCTGCGTTATTTACATTACCAGACACCCAAGTTCCAGATAGAGGGATAACTCCTTGACCAGAATCACTGGCGATGTATGTTCCCTCTGCGCTTTCATTCCAAATGTTAACGGAGTTGATGGCACTCGCTGAATCTACGCTTGATGCTACAAGATTTCCTACAGCAGAACCGTCTAGCTCTAGATCACAGTTGAAGAGACCTCGGCCGTATACATGCCCAAAGATGTTGCTTCCAGTCTTCTCAATCTCGTTTGCTCCCAACACATGGCGACCAAAGTATTTGCAGTAGTCTCTATGAAGTTTGTGTAGTCCGATGCCGAACTGGAAGTTCTCATAATCTTCAAAAGAGTTTATGACATAACCATCAGCAATATATTCATTTGCTAAGCTTTGTGCGTTGTTCTTCCAGTATGCGTCAGAATTATACTCATTAGTATTTAGTATAGTTTGCTCAGCAGAATCCAACGCCTTGGCTTCGAAAAGCTGGTGCATCGTGTTGTAGATCTCAGGAACTTGTCCCCTGTCGATGTATCTAGCAGTTGCTGAGGCGACCTCAGGCATCTTGGCGTTAGAGCCTAGAGAGGACAAGCCTCTGTAAGGGAACGTAGTGCTCGTGTCTACGCCAGAGAACGCTCTAGACGACTGTAGACTCTCACACTCGTTCCAGACGCCAGAGGGGCTCACAGGATCGACCACGGGGTGGAATCTACCAGCAGAGGCCACATACCCTAAGGTAAGCTCACCTAAGGAAGAGGGCATCGAATGCTCTAAGGTTGAGGGGTCAAAGCTTACAGGCCCATTGAAACCCGTGCGATCGTAATAACCTTCATGAGGAAGAAGATACTTTAGATTTCTTCTTCTTAATGCTCTTCTGCTCACCGAGCCTGTATCTGTGATGATGGTGGTTCCACTAAGAATAGGATCAGTGATTTGATTTGCCTTATCTCTCTTGAAGGTGTTTAAACCTCCTCGTCCACCATCAGAGCCTCGACCATCATCTCCACCTCCTGTAGCGAAAGACATAGCAGCACCACTTGATTCGTAATTACTTAAGATAGAAGCTGAAGTATAACCAGCGCGATCATCTTCTCTGTCTAAACCAATGTAATCATAATCTACAGCAGAAACAACAAAGGGGTCTTCTGCGCTAGCTGTAAGGTTTACTCTAGGTATAGCGTGCGCTGGAGCAAACTCTCGTGTTACTCTGGCGGCCTCATATAAAGCATACTTGCCATCTCCCTCAAGTGTAGTCTTTGAGAAATCAAAGTCTGTATCCTTGAAGTTTAGGAACAAGTGTGAGGACTTTCCGTTCCACAGAGGAAGAAGGTTCTTCTCGTAGTCGGAAATACTCATCATGACATCGTTAAAGTTGGGCGCTGTCTGAGGAGTTTTAAAGAAGAAAAGGAACTCATTAAGTGCTCCTAAATCTGTCTCCTCTGTTGCAGCATTTTCTACGATGTAATCTCCTACCTGATCGGCAAAAGAAGGAGTAACCATAAAACACTTAAGACGAGCTACAATAGTGTCTACTATTTTTTTAGTTACTGAGCACTCCTTGTAGTATTTAATCTCATCGAAAGGGGGAATAGGATAGTTGATCTTTCCTCTATAGTTGAAGAAGAACTCAAGGTCTCCTCGGAACTTGATGAAGATAGGCTCGATCTGGTCCGCCTCGTCCAACCTTGCGCTTTGGCCAGCTAAGTAAACTCCTCTTCCTAGAGGTCCGTCTGTGTAAGAAGCTTCCCAAGCTTTGCCGTATCCTAAGCCTCGATATAAATCCTTGTAAGCCTGATAGCCATCCTCAGTCTCGATGTGAGCATAGAAGGGTTTCATCTCTGGCTCGTTGACAATGCAATACCTCTCCTCTTCGCAACCCTCTTTGTCTAGAGTATAAAACTCACAAACAGGCCAACGATCTCCAAAGAAGGTGAACTGATCGGGATCCGCCTTATAAGCATCTAGTAGGATACTGTCTGTGACCAGTTTTATGTTTTCTTCAAGACTACTTGTGTTATAGGCAAGAACCCCACCCTCTAAGGAAGCCCTAGGAGTCCAGGTTTCTAAACTATGAAACAGTGAGGACTCAGTTCCTAGAGAATACCAAATAAGGAAAGGAATATATGACTCCCAAAGCTCTTCAATCTTGCCAGATAAATCAAACGTTGAATCTTGAATTAGAGTATCGATAGCTGTCTGCATCGCACTCAAAGTTCCAGACTTCTTGTAAAGATCAATGGCTAGTCTAAGCTGATGTCTCCACTTAGCTGGAGAGTTTCCTCGAAGCTTATATCCTATTAACTGAGCGAGGTATTGTAATTGATCATCTGGTGAGCCTTCTATGTCGTAAATGAGCCCTATATTCTCCACTTCATCCGAAAGATCGGCGAACTGAAAGCCCAACATGTTCGTGAACTTTCTATGTGGTCCTTTGGACACAAGATCATCTAACTCCGTGCCCGCATCCATGTAGCTGTCGAAAGCATTCTTTACTGCGAAATCCTGCTGATCAATATACAGAGGAGAGTAAACTACCTCAACAAGAGTGTTAAGAGCGTCTAATTTTTGAGTTCCACTTGTATATGTTGCTACAACCCCATCGCTTGTGTCGAGCACAGCGTCAGCAGCGCCAGATACAAAAGAAGTAGGAATATACGACCCGAACGAACAAGTTTCATTATTTTTCCAAAGGTATTCTGTTAAGCCTTTGATACCCTCTAATGTTCCTAGAGTATTTCCAGTATAAAGAGTATTAAGAGATTCTAAAACATAACTAGAAGGCGAATAGGTAAGACCTCCGTCGGCAGAGGTGTTCAGGAAATAGAACCAACCTAAAGTATCTACTAGATGATTGTGAACGGAGCTAGCGTCAGAGTTGGAGGTTAGGGCTGACAGTGTGGTTATGTTCTCCTCTAAAGACCCTGGGTGCGTCTGCGAAGCTGGAATTATCTGTGGGAGTAGAGTGCCTGAAAGGTAAGATCTAAACTCAGCACTTGTATCGAAGTTAGATAAGCTTGAGTTTAGGGGCAGAAGAATCTTAGTCTCAAAGAGGAATGGGTTGATCTTCGTAAGCTCATTTTGCTTTACGAAATACTGCGCTATGCCACTAATGTTTCCTAAAGAACTGGTCTGCGTATCTTCTACACCAGAGATGGAAATGATATTAGATATATTATCGCCTACCAGAACATGCCTGTTGATTAGATCTGATACAGGGTTTAGTTCAGTGCCACTCAACTCCAAGTCTTTTTGTTGATACACCTCTGGTGTAATTAACTCTACTAGTTCAACGTAATTACGCTTAGAGTAGTTTCTTGGATTTGATGTATACTTGTTTCCCATCAGTCTAGTAGAGTTACAGAAATAGTAAGGTTATTTAGCTGAATGATCTCGTTGAAATCAATGGTGACGTTTTGATCTAGGCTGTCGATGTTGGAGAACCTAACCTCAGGAACTTCAAAGATCTGTCTGTTCAGTTCGGCAATGTTAAGATCTTCTCCAAAGTCTCTGTTATCGGCACTCATATACCTAAGAACTTTATCCCTAACCTTAGCCTTGATTTGATCCTGGTTTTCTTCTTCCTCACGATCAATAGAAATATTGGTATCTAGATCGATAGTTCTGATTAGCCCATCTACAATAACAACATCATCCGTAGCCATCTTCTTTTTGTTAATGGCAGCTAGAAGCTGGGTCTTGAAGTTCGTCGTGGCTCTTTGTAGCTGAATATCTGAGGCTTTTTCCAAAACATAAATATCTATCACGTTGGCAGAGGCATAAGCCTTTCTAGCAGCAGCGGTAGCCTTTCCTACAGTTCCAAACGTGCTGATGAATGTGTTGGCAAAGACCGAGTAATCCTCAATGGTTACAATGCGGTCCTGTCTTCTAAAGGTTAGAGGAGCATACTTCTTGGCATGCTCAATAGTCTCAGCGTTAGCTCCACCAGTTCCTTTACTGGTATTAGTAAGGGTTCCTCTGATCCCCCCGTCTGTTGTGATAAAAGAGTTTATAATATCTTTAGGGATGTTTCCTCTGGTTCCTCCACCTACTCGATACTCAACAGTAAAGCTTGCGGTATCCTCTGGCATGGCTCCTACTGTTCCATCTCCAAACACTACAGTCGCATTGTAGTCTTCGTCATAAACAACCTCAAATATAGTGTCGGAAGATCCTGAGGCGTAATAAAGGTTGGGAACTTCTGTGTATGCTCCTGTTGTAACTGGGTTTGGGCTCGTTACATACACTCTAACGCTGCCCTCTACTACTGGGCCCTCTGATAGGGGGATAGTTTTCACTCCTTCTGTCGCAGCAAACTCTCCTGTTTCAAGAGCTAAGGCACCTTCTTGCAGAACCAGATTAGTGAAAATCGTCGCAGGACTATTGTCTGCTTCTGTCTCGTCAAATACTAAATTTCCATCAGCATTAACTTGATCTACTAACCCGTTGACGACCTTGTATAAGGTAAGGCTTAGAGATCCTCCATCTTCTGGGGAGGTAATGTTGATAACTCTATCGACAGGATTGATCCTATCAGTCCCTACAATATTTGATTCAAAAGTAATTTTCGCATCCGCAGCAGAGGATAGAGGACCCTTCATCCTAACCCCGATAAGCTCAAGTAACTTCTTGACGCTAGATCTTTGCTTGGCTGTAGTTAGGAAGTTTTCGTTAGCAAGCATATCAGCCTTCATAGAAAGAACAGAACCCATGTATGAGGTTAGCTCGATAAACATCATACCTAGGTCCGATTCTACGAAATACTTATAATCGTCTGGATAAACTGCCTTAGCGTAGTCTATGAGAGACTGTCGTAAGGATACGAAATCTGTCGCTGCGAAGTTAATAAGGGAAGACCTTTTAGCTACTGGGATCTGAGCCAGCTTCATAAAGTCCGAGCTAATGGTTCCTGAAAAATTCATGATACTGTTACCCCAACATCAAAAATCTCTAAGTCTTCAGAATTTAGTCTAAGACTTAGGATTACTTGTAATGAGTTACCTCCAGCAGGACCAGCATCTCCTGTTGGAAATACTGCAATCTTTTCAATCCTGGCCCCCACGATATACCTGTCGAAGGAGGTTTCTATCTCTTCTCTGATTCTGTTGAAGGTATCCTCATCCAGAGGTTGGAATAGATACCTTCTAATGTTGCACCCATAGTTAGGAAGCATGATGCGTTCGCCTCTTTGAGTGAGAAGTAGCTGCTCAACAGACTGTCTAATCATCTGAATGCCTGAAGACTTAGAGAAGATGCCTCCGTTTTTTGACGACCCTAAAGGGAAGTGCAAACCGTAGACAGCCTTTCTCTGGCTCTTTACAGGCTGGATGTTGTATCTTTCTTGAACAAATCCGTAGAGATTAGTTGTAGTGTTAGCAGCCATTAGATCTTAATATTTTTGAAGAACCCTTGTTGTGCGTCGTAGTTCTTCTTTACTTCTTTACTATCTAGGGGTCTTGAGTAAAACTTCAGACTTCCTATGTGTCCATTTAATCCACTAATTACTCCACCTCTATCTCCACCCATGAAGTTTCCAGACTGATACATTCCGTCGGTATATCCTCCACCAATTAGCCAAGGAGTATAGAACGGATTAAGTGTTGGTCCTTCTTTTAGTGTGGTAGGACCATCGACGGTTGTAGACGAATACTGGAAGCTGTTATCTTTCTTGAAGGAGGGGAGAGATGCAGGAACTCTTTCTTGTGTTCCAAACACATCACTCATGGCTGAAGTTGCTATCAAGGCACCATCAGCATACATGCTTATCTCATTCCTAGATGGATCACAGGTTAGATCTACAAGAACAAACTGAGAGGAGACATCACCAAAAGCTGTGGCAGATAGATCAACCTTCATCTTGTGGAACTGTGGACTCTCCTGACAATCATCACTGTTGATCCAGGAGGCGGACGAAGCGTCTCTAGCCTGTGTTGGCGCTACAAAGAAACTCAAGGAAGATACAGGACTGTTCAATTCGTTATCGTTACTGAATCCAATACCGTCCTGGGTAATTCGTCTATCTCTAGTGAATCCACAAAGCATACCTCTGACAAACTCACCACCTCTTTCATTCTTGAGATAGTCTAGATCCATATACTCCCCTGTAAAGGAGATGGCTGAAACATTCGGATTGTGTCCTACATTCTCCGAGCCGAATAGAACTTTAGTCAGACCAGAAGCTGCTGGCGTGGCTGCATCAACTCCACTAGCCCAACCTAAAGCGCCGTCCGTAATATTAGGAACATGCACCCAACACTCCATGGTGAACCCTGTTGACGAATAAGTTAGATCTCGGAACTCGGGAGTGTCGGGAAGCCTCAGATACGAGCCCATTGCAGAGGCTCCTGCTGGGTCGCTGCTTTTGTTTTTGGTCACACCCTGTAGATATGGGATAGCTAGGCCAGACATGAATAGAGCTTGCCTGGAAGCCCCTACAAGCTGAGCGTTGTTATACATGTCCTCTGTAGCACAGTTGGTAGCGTTGAAGTTAATAGAGGAAGGAAGCTCTAAGCTCGTATCCAAGAAGTTGTAGATAGCAAATAGGCCATCAGATACGACGCTGTCAGTAAGAGAAAGAACCGTGCCTTCTGTTCCTCCTGAGGGGGAATAAAGGATGCTACCCTTTCCTACAGTGGGAACCTTTAACTGGTTAAAACTTAGAGATGAGGCTTTGTCCTGGGCTGGGCGAACAAATTTTGTTTCTACAGGAAGAACGATACCTTCAACATCAGCCTGTCTGAATGTTAGAGCTTTCTGCTTTTCTAGATCAACGCCTAGGTTATACTTTTGTAGGTAGGAGAAGTCGTTGATTGGAACCTCTCCTGGGCCGAACTCGGGAGCGGTTCTATCTCCGTAAATCTGCCCAGCTTTGACAGCTACTTCGATCTGCTTCTTTCTACGGTTGATCTTGGTGTTGTGGTTAGCGATCTCCGACATAACAATGTTTCTTTGATTGACAACGATTGAGGAGTCGTCCCCATACTCGTCAATGAAATCTTGTAGGTCTGCGGAAAGATCGTAAACGTGCTTATCTCTCTGCTGCTTGAGAACGGCAAGGAAATGATCTTCGTCGTAATAAGCCTTCATGCCCCTACTGTCGTCAATACGCTTGGGGTCAAAAATGTTATCAGTAAATTTGTCTAGTTGGCTCAACGAGATTGAATCACCTTTACCACCTAGGTTTGGATCGTAGTCATACTTCCAAGCATCTCCTACAGGAACAACACCTGAGATAGCTAGGAATACTGGATCAAGTCCCCCTTCGTAAGAGTCGTAGTATAGACCGTCATTAGTAAGAACAAAAAGACCCTCAGTTGTGATTGGGGCTCCGTAGGTTAGACGGAATACTGGATCTTCTAGCTCTACAGTGGGATCCTCTGCTGGGCATCTCTTGAAGCTTGTGCCCTCAAGGAATGGATCCAACTCAGCACTATCTAAAAGGCAAGGCTCCTTTGAGGGATCTAGCCTTCTCTCTGTTAGAATACTATCAATATCCTTGATACTTCTGTCGGCCTTGTCAAGGAAGTCTTTTGCGTTTTGAAGCTGGGCTCTATCCCCTTCGAACATCTCCTCAATCTCTTGCTGAGATAAAGGAGGTCTAGATCTTGCCGCTGTTCCCTGAGCAAACTTTTGAGTATCTCCAAAGCTTTGAAGGCATTCGATCATTCCCTCAACTTCGGAGATGGCTCCTTGAACGTTCTGATAAAGCTGTGCTCCGAACGAGGCTGCGAACTGAGCCGCTCCCAAGAAACCGTTAATATCGTCTAGAAGGGACAAACCATCACTGTCTACACCCATAAAACTACTGTTGGATGCAAACCTAAACGTTCCTGTCTCCGTATCAAACTCAATAATTCCCATATTAAGTTGAAGCTTCTTGAATATGGCTTTGGTTACCTCATTCGCCTTAGACTTACCTAAAGCAATCTTAGAACGAATGTTAGTCAGAATAGGAGAAGGAAGAAGGCTTAGAGCTTGCCTTGCTAAATTAAGCATACAGCTAGGCATGCCAAAGGACATACCTGCTGCTCCTAAGGCGTCAATGCCTGTCTGTCCTTGGACCTTGGCGAATGTATCTAAATCAAATGAAGCCATTTTAGTATGGGACTGGGATAATTGGGAATGGTAAGAAATCGTAGGCAGTTACGCCGAAGACTCCTCGTCTACTGTTTGTAAGTATTGTAGGTGTGGGGACCACTGGGGCGGGAGTTGCGAAACCTCCTGCTAGATTGATTGCTGCTCCATCTATATTTACTGTTCCTGCCGAAGCAACGTCAAAATTAGCTCCAGTAAAGGTTTGAGTTGCAGCCTGAGTCTTTATGACAGGTGCTGTCATCTCAATACCTATTCCAGCCTCTAGCTTAATAGTTCCATTTGTCTTTAGGATAATGTCTCCACCAAGAGCGCCTCTAGTCTCTAGAACAATCTTTTGATTAATGCCTAGTGGGTTAAGGCACTGAAGGAAGATTCCTCCCATGAAGCCCTTTGAGAATACATTCACATCCTTATACTTACTTTGAAGATTAACACATCCTGTGTCAATCAAAGGACCCCAAAGAAGTCCGTGAGCATTGTTAATAATGTTTAGATCCTTTCCTCCATTGCCTACAACTATATCAGTTCCTGACTCTGTGTTGATATACTTCTGAGGTCCCGCAGACTCTACCTGGATAGACCTTGCATCTGCCCCTGCTGTGAATGATTGAGGGTCGTTTCCTAGGACGATCTTACTTCCGTTTCCACTATCGATGGTAATTGAGTCAATCTCGGGAGAGTCATTCAAGGTAATTTTTTTATTTACGGTTGAGGTGATCTCCGTCTTTCTGTTTATGTATTCATCATTAAACTCTTCTGAGATAGACAAACCTCCTCCATTAGGACTCTTGAAGGAGTATTTCATAGGGCGTCCTTTAGCTCTATAGAGATCAGGTTCCACTCTTTCAATAGGGCTGACCTCAGAGTCAGGAACAGTAGATCCTCCTTCTGTATCCTTCTGCTCTGGGGCAAAGGTAGTGCCCATGTAATACCATCCTGTAGATCCATGAGGGCTACAGATCAGCACCTCAGTCTCCTCTTCAGGTATAGCGATAAACCCTCCTTGCGTATTAGATCCATAAGGGCTAACGTAGCTTACATCTTCAAAATGACCACTACCTTTTTCTCCAACCTCAACCTTAAAGATACCTTTTCTTTTAGGATCAACAGTTGTTTTTACTCTTCCTGTTAAAATTATGGTGTCGTTCATATTACTCAATACTGGTTCGTGCCTTAACTAAGGAAAAGCTAGAACTCATATTTGTTTTAGTTATCGTATGCTTGAAGCCGATTATATGATATATTCCACTATGAAACTGACTCATTGGATTGTTTATCACTTTACGGCTTTGTTTTATTTCTTGATCTTGGGCAAAAACAAGACAATGGGAATTAATAACATCAGATGCTTGAGAAAGATGAAACATAGGCAAGGTTTGTATATCCATTCTGTTTGCTTTCTTATAAAGGTCTTCTGCGAGATCAGTCATAATGCTGTGAGGAGTTCCAGGCATTGCCTGATCTACAAGAAGATTGCTGTTTAAATTACCTTTCATTTCCTGTAATAATGCGGCTACAAAATCAGAGACTTTCTCTGGTGATGGGCGCAATGCTGCCTTACCTAAATCTGGAGATACTCTATTAGCTAAACTATTCAAAGTATCTTGTCTAGATTTAGTTCCAAATACTTGAGAAAACTGGTTACTCTTTACGTAGGATACAGAATCTTCTCTTGACCTCACAGGAAATGATCCTACATCCTCAGGTAAATAAACTCCAAGCCCTACTGATGCAGAATCTAGCCTATTAACTAACTTCTTAAATCCAGTCATTAACCCTTGATAATAGACTGCTCCATATTTAAACTTCATATCCAAAACATTTGGATTAGTTGTATTATACCTAAACACAGGAATACGCTCCGCTGCTATGTATAATTTTTCTGTATCAGTAAATTCAACATCTCTATATGAAAAGTTGTCAGGAAGATCAGAAATGCCTCCAAAGGCTCCTGTAGCTCCCACTAAGCTCATCAAGTCTTTGATTAACTTATTATACTCTTTATTTGCAAGAAAAACCCTATCCATTGGATGTAGAGGAATTTCAGAAGATGCGGCTGATTCTAATTCTTCAGAAGAAAACCCTCCAAACTGGGTGGATGCTTCTTTATTATCTCTTACCCTATTAGCTGCGCTTCTAAGCTTTCTTATATTTTCAGTCTTTTGGTTTAGATCTGCTGACCCATATAAATATTCTTTGATCAAAGCCGTATCTCCTACAATAATGGCAGGACTATTTTCATCAAAGTCGTCATACCCAGCTAGTGTATAAGATTTACCCCAACGTCCTCCAGAGGAAGTATTACCCCAGTTTTTAAGAATAGTAGAGTTGGTTTCAACCAAACCATAACAAAAAGAAGAAGGTTTGTAGGACTCATGAGACATTCTAGAAATAGAATCAAAAACTGTCTTCAAAGTTTCTTTAGGATTTGTATTACCATATTCTACATCTTCAATAACTCCATAAAAAGAGTTTTGTTTATAAAAGGAATCAAACGCCTCTTTTGAATTTTTACTACTGTTCACGCTTTGAACGTAGCCCGCCATTCCAAAATTCTTAGGAGTGATTGCTGCTACAGGGTCGTTAAGTAGGCTTTTAAGAGAAATTCCAAAAGATCCTAATGTCTCAGCTACAAAATTTTCTTCTCTACCAAGGTCAGCTTGCTTAGTATCTTCCCAAACACTTACAGCAGCTTTCGCATAGCTGCCTTCCGATCCCCCTGCTGAACCTCCTCCTGAACCACCTGATAAGCCTCCACGGTCTCTTTCAAATGGGCGATTAGATGTTCTAACTCCTGGTCTACGATTTCTTGCAAATTGATTATTAGCCCTGGTTGCTCCTGATCTTCTAGCAAAAGCGTTTCCTCCTCGACTACCTTTAATTGCTCCTGTTTCTCTACCTTTATCGTTAATTGATTGAGCACAAGATATGTTTAGATTAGGTAGAACAACTACAACATTCTTATTATTAGTAGCTTTTTGAACGTAACTCCTAATAGCATCTACTACCATGGTATGGAAATCATACTTCTTTAGCTTTCCTCCTAAATCTCTGTAACCTTGATTAGCTAAAGCTAATTGAGCCTCGTTGCTATACTGATCAATTACTCTAGTCTGTTGCGGAGAGTCCAGATATTCCGTCGGATCGTATGACACATCCTGGGTAAACTTTATTTCTTGAGACTCACCTATAAGCGAGGATTGCAACCCTTGTGTATTTTCTTTTATTTTCTCTCCATAAGCTCCTCTATTTTTGTTAGAATCTAGATACTTAGGTGTGGGAACTAAATCAATAGTAATTTGTCTAGATCCTTTAAAATCAATAGAAGCGTTTAGAAGTAAAACTACATGAGGCCCAGACCATAGGTCTAAATTATCTCCCACCCCATATGCAATATACATCTTTCTATTACCTTGTGATTGTTTTAGAAAGTTTTTATAATTATTTAAATCTCCACCTTTATAATTTGATTGGCTATTTTTTACTTCGTCTTTTGATGCAGAGACATTACTTTTAGTAGTTTGAGATTCAGGATCTAACATCCCTGCAAAAGCTTCTAATTGGCTAACACCAATAAATCTTCTTTCAAACTCTTTTTTAGGATCTATAAAGCTTAGAGTCATCTTAAAGTTAGACCCCATGCCGTGAGTATGCTCAAAAGATATAAAGTTAGGATTAGCTACAGTGTCAAACAGTAATCCGTCTAAAGTTCCTTCAGTAAGCTCCTTTACCAAGTTTTGATAAGTAGCTCCTGCATAGAATAGTCTTTCCATAACCTCTTTGTCGTAGGCTATGAAAACATTTGCTGTTGGAATGTTCATCTAATTTTTGGAATCAAAATAGCTTCATTCTGATTGAATCCTTCAAAAGGATCTGATATACCGTTTACGAGCATTAGTAGCCACCAATTCTTAGGGCTTCCGTAAAAGACATTAGAGATCAGATCTGGCCTATGCTCGTATCCTGCTGGGACATAACCCACCTCATACTCATATGCGTCGTCTAAGTCTTCCAGAAGAGCTTCGAACTTAGCAGAATTAACAATCGTGTTAGAGATTATCTCTCTGTGAGAAACTCGGTTCTCGTCAAGTGAGTAAGGTCCTTTATCTTGATCAGGCATATCAGGCTCCTGGATCCATGCTGTTGGTCTCGCCTAACACTACAGCTTCCCAGCCAGCTAGGTTATCTTTCTCTATCAGAGTTCCTCTTGGTTCGAACTCTCCGAAGTTTCCAGTTCTGAACTCCTCAAGCTTCATGGTTACTTTTATCTGCCTAGGGAGAAGGGTATCCATGTCATACCCAGCAGCTTCATTGAAGTCGATGCTGTAGTTTGTGCAGAGGCAAGGAACTCCTTTATACATAATACCATGATCCAATCTAATAACAGGTGGACCATATATTGGATTGTTAGCGTTATTGACTAAACTTGCTCTAATAATATTGACCCAATAAATAATAAGATCTATTGCCCTAGCCTTGACTAAGTCTGCGTTATTATTCTGAATAAGATCAACAGCAGAATTTAAGAATGCTCCAACCTTTCCTAGAACAGTTTTCTTTTCAGCAACTTCTTCATCAAGAGCTTCTTGGCCAAGTCCATAACGATCCTGTAGATAAGCTAAGGTTTCTGGATTTACTGAGGCTGCTCCTGAGGTAGTAAGATTGGTAATCACCTGCCTTGCTGAATCCTGAGCAAGATTTTTAGTATAATGGTTTCCCATTCTAAATGCTAAACCTTTAGGAATATCTTTAGCTCTATAAGAAGCTTTGAATCTTCTTCTCTCAAAATAAGTATTGTCCTTGTCTGAGATATACTCAATAAATTTATCTATATTGATGTCTGGGTGCTCTTCCAGAATATGGGGTAGGCTAAGATTAAAGGTTAGATCAAAAGCCCTAGAGTTTGCACCTAGGTAGCTGTATAGATCACTGGATCTGGAGATCAGAGAATACTTCTTATACCTAGCTCTTTTAGATTCTCTAAGTTTAACGTTCTCAAAGAAAGGTAACCTTACAATATAATGACTATCTCCCTCTTTAGGTTGTGGGAAATAAAACGTTAGGCGACTTCTTTCAGGTAGCTGCCTGTCTACTATGTGTCTGTTTGTCATGAGCCTTGATCCTCAAATCTGTAAGGTATTTGACCTTGTCCTTCCTGGATAACTTCTGTTTGATCGTTGATGGCTTCTATGAGTTCCATGTTAGGATTGTTAGAGAAGCCTAGAATTCCTTCCATGCTAGCTCCAAGAATAGATACTGTGTCATCAAGGAATTGTGATGATGTTCTTTCCCTTTCTGATTGTGCCAAATATACATTAGCATCTGCGTTTCTTTTTCTGTCTTCTATTTCTTCTTCTTTGCCTTCCCTGTTAAAAGCTGTTCCTTCTAAAATAGCCGCCTTTAATTCTTCAAGTTTTTTTACTAGTTTACTATCCTTATCCTCTACAGCTTCGGCTATCTCTCTAAGATAGACTGGGTTAACTCTTTCCATAGCTGCGGCTAAATCAGGAGCGAATCTTTTAAGGCCTACCATATCTACATTCTCTATTCCTCCAACTTCTCTTAACTGCATTAAAGCCTGTTGATTCTCTAACAGAGGTTTCATCATTTCGGCCGCTGTTTCTCTTTGCGCCTTACTACCGATAAATGGAAGATCAGCAATAGCATAAGATGTTTGAGCAAAAGCTAGCTGTAACTTTTCTAAAGTTCCTGTTGGTCCGAAGAAACCTGAAAATCCTTTGTCTGCCCTTCCAAAAATACTTTCAAGGGTTTTAGTGATAGTAATTGCAGTATCAACCAAATAAATTTGAAGTTTTTTTACGGTGCCCTTCAGCCCAGATTCTGCGACAACAGTATCTATAAAAGCGTTAAACTCCCGTCCAAGTGTATCAGCAATATCAGCTAATGTCTCCATAGCTTCCAATACAAGTGGGTATACCTTAAGCATTGCTCTCTCAAAAGGAATAAATATTTCACTCAACAATACCGACATTCTCTTAGCAAAAAGATCTGTTTGTGTTACTAGTTTAGCTTCCCTCTTTCCTAAATTATCTGCTACAGTAGTTATGTGAATAGCAGATTGACCAAAATGTTCCGAAGCTACTCCTATCATGCGGAAAGGTCCATCAGCTAAGTCTTTAAAGTTTTTACTTGCTACCCTTGCTGCTTGTTCAAGAACTTCCATTGAAGCAGCTTGATTATTTGCTACTGCCATCAACTTATCACGAACATCCCCAATACCTAGCCTTACTAATCTATCGTATCCTTGCTGACTAGTATCCAGAATCATCTTCATCATATGATTCAAAGATCCAGCTAATTGAGGCCCTAGCTGGGCTTGCAGTTCGGTTACAGCGCCCATGAGTCCAGGACCCAAACCCGCGATAGCCTGTGCTGGGAACGTATCCTTAAGTCCTTGGACGGCATCAACGAGCTTGTCTGTGCTGATCGTATACTTAGCCCCTGTTTCAATCATACTCTCAGCTAAATAATTAGTATCACCTCTAGAAAGATGTAACGTAGACTCCAGATTAGCCAGTGTAGATGCTGTTCTTCCAAAAGCAGTCCCAGTTAGCTCTTGCTGATTGATCAGTTTAGCTACACCTTTCGCATTTCCTTGAAGACCAGCCTCCAAGGTTCTCATGTTAGCTGCAAATCTCTGATCTAGACTTCCCCTTAAGCCGTTAACACTCTGATCAAACCTGTCAAAGGTTTCTTCAAAAGACATGCCTAAAGATGCTCCAGCCTGAGCGAATTTATCGCCTAAGTCTGCTATCTTCTTGATTGGAGTCGTAGCTAGCTGAAGAGCCCCAGTTAAGCCATTTATTGCATCATTAAGAACCATAACAAAAGTATTTAGTATTCAAGGCTTTTCTGTATGAAATTACCTGAGGCGATACAGAGGTCCAATTATTCTGGACATGATGTAAGTTCTATATCTTTCGTCTGGTAAGTCTTCTCTATCCTCAAAAGCAGTATCTAGATCTGCTGGAGTATAATCTCTTCCTTTCGCTGGGACAGGTAGGAATGTTCCTGTAAGTAGAAGGTTACCTGTTCTAGCCTCCTTGGTAATGGGCTGTTTTAAAACCAATACCCTCATACCACTTCTTCCTGGGGTATGTAATCTTTTATACCTGAAAATCATCACATCATTGACATCTCCAGCAGAGTCAGACTTAGGAACTATGGCTAACCTCTGGGAATCGTTTGCACCGACCTGAGTCAAAAATCTTTTTATTTGTCTAGGAAAATTCATGATTTGCCCCTCTTATATATTAATTATGAGTTATAACATTGATGTTGATATTATTGATTTTCTTGACCTTATAAATGAAACACTTAGTATATCCTTCGTTGAAAGATGGAGACATAAGTATAGTGAAAAGTTTATTAAGCACTTTCAGTTTAAGGTTCTTGATTCAATGAATAAGAAGAAAGCTCTTAAGCTAGAGATGCTATACAACTACCTTACTAAGAAGTGTAAGTATAGTGATGTTCAGGTATCTAGCTTCTTTACTTCTATCGACATCGAACTCTACAGACCGTTTATTTACGGCTCTTACCCGAAGGCTTAGATGCCTTTAGCTCCTCGATCTTCTTGGAGCATGCTTGGGGGGAATTGAACTCGGGGCAGCAGGTCTTGTAGGCGCACCAGTTGCAGAAGTCGTTACGGTTAGGCTTCATGTCCTCCTTCTTACTCTTACGGATCTTCCAGACCTCATCAATGATCTTCCTGGTGTGAGCCGTAATCTGTGGGATGGAATACTTGACGTTCACGAAATTATTAGTAAGGGGATAGTAGTGAGCGGCGTGGATCTTTGAGATGGGAACATCATACATCTTGTGGATGGCATACACGTAGCCCTTTAGCTGTGAGTCCTGGTATAGGTCAACCTTATTCTTCTCACGCTTGGATGTCTTGTAGTCGATGACTAGATAAGATCCATCCTTGCCCTTTACGACGCGGTCAATAACTCCATTGAGAGTAATGTCGTCCTTGACCTTAACTTCGAAGACAAGCTCAGTGGCGACGGTCCCCTCGATGTTCTTGTTGAACTCAAGAAAATTGTCGATACACTTTAAATCTTTGCCCTCATACTTCTTTGATACGTCGTATGAGCCCTTCACTTCCTCAGCAATGGTCACTAGCTCCTCACGGGTCGTGGCGTCTACACCGTCCTCTAGGACCTTGTGGATGTAAGATCCGAAGTGGAGGGCCTCAGTGTTGGCCTCTTGTGGCTCAGGGAGCCTGTCAACGTAGCGGAAGCTATACTTCAATTTACACTGCTTGAAAGTTTGATACTTAGATTCTGAAATCGTTTTTATATACATGTTATCACCTCAATATATTAGAGACTACATTCTCCAAAATTTTTCCAATATCGGTAGGATATCTTCTACGGGTCAGGAGTTTACCATGGAGTCTCTGTTCGTCCAGAACGACTGGAAGAGGCACATGAGCGTCAATCTAGATAGTGGTCTATGGCAGTGCTTCAAGAGCGGCAGGACTGGAAACTTTGTAAGATTGTATGCAGAGGCTGAAGGAATCCCTTACTTCAGAGCTAACAGGGATCTCATGATCAAAAACTTCGAGTTCCTTGATCAGTGGGAAGTTCCTGGAAACGAGTATGTGCGTGAGGAGCGCCAGCTTGAACTAGACACCAGTAAGCTTATCCCTCTTAACATCGAGTCTGGTTTCTCTGAAGATCCTCGTGTCCTGGCAGCATGGAGCTTCCTTTTCGAACGTCGTCTGTTTACCGAAGAAGATCCCCCAGAGGCTGAGTATTATCTTTGCGTAGAGGGTCGTTTCGCCAACAGAATCATAATCCCCTTCGAGCAAGACGGTGAGGTTTACTTCTTCCAAGCCCGCGCC
>CAACVD010000454.1_pt1 | contig 19718 bp, 34 predicted proteins | sample 2381771 | NCBI WGS metagenome assembly CAACVD01 (sample SAMEA5211965, study PRJEB30684) | marine metagenome | biome: Marine; feature: Epipelagic; material: Water | collected 2015-10-15 | depth 15 m | reverse complement strand
AAAAGGTACAAGAGTATCAACAGTAGGAGATACAGATACCGCTTTGATAGACGGATCACTTACAATAGGTGATGATGTAAATGAGGATACAATAACAGTAAATGCAGAATTCACTTCAGATTTAATTCCTGATTCTGACAACAATTTTAATATAGGATCAGCAAGCAAAAAATGGCAAAATGGATACTTCGATGTAGTTAATTCAAATCAAAGAGATATTAAATTTATATATTATAATTATGACGGCACAGGAAAACGATTTATTAGATTCTCTACTACAGGTGTTGCTCAAAATGAAAACGCACAAGCAACATCAGTAATTATCGCCCCTAAAAATGGGGAATTATTAAGTGTTCAAATTAGAACAAAAAGTGGTGGTGGAAATACCGATATTTCATTTCACAAAGCATCAAATAATCAAAGTCTACCGATTTCAAATTGGGTAGCAACAGAGACTCAACAAGTCAATATCGCCAATGGAAACACTACATATACGGTTACTTTTGCTAATTCTACGTTTCTTAACGGAGAGATACTAGGAATTTCTGTTGATCCTACTTCAGTAACGGATGATGTAAATATGACAGTGGTTTTTTTCTTCGATTGGAATTCATAATAATATTATTTTGCACAATGTTTCATTATTAGGTAAATTAAATTAAAATTTTTATGATAAAATAAAATCGAGATTAAAATGGAAAAAGATTTAATTAAATTACTGAAAGAAGAAATGTCCTCTAGTTCGACAGAAAGGAAGGAAACTAGAGAAGCTTATCTAAATGCAATACAAAATCAAACACAAAAACAAGAAAAATCAACAAAAGAATTAGGTGATAGACTAGAAAAAGGAATTGGAGATTTAAGAAAAGATTTACATCAAGTAAATACTGATTTTACAAATCGTATTACAATACTTCTTACAATTTGTGTTATATCCGTACTTGCTTTAGCAGGTGTAACTGTATCATATGAAAGTTCGGCATCTACCCAAAAAATTAATCTTCAGCCTAAACCAAACAATTATGAAAAACCTCAAAATGTTAAATAAAGCATATCATTATTTCATACCTAAAGATCCACAGATAACTACTGTATTAGATGAAAATGGGAATATTTTACAGTATTGTGTAGATAAAGATACAGAAGTAGTATTACAACGTCAGAGACTTGTTGCTATGGGTGTTGGAACACCTTTAATAATGTATGCAACCTTCTCTAAAAATATGAATATATCGACAAGAACATTACTTGGTTTAATGGGTATTGCCTGTTTTATTACCCATGCTACGGCATATAATTTAATTGTTAAAAAATCATAAGGATAATTAAAATGAGTAATATTTTATATGATATTGAAAACCAATTGGATGCCGTAGAGGGATCTTTTAAAAATGTTAATATGAGTGTTTTTAAAAGAGAATTAAAAAAATGGGAAGGAAAAAAAGAAACTGATCCTACTATGTTTGAAACTTTAAAAAAATATTGGGATTATGTTCAATATGGCGACAATTGGTCACCTTCAGAAACAGCTTGGTCTTCAGCATTTATATCATATGGTCTTAAAAATGCAGCTTTTCCTAAACGATCCGCTCATTTTCAATACATACAGGATATACAGAACAATAATTTTCCTACATGGGGAGCATATTCTATACCTAAAACAAATAATTTAAAACTTAATGTTGGTGACGTTTTAATTCGACCTCGTTCTTCATCAAATACCGCTACGCATGGTGATGTTGTTTACAAAATTAAAGACGGTCTAGCATATTTAGTAGGTGGAAATGTATCTGATACAGGTAAAGTAGTAGGTACTTTGAAAGTAAATAGGAATGGGGTAGTACAAGAACCAATTTATAATTATGTAGTTATTTTAAAGAAAAAAAGAAATTTAAAACTATTTTATGCTACTTTAAGTGTTGGGCTAGTCGGAAGTTATTTACTTTTCAAAAAATATAAATAAAAAGGAATTGAAATGAAAATATATACACCAAAGAATCGAAGAAGTTTTACAGGAATAGAGCTAAAGAATCAAATTGAAAGATTAAGAAAAAATAACGGAATAATATCAAGTGGTAAAACAAAATTTGAAAAAGAATATATAGACTTTTTATTACAATTTGCTAGTAAAATAACTGTTTATAATCTTCCTACACTTGCTGACATATTAAAATATTTTAAGGGTGAAGATAAAGAAGAATCAAAAGAATTTTATGATAATATACATTCGTCTTACTCTCCCTTTGTAATTATCGAATATAAGAAAAAACAAAATAAACCAAAATACAAGGCAGAAATTAAAGACAAAGTACATCCTTATTACGGTGCAGACGGAGAGGAAACTGTTCTTGCTCTTTCTATAAATTATGTGGATTTAAATAATTTAGGATATATAAGTAAGTTATATCCTCTTGAAGATTATAGATATTGGGATGATATAAATAGTTTTGGAAAAAAAACAATGAAAGACGAATTACTTGATGTTCTACAAGGGTTTGATGAATATTAAAATAAAGGAATGAAAAATGTTTGAATTTATAAAAAAAGTGGTAGATAATCGGAAAGATAAAAAAGAAGAAAAAAAAGAAGAAGAACAGAGAAAAGAAGACCTTCTAAAATTGGGTTCTTCTTGGGATGAAGATCCTCGATTACGTTTCTTTCTTGCTTTGAAAGATTTTAATAATCAGTTAGAATTATATAAGGCTTTGCCTAATGATAAGGCAAGAAAAAGAGTAATTGCTTATTTAATGTTGCTATTTCAAGGAGATTTAGCAACAAGATTGCAAGATCCTTTTGCTAGATTTAAAAATGCCGCACCAACACAACAAAGTACTTCACCCCTTACTACAACATCACCTTTTGCTCCTACAACATCTAATAATCCTAATACCAAATATTTATTAATTGGTGGTGCTATCTTGAGTTCTCTAATATTATTTAAAGTTTTAAAAAAGTAAATATACATTCTAAAGGAGGAAATAAAATGACAGAAATTACAGAACATCTTGAGACATATAATTTGAATAAACTTTTTGAAGAATGTAAGGAAATTTTACCTTGTACTAAAGAAGATGCAGATATTTATGATTATGAATCAGGAGAAAGTCATATTGATATCACTTCTTTTCATGAAGATTATATAAAAAAAGAGGAAGGAATATATCATTTTCATTATGAACACTTGTTTTTAGTAGGAAATGGAATAAAAGCAAATGAAGAATTAAAAAGCAAAGGTCATGGTGGGTTTCCTTACTTCAGCATTGAGTTGCAAGTTTATTTTACAGGAGATATGAAAAGAGGAAAACCACATGGATACATTTTATCTAAAGAAATTAAATTAATTAACTAATTTAATTATTCAAAAATAGAAATTTATTACATACTAAAATGAAATTACCAATCTTCATTCCAAATTCACGTTTAATACGTCTTATTCGTAAATTACCAATACCAATCAACCCAATGGCTATTTCGTTGATTTTTTGGGTAATTTCGTCTGAGGAATTAGATGATATTGTGAAGAATCATGAAACAATACATTATCGTCAATGGTTAGAAATGGGAATTCTGTTTTTTCCTGTATTATATGTCTATTTTTACATTGAAAATCTATTAAGAGGATTATCCCCTAGAGATAGTTATTATCATATTCCTTTTGAAATTGAAGCTTATAAACATCAAGAGGATATGGAATATCTGAGTAAGAGACAAAAATATAAATGGAGAGATTATTATCATGACAAATTATAATTATCCAAATGCTAAAGGTGGTCAAATGATGATTAATCGCCTTTATACCATAGAACGTGTTGCTAGAGGTTTACGTCAAGAAATTAACCCACAAGATCAATTTCCGTTGTGGACACATAGTAAAATTGCTACTTCACAGGATAGATTAACATCCGCTATGCAATACATTGTATCAAAGAAAGACCAATTAGAAAATTCTAACATGGGAAATTTAGGTTTTTTTGGTTTGTTTAAAGAACGAAGTGAAACAGAAAAAGTTTTTCGTGCTATAGGTGGTGCGAGTAGTACTTTGTATAGTTATTTTGTACTAGAAGATAATAAGAAATTTAAAAAATTAAAGTTTTATCAGAAAATATTAGTTTGGTCGGCAATTTATAAAATCTCTACTGAAGGTTTTGGCTTTATAGGGAAGAAATTAGATGGATAGTAAGTCTAAGTCAGCTAAGAATACTGTTGTGAGTATCATTCATGAAACAACAAAAGAAGTTACTGACATAATGGATAGTATTTCAGATAACTTTGAAAACAAGCAGTATCACTTAATTATCTATCATTTAGACAAATTGAAAAAAGTAATTCGTGATCATGAAACAAAAATTAATTTGATATGTTTTCAATATTCGTCTTTTATTTCTGATGATATAATTAACGATTATAAACAAGGCAATAAAATGCTTACTGATCGCTTTACTTACATACATGATAACGTACTTAAAGACGTTATCACTTGTTATAATTTAGACGGAAACGAATTTCATTAAATAAGTTATACCTTATAGCAATTTTATAAAATTTAAAACTACTTACTTGTTAAATGTCTAATCTGAGAATATAATATTATTACATTTAAAATAAAATGTAATAACTAAACCCTATTAAAAGGAAATATTATGTCTACTGATACAATAGATAAACAAACCATACAAGAACCTACTCAATTTGCGTTAACCCCAAAGATATGGGCGAACATTAATTGGACAGAACAAAGATCTGTTAATGATTTTCTATCTGAATACACACAAATAGAAAAAAATCGTGATAGATTTTCTCTTATTACTGATCTACAAAAAACTCAGATTGAAATTCATAATGGACAAGCAACATTACGATTCTATGACGGAGGTTCTTGGACAGATAATTATTATTTCACAAAGTTTGCTTGGAGCAAATTAGGTACTTTTTTTCCTCGTTATTTCTCAGGATTTATAAAAGATTGTCAACATAAATTCGGTGAAGAATCTGAAGAATTAATTGAAAACCTATATGAAAATATTATATATACCAATTACATGTCAGATAAAAACCTTGTATTTCGCCTTGAACGTGACGTAGATGGAAAAGATATTATAAGAAGTGTTGTATCGGAAAGTTTTACAGAATTGGATGATGATTTACTTTTCAATAAACTAAGAGAAGATAAGGATATTCAGGATAAATACATCCTCAATGCAAGAGTTTGTGATACCTATTCAAATATCAGAATAGGTGATACTGTTCCTAACAGTTATGAGTTAAAAAAACCGATATCTATGGTAGAATGGAGCAACGCAGACGGAGGAGGAAAAGCTGTCAAAGCTAGAAGTGGCATTTTTACAGGACTATGTTGGAATACAGTATGTGCTATTAATTCGAATCATATATGGAAAAAATATCATAGTGGTGATGTTAATCGTGTAACTGAAAGTATATCAAATGTTTATAAATTCCTTTTTGCACAAAGCGAAGAATATAAAACTAAATATTCTCAAGCACAAGAAATACCTGTAAGAATCGCAGATAATTTCAGAGTTTACAGTGGAAAAGGGAAAAAGAAGAAACTCATAACTCATGGACATTTAAACAGGAAATTTAATAGAGATATCGCTTGCAAGAGTTTTATCGAAGGTGCGTTGCCAAATAGAGTAAAACCAAACGGAAAACATATCTCTTCTTTATGTAATGGTATTCTTACTTGGAATTCACCAAAAATGATAACGGAAACACCTTCTTTAGCAAGATGTATAGATGCTTTAACCTTACATGCACAAGATTATAATATGGAACAACAGGTGGATATTGAAGATTACGCATCGTATCTACTAGAACACTATGTACATAAGGAAGAGATTATTGTAGAGCCAAATTCAAAGTTTGTCAGATTGGATTAATATAAATAGAAAAATATAATTCAGTTATAATAAAGAACAACCGTAATGGGTTGTTCTTTTAATTAGGGTGAATCAAATGAGAAAAACAGAAAAATATATTCAAGACGAAGCAATTAGAAATTTTAAAATGAAATTACTTCAAAAAGAATACTTTTGGTTAAATAAAAAAGAGAAATAGATATGGAAAAGATACATTTTCGTGTTGCAAGATATAATGAAATAAATGGTGGTTTATATGATAGGTATTCTCTTGTGCATTTCCTAGCTGGGATGATTTGTGGACAATTAGGAATATCATACGCAAACGGTCTTGTATATCATCTAGTTTTTGAATTACTAGAGAATACAGTGAAAGTAAAAACACCATACCTACTACATAATTACACTTTTGATAGTGTAATTAATTCTACTTCTGATAATATATTCTTTTTGCTTGGAATGTATACAATGAAACAAATTAAAAAGTCTATTTAGTAAGCATAAACAACACACCTAAAGCGACAGCTCCTGTCATAACCTTTGTTTTATCAAAGTATGTAACCTTTTTCCATATATCTCTTAATTCAGGATGATAACCGATATGGACTATTTTTCCCTCTGTTGATACTGTCTTTCCATCTACTCTTATTTCAGCTGGATATATCTTATTTGGGTGATCGTACCAATATCCAATGTCATATCCCCCTTCACCTACCAAACGAATGATTAAACCTCTATTGTGCTTAGGATCATCCGCTTGAATAATGATATCGTTATCTTTAGTCAAAAGAATCGGTTTGTTGGTTTTAATCGTATTACTTCTGTTAAAATAATTCATATAATTCTCATATTAAAATAATTTCATTAATTCTTTTCGATAAAAATATCCTAGACCACCTAAAAGCACAAGACCACCAATGTAATAATACATAGTGTAATCAGTTTCGCCTTGTGTTGTTGGTGGAGAATCTGATGATTGAAAAGGTGTACAATATTGTTTATCATTAGGATTTTCGTAATTACAATAAAAGTGTAAAGCATCACCATTCGCAATTGCTTTAGCCGTATCTACTGCATTATTGGATTCAGCATAACTACGCAATTCTTTGTATATGTTTGCTTTCTTTTGAAGTGTATTTGCGTTTCCAGCTTTAATTATAATTTCATCAATTATTGATTTGACCATTTGTCCACTTTCAGCAAAAACAGATTCTTGAATTAAAGATGCGTAGGTCTGTAATCTATCATTTTTGTTGTTCGATCTCCATTGTGACACCCCTGATATCTGACTTTTCAAATATTCATCGTTAGCACTACCATAGAAACCTATTGGATTTTTTAAATATGTAATCATTATGTCCTCATTTGTTAATTAATTTAAATATAAAATAGCCTATTCCACCCAAAAGAATAGGCTTTATTGTACTAGGAAATACAAATACTTTAGGCAATTTTTTAAATATATAATTTGCCATTTCTTTATATTTCGAGTTTTGAAAATGAACATTATCTGATTGGTGTCCTGTCTTGCTTAAATCTCTCACATTTATGTATTTAACACCATACAAAGGTAATTTGTTTTTTAGTAGCATGTGAGTAAAATAATGTCTGTTTTCTACGTCTTGATCTAAAGAAAACATTGGAGATACCCAATAAATTGCTTTTGCACCGCTGTTTTTTGCTATTTTTAGCCCTTTTTTTACTATATCTAAGTAACTATTGTCCATTACTCTATTATTTCCACCAAGCGAAAATACAACAATATCAGGTTTTGCTATTTCTAATTCATTTTGTAAATTGTTATCAATATGTTTTTATAGTGTCCAACCTGCTTTAGGCTTAGACAAAACAACACTATTTCCTTTCTCTTCAATAAGAGGAATTAAATTAGGAAAAATTATTTGAGTATGACTATCGCCAATTAGAGCATAATTCATTACTTACCTACAAAAAATCGTTGGTATACTAAATAACCAAATGCAAGAGAACCAATTGTATATGCCGTTTTTCCTTCCATATTCTTATTCATTTTTGCAGCTATTATTAAAGGAGCAATTGATAAAGCACTACCACCTAATGATTTTATTCCTTCTTCTCTATTAATTGATGATGATTTTAACCAATTACTTAAAGCATTTCCACCTAAAGCACCTAGAATTGCCCCATATCCTTTAGCTCCTACCATTTTATCTAAATCTTTTCCATAATAGTATCCTAGTACTGCCCCACCTAATATATATGAACTACTAATAGAAGAATCTTTAAAAGAATCATTTTGAACGATTGGAAATATATTTTCAGAAATTTGTCCTATATTTCCCATAACCTTTTGATAAGGAATATTCGATGTATACGGAGAAACACCTGCTCTATAGGAATAAGGCAAAATTTGTTTATTACTTTCTATTTGTGGCAAATTAATTTGACTATTTTGCAAACTAGGTTGTGTTGTTGGTGGTTGTATACTAGGACTAGAATTTGGTTTTGGAAAATCCATATAACTAGGTTGTTTAATTTCTTGTTGTGGAGAATTCCCTAGATAACTTGGTACATCATCATTAAACATTTTTTTTACCTTCTCTTTTTAATTAAATAGTATGACAAACCTAATAATAACACTATTCTAACAGGATAGGTTGTTATTGTATTTTTAATTGGTGTTAAAAATGTAGGCAAACCACCGCTCATAAATAATTCTAATTCTTTTGCTCGTCTTTTAATTAATCCTTCTAATACATTCCCTTTACTTGTATTCGGATAATTACCTAATATTTCACCTGCACCTACAAAATCTTTTTCATTCAGTTTTTCAATGAGTTTCCTTCTCCATGACGAATTATTTCCTACGTTAAATGAGTAAGAAACTAGAGCATCATACATGGGTTGTGTAACTGAAACTTTTAATTCATCATTTAAAGGTTTTGTGAATCTTTTAATATCTTTTTTTAGTAATTCATCTATTTGTAATGTAGTAAGATTTTTTCCACCTTTGAAATATGAAGAATATTTGTCTCTTTCATTGTCTTTGATTAAGTGTCCTACACCAATTGTCGGATATCCTGTAACTTCATCATACGAAGATACTATTTTTCCTGTCCAATCGTCATATACTTGTTTACGAACACCTTCTGCTTTTACTAATTCTTCTCTACCTTTTTTACTTATTTTCATTTAATTAATACCTCATATTCAGTAATTTATACTTGTGAAATGCTTCGTCTAAGGCATTTCTCAGTATTCTTTTATATTTATGATTTAAATTTTGATTAAAATAATTCCAAGCTTGTTCTTTAGTCACCCATTTTGTTGACCATGTTTCTTCTTGTGGTGTAGAGTAGTCTTTCCATTGTTCTTGTTTGGATATTTTTTTTAATAAATAGAATTTTAAAATTTTATTATTAAAAGTATAATCCTCTATATGAGTAACCAATGAAGTCATGTATCCTGTCTCTTCTTTAACTTCTCGTATTAAAGTTTCTGTCTCAGATTGGTCAATATTACTTGGTGTGCCACCGTAGAATTCCCATTTTACACCGTCATGGTGATTTGAAGGTTCTCGAATTAAAACTTTATTTGAATTAATAATAATTCCTTGTATTGAATATTCGATCTGTCCTTGAAACATAAAAGGATTTGTAGAATTTTTTCTCATACTTGTAAGACTTGAACTAGATCCTACATCCCTAAACATAAAGCGATCTTTATTGTATTTCATTTCATGTTTATTTAAACTCTTAATTCTCTCTGTTGATTGTTGAGAAACAAGACTTGTATATAAAGGTGTTTTCTTAATTGGTTCTTGTTCTATTGGGTTTGCCCTAGATAAATCTCTAATTTGCCTTGAAATAGGTCTTTTTGGAGGATAATTTTGCCTTCTTTGTTGTTGTTCTCTGATAAAATTTTGTTTGTCTTCAATTTCTTGTTTATGTTCTTCTTCTTTATCGAAGAAAGATAAATCATATTGTTCTTCTTCTGATTCAGATTCACTTTCAGATTCAAATTCCCATTCAAAATCCTCTGCCTGTTCGCTCTCTGATTCGCTATCTTCTTCGTCTACTTGATTGGGATTACTATAAAAATCATTTATATAGTTATCATCCTCTATTTCTATAACTTTTGCGATACTCGGATGCCTATCTGATTTTTTATTAAAACCATTTGCTATATCAACAGCTTCTTCTTCTGTTTCATATTCGCCAAGATACCCTTGTTCTTGCCCATTTTCTTTTGAAATTGTAATTACTTTGTACATAAATTCTCCAAATCAATTATAATATATCTTAAAGCATGAAGAAAATCCTACACAAATTAATATCTTTTTTAATTAATGTTCTTTAATAAAGAATTAAAATGTGATATTTATTCATGCAATTAAAATTTCTTTGTTATACTATATAAAATAAAAACTTTTCTTAAAAGAGGATAAAAAAATGGATTACATACAAAAAGTAGATTGGTTTAGCCCTACCTTAGATCATTCGCCAAACGAACATGGTTGGCATAGTGCTAATTACGATTATTTTCGACCTACAACCCCTGCATATAGCAACCCAATTAGAAAAGGTGCGATGTATAGTGGTGTGCATAAAGATATGGGTAGTCTAAGTGGTGTAGAAATGTCTGCTTTACATAGTATGGGTGCAATTGCCAAAATGAACGGTCTTGGTGGCTTTAACGCATCTGTAATTCCACAGAATCTATCTGCTATGGGGATGCCTACCTACCTTGTAATTGGTGGTCTTGCTAGTCTTGTAGCTGGTTTCACTGTTCTCTCTAAAGGAAAATTTAAGAAGAATAAAATGTTGTCATTAGGAGCAAAAATCGGTGGTGGTCTTGCTTTGGGTTATGGCATGTTTGAAGCTGCACAAGAATAAATAAAATTTAGTTTCATAATTTCAGATATACAAAGATATATCTTTCCTTAAACAATGTGTAAAAAAATTAAAGACTATCTGTAATGGATAGTCTTTTCTTTTAATTTAATATATATATATAATTTTCAGAATATATACGTTGGATCATAACTGTGCAAAGCACGTTGACAATCCAATTTGGAAGAAGTGAACAAATCAACGAATCCATATTCACACTTACATTGAAGTGTCCATGTGTATTCTGTTTTTCGTTGGATTCTGTAATCGTTGTGTACTATCATTTTTCTTCTCCTTTTGGTTAATAGGTACTTACTTATTTCTTTCTTTCCATTGTCGTATGTATTCCTTGTTAAGGAAGTTACAAACTTCCTTCTTGGTTTTTTTAGTGATATAGTCTATGTCTTTATATCCCTCAGTATGACAGGTGTAAATGATCGCATCAGTAAGTCTGTCTTGTATTTCAAATGCTCCTAGTTTTCCTGTTGTTGGTTCTGTAATGTATACTATAAAATTTTTATATTTAAGTACTATGGTTTTCATTGTTTCTATCCTTTGGTTAATAGGTACTTATATCTTATAGCATTAGAACAGACTTTGCAACATTTTTATTTTATTCCTTCATCTTCTCGATACAGGCTATTAACTTTTCAACGTATTGTTCTTGATTTCGGAGAGTTAGTTCTTGTAATACATTGAGAAATACACAAACAGTATGATCAATTTCAGAAAAGTTTGCTGAAGCTTCCATTTTGATTTTTATTTCTCTATCTTTCTCTACATTATCAATCATAAAATGTTTATTCATTAAAGTATCATGCATTTTTTCAATAATTATGTCATTGTGCCAATTTAATCTACTTTTACAAGCAAACTGAAAGTGCATCCTTTGTGAAAATAACATATCATCATCATCATCACCTACAGATAAGATTGTATCGTACCAATTTGAAAGAATCCTACTTATATGTAGTCTCATTTCATTAAAATCATTACAACATAATTCGTCTTTTGATTCGGTTTCATCGTTGTCTACTATTGTTAATCGCATTTTAATTACCTTCATATTCAGTGTGTTGATTTACTATATCTCTTACTAAAGCGGATACAGATTTTTTATTCATTTGTGCTACTTTTTTCCAATATTCGTACTCATTTGTACTTATAGAAATAGAAAAAGATTTTTTAGCATGTAAGTTACTTTTCTTATTTTTTGGTTTTTTAATATTAATTTCTTTATCCTCTACATTTTTTTTATCTACGTTGATATTTGATTCTTTATTGTCAATATTATTAACTACAGATAATCTTTGCTTTTTGCCAAAAGAAAAGGGATTTCTAAAAGGTGAATATGATGTGTTTTTGTCGTCTTTGTTGTTCATTATGGTCTATCCTAATTGTTAATATAATATATATTATTTAATTTTTAATATTTATCAATACTTATATTAATTTAATTTAATCACTTGACTAATTATTTCAAGTGAGTAAATATATTCATGTCGAAAGACTTTTACCTTTTTTGAGAATGACAAAGACTTTGCAAGGGAAAATATAATTCCCTTGCATTATTTGTATTTATTAATTTAATTTTAGGAAAATTTTATGTCAGAAAAACCTAATCCAAATGAAAGTATGTTTGATCTCACCTTTGAAGACGAATTAGAATCTGAAGAAGAAGAAGATATGTATTCTTCAAGACAAAATTCATATTTATTGCCTGATCCAAAAAGAATAGGTGGTAAAGGTTATGAAAGTAGCATACATGGTTCATTTGCTAAACATGTCGGTGGATATTCAACATCCCCACGTTTATTTGCTCAGGCATCAACATTCCCTGAATGTTCACAATTAAGAGCATGGAAATTAGAAAACGGAATTCCTGTTGGTCTTGGTGTTATTGGTAGTAATGCAACAGAAGAAGATTTTGTAAAACAATTTCCTTCAGCTATGCCACAAGTAGGAGAAGGAAAATGTCATTTTAAATTAAGACCGTTAAATATAGACGGTGCTGAAATGGGGCAAGAATTAACACTTGTAATATCAGAGCATCATAATAGTGTTCAAAAACTGAGAAAGACAGGCAAGATAGAAGAATCTACTAGAGTAAATAATAATCCTCTTGGTGATTTAAATGTTGGAATTGTAGATATGCTACGATCACAATTAGAGAATTCTCATAAAGCATTGGAATCTGAGAGAGCAAGAACACAAGAATTAATGCACCAAATGGCACAAGAGAGGATTGATCTTGCTAGTAATACAGCTGTTGGAATACAAAATATATCAGAACGTATGTTACAAGCAGACAAAGAACGTCAAGATGCAATTCTAAGGTCTGAACAAGAAAGAAATCGTTATAGTCAAGATGCTATGCACAATTTATTTACATCCAATATGGAAAATGAGAAAGCAAAAAGAGAAAGAGAACAACAAGAATATTTAGAAAGAATATCACGACAAAGAGAAGAATCTGATAGGGAAAAAGAAAAAACAATGACACATTATCAATTTATGTTGGAACAAGAAAGAAGTAGAAGAGACAGAGAACAAGGTGAATTTCGTGAAAGAATGGAATTACAACGGCAAGAATGGGAACAAAGACGTTTAATTGAACGTGATGAACAGGAGAGAAAAGAAAGAGAAAGATTACGTGATATAGAAAGAAAAGAAAAAGAATTAGAATTAAAATATCAAAGGGAACAAGCAGAATTACAACGTCAAGAAGATAGATTAAGAAGAGAATATGAAGAACGTGTTCAACGACAAGATATGGAATTAAAACAAAGACAAGATGAAATTAAAAGACAACATGATCTACGAGTTAAAGAAATGGAATTAGCTGCTATACGAGATAGAGAACATGCTGAACGTATGATGAAATTACAAGCAATTCAGAATCAAAAAGAGGAAAAACAATCTTTAAAAGGTCTTTTAAAAGAAGGAATGGAAACAATTAGAGAATTCGGTGTAGAGCCTACTGAATTAATAGAGAATTTATTTAACAAAGGGGCAAATGAAAACAGTAGTGATACACTTTCACAATTAGCAAAACTAGCTACTGTTGGTGCGGAAGCTTACAAAGCACAAATGCAAGGTCAAAATAATATGTTGCAAGCACAAATGTTACAACAAGAGCAACAACAACAACAGTTATACCAACAACAAATGCAACAACAACAGATACAACAGATACAACAACAACAACAACAACAAGAACAGTTTAATCCACCACAATTAAATGTATCTGAATCTAATCAACCTCAAATTATTCAACGACCACAAATAAATTTGCCTTTACAAGCACAAAAGTTAGCTAGAGTAGCCCTACAAAATTTAATTGTTTCTTTGAAAAAATCAAAAGAGGAAGACTTTGAAGAAATTATAACAATAGCAATAACACAAGAACCTTCTATTTATCATTATTGTAATCAAGCAACAGTAAATTACGCAATAATGGAAGCTGGTGCAGATCAAAATTTGCTTTTAATAATAAAAGAGAAACTAAAAAATAGTCCGTTAGTACCTAATGATTTGAATTATGGAGATTAATTATGTTTGAATTTGAATTAAAAAGCGGTAAAAAGGTAATTGTTGAAGGTAATTTCAAATTAGATATTACAGAATATGGTGATGTTATGTTAACCTCACATAGTCTTGAAAAACCAAAATTAAAAGATTTTTATACTCAATTAGATCATAAATTAAAGGATGATTTTTACGAAGAAAAGATAGCAATATCCAAAGAGAAGTCAGCATCAGTATCATATGAAGATATTAAACGGAAAAAAGATTATTCAAATTTAATTCAAATGAAATTCCAAAATTTTATAGACATTTGGGATAAAAATTTTGGAATAGAGGATACAGAACAACCTGATAGATGCGAATTGTTAAGAGAAACAATGCCTTTTGACGGAAAGAAAATAATAGATTTCATTGATTTACATGGTGGATTGACACATGGTGTTATGCAAGTGGTAGATCAAAATAGATTCGACAATCACACTGAATTTAGAAAGTATTGCCGTTTGATATCTGAAAATATTACACAAGTAAGTAGTATTATATGTCCACCTTTAGCTGCTAAACTTGAATATCCCTTTAAACCTTAATTTAACTTTAAAAACATTGGAGAATGTATGAATGATAAATATATATGTAACCTTAGTGGTTTGCGACCAAAAGACGAAGAACAAGGCGAATTTGACGAAGAATTAGGCGATCTTCCTATAGGTTGGAAAGAAATAACAATAAAAGAACGAAATTATAATCCTGAATGGGTAGTAATTCAGACAATTAAAGAACAACAATTCAAAGAAGCTATTGCTAGTATCGAAAAAGAACAACAAACAGACGATGTTAAATTGTTTTTAAGAGTGGAAATTGCAAGTAAATATGCAAGTCTTGAAATAAACACACCAAAATATATATATGAAAACAAAGTAGCTTATATCGCACCTTTAGAACACGATAAACAAATAGAAGATACCTATGAGGAAATATTGAAAACTCTTGATTTACAGGATGAAGATGAAGGATAAAACCAATATTTTAGATCAATTAAAAGATAAACTTCATGATGAAACTGTCATTTTAGAGCCACAGGATCTTTTCAATAATGCCATTGTAGGTATTAAACATAAAAGAATAATGTATGATTATGATAAAATGATTGCTGAGTATATGAATTACTACAAAGCAACATATGAAGATGCTCAGAATTGTATTGAATTTAACACTTGCAGAGCAGTAGATTACATGGGTGAATACAAACCGATTATTGTTTACAGAAATGATGATTGATCTCCTAATAAATGACTAATTGTAATGTATAGTCCTTTATTTAGATAAATGATATAGACAAATATGATGCTATAAGTTATAGTAGTCATGCCTATTCACTATCAAAAGGAGACTCATATGGAAAATGAAAATATAATAAATATTAAAATCAGAGGTGCATTTGAAACTAATGTTACTTATTCGCTAACAAAAGGAAAAAAAGTAACAAAAAAAAGGTCTAAAGAATATTTATTAAGCAATATAGGGGAAGTTATATTCACATTAAATGAATATAATAGTCACGATAAATTGAAAAGTGGTGGTGCTTTTGGTCATAGATTTGACTTACATTTTGGTTCTAACCACCCTAATGGTGATTTGTTGACCTTCATAGGATTTAACAATTATTGGGTTGAAGGGGAGGTAAAGGAAAGGATAATTACACAATATCTTTTTCATAAAGAAGAGTGTGAATTCAAAAACATCAAAATAATAAGTGCTAAAGATGTATATGAGGAAACACTAGATATTGACGATCAATATCCCTATGAAACGTTGATAAAATTTGAGTGTACGATTCTTTTTAAATGTGAAGAATTAAAAGGAGAAGATATAATTGATTATGTTATTTAATTAATTTATTTTTGATAAATATAAAACCGACCAAAAAAAGTCGGTTTTTTTTATTTTTAAATTATGTTATAGTACAATGAATTAAAAATAGAGTTTAAAATGCGTAAATTTGGAAATATAAGATCCAATACTATATCATTACATGGTCAATCACACTATAATGTTCCAAAGGTTGAACACCTTCCCTCATGGGCTATGCACAATACCCATGAAAGGATGCAAGCATTAAGAGATATTGTAGAGAGATATGGTAGAGATCCACGTTTGGCTACATTAGCTGTAGATATATTCAGAAAAGCAGGTGTAAAACCAAGAGATTACAGAGGACAATGCGAATCTTTATTAAAATGGGTACAAAAGAATATTTATTATGTAAATGAACCACAAGAACGATTACAATCACCTTTATATACAATCAAAGTCGGATATGGTGATTGTGATGATATGGTTATATTGCTTTGTGCATTGGCTGAAAGTGTAAAAATAGAATGGAAATTTGTTTTAAGTGGGAAAAATGCAAACGGAAAGATAATAAGGTGGATCGAAGGAGAGAAATTACCAAATCCTGAGCCAAAATTCGCTCATATTTATTGCGTTTTGGGTTATCCCCCCTTCAATCCTACTCAATGGGTTTTTGCAGAACCAACATTGAGTAATGCTCCTTTAGGTTGGGATATCATTCAAGCAGGTGGAAATATACTACCTGAATTAGCAGGAACAGACCATATGGGCGAAATGTTTACTATAATTGGGGCAACGGAAAAGAAAATAACAGAATTGGTGAGATCACAATTAAAATTTAGAGAAATAATTCCTGTTATAATTGTTGGTGGTGTAACTTCTGTTTTAATTTCAGAATTTGCATCTTTAGTAGTGCGACCTGTAGTGGATCAGATTAAAAAAGGATTAGGTTTAACAAAACCTAAGAGAAAAAATCCTAGAAGAAAAAAACGTAAATAATTAATTTGGAGAAAAAATGAGTGTAACAGATTTAGTAACAATAACCTTACATCGTGTTGAAAAAGCATATAAAAACTGTTGTGAACAACAGAGAATAGGCAATAAAAGTTACGCAAGAAGGGGAATGAGAGCAGTACAAGATAGAAATAGACTTGTCATGCTTGCTTTAGAAAAGATAGCAAATTTAATGAGAAAAGTAACGGATGAACAGTTAGGACAATCGAAACATCGTTCTGATATTCCTTATTCTCATACGATTGATCCAACAGAAACACAATTATTCATAAAGGCTTTTGAATTAGCAGACAAAGGTACACCAATTGAAGAATTTATGTGGATATATGGGGCAGTTACTGAAATAGCATTAGATTACAATTAAAATTAAAGAGGTAAAACATGTATGGTAGAAGACAATTAGTAGCATTAAATGAGTGGGTTTTTCTTCAAGATAAACGACCACCGATTTTTAAAGGTACTCAAAAACAATGGATTGGACAAAATAATCTTGCAAGAAGACGAAGGTGGAGAAATTTTAAAAATGAGTCTTTAAAAAATAAAGATGAATTTTCCTCTTTATTTAAATTTGATAAAAAAAATCAAGTATGGGTTTTTGATTTTGACACTTTAAATAAGTTTCAGCCAAGTGAGTCTGTTTCTCCGAAACAAGAGCAGAAAAAACAAGAGCAGAAAAAACAAATGGATGTTTTTCAACCAAGTGAAGTTAGTTTGGTAGAAACAATAATTAATAAAGAAAAAGAACCTTCTACTATTAATATATTTCAACCTTCACAAGTACCTTCAGGACAATCTACTTCACAACAAATGACACAACAATCTTTTACACCGCCTGTATCTCAAACAGTTGATACACCTTTGCGAATAGTCAATACACCTACAGAACAACCTTTAGAAGTAAGTGAATCAGAAATAGTCGTAGAAGACATTCCTATTGTTACTGACACAATCGATCAATTGATAGAACCAAAAAAGAAGAATATTGTTCCTTATATTGTTGGTGGGGCTATTGTTAGTTTGGTTTTACTAACCGCATTAAAGAAATAAATAAATTAATTTTGGAGAAAAACGAGAAATGAAAATTAAAATATCAGATATTTTGCCTTTGGCAGGAAATTTACTTAAATATTTACAAGAAGTAGTAGATCATATAACATCATTGAAAGCAAGTGGTATAGATATTGATGAAGATTTGCTAGCTGCGTATTTAGATAGTAAAATGATAGATTGGAAACCAAAAATAAAAGGCAAATTAATTTTAGATGATGATTCAAGACTCGCATGTGCAAGATTTTTATCAGGTATAGCATTTAATTTGTTTAAAGATTAAATTTAGGAGAGAAAATATGTATTCATATATCGGACAAGGATCACCTTCAGTATTGAGTTATCAATATGGAACAGAGCGATATGTAACAAATGATAGTTATATGAGTGGTTTAGGTGTAGAAACCTTTGATCCAAGACCACAAGTCCACCGACAAGCACAGAATGATCCAGCTTTACATCGTCAAAATATTACACAAAGTGGTATGATGCCCATGCAAAAAGGACAAGCAAACTTATTTCCTCAAAATGGAAAAGGAAGATCCTATGCTAGTTCGAATTTGGATAGTTACATAGTAGATAGACATAGTTCTACTCAGGATTACAATGAATTACAAAGTCTCGGATACATGCATGACAATTCGAATAATGAAGAAAAACAAATTAAAATGCTTTTTGCTATGGGGAGATTTAGAGATTATAAAGTAAAAAGATTTAATTATAGATTATATGAAAATGGTTTAATACAAATTCTTCCAAATAGTCCTTTTATGGTCGGTCGAATCATATCACAAAGCAAAAGACCAAAATTATATCAAACAATAATTAAAAATATTACGGATCAACAACAAGAACTTTATGGGAATCCTTTTTTAACAATTGTATCAAATGTAAAAGACAAATTTGAATCCGCACAAGATAAATATCAACAAGGAAAAGAAGTATACGATCAAGCAAAAGACGTATATGATGCAGGACAAAATTTATTCAATCAGAATACGTCTAGTGGTGGATCTAGTCCTCTATTAGTTAGACCTTTGCCACAGAGTCTATTAACACAAGATACTTCATCGTCTTCTCCCCCTTCTTCTTCTCCCCCTTCTTCTCCCCCTTCATCACAAGAAGAAGAATTAAGTCCTCTAATTAAATTTGGTGTGCCTGTTGTATTGGGTATCGCAGTTTACACTTTATTTATTAGGAAATAAAATGACAAATAAAATTATACCATATGGATTTCTACCGAATCCATTGGATTATATAGATTTTAATCCGTTACAATACGTTCCTGTGACCATTTTAGACCTATTAGGTTTTGATAGTTATGTTACAGAAGACCAATTAAAAAATAAATTGAATGAAAATGATTTTTCTTCAATTATTACTACCCCAACCCTATATACTACAAAAAATGTATTTCAATTTTGGGCAGCTAACTATCTTGAAGAAGTCTTTTTTGGTGTTTCAGACGGTATTCCACAAGGTGTATCTGAAAAAGAATATGAAAGAAGATTTAAAAAAATGGAAGATTTTG
>CAACVD010000475.1_pt1 | contig 19736 bp, 24 predicted proteins | sample 2381771 | NCBI WGS metagenome assembly CAACVD01 (sample SAMEA5211965, study PRJEB30684) | marine metagenome | biome: Marine; feature: Epipelagic; material: Water | collected 2015-10-15 | depth 15 m | reverse complement strand
ACCACTGCGAGAAAGATTTTTGAAGCTGTTAGAGATTATAGACCAGTGGCTGTCGGTATTGAGAAGGGGGCGTTAAAGAACGCAGTATACCCCTACCTCAGTGACTTGATGAAAAAGAACCAAAGGTTTTTTAGAGTTGATGAACTGACACATGGTAATAAGAAAAAGACGGACAGGATTGTTTGGGCGTTACAAGGAAGATTTGAACATGGAACTATAACGCTAAACAAAGGGGAATGGAACACACAGTTCTTAGATGAGTTGTTTCAGTTTCCAAACCAGATGGTACATGATGATTTAATTGACTCGTTAGCCTACATAGACCAGTTAGCTAACATAGCTTATATGTCAGATTACCAAGAAGAAGAATATCAACTATTAGATACATACGCAGGGTACTAATATGCTATACGATGATAAAGACCAGTTTGTACTGGAAGAAACACTGGAAGGTTGGGTAATAAATAAATGTCAAGGTTGGCGTGACCACTTTGAATCCAACTATGCAGAAAAGTTTGATGAATACTACCGCCTATGGAGAGGACAGTGGGCGGCAGAGGATAGAACCAGAGAGACTGAACGCTCTAAAATTATATCTCCTGCACTACAGCAAGCAGTAGAGTCATCCGTTGCGGAACTAGAGGAAGCCACCTTTGGTCGTGGTAAGTTCTTTGACATTGAGGATGATGTTTCCGATGCACAGAAAGGCGATATAGCCCTTCTACGAGAAACCTTAACCAAAGACTTCAAGAAAAATAAAGTGCGTAAGGGAGTAGCTGAGTGCCTTATAAACGCGGCTGTATTCGGAACAGGTATTGCAGAGGTAGTTCTGGAAGAAGAAAAAGAGTTTCAACCTGCAACACAACCAGTAATGGGTGGGGAGTTGACAGCAGTAGGTGTGAACATCGTAGACATGACCTGCGTAAAGCTACGACCAGTAATGCCACAGAACTTCTTGATTGACCCCCTAGCTACTTCCGTAGACGATGCCTTGGGTTGTGCAGTAGATGAGTTCGTACCTACTCACTTGGTTGAACAACTACAGGAACAAGGTGTCTATCGTGATGTGGAGGTAGGTCTAGCCGCCCCAGACTTTGACATTGAACCAGACAAGGACTTGTCAGTATATGAAGACGACAAAGTACGATTAACGAAATACTACGGCTTAGTTCCTCGTTATTTACTTAAAGCGGCACAACAAGAAGAAGAAGCAGAAGAAGTAGAAGAATTAGTCGCTGATGATGAGAATGAAAGCCACTATGTAGAAGCTATCGTTGTTATTGCTAATGATGGTACACTTTTAAAAGCAGAAGAGAACCCTTACATGATGGGTGACAGACCTGTTGTTGCATTCCCTTGGGATGTCGTTCCTAGCCGCTTTTGGGGCAGAGGGGTATGTGAGAAAGGGTATAACTCACAAAAGGCGTTAGACGCTGAAATACGAGCCAGAATAGATGCTCTTGCACTGACTATACACCCAATGATGGCTATGGATGCTACTCGTATGCCTCGTGGTGCTAGAACGGAAGTACGAGCAGGTAAGACCATCCTAACCAACGGCTCACCAAAAGAAGTACTACAGCCACTTAACTTTGGTAATGTAAGTCAAGTTACCTTTGCACAGGCGGCAGAACTACAGAAGATGGTACAGACTGCTACAGGTGCTATTGACTCCGCAGGTATTGCAGGGTCTATCAATGGCGACCAGACTGCCGCAGGTATCTCTATGTCGCTAGGTGCTATTATTAAACGGCACAAGCGTACTCTCATTAACTTTCAAGAATCATTCCTTATTCCCTTTGTAACCAAAGCCGCCCATAGGTATATGCAGTTCAACCCAGAGAAGTATCCTGTGGCTGACTATAAGTTCCATACTTCAAGTAGTCTTGGTATCATTGCGCGTGAGTACGAAGTTACACAACTTGTACAACTGTTGCAGACTATGAAACCCGACAGCCCAATGTACTCGCAGTTGATTATGTCAATCGTAGATAACATGAACCTATCCAACCGCGAACAACTTGTACAGGCTCTACAGCAAGCTAATCAGCCTAACCCAGAAGCACAACAGATGGCTATGGCGGCACAGCAAGCACAAATTGAGTTCCAGAAGTCACAAACAGCGGCACTACAAGGTCAAGCGGTTGAGTCACAAGCTAGAGCGCAGAAGTACCTTACTGATGCACAAGCAGTACCACAGGAGTTGGAGATTGACCGCATAAGAGCAGTATCAGCAAATTTAAATGTAGGTGATGCAGACGATAAAGAATTTGAGAAACGACTCAAAATCTCGGAGCAGTTACTAAAAGAACGTGAGGTAGCTGTAAAAGAAAACCAACAAGGAAAAACTAATGGTAACACAGCACAGCCTCAACGAAGTAATCAGCCAAGTCAACAAAGCATTCCAAGACCACAAGGAGCGAATACAAGCATTGGAAGCGGAAGTCCAAGCCCTGCAAACCTCCCTCAAGGAGGTCAAGCCTAATGCCTCCAAAAAAACCAGACCCAAGACTAGCAAGAGCAGGAGTTAGTGGTTATAACAAACCAAAACGTACCCCTAACCATCCAAAGAAAAGCCATGTTGTCGTGGCAAAGGAAGGTGACAAAGTCAAGACAATTAGGTTTGGAGAACAGGGGGCAAAAACCGCAGGTAAACCTAAGTCGGGTGAATCTGCTCGTATGAAGGCTAAGCGTAAATCCTTTAAGGCTAGACATGGTAGGAATATAGCCAAAGGTAAAATGTCAGCGGCTTACTGGGCTGATAAAGTTAAATGGTAAAACAGAGAGGTAACTATTATGCCAATGGGTAAAGGATACGGAAAACCTGCAAAGAAAAAAACTAAAGCTAAAGCTAAACCTAAAAAGAAACCAATGAGAATGAGGAAATACTAATGGAAAGAAAAAATAAAGGAATCCCACCAGAAGACCATATTGGCGTAGCTTTTCATTTATTTGATAATGAACAGATAAGTATAGACGAAGCACTTAATCGGGCTGTGTCTCAACTTTCTAAAGCGAATACAGAAGCGCATCGTGATAGATTAAAACAACAAATAAAAAACGAATGGTCTAATGTATCAAATCAACCTTTTCCCAAAGACGCTTTTAAAGAAGGTTAAAAATAATGGCTACTAAACGTAAGTCCACTGTCAACAAGGCAGGTAATTATACTAAGCCTACAATGCGTAAGAACTTGTTTAATAAAATTAAAGCAGGTTCTAAGGGCGGTAAGGCAGGACAGTGGTCTGCGAGAAAAGCACAGATGTTAGCTAAAGAGTACAAAGCAAAAGGTGGAGGCTACCGATGAAAGTTAAAGCACCTAATGGTTATCACTGGATGAAGCAGAAGAATGGCTCTGTCAAACTTATGAAACACAAAGGTAAGTTTGTTAAACACAAAGGAGCAAGCCTCACTACTGACTTCCCTGTTCAGAAGGTACACAAGTAATGTCTGCGTTAAAAAAGCCACAGAAAAGCCTTAAGAAGTGGACTAAACAGAAGTGGCGTACTAAGTCTGGTAAACCTAGCACACAAGGCAGTAAAGCAACAGGTGAGCGTTACTTACCAGAAAAAGCTATTAAATCGTTAAGTAAAAAAGAATATGCCGCTACGTCACGTAAGAAACGTGCTGACACAAAGAAAGGTAAACAGTTTAGTAAACAACCCAAGAAAGTAGCTAAGAAAACAGCAAGGCATAGAAAATAATACTTGACATTCTTATAAAAATATGTTATAATAATACTATAATATACAATAGTATGTTATATTAAATTATAAATTAAAGCTGTCCTATAGGGAGAAACAGTGTATGACTGATGTAGAACTAGAGAAATACTATCGTTCATTAGAAGATATGTTCCGTACAGAAGGATGGAAAAATCTGTTAGAAGACTTGAAAGGTAGTGCGTTACAACTTAACTCAGTAGAAGCCTGTAAAGATGATAAAGACCTTTACTTCCGTAAGGGACAACTAGTAGTCATGGCTAACCTACTAAACTTACAAGAGCAGATACAAACAGCCAAGGAAGATTACGAGGAAGCAAACGAAGAATGAGAGTTCTCCTTGACTTCCGATGTGACAACGGACATACAACGGAAAGGTTCATAGATTCAGAAACAAAAGAGATACCTTGTCCCGAATGTTCATTAATGGCTAGAAAAGTTATATCTCCTGTTCGCAGTAATTTAGACCCCCATTGTGGTGATTTTTTAGGTGCTACAACCAAGTGGGCGAGAAACCGCGAAAAGCAGATACAAAAAGAACGTAGAGACAACTCCTAACCGAATCTCTACATAATCCACCTCCACAATCATTTATGACGGAGTTTAATAATGGCAAGAATAATAGAAGAGCGTACAGAAGTAACCGAAGACCAAGAGACTCAAGAGACTCCAGAAGAGGAGACAACTCTTGAACAAGAACAAGAACAGGAAACTACAGAAGAACCAGAACTACCACAGAAGTATCAAGGAAAGAGTACAGCCGAAATTATACGGATGCACCAAGAGGCTGAAAAACTTTTAGGTAAACAAAGTTCGGAAGTAGGTGAACTGCGGAAGGTCGTTGACGATTACATCCAAACACAACTCTCAGAACAAGCACCGCAACAAAGTGAACCAGAACAAGAAGAAATAGACTTTTTCTCAGAACCCGACAAGGCAGTCGCAAGGGCTATTGATAATCACCCTAAGATAAAGGAAGCTGAAAAAATCAGCAATCAATATCGCCAGTCAACAGCTATGGCTGAACTTCAAAGACGACATCCAGATATGAATGAAGTCTTAAAGAATGAGAAGTTTGTTGATTGGATTAAGGGTTCTAAGATTAGACAACAGCTTTTCGTACAGGCAGACCAACAGTATGATTACGAAGCCGCTGATGAGCTTTTTACTCTGTGGAAAGAACGACAGCAAGTAGTTAGTCAAACTGCCGCCACTGAGAAGACTGAGCGTAAGAAGGCTGTCAAAGCCGCTAGTACAGGTAATGTACGAGGCAGTGGAGAACAGTCAGCTAAAAAAGTCTATAGACGTTCTGACATTATTAAACTTATGAAAGAAGACCCAGAACGCTACATGAGCTTGTCAAATGAAATTATGGCGGCTTATGCTGATGGGAGGGTCAGACAATAATAAATTATTTTAGGAGATGGTCAAATGACTGATTCAACATACCCTGCTACAGGTGGTTTTGTAGACAACACTAGCGCGGCTACTTTTATCCCCGAAATTTGGAGTGACGAAGTAATTGCCGCATATCAAAAAAGCCTTGTACTAGCTAACCTAGTCAAGAAAATTTCCATGACTGGTAAGAAAGGTGATACCCTTCACATTCCTAAGCCTGTTCGTGGTGATGCACACGCTAAAGCAGAGAACACTGCTGTTACTGTTCAGAACGCTACTGAGAGTGAAGTACAGGTCACTATCAACAAGCACTTTGAATACTCTCGTCTGATTGAAGACATTACTGAGACTCAAGCACTTGCTTCTCTACGTCAGTTCTACACTGGTGATGCAGGTTACGCTCTAGCCAAGCAAGTAGATTCTAGCTTGTTTGAACTAGGTAAGTCTTTCGGTGACAACGGTGGTGACTACGTTGGTACTGGCTCATACTACATTGATGCCTCTAGCGGTCTAACTGCTTATGCCGCTGACACTGTTGCCGCGGCTGATGTATTCACTGATGAAGGTTTCCGTGACTTAATTCAGAAGATGGATGATGCCGATGTTCCTATGGACAATCGTTGCCTCGTAGTACCTCCTTCTATCCGTAACGAAATCATGGGTCTAACTCGCTACTCTTCTAGCGACTTCGTTGATGGGCGCGTAGTCAACAACGGACAAATTGGTAACATCTATGGCATTGACATTTTTGTTTCCTCTAACTGTCCTGTAATTGAAGCCGCGGCTGACAACAGCGCAGGTGGTGACGTTAAACAAGCTATGCTGTTCCATAAAGATGCTATGGTTCTTGCAGAGCAACTAGGTGTTCGTTCTCAGACTCAGTACAAGCAAGACTTCCTTGCTACTCTATACACTGCTGACACTTTGTATGGTACTGCTGTTCTGCGACCAGATGCCGCATTTAACCTAATGGTTAATGGTTAATAGCTAACCAATCGGGGGCTTCTTAGGGAGTCCCCTTTTCCTTTCTTTACAACCTTATTCAAGGAATCTTCATGGGTATATTTAGAGGCATAGGTGGTACTGGTAATTCAACAGACGATGGTGTTGTTGATGCAGTAACCGCACAAGCTGTAATAGCCACGAATAAGGCAACCGAAGCGGCTACATCAGCAACTAGCGCGTATAACTCTGCACAAAGCGCAAGCACCTCTAAAGATACTGCAACCACACAAGCAAACGCGGCACAGTCTTCCGCTAACACTGCTTCTACACACGCTACTAACGCTTCTACTTCTGCAACATCAGCGGCTACTTCTGCTACATCAGCTACGTCTTCCGCTACTACAGCCACAACTAAGGCATCAGAAGCCGCCACAAGCGCGACTAACGCGGCTACAAGCGAAACTAATGCCGCTACATCTGCTACTACTGCTACAACCAAAGCAAGCGAAGCGGCTACTTCCGCTACGACTGCAACTACTAAAGCAGGTGAGGCTTCCACTAGTGCGACTAATGCCGCCTCTAGTGCAACGTCAGCCTCTACCTCTGCAAGCACAGCGACTACCAAGGCATCAGAAGCCTCTACGTCAGCCGCTAATGCCGCATCGTCTTACGATGACTTTGACGATAGATACTTAGGGGCTAAATCCTCTGCACCTTCCACAGACAACGATGGTGATGCTCTAGTTACTGGTGCATTGTACTTTGATACAACGTCTGACTCTATGAAAGTATATTCTGGCTCTTCATGGCTAGATGCTTATGCTTCATTGTCTGGTGCGTTAATTGCAACAAATAACTTGTCTGACCTCAACAACGCAGGTACAGCAAGAACGAATTTAGGTTTAGGCACAGCGGCTACTACAGATGCTAGTGCTTACGCCACAGCCGCCCAAGCTGACCAGACTGTCTCGCTGACAGGGGCAGGTGCTACTAGTATCTCTGGTACTTATCCTAACTTTACAATCACAAGTACAGATACTAATACAACTTACAGTGTAGGTGATGGTGGACTAACTGAAATAAACTTTACCTCTGCTGACAACACAAAGTTAGATGGTATTGAAGCAGGTGCTACGGCTGACCAGACTGCGGCAGAAATTAGAACATTAGTAGATAGTGCTACAGATTCAAACGTATTTACGGATGCCGACCATACTAAACTAGACGGCATTGAGGCTAGTGCAGACGTTACTGACACAGCTAACGTTACAGCCGCAGGTGCGCTAATGGACAGCGAGTTGACTAGCGAAGCATCTGTTAAAGCATTAAACCAAGGCGTAGCAACTACTAACAGCCCTAGCTTTGCAGGATTAAATATAGATACTACTAGCAGTTCCATTTTGAATATTGAAGGTGGAGATGGAAACTCTAAAAATATAATATTTAAAAAGAATACAGGAAGCACTCAACAAGCAAAAATTCATTGTGTTGTAGATGACTTGAGATTTTCAACAGGCACTTCAGAACGCATGAGGATTGACTCCTCTGGCAACGTGGGCATAGGAGACACAACCCCATCTGCAAAACTCGATGTAAATGGCGCAGTGCTTTTACAGGGCGGTAGTTTCAGCGCAGGGATTGACAGCGGAACAGCAGGTATTGTCTTACAGCAAGACAAACCTATATTTAGTAGAGATGTAAATGGTAACTATCTGCGTAATCTTATTAAACATGCCTCTGCTGGTCGGATAGAAATCGGTCAAACAGGCACAGCATTAATTACAGGCATTGATTTAAAAGCAGGTTCTTCTGGTAATATAACAGCACATGGTCAAATAGTTGCTGACAAACCCTCAACTACCTCTACTGGCGCGGCAACAATAATAAGTAAGGGCAGTGTTGACACGACTTCTGGTTACAACCCTCAGAACTACCACATCACGTTCCAAGATGGGGGTGGCACAACTCGCGGAAGTATTTCATCAAGTCACTATGCGACTATATACAGTACATCTTCTGATTACAGACTTAAAGAAGATATACAACCCATCACTAACGCAACAGCAACACTGTTGTCCTTAAAGCCTTGCAACTTTAAATGGACTAATGGTGGCGAAAGAAACAACGGATTCATTGCACACGAACTTCAAGAAGTTGTACCAGAAGCAGTAACAGGTGAAAAAGACGGAACATACACAGAAGAGTATGTAATTGAACCTCCTGTAGAAGGTGTATCAGAAGCAGTGATGGGTACTAGAGAACTACCAGAGTATCAAGGTGTTGACCAATCTAAACTTGTACCTCTTTTAGTTAAAACAATACAAGAACTAGAGGCGCGTATTACTGCACTGGAGGCTAACTAATGCTTGCTGAACTAGCTATCGCTAACTCTGCTTTTGCTGTAATAAAGCAAACGATAGCTAATGGACAGGACTTAACTAGAGTAGCGAAGCAAGCAACGTCATACTTTAATTCAAAGAGTGAGATAGCAAAGAAAGCAAGCAAGAATGGTAATAAGTCCGACATGGAAGCATTCATGGCTCTGGAGGCTCTTAAGAAGCAAGAGGAAGAGTTACGAGAGTTGATGATATATGCAGGTAGAGCAAACCTGTATGATGATTGGTTACAGTTTCAAGCAGACTGTAAACGTAAACGTAGACAAGAAGAAGTAGAACGTCAACGAAAAGCTGTAAAAAATAAAGAGTTAGTAACAAACATAATCACAGGTATAGTTGTAGTATTAGTGGCTGTGCCATCTATTATAGGTTTAACCTTTACCATTGTAGGATTATTTGAATAGGAGGCTGTTGTGCCACAACTAGACGGAATTGCAGAAGAGACTAAACAGGTAGTAGATGTAGCCGCGGCAAGTACAGGAGTTTTAACTCTTGTTGCATGGCTACCACCTATTGCTTCTTTACTAACTATCATATGGCTTGGACTGCGTATCTACGAAAGTGATACTGTTCAGAAACTATTAGGTAAAAAATAATGTTAAACTTAACTTCATTAATCGCCCCAGTGTCGGGTCTACTAGATAAATTTATAGAGGATAAAGATAAAAAGAATGCCCTTGCCCATGAGATTGCAACGATGGCTACAAAACACGCACAAGAGTTGGCAAAGGCACAGATTGAAGTTAATAAGACGGAAGCGGCACATACAAGCCTCTTTGTCGCAGGTTGGAGACCTGCTTGTGGATGGGTGGCTGTACTTGGGATGGCAGGGAACTTTTTGGTTATACCAGTGGCGAACTTTATACTTGCTCTGGCTGAATCTGCGGTCACTGTTCCTGTTTTAGATTTAAGCCAGATGATGCCTGTCTTGATGGGTATGTTAGGTCTAGGTGCTATGCGTACTATGGAAAAAACTAAAGGCGTACAGAGAGAGAAATAATGGTTATACAAGTTGGTAACTTAAGTCCTTTTGCTAGTCCGTTTGATGCTGACCCTTTCTCTATGACTGAGGAAGAATTAACAGGTGTACGTTTACAACCTGTTCAAAATGGGTTAGTAGAGGAAGGAGACTTAGGTACGGCTTTTGATTTATCAACAACTGTAACTAACCCCGATACAGGCATTACAGCTTTTCAAAGCACAATCAGAGAGCAGGACTATGGTGAAGCCCCTGTATATACTGATTCTGATATAGCCTTAAATAACTATTTGGACTTCTATAATAGAGTACGAGAGCAACAAGAGTTTACTGACAGTGTATATAACTACAACCAGTATGACCCTAGTGATTTTGCTCGTATGGGTTTTGCAGGAGCAAGGGCTGTTTCAGACAGAGCAGGTGTTGATGTAGTACAGGACTTTTTAAGTGAAAACGAAGTGCCTCTATCTAAAGAGATAGATGGTCAAACCTTTTACTTAAACACTGGTATAGGAACGCCAGAGTCCTATGGTGCTAGAGGTGATGGTGAGTATGTCAACCTTGGTGGCGTAGGTACATACAGCACAGTATTTGTTGAAGACCCTTCTGGTATTGAAAGGGCTTTGACTAACCCCTTAGTAAGCACATTACTTACAGCCGCATTACCTCCTGTTGTGCGTAACGCAATTACAGTAGCAACGGCTGATGACCCTGTAAGAGCCGCTGTAGGTATGCTAGGCGGTCAGTACATTAATGATGCACTGGTTGAAGCAGGAGTAACTGGAGCAACTTTAGGACTATCTCCAGAGCAGTTTGAGTCTGCTATAAACTCTACTGTAGAAGGTGTGGCTCAAGGTGAAGACCTTGGTGAAGCTGTTGTAAGTAGTTTTGGTAAAGAGGTTGTAAGTAATGTAGATATAGACTTACCAGAGTTTGACATAGACTTACCCTCTTTAGGTCTTGACATTGACACACCCGAAGCTATAAAACAACTAGAAGATGTTATTAAAGAAGGTGGTTCTGCTGTAGAAGATGTTATAAGAACAGGAGGAGAAGTATTAGAGCCTGTGGTACAGCCTATAGTAGATGCCGCAAGCGATATAGGTAGACCTATAGAGGATGTGGTTAGAGAAGTAGGGTCAACCGCAGAGGACATTATAGAGCCGTTTAAAGACACTTTAGAAGATGCTTTAGGCGGTGTAGACCTTTCTTCATTAGCAGGTATAAACATGGATGGTACATATAGACCGCCTGTTTCCAACATACCCACACAGGTAGAAGAAATGTTTAGTAAAGAATTATTTAAATTTGAAACAGAGATTGGCATTTCACCAGAATACTTTGAGTATGAAGAATTTTATGACAATGATTTAATGCCAAGAAGACAACAACCAAGGACATATTCATTCTAATGACTTACTTACAACTTGTAAACAGCGTACTACGCAGACTAAGGGAAAACGAAGTAACTACTGTTGACCAGAACTCTTACTCTAAACTTGTAGGTGAGTTGGTTAATGATGCTAAACGTATTGTAGAAGATGCGTGGGACTGGTCAACATTAAGAGACACGCTGACTGTAGACACAGTAGCAGATACATTTAGCTATGCACTATCTGGCACTAACTATCGTTCTAAAACCTTAGATGTAATTAACGACACATCAGATGCTTTTATGAAACAGGCTAGTTCTTCTTGGATGAACAAGGCTTACTTAATTGAGACACCCCCCAGTGGTTCTCCCTTTTACTATTCTTGGAACGGAGCAAACGCTAGTGGTGAATTGATTGTAGATGTGTACCCAAAGCCAGATGCAGTATACAGCTTACGTTTTAACTTAGTACAAAGAACAGATGACTTTACATCTGACACTGACACACTATCTGCTCCCTCTGCTCCTGTTGTGCAGTACGCAACAGCGTTAGCCGCCAGAGAGCGTGGAGAGACAGGCGGTACTAGTGCGGCTGAATTGTTTGCTTTAGCAGATGCTACACTAGCTGATGCAATAGCTTTGGATGCCGCAAGATTTCCTTCTGAAACTATTTGGACTTATAATTAATGGCTCAGAAATTACAGAACATTACAATCCAAGCTCCTGCCTTTGCAGGTCTTAACACACAGGACTCACCAGTAGGTCTGGATGCTTCCTTTGCGGCTATAGCTGACAACTGTGTTATTGACCGCTTTGGTCGTGTAGGTGCTAGGAAAGGTTATACAGCGTTGTCAACCAACGGCTCTAGTGTATTAGGCAGTAGTCGTGGTATTGAAACTATATTTGAGTTTGTAGACAAGAGTGGTGACAAACGTATTATATCAGCAGGTAATAATAAGATATTCACAGGCACAACCACTTTAACTGATGTCACACCTACTGGTTATACTCCTACAGCTAACAACTGGAAGGTAGTTAATTTAAATGACCATGTGTATATGTTTCAACGAGACCATGAATATGTACTAGGTACAGACCATGGTGGCTCGTTTGTAATGGAGGAACACTCAGCGCACTCTCATGCTACAGGTACTCCGCCACAGGCTAATGAAGTCTTAGCGGCATACGGCAGACTATGGGCGGCTGACATTACAGGTAATAAACATACTGTGTACTGGTCTGACTTACTAAACGGACACCATTGGACAGGCGGTACTTCTGGTTCAAACAACGTACAAGAAAACTTTCCTAATGGTAGTGATGAAATAACAGCTTTAGCGGCTCACAATGGGTTTTTAATTGTTTTTTGTAAAAACTGTATACTGGTTTATAGTGGAACAGCAAGCCCTAGTACTGATTTAACTCTTGTAGACACTGTAGAGGGCGTTGGTTGTATAGCGCGTGACTCAGTACAAAACACAGGTACGGACGTACTGTTCTTATCTAAAGATGGTGTACGTTCTTTTGGTAGGACTATACAAGAAAAGTCTATGCCTATGCGTGACATCAGTAAGAATGTGCGTAATGACTTATTAACTTTTGTTGACCAACAGACTAACCCTATTAAGTCTTTATACAGCCCAGAGGAAGCGTTTTACTTACTAACGCTACCAGACAGTAACACAACGTACTGCTTTGATATGCGTACTGCTTTACCCGATGGTTCTCAGAGAGCAACAACGTGGTCAGACATTACGCCCCTGTCGTTAGCTAGGCTGACTGATGGTACTATATACATAGGTAAGAGTGATGGAATTAAAACCTACACTGGTTATGTAGATGGTTCTTCTCCCTATACTATGAGTTACTTTAGTAATCCAATGGACTTTAATAGCCCCTCTAATTTAAAGTTCCTAAAAAACTTTAGGCTAACAGTAATTGGAAACTTGTCAGCTACAAGTGTTTTAAACTGGGGTTATGACTACACAGTAGATTATACAAAACAATCATTTTCTTCTGGTTTAAGTAATACAACACAAGCAGAATATAATGTAAGTGAATACAATACAACCGCTGAGTACACTACAGGGGTTGACATACAGCTTCCAGAAGTAGCAGGTACAGGAAGCGGTACAGTAGTAACTGTGGGTGTTGAGTCAACTATAAATGGCGCACCTTATTCTATACAAAAACTTGATATACACGCTCTATTAGGGAGATTACTATAATGTCTAATTACACTAAGACAACTAACTTTGCGGCAAAGGACTCACTCCCTTCTGGCAACGCGGCTAAGATTGTAAAGGGAACTGAGATTGACACTGAGTTTAACAACATTGCAACAGCTATTGCTACTAAAGCAGATGGCACTACTGCAATAAACACTACTACTACTTTTGGTGGTGACGTAAGCGGTACATACAATGCTATAGTAATTGCAGACGATAGCCACAATCACACAATAGCAAATGTAGACGGACTACAAACCGCGCTTGATGCTAAACTAGCTTCTTCTTCATACACTGCGGCTGACGTACTGACTAAGCTACTGACAGTAGATGGTACTGGTACAGGTCTGGATGCGGATAAAGTAGATGGTAAACATATTTCTACTTCTCAGTCTGGTACTGATTCTAACACTATTTACTTTAGGACTACACCATAATGCCTATTTTTGTAGGGTCTAATGACATAGACGAAATTACTATTGGCACGACTAAACAACAGTCTGTGTATGCAGGTGCTGACCGAGTATGGGTTAGACCTTTGACTTATGAGTTAGAATTCGGTACAGCTAGTCCTACAAGCGGTGTTAATCTTATAGGATATAGAAGTACAGAAGGTTCTTTTTCCGCAGGTACTATTAGTTTAAATACTACACATAATCCTTATTATGCTAATTGGTTTATTGATTCAAATAGTGTTAGTAATGCTACATACGTTTATGGTTTATACTGGCAAGATAGCACTAATGAGTTGACTTTTAGTTTAGGCTCAAATACTACTGCGGCTTCAACAATACCTAATACAGATGTTACATTTAGTAAACTAAGTATAGGCACTAAACCGACTGACCCTGCGCCTACTTATACATTTAATAGAACAGATGCAGATACTTATACTACTTATAGTTCGCATTATTCGCAGTGGAAATGGACTAATGTTACTGACAATCCTTTTCCTTCTGGAGGTTCTAACTTTGCCATAAGGCGTATAAGGATTGATAAACCATGATAGAATATACAACTAAACAAGACAACTCTACAGTGTGGGCGTGTTTTACTTCTGGTGAATATACCTTGGAAGTAAACATTACAGGATTAACAGATGAAACAGAAATACAAAATAAACTTAGCTATGCTTTAGAACAAGCACAGAATATGGATTGGGGAGAATAATAAAATGTCAGTTTTTCAAGACACTATGAACGCCATAATGAGTGGTGGTGTAGGTAACCAACTGCTTACTGGTGCAGGTGAGTATTTTCTTGGTAGGGAAAATATACAAGACGTAGAAGAAATAGGTAGGCAGTCACAGGAACAGCTTACTGCTTTAGGTCAGCAGATGGCTGAACAAGCAGAGTTCAGACCTTTTACTGTTACCACAGGACTAGGTACTACTACAACAGACCCCACTGGTAGCGTATCTGTAGGTCTTACTCCAGAGCAACAGGCGTTACAGAATCAACTCTTAAGCCAAGCCACAGGTTTGTTTGGTCAAGTCGGTGTCTCCCCTGCCGAAGCCCAAGCAGACATCTATGAGCAAATAAGAGCCACACAACGCCCAGAGGAAGAACGTCAGCGTTTAGCTATGGAAGAACGTCTACTGTCTCAAGGTCGCTTAGGATTGCAGTCAGCCGCATATGGTGGTTCTTCTCCCGAACTACTGGCTATGGAGACTGCACGACAAGAAGCTATGGCTAGAGCAAACTTAGGTGCTAGGACTCAAGCATTAGCTGAACAACAACAAGCCCTAACAGGGGCTACTGGTCTGCTTGGTGCAGGATTTATGCCACAGCGACAAGCCTTAGATGCTTTACAGGTTGGTGCTATTGTTCCTCAACTAGCACAGAGAGGACAGCTAGGCGGTGCAGAACTACAGTCACAACTACAGCGTAGTGGCTTAGAGGCTAACTTAGGAATGATGGACTTAGCTAGTAGGTTACGCCAACAACGTGACAGAGGTCTGATGGAAACATTACTAGGTAGACAACCTACATTACAAGAGCAAGCAGTGGCTCAGTATGTAGGACTTGACCCTAAGCAGTTAGCACAACAAGGCGCATTAGATTATATTGGCGGTCTTTTAAGCGGTAGAATGAGCGAAGAAGCGGCTCAAGATGCTGTATTAGATTCTTTTTATGGTGATGACATAGAAAATATAGATGCGGTTCTTAACGCGTTGTTAGGAGATTAATAATGGCTACAGACATAATGGGATTACTTACAGGCGTATCTAAACAAGGTATTGACCCTATGCTTAGTCAGCTTACTCCTGCCCAACAAAGAATGGAGTTTGGTAGACAAAGCGCACAAGGTTTACAACGTGCTGTTGGTGGGATGTTTGGAGGCGGTGCGCCTGTACAAGAGCAGATACAGGCAGGTTTAATTAAAAAAGAATTAGATAAAAGAGAAGCTATTAAAGGTTTAAACTTTACAGACCCTGCCGATGTAGGGAAATACGCACAAACTCTTTTTGACAGTGGAGATGTTTCAGCAGGTATAAATGCCTTAAAGTATGCGACTGAATTACAAATTGCACAGAATGACCTTGCGGAAGAAAAGAGAGCAGAAGATACTATAATAAGTAGAATGATGAACTTAAACATGGGTTCTGACATTGAGTTATTTAAAAATAACGCGCTTACAATGGAACAAGCCACTACTAAAATTAAAGAAAGAGAAAAACTTTATGAGGCAAATAATTTACAAAAATCAGAAAAGTTAGCATTTTTGGCATCAAGAGGTTTAGAAGATTCTAATTTATTTGATGCTGTAAAAGAAGGTGTTAGATATACTGACAGTAATTTTGCTGAACTGGTTAAATTAGAAATGTATTCACAGAGTCCCGACTTTACAATTAAAGATGCAGAACTTATGAATACTAAAGATGGTCAACAGTATGCAGGTGTTCATACTGTAAGAAACGAATTTGGAATAAAAACCGATGCGTTTGGTTATATAGGTATGGATGAAAATAACAAGCCTAAGTTTATACCATTGAATCCTAATGAAGTAACAGAAATAGCTGATTCAGAAGCAATACAAGACCTTAAAACAAAAGACATTACTGCAATGATGGACATGATGGAAAAAGCAGGGACTAATGTTAAAGGTGCAGGTGGTTTTACTAAAACAAACTGGGATGATGCTTGGGCGGGTTTAAATTCTTCAATGAAATTTACTATATCACAACGTTTAGCTTTAGAAGTTGCAGAAAAAATGGCAAAAGACCCTAACCTTAACATAGTTAAAGCAAGAGAAGAAACAGTTGAAAACTATGTAAATACGTACTTTGAAAAAGATGAATGGTGGTATTTTGGTTTCGGTAAAGACGCTTCTATATCAGATGTAGAGGCAAGTGAAAACCTTAAAAACACATATAGATAGGCAATATAATAATGACTGAAACAGTATCATTAGCTGATTTAGAAAATGCTTTAGTTGTAGTAGATAAAAAAATACGTCTGGAAACTGACGAGGATTTAATATCTAAATATAAAGCAGATGCAAAAGAGATTGTCAGACTTCTTGACCAATATGATGAGAAGGGGTATGTTGGTGAACTACCAGAAAACGTAGAAGACTATGAAAATGTTACTCCAGAAATAGTTAGTCAGCAAGAACAAAGACGACTAATGCAGATGCAAGCCTCTCCTTATGGTGCTATGAGCGCACAGTTTGACTTTGGTACAAAACAAGCGCTAAGGTATATGGGCTTTGGTGAGTATGGAGAAAAGAAAACTGTAACAGATGAACAAGGTAATGAGAAAAGCATAACAAGATGGGATGAAATGGCATACTCTAATGCTAGAGGTTCTAATAGTTTGTCTCGTTGGCTTTTATCTGCGGAAGCCTATGCTCCTCAAGCTACTTACGCTCTATCTCATATTATACCTTCCTTGTCTCTACCTAAGAGCGTAGAGGCGTTTGCAGGGAGAAAGGGATTCCTAAGCACAGAGCAATACTATAATAGAGAACTGGAAGGTACAGGCATTAGTGGTGCAGAGTTTTTAGACATGAGTCCTAATGAGAGGGAAGATGTCTTAATTGAAAATAAACAAATAATGGCTAGGAAAGACAACGAAATAACAGCCACTGTTTTAGATGTAGCACCTCCAGATAAAAACATGGAAGCAATAGGTACGATATTATCTGAACTTTCAGACCCTCTTTTAATACCTACAGTGCTTGCTTCGTCTGGTGGTACGCTTCCTATGTTTGGTGCTACTGCCGCATATTCTTTACAAAGTGAAGCCAGTAGACAAGCACACGCAGATATTTTTGACCCAGAGGGTTTAGGTACTGCTCTTTTATCTTCTTTAGGTATTACCGCTATAACTGCTCCTATACAAACAACAGGTTTAGTTTATAGAACAGCGGTACGTGCGCCTGTAAAAGCAACTGAGGTAACAGGTAAAAAAATACTTAACCTTGTAAACAACTCAAGAGCAACCAAAGGTTCGTCTGATGTAGCTGACTCTATTGTAGAAAAGCTAGAGCAAAGGACATCTTTCCATTTAATAAATACTAAACAAACTAATGGAAAACCAGTTACAGGGAAACAGGCATTGGCTTTGGCTCAAAAAGATTTAAACCTAAGCACCGCTAGAAAACTAGAGATTATTCAGTATTCATCAAGAGATTTTGCTATACCTAATAAGAAACAAGCTACACAGATATTAGCTACTCTGGACAATCCTGTTCCTTCTACTACTATGCTAGGTAAAGTATGGGATTCAATAGGTACTCCCTTAACTACAGTAGTGGCTAACATAGATAAGAAACTAGCAGGGGCGTTACGTAACCATGATATGCGTTTGCACGTTTCACTGGCTAATTCTATGACAAAGACAGAAGAATTTAGCAAAAGTATGTTAAAACTGTCTAAGTCTAAAGACCCTAAAGTAAGAGCAGAATATGAAAATTTAGAAATTGCTATGTTAAGCGGTAATCGTAGGGAAGCGGAGCATATAATAAAAAAGATTTCCCCAGAAGATACTAAACTTCTTGACGAGTATAACATAGTAAGGAAACAACTAGATAATATTTATGATAGAGCCACAGGTGTTAGTATTAAAATGGGTTACTTGAGTAACTATATGCCTCGCTATATCAAAGATTTAGATGGCATGAAAAAAGCCTTGGGGGTTAAAGAAAGTTCTGCTATAAACAGAGCGTTAGAAGCAGAGGCTAAAAAAAGAGGATACCAAAGTTGGACTCAGTTAGATGACGAGATAGCGGCAGATGTCATTACCAGAACTATTACAAGAACAACAATACCTAAAGGTAAGAAGCGTTTAGAATCACAACGTAAGATAATAGAGATACCTCCTCATCTAAAAAAATTCTATCACGATGTCCCTACGTCTTTACAGTTGTATATCAACAAGGCTGAACGTGAAATAGCCAAGCAGGAGTTCTTCGGTGCTTCCGCTAAGTACAACCCTTTGACAGGTAAAATAGATTTAGATGAATCAATCAATGCTTCCATTGGTAAACATATATTAGATATGAAAAAACGAGGGAAGAAAGTTGACGACAACACAGAGGGTGACTTACGTCTTTTGTTTAAGGCTAGGTTTGAAGCCGCAGATAAAGCTATGGGTAAAACTTGGGCTAACGTCAGAGACTTGCAGTATGCCGCGCTCTTGGCTCAGTTTGATTCTGCACTCATACAGTTAGGTGATATAGGTTCTTCTCTATACTTAAATGGTATTGCTAATACAGCGAAAGCACTGGTTACTGGTAACAAAAATGCCAAGCTGACCTCTAAAGATTTTGGTTTAGTCAATCAAATATCTGCTGAGATGAACAACCTAAATGGTCTTAACAAATTCCTTGACAGGACATTAACATACTCTGGGTTTAGAGCCATTGACCGACTTGGTAAAGACACCTTCTTAAAAGCGGCTTGGTTAAAGAACACTAAACTAGCTAGGAATAATCCTAATGCTATTGTTAAGAAGTATGGTCAAGTGTTTGAGAATGAAACAGGAGACTTAATCTCAGACTTACAGCAGGGTCTTGTTACTGACAGGACTAAGTTATTGTTGTGGAATGAGTTGGCTGACGTACAACCTATTGCTTTGTCGGAGATGCCTAGAAGATATTTAGAGATGAAGGATGGAAGAATCCTTTGGTCTTTAAAATCTTATGGTTTAAAACAATTAGATTTAATTCGTAAAAATATAATAAACAAAGCAAGAAGCGGTGATGTCACAGGGGCGTTTGAAGAAGCACTTAGATACTCAATGCTTATGGGCTTGTCGGGTGCTACTGTAGAAAATGCTAGAAACTTACTACGTGGAGGAACAGAGGCTACACAGTCAATGGATGATGCGGCTTTTGAATCCTTAGCTAAGATATTATTTGTAAGTAAGTATTCCAGAGAGCGTTTCCTACAGGAAGGTCAATATGGTAGTTATATTATAAACGCTGTAATGCCTGCCGCGCCTTCATTATTAGATGATGTAGGTGTTGCTTTTAACAATATTTTATTTGAGCAAGAAACAGACCAAACTGCTTTTGATTCCGCTATAAATAATGTACCTGTTTTGGGTAGGGTGTACTACTATCAAATAGGCGGTGGTGCTGAAAAGTTAATAGAAAAAGTAGAAAAAGCAGAACGTGAAAAACTAGAGCAATAAAAAAGGGAGCATTACGCTCCCTTAGTTTTACTACACTATCTCACACGCTCCACCT
>CAACVD010000474.1_pt1 | contig 19767 bp, 30 predicted proteins | sample 2381771 | NCBI WGS metagenome assembly CAACVD01 (sample SAMEA5211965, study PRJEB30684) | marine metagenome | biome: Marine; feature: Epipelagic; material: Water | collected 2015-10-15 | depth 15 m | reverse complement strand
AAACAAAACACGTCCATCTAGCAATCAGAATAACAGATCACCACGTTCATAATCTCTGTTTCTCTCTTGAAGCTTTCATAACGGCTATCAAACATGGTAGCGTTTCATATCATAATTGGAACGTTCAAACACTTCAAAACAAAATAAAAATATTTTCAAATGATTATGTAACACACTACAGATTTTCATTAAAAGAATGGGAAACTGTAAAAAGACAATTTGCAATAGCTTTAAACTTGCTTAAATCTCAATAATATTATATTATAATTAAAATTATGGAGGTTTTATTGAAAGTTTACAAAGGAACATTTAAGAAAAAATCAGGTGAATCAAGAGATATGACATTTGCTCGATTAGCGGACTTACCACAAAAGTTTTTAACAGAGCATATTCAAGGTGCAGGATCTGAACAAAGCTATCCTGACGGCATGGAACTCGTTTGGGATTTAGAAGCTGACAACTTTAGAGTATTTAACTGGAAATTAGCAGAAAACACCCCAAAGGAGTATGATATTGACGAAAGTCTCTTTACATAAAGAGTATGTATTAGTCGAAACTGAAGTAATTGATTTTAACACACTTAAAAAAGAAATAGTAATGAATAGATATTTTGTTGTGGAAATACACGATACTGAATCAGATAAAATCGGTGTACTTATGCATATTGTTGATGGAGAAGATCGACTTTCTAAGTTTGATTCATTTTCACAGGCAAATGTTCAAGCTGCATTACTAAAGGAAAATCTTACAGAAAACCTGTATACGAAAATTGTTTCATATGAAGTACAAAGTAATTAAATATGGAAGAGGTAATAAGCACGTTATTTATAACGCTAAAGGTTATGTCGTATTTTTAGGAAGCGATAAAGGCACTATCGAATACTATAAAAGCAAAAACAAAGAATGATTATTAATTATAAAAACATAGTTAGACAATCAGAAATAAATGAACTCCTAAATTTTACCTTTATTAAGGATAATTATTTTGATGAATCTCCAACTAATATTAGAAAAGAAGTATCTTTAGGTGCTACTGATTGGCCAACAAACACTATAAATAAAATTATTAGTAGGTTACACCTTGATCATGAATTAGAATATGTATTTTTTTGGCATCATAAAAAAACTAATTTCGGGTTACATGCTGACTGCGGTGATGGAAATCATAAATTATTAGGTAAAAATATAATTATACCTCTTGATTTTGATGATAATACTCCTACCACTACTGTAATTTTTAAAAATAAATGGCACGGCTCTGCAGTTAATTTTTATACAGGTGGATATCATCCATATGAAGATATTAGTAAGTGTGAAGGATATGATCCTAATAATGTTATAGACGAAAAAATATATCAAAAATACTTAAAACATATTGATAGAAAAACGTTAAAAGGGTTAGAGATACAAAAGATTTACAACTGGAAATTAGGTGACGTATTTACATTTGATAGGCAACATATTCATAGTCCTGGATACAACTACGCACCTAAAACTTCTATGATTATATTTACAAATAAAAAGGAGCACTAATGAGAAAATTTATAGCAGACCAATGGAATTCTGTGATGGATGATAGAAGAAATCCATTAAGTAATATTCCAGATTTACAAACAAGACACGTCGCAATGCAGTTACTGGCATGGATGTGGTGTATAGTATTTTCAATTTCTGTAGGGTCAGTCACTGTATTTGGTGTAAGTGCAGTTGCTCATATACTTTTGATTGCAGGAATTGTTTTTACTGTTGGGACATTTGAGGCTGCAAAGCGTAAACCTGAACTTTTTAGATTGCGCTCGGATGGGTATCATTCTGTAAGTCGCAGTCGTCAATATATGTGGGTAAACGGTCAAAAGGTTGTTTTACCTGAAGGAGATCCAGGGGGCGAGCATGAGTAAGATTATCTGTTTTATATTAACAGTAGTAATTATAGCACCAATAATACTTTTTGAGTATTGTAGAGGTGATTACAGAGCTTCGTCTGAGAAGCGATAAAATAAACGGACTGGACACGGGGGCAGTACCCGTCGCCTCCACCATAAGGATATAAACAAATGAGTAGTTGTTGTAGTAGAAAAAGAACATGGAAAGATGTAATGTTTTTGCCAATGGCAATTATATTTACATTACTAGGATTTGGAACACTTCTTAGTTTAGAGATAGGTATAGCATATGCTCTTGGTTTTATATCTTTATGATGGGGGCGAAATAGGATCGACAGACGCAATAAAAATCAATTCGAGAAGCAGGTGCGCAAGCGACCTTAACCGCAAGATTTTAATAACTGCAAACGATAACTTTGCAATCGAGGATTATCGCCAAGCGGCATAATCTCATGGGGCGGGTACTGCCTAGCAACAGAAGTGCCAGTATTATTAGGGAAAAAAGAAAAGTGGATTACATTGTTGGTAGAGGTGGATTAGCCTGTGAGTTTGAAACTTACTTTGGCCCCCACAAATTTCTAGAAATACATGAATCATCGCCTGGCACGGGGTATGACTGTAGAGTTTTCAATAATAGATATGAAGAGTATGATGATGGAGAGGAGTATAAACCTTCTTCAAATGATACCTTTTTGTTTGGAACTGGAAGTAAAAAAATAAAGAAAATTTGGTTTACAGCGCTAAGTCAATGGTTTACTCCATCAGAAAAACATTTTCCAAATCTTTTTGCCTTTGGAGCTGTAATTCCTCCTAACATTGAGTTTGGGTACGGAAATGTGATTGCACACGCAATTATCACTGGCGATAACAAGTTTGGAAACTTTAATTTTGTTAATAACGGGTCATTCATAGCACATAATGTAGAGATGGGTGATTTTAACTTTTTTGGTCCCAGTGTACAAGTATGCGGTTGGTGTACCTTTGGAGATGATAACTGGATTGGGGTAGGCACAAACTTTTATGAAGCAATCAAAGTTGGTAATAATAATACAATTGCTGGTGGTTGTTTAATCAGAGAAGCTGTGCTTGATAACAATTTTATTAATCACGCAGATGATCACCCAAAATTTGTAATTAAACACAAGAGAAAATAATATGCTACTATTAACAAAGAGAATTAATATAAGTCTACCTAATGAAGATAAAGTACACTCTTTTCTAAAAAGTATCCCTGATGAAGAATGGGAAGGTTGGACAATTACACGTAAAAAAAACACAGCTAATCTTAACTTTAATATTACGAAAACTACTAATGTTGGAATCTCTGTCATCAAACTTAATAGTGTGTGGGAAGATTTAATCAGACTTGAACCAAACCTTATAAAGTTTGACCCAGATTTAACAAAGTGTTGGGTCACTAAAATGGCCCCTGATGGTGGTATATTTTCTCATCTTGACTATAAACGTAAGACAGCAAAACTTATTCCAATCGGAGCTAATAAAGGTGAAATACATTATCACTTACATTGGAAATGGAAACCCTTTTATACTTATAAATATAAAGGTCCAACGCTCACAAGAACTAACATACCTCACTCAGTAAAAAACAAAACTGGCGATGATCGATACGTAATTCAAATTGTAGATAAGATTTCTGATGTTTAAAACATATTTATTAGGAAATAGTGGGTATGCTCAAGAATGTTTTGAGCAGTTCGTTCTTGGTGGAGTCATTAAAGATTTTGGGGGTTTCCTAATTTTAAAAAACAATAAATTAATATTAATTAATGAAGAAGGCGTTGATGATTTTGAATATAATAATAAATCAGCATTTGTTTTAGGCACACGGCAACGTGTTTGGAGACATAAATTTTTAGAACACTTGTTCAAAATATATGAACAAGATATAAATCATTTTCCAAATATTATAGCTAATGAAGCACATCTTTCACAGACAAGCAGATTAGGAATTGGTAACGTATTAAATTGTTTTGCAATGACTAACGCAAATACAGAAATAGGTAATTTCAACTTACTAAATTGTTATGCATCAGTTCATAGCGGTGTAAAAATCGGAAATCATAATATCTTCACTACTTATGCAAGAGTTTTAGGTTATTGCAGTGTAGGAAATGATAATTGGCTAGGTAGTGGGACAACTATTACACAACGTACTAATATAGGAAACAACAACACATTAAGTTCTGGGGAGCATTTGTTTGATGATATGAGTGACAAACAGCTCTTCCGACACGGGATAATTACGGAGAAACCACCAAAAAATGATAGTATTATTTAGAAGTTGCGAAGCAAACTTATCTCCAGGATCATTAGGTGAAGGGTTTGAAGACAAACCTCGCTGGAATGGGCATGGTAAGTTAGAAATTTTAAGAAAATGTTATTTATCTATTCAGGCTGATTTAGATGAAAGAGATTTAATCATAGTAGTTGATGATAGAACTACTCCTGAAACTTTAGAGTGGATGAAACTTAATACAAAAGCTCAATTTAAAGTAAAGTCAATTACCTCTCTTGATGAATTAAGAAAGACTCACCCCTACCCAAATTATCATCCTGTGACTGCTAATTCTTGTCCCGACCTTATGGAACATCTAGTGGAGGTCGCAAGCAGCAATCCAGATGAGTTAATATACGTCTGCGAAGACGACTATTTGCATTTAAATGATGCTATTGTTGCAATGAGGTCATTGTTTAAGGAATCTAATTATGAGGGATTTTATGTTCCTTATGATTATCCTGATAGATATAGTTTAGATAATGATAAAAGAGCAGAAGTTATGATGAGTAAATATGGTCATTTAAGAACTATTCCTAGTGCCACTCTTACAATTGCAACACTTGGAAAAACATGGTTAAAATTTAAATATGACTTATTACGATCAGGAGCTTTTGCTGACGATACATGGACATGGAAAGCTTTTAAACAAGCTGGAGCACTTTGTCCAATTCCAGGTCACGCCACTCACCTACAAGATGGATGCATAACCCCTGTAATAAATTGGGAAATGGTTTATGACTCAATACGTTATTAAAAAATCTTTTGTGTTTGAAAAATTTGAAAAGTATATTAGTAGTGCTCAGACTACTAATCAATGGAGTAATAATGGTTGGGCGGTCAAAGAGCTTGAATCTCGTGCTCGCGACCTTCTTCAAGTAGAAGATTCAAAAGCTATTATAGCTACCTCTAGTGGTACAACTGCACTTCATGCTATGCTTTGGGGTATTCTAAGACAAGATGGAGCTAAAAGAATTGCTACACAAGACTTTACTTTTGCTTCTAACGGTATAGGCCCTGCTCAAGGGCCTATTGTTTTTGATTTAGACGCAACATTTCATCCTTCATTAGAAGATACTTATTTAATTAATAGTACGGGTATTGCTATTATAACTAATTGTTTTGGGCATTTAACTGATATTGATAGAATTTTAGATGTATTAAAAGACAAGGTAGTAATTTTTGATAATGCAGCTACTCCCTATTCAATTTATAATAAAAAGAATGCAGTAAATTACGGAACAGGATCGTATGTGTCACTTCATCATACAAAACATTTAGGTTTTGGTGAAGGAGGTTTAGCCGTAGTTGATAAAAAGTATGAAGAATCAGTTAGAACAGCTTGCAATTTTGGGTTCATTGATAAAAAACATAGTGAATTTAGTGGTAACTATAAAATGAGTGAAGTTTCTGCGGCTGCAATACTTCAATGGTGGGATCAATTCGATCTTAAACGTATGAAATTTATACTGCTTGATAACTATTTTTCTAAACGATACGAGCTAAGAAATGAGTCTGGGTTATTTTTTCCTAATGAGACTGATGACTTTTTACCTTCTTGCTATCCTTTTATCCATTCAGAACCTACTACAGCTCATGACGAAGTTAAAAAATACTATCACCCACTAAGAGGTATGCAGAACTCTCAGTTTGTTTATGATAGAATACTTTGTTATCCAATTACTGAAGGAGTAGAAGATTGCCTCATCAAATAGCAGTCGTTACTGGTTGTGCAGGGTTTATCGGGTTAAATTTAACTCAAAAACTATTAACTGATGGGTGGTCAGTATACGGAATCGACAAAGTAACTCATGTGTCCGACATGAAAGAGCTTAATAATCTTAAACAAATATATAACACAAAGTTTAAATTTATAGAAGAAGATATCGCTAAGATCAAGTGGCTACCTGAGTGTGATGTTATTTTTAATCTTGCTGCTGAGAGTGATGTTGATATAAGCAATTCTGGCTGTAAAGACTTTATTAGGTCTAACATAGAAGGGGTTAGAAATCTTTTAGAAATTCTTAATAATAGAATAGTAATTAGAGTAGATAAACCACTCTTTTTCCAGTTTTCAACTGATGAAGTGTATGGTGATCTAGAAAACGGTAAGTTTGATGAATTTTCTCAACTTAACCCTTCTAATCCTTATGCGGCTACAAAAGCATCAGCTGATTTACTAATACAGAGCTGGTCTAGAACCCATGGACTAGATTATATTATTGTTAGACCTTCAAATAATTATGGGTTATGTCAATATCCAGAGAAGTTAATACCACTAGCAGTAAAACGTTTACAAAGAAATTTACCAATAAAACTACATAATGAAGGAAAGCCAATTAGAACTTGGACACATGTAGAAGATACTATTGATGCTATAATGTGGTTATATCAAGTTAGCGGCTTTGAAGATATAAAAAATAGAGTATATAATATATCATCAGAATATGAACAAACAAACTTAGAGACAGTTACAAAAATTGTAAATCAATTCTTTTTAGGAACTATGAAAAGATCCGTACCTGACTTAGAAGACTATTTTGATTTTTCATATGATAGACCTGGTCAAGATGTAAGATACTCTATATCTTGCGAACCACTTAGAAAAATTGGGTGGAAGCCTCAAAAATCTTTTAAGGATGAGTTACCAAAGTTAATTGAATACTATAAAAAAAGAGATTGGATCTGGTAATGGCAGAAGAACACGCAAAAAAACCAGAAGGATTTCAAGAAAGAATCATCTATGTTGAGGGAAGTGTTGCTGCCTGTTCTGGAGAGGATAATGATCATCCGTTAACTTACTATAAAATTCCTACGGATGGCTATGTAGTATGTGGATATTGTGATATTAAATATGCAAACACAGTAAAGGCTTTTTAAAAGATGAAAATTTTTATTACAGGTATTGGCGGGTTTTTAGGTCACCACATTGCTGTGCGAATGCATGAACTAGGTCATTCAGTAGTAGGTAATGATACCTATGTTGGTGGAGAAGAAGATAATGTTCCTTCTTTTGCTAAGTTTTATTTAATAGATTGTTGTGATTACAGTGCAATGAAAGAAGCAATGATCGGATGTGATATAGTATATCATTGTGCTGCTACAGCTCATGAAGGTTTATCTGTCTTTTCACCATCTTTTATTACAAGAAATATTTTTGAAGCATCAGTAAGCACATTTTCAGCAGCTATCTCTGCAGGAGTAAAACGAATTGTATACTGTACGTCAATGGCTCGTTATGGAGACCAAAAAGCTCCTTTTACAGAAGACATGTCACCTGCTCCTGTAGATCCTTACGGTATTGGTAAAGTTGCAGCAGAAGAGGTTCTTAAAGTGTTAGGAAAGGTTCATGGAGTAGAATGGAACATAGCTATTCCTCATAATATTGTTGGGGAACATCAAAAATACGATGATCCATTTAGAAATGTTATGAGTATCATGCTTAATCGTAACTTACGCGGAGACTCCTCTATAATATATGGAGACGGACTACAAACAAGATGTTTTTCTTATGTAGGTGACTGTGTTCAATGCCTAGAAAAAATGGGTTTAGATGAAAATATTGTTTATGAAACAATTAACATAGGCCCTGACGAAGATCCCATTACAATTAAAGAACTCGCAGATTTATGTGCTAACGAAACAGGGTTCAATGGTAAGCCTATCTATTATACACAAGGCAGGCCTCAAGAAGTAAAACACGCTACTTGCTCTAGCGATAAAGCTAGAGAGCTTCTTAATTATAAAACAACAACTAGTATAAAAGAAGCTGTTGCAAAAACAGCTAATTGGATAAGAGAAAATAAACCACGAGACTTTAAATACCACTTACCTATTGAAATTATAAACGAAAAAACACCTAAAACTTGGACTGAACGGAGATTTTAATGTTAAACAGTATTGAATGGACTACTTTAAGAATTTTAGAACATGAATTAACAATACTTAAAATAAAAGATAAAAAACCAAAAGTACGTGAATGGGTGGAACAACGTATAACAGAGCTAAGAGAAAAAGATGAAAAAAGATAGTAAGCCTTGTCCTTTTTGTAGTTATGACGCAAATAATAAAGTTGAAAAACTTTGTGGTTTTTGTGAAGCCAAAGCTATAAATGAGCGTGTCAAGTGGTGGCAAGAAGGTAAAAAGAAATTAAAGGAACGAAATGGGCGTTAAAATAATTACTCCGTATGTATTTAAAAATGAAATAAAAGAGCATCATGAACTATTTTGGGAATTAGATATACACTATCAACAAGATACTGTTGGTATAGGCTCTGACTTAATGTTTCAAAAAATATGGAAACAATATCCAGAAGATGATATATTCATTCTTCACTCAGATATGACTCCCCACCATGAAGGGTGGTTTGAAGAGGTTTTAGAATATGTCAAACTCTACCCAGAAGCAGGAATGTTTGGTTGCTTACTTTTGTACCCTGTACGAAACGACAAAAATGAATTTTACATACAATGCGCGGGAGGGCACTTTAAAGATCAAGAACCAGATCATTTTGGAAGCGGTATTGTAATTGAAAACAAATCAAGGTTCAAAGAAAAAGAAGAATTGAAGATCGATAGGGGGCAGTTCGATAAAGTTAGAGAGGTTGCTTGGACAACATTTGGAGGATGTTATCTTAGAAGATCCTTTATTAAAAAAGTTGGGGATTTTAGTTCCGAATACGAATGGACGTATAACAGAGACGTAGATTACTGCTTACGAGGAAGAGAACTTGGTGAACGTATATATCAAATACCAGTTCGACTTTTTCATCATGAATCAAAAGATAATAAACGAATCAAAGATGATTCTAAGATGAAAATGGAAATGAGAAACCTAAAAAGACTCCAGACGAAATGGGGCAATTCAAAATTATATAAAACGCTGGACAAGGAGATTAAACTTGGATAAAGTGTATATTAATAAATCAGAAATTGAATCAATGTTTGAAAATCGTAGGAAAAAAGCAGGACCCATACTAACAGGAATAGTTATGTTGTGGATGTTAGTTAGTTTTTTATTTTTTGCAATACCTGCTATATCTTTAATGATTATTTTATTGATTATATATTTACCGTTTTATCCGTTAGATAAAATATTAGGAAGGAAAAATAATGACAACATTGAATAAAGCGTGGGTTGATGCATCTCTAGACCAAGCAGATAATGAACGTGCAAAGATATCTGAAAAAGAAAGAGAAATGTATGGTTTATCATCAATAAGACTTAGATGCTTAATAAATAATCTTTGTGCGGGAGGTAAAATAAATTACTTAGAGATAGGAATTTACAAAGGAGCTACTTTAATTTCATCTGTATTTGGAAATGATTGTAAAGCAGTCGGTGTTGATAACTTTAAGTATGATGATCGAGAGCCACAAAAATGGGCTCCTGAAGGGTTCATTTGGGATAATATGAAATCCCAACTTGAAGCAAATATAAATAGATATAAATTGTCTCCTGAAACTAAAGTTACCGAGTCTATAAACATAGTTGAATCAGATTTTGAAAAAGTTGATTGGACTAAACAACCAAAATTTAATGTTTGTTTGTTTGATATATCCCCTGTAAATACTAATTTGTATGATGAATTTTTTGAAAAAACAATTAATGCATTAACAATGGAGTCAGTGGTTGTATTCACAAATCAATCAAATTCTCAGCATGCTTTAGAATTAAATAATGCATTAATAAAACACCAAGATAAATTTAATATTCAATTTAGTGAGCAACGAATTTCTTCAGGAACCAGTGACGCTTCAAAATATTATAGTGGTGTTCGAATCATAGGTTTTAAGAAAAAATCAATGATAGTCAAAAAACCTGCTGTTACATCTAATACAGCTGCAAAATCTAACACTTCTTCTAAGACTTGAGGCAAAAATGAAAAAGAAATCTGTAATTAGCCTTATTAGCTATGATGCTAATAGGTTTTTAACCAAATCTATAGAAAGATACTATGATTATGTAGATGAGATAGTTTTAGGCATAGATAAAGATAGAATGACTTGGAGTGGGAATAATTTTAGTATTGATGAATCAGACCTTTGGTCAGAATTATCAAACTTAGACGGTGATAATAAAATTTCAATTATTGAAGAAAATTTTCATCAATCAGCTAAACCAATAGAAAATGACAATTTTGAAAGAAATTATTTAAAATCAAACTGTTCTAATGAATGGATTTTTAGTTTTGATGCAGATGAATTTTTAATTAATGCTAAACAATTTTTTCATGATTTCTGTCCTATTGCAGAAAGATATTATAATAAGTATGATATTTGTATGACTTGGGCTACTCCTTATAAAGTAGTAACCGATGAAGAGGGTAACTCTATTACACTTGTCATTGCAAACGAAGATTCATCTCCTTTTTTTGGAGAAAATCAAGGAGTTGTTACATCTTCTGATAGTACTTTTATGTATGCTAGATGGACCGATAAAAGTCAGCACGGACATAACAGACTAGCTTCTCCTCTTGTAGCTATTCATTATAGTTTATGTAGACCAGACCAAGAATTACATGAAAAAATAACTAACATTGGTCACTCAGATTTAGTAGAAAATGATCCTTTTTATCAAATTTGGTCAAAAGTTAACTATGAAAACTTTAAAGAATTAAAAGACTTTAAAACATCAGGGCTAGGAACAGCACAATGGCCTTCACTTGAACCAGTTCCTACTGAGTATGTAGAAGAATACTTAAAAGAAAACTTACATAGGGCGTATTAAAATGATAATAGAAATTGTAGGAAAATTTTACAATAATCACTCCTTAACAATTATAAATAGAAACTTAGCAGTAATGCTTAGTAAATTTAAACCTGACTGGGATATTTATATAACACCTCTTGATCAGGTTGATCCTAATGATAATTTAGACAAAAATACAATAAAAGACATAAAAGAATTAGAAAAAAAAGATTTAGCAGATAAAGTTGTCGATATTCAAATCAGACACACCTATCCACCAGTATGGAATTGGCCTAAAAACAAAGAAACAAAAATTATTTTTATACAACCTTGGGAATTTACTAAAGCTCCTTTTGAGTGGCAGTATAAATTTGAAACATTTGCGGATTCATTAATAGTTCCAAGTAACTTTTGTGCAACTACTTTTAAGCAAGGCGGCATAGATCCTAAAAAATTATTTGTTGTACCGAACGGGTACGACCCAAATGTTTTTAATAGAGAAATAGCTCCATGTACAGATTTTGGTATAGACCCTGATAGATTTAATTTTGTTTACGTTGGAAACTCACAATGGAGAAAAGGATTAGATATTTTACTTGGAATTTGGCATAAAGTTTTTAAAAAATATGATAAAGCTACATTAATAATAAAAGATAATCCTGCTATATATGGTAAGAATAATATTATAAACGGAGTTATAAAATCTCAATTTCATACTGAGTGTGGTGAAATAATTTATTTAGATGAAAATTTATCACAAGAACAAATGGCCTCTATTTTTAAGGCTTCAAAAGTAGTTCTTCACCCATACAGAGCAGAGGGTTTTGGTATGCATGTTCAAGAAGCTATGGCATGTGGCGCTTTTCCAATTGTGTCTGGTAACGGTCCAACTGATGATTTTATACCTGATGATATAGGTATAAAATTACCAACACTATCTAAAGCATTTGATGTTAATGACCCTAATATTTTTGCATTAAAGCCAGGAGACTCCACTACAATGATGGGCTCTCACACTTTTGTAAATGAACCTGATGGACAATCTTTAGCAAAAGCTTTACAATTTATTTATCACAGTCATGATAAAAATAAGTTTGATAAAATTAATGATTATATCACCCCTAATACTTGGGATAGTGTAATAGAAAAATATGTGGAGGTATTTGAAAATGTCCGATCAAGAAAACATACAGTCAGATATAGATAAATTTTTTTCTGGGCTAAGTATGTCTGAGCCAGAATCTTTGCAAGAGCAAGTTATAAGAGATTTTCATGGAAATGTTCCTATCATAGATGAATCTTTAAAAGGTCAACTTCCAACTATCACATCAAAAGCAAAAATATTTATATCTGAAAATCTACAACCTAAACAGTATTTTAAATTTGCTGTTGCTGGTGGTGGATGCTCTGGGTTTAACTACGAGTTTGATATAGCTGAGGAGCTTACTGAAGATGATGTACAGTTTTCTGATTCACCACCAGCTATTGTAGATAAGGAAAGTCTAGTATTTTTATATGGTTGTGAAATAGATTTACATGATAAAGGGATGAATAAGCTTCTTCAAGTAAATAATCCAGGTGCTAAGGCTTCTTGCGGTTGTGGTACAAGTTTTGCATTTGATGAAGACTTACTTGATATGTACTAATGAACTTTAATTGGATAGTAAATGAAAGTAAACTTCCTTGGTTAAAACTTGATTTAGAGTTACCTTACCAAGAAATGTACGAAGAAGCAAAATCTTTAAAAGGTAAGTTTGTTGCTCATCGTGATCAAGATGGTGGAGGAGGATATCATCATAAGGGATGGAGAAGTCTTTGTATTCATGGCATATCAGCAGAAAGCACTAACCACTTTGATCAATATGGGTACAAGTCAAACGATGAAGTTCCCTATAATTGGACTAACATTGTTGATCAATGTCCTGTAACATACGATTTTTTTAAAAATAAATTTCCTTACAAAAAATATTATAGAGTAAGGTTCATGCTACTAGAGCCTGAAGGTTTTATTTCTCCCCATGAAGATATGTTTGAGCATAAGCTATCTCCTATTAATATAGCACTTAATAACCCCGCAACTTGTAAAATGAAAATGGTTGACCATAAAGGATTTGTACCTTTCGAGCCAGGAGTAGCTCTTATGCTAGATGTAGGTAATACGCATGCAGTGTATAATAAGAGTAATGAAGATCGATATCATATAATAGTTCACGGAGTTAAATCAAAAGAGTTTGAAAAACTAGTAGAGGACTCTTATGAGAAAAATGGGACTTAACAGAAACTATATTGTAGGAATCTATGATGATACACAGTTTTCCAATCATTTGTCTAAATCACAAAAATTCAAAGAGATCACTGAATTTTTTACTAGATTTAAATATTTTGGCCCAATCATAGTTGAAAAATCTGTAAACGCAGTATTAGATAAAGCTTTAGAGTTTGATGTAGATTACTGTATTGTTCAATCTGTTGGTCACATTATAATGGAAGCATCTTTTTTTACACATATTGAGACTTGGATAGATAAAAGACGTTTTTTTGTTACTGGTCACATCATGGACAAAAACAAAAAGAATAAAAATAACCCAAGCGGGACAAAAGGTTATTACGGATTACATAAACAGTGCATACTTGTAAATTTAGATTATTATAAAAAGTTTGATAAACCAGTTTTTGGTGAAAAAAGTTCAAAAGAAGAAATAGTAACTAAGGCTAAAAGACACGCAAAAGACATTCATGACGATTATACACCTTTATCTCTAACCCCTACGGAAGAGTCTACAGTGTGTACCCCTTTAGTGGACGGTTGGAATTTTATTAATACTAGTCTTGAAAATGGATTAACTGTTTATAACTTTCATCCTAAGATTAGAAATGTAAAACAATATTTATACCCTAATTCGAGTGCGGCTGAACTTTCTAAACAGCTTAGTTGGATAAATAATATAGTTGACTATGCCCCTACATGTGTTTTCTTCTGGAATACAGAAAATTATACAGATCTTAAATATTTAGATATAAAACCTATTGATAAACTTTATTGTGTTGCTGCTAGTTTTAAACCAAATATGATTCTTAATAAATTTGGTTTTAATGATGACACTAAAGTTGTATTTTTTGACTATAGTAAACAATCACTTGCATTTAAAAAACTACTTGTGCAAGAGTGGGATGGGGAAGATTATCCTTCCTTTTTAGATTGGGCATATAGTAAGTTTAAATTTAATGAGACCGGCGGAGCAGGAACAGAAACCATGTCGAGAGACGAACTTTGGCAACGAGAAATTAGTTGGTGGGGTTCAGAAAAAGACATAAAAGAGCACTGGAATAGGTATAAAAAACTTGAGCATGATTATTTATATGTTGATATTTGTGAGAATGCGCAAAAAGTTACTGATAAAATAACAGGGCTTAATAATGAAGTTATATGGTGGAGTAACGCTTTTCACACGGTAAATGCCCAATATCTGAGAGGATTAACAGGAGTCAAACAATGTTATGAAACTTGGATAAAGCAAATAGTAGATAAAAACCCTGACATTTGGATTCTTGGTAAAGATTACTTAGATAGACCAGTTGAGGGTAAACAAATAAAAGATTATTTAGATGATTATTCAAAACTTAGTAAAGCTCTCTAGAGGGTCTCTACATCCCCTCGTAATAGAGGCTAATTCATTAGGATTGATGAATCCTTCCGTCTTTTTTCACGATAATGAGGTAAGAGTAATTCTTCGTAATGTTAACTATACTTTTTATCACAGTGAAAAAAATTTATTTCATCATCCGTTTGGTCCCTTAACCTATATTCATCCTGAAAATGATATCAAACTCAGAACTTGGAATTGGTATTTAGAGCTGGACAGAGACTTAAATATTAAAAGGTATCATAAAATAGATACATCAAAATTTGACACATATGAACCTAAATGGGAGTTTGTTGGTTTAGAAGATGCTAGACTTGTCTATTGGAATAACTGTTATTATATCACAGGAGTCAGAAGAGATACAACAATTGATGGACAGGGTAGAATGGAGCTTAGTAAGCTGGAAATATTTGAAAATGACGTTGTAGAAGTTGAAAGAAAAAGAATACCACTACCTAAAGGACAAGATGCTTACTGCGAAAAAAACTGGATGCCTGTGCAGAATAAACCATTTAGCTGGATAAAGTGGAGTAATCCAACTGAAGTAGCTACGTATAACCCTGTCTCTGGTATAACTGAAACTACTGTTACTAGTGACATAAAGGATTTTCCGAGAGATGAGAGAGGTGGATCACAAGTAATACCGTGGAAAGGACATGAGGGGTACTTATCTTTAACACACGCAGTAAATTTAGATAAACATGAAACTGGTAGAAAAAATGCAGTCTATACTCACAGATTTTTGCAATGGGACAAAAGTTTTAACTTAATTAAATGTTCAAGACCTTTTAATTTTATGGGAGGGTTAGTTGAATTTGCTACAGGAATGACACACTATGAAGATTCAATACTAATATCTTTTGGATTTCAGGATAATGCAGCATACATTTTGAAAACGAGTGAGAGCTTTATAGAGGAGTTTATAAATGGATAAAAAACTTAATCAATTACTTGAGGAATATGTGAATGATCCTGAAGATGCAGAAACTAACCTAAGATTAGCTTTTCACTATAATGAAATCAACCAAACTGCTTCTGCAATCAGTTTTTTTCTTAGAACTGCTGAAAGAACTAGAAACAAAGAACTTCAGTATGAATGTATGCTAAAAGCTGCATCTTGTTTTGAATCACAAGGAATGAGATCAATAAGTGTAAAAGGTCTTTTACAACATGCCATATCTATACTTCCTCGTAGACCAGAAGCATATTTAGCTCTTTCTGTAATACAAGAAACTACTGACAGTTTGTCAAACTGGATAGACTCATATCAAACAGCTTCTCAAGCACTTGAATTTTGTAATTTTAATTTACCTCCCTTAAAATTCAATCAATATCCAGGTAAGTTCGCATTATACTTTCAAAAAGGCCACACTGCTTGGTGGACTGGACTTTGTGAGCAATCAAGAGAAATATTTAGTGATCTTTATCACAATTGGCAAAGTGAAATGGATGAATTTTATAGCCAATTAGTACATAATAATATGATTAATCTTGGACTTATAAACAATAAGGGCAAAATATTAAGTAGACCGAAATATGATGCAACAAAATTGCATAAACTAAAACATAAGTTTGTAGATAGTGAAAAAGTAGATCAAAATTATAGTGAAGCATATCAAGACATGTTTGTTTTGAGTATGCTTAACGGGAAAAAGAAAGGAACATATTTAGAAATAGGTAGTTGTAGACCTTTTGACGGTAATAATACAGCATTGTTAGAAACTCAATTTGATTGGGAAGGGGTAAGTATAGATATTGAAGAAGGTTTTGTAGAACAGTTTAAGCAAGAAAGAAAAAATTTATGTTTAAAAGGTGACGCTACTACGATTGACTGGTTAGCTATATTAGAATTAAATGGTTTTAATAAAACTATTGATTACTTACAGATAGACTGCGACCCTCCTAATAATTCTTACAAAGCCTTAAAAAACATACCTTTTGATGAATATACTTTCAAAGTTATAACTTTTGAACATGATCATTATAAACAGGATAAAGCACTTGATAACAACCGTGTTAGAGAAAGAAGTAGAAAATTTTTAAGAAATAAAGGATATACGTTAATAGCAAATGATATTAGTCCTTTTCCAGGACGAATATTTGAAGACTGGTGGGTTAAAGCTGAACTTATTGACCCTGATATACTTAAAATTATGACATCTTTAGATAAAGAGGAAAATGTAGCTGAAGATTATATGCTTTCTGCTCCACAGGTTGAGATTATACCAAGAAAGACAGGATACATTCATAAAAAAAAAGTAGTTACTAACGCTTGGAAATATAGTATAGCTCCTACAATGGAATTTACCACTGTTATTCCTCCAAAAGGGTGTGTGGTAGATTGTGTCTTTTGTCCTCAACAAACACTACTTAAAGTTTATGATGGGGTAAAAACTCTTACACTAGATAATTTTAAAAAAATTGTAGATAAAATTCCACAAGAAGTTAGAATTACCTTCGCTGGATTTACAGAACCTTGGTTAAATAAGTCTTGTACTGATATGCTACTGTATGCCCATGATAAAGGTCATCCAGTAAGTGCATTTACAACTGTAGTTGGTATGAATAAAAACGATGTAGAACGAATCAAAGATATCCCCTTTGCAGGAGCACCGAACGGAGGGTTTACTATTCACTTACCTGACCAAGAGCGTAAAGCTAAACATCCAATTACTAAAAAATATATTGAAACAATTGAGTATTTAGCAGAGGTTAAAGATCAAATTACAAATTTTCAAGTTATGTCAATGGGCACAGTGCATGAAGATGTTAAACATGCTTTTCCAACTGCTCCACAGTATGATATGTGGAGTCGAGCTGGAAACCTTACAGGAGAAGCAGCCTTAAAACCAGAAGTTAACAAATATACATTTTTAAGTATTGATCATGGAGACAAAGCGATGACTTGTGGGTGCGATGAGAGAATGTACCACAATGTTTGTTTACCTAATGGAGACATAGCCTTATGTTGTATGGATTATGGGCTTGAGCATATTGTAGGAAATATCTTTGAATCTAGTTATGAAGAAGTTATACCTGAGCCTCATGCTTGCTATGAAATGTGTCGCAAATGTGAAAATGGGATTGAATATTTTAGCCCCTTTATGATCGAAGAAAGAAAACATCATGATATTCAGCACTAAATTAGCAGTGAATTTTGATGAAATACAAAAGCATAAAAGAGCCATAATAGTTGATAACTTTTATAAAGATCCAGATGCAGTCCGTGAGTATGCCTTAAATCAAGAATTTTTTGAGGGAGATGCTTATGTCGGTAGAAGAACAAAGCAGCAATTTCTTTTTCCTGGATTACGGGATAGTTTTCAATCCATAATAGGATCTCGAATTACAAAATGGGAAGAGTATGGTATGAATGGTAGATTTCAACACAATAATGCTGGGGATCCTTTAGTATATCATGCTGATGGACAACGCTGGGCAGGAATGATATACTTAAGTCCAGACGCACCCCCATGGGCAGGAACTAATATGTTAAGACATCGTGAAACAAAAAAACATCATACTAGTCAAGTTAGTGACCCAAGTGAGTTATTTAACCAAAAAACATTTTTAGATCCCTCTCCTTATGAAACAGTTGATAAGTTTGGAAATATCTATAACAGGCTAACTCTATTTGATGGTAATAACATACACGCAGCTGGAGGGTATTTTGGTTGGGATAAAGAGTCTGCTAGACTTTGGCATATGTTCTTTTTTGATACAGAAATGTAATGTTAGTTAAAACAAACACCACAATACAGACAGATTTTAGCTGGGTACACAAACTTAAATTTAAAGAGCATGTAGACAAAGATTTATCAGGATATGTTGATGCAATAGCAATCAAAAGTGAATCAGGTAGTGTATATGATTTTTATAGAAGTAACCCGATAGAAAATCCAGAAAATTTTAAATATACTCAACTTTATCACAAAATTCCAGAAGCAAAAATGCTAACAGATTTTTATGAAATTGAGACTAGTAGAATTAGGATTCATAAACAAGATCCTAGTAAAACCATACCTTTACATGTAGACGGTAATAATACCTATGCTAAAACTAACGAAGATTATCGCCTCAGAATGATAACTGCACTTACATCAAGTGTTGATTTTATATATACTTTTGAGTATAATAAAGAAAAAATTGAGTATCAATTAAAAGAGGGTGAATCACTTATTTTTGATCCTGACTTAGTTAAACACGGCATGCAAAATAAATCTAATACAGAAACTAGATATGCTTTAGTACAAATATTTAAAGCATATCCTGTTACAGATTGGATGAAGAATTTTATTAATAAAAAAGAAACTGTAATTCTATGAATATAGATTTTGGTACTGCGTTTCATAAACCAAACGGAAATGCAGTAAAAGTAACTATAAATGAGTTTAGAGAAAAACTTTACTTACATATAAGAGAGTATACTATGGATGGAGATACGGGTATGTGGTACCCTACTAAATCAGGTTTTTCTATACCTGCAGATGAAGTAAGCTCACTAATACCTTTGTTGCAAGAAGCAGGAGAATTAGTTGCTAAAAGATTTATTTGGAATAATCAGTTAGAATTAGAATTGGAGAATGAAGATGAGTATTAAAGCTTGGAACGATGAGCAAGAAAAAGAGCTTATCCAACTTTATACAGAAGAAGATAAAAAAGATGTGTATGAGTTAGCAGATCACTTTTCAAAAGGATATAGAAGTGTTATTAGTAAACTTGTTCAACTAAAAATCTATGAAAAGCCTGTCATTAAAGATGATCAAAAATATCTTACAGTGAAAGTAATGCTAAGAGAGCTTGAAGATATTTTAGGTATCGAGGTTGATGGTACAAATTTAAACAAAAAAGAGAATTTAAATCTCTTACTAGAAGCAATCAAGAGTAAGTTAAATAAATGAAGCAAGAACCTCATGAAAATTATATGAAAAGAAAGTTTCTTGAAGAAGAAATTGAAGAGTTAAAATCAAGATTAAAACCACAGGCAACTGGGCATATTCATACTTCTATTAGCACTTTAAAAGAAAGATACAAAGAGTTAACGGGTGTAGAGTATAAATCACCTAGAATTTACGAATCCCCTGATAAAGGAAAGACTGTATACTCTCGTGAAATGGGATCTTTAGAGCGTAGAAAAGAAGATACATTTATTCAACACGGAAAAGATGAACATGAAGTATATTTGAGTGAAGATGCAGTCAATGAGTTAATCCAGAATCAAACGGCTGAGCCTGCTAATATGAGTCAATGGAT
>CAACVD010000472.1_pt1 | contig 19780 bp, 18 predicted proteins | sample 2381771 | NCBI WGS metagenome assembly CAACVD01 (sample SAMEA5211965, study PRJEB30684) | marine metagenome | biome: Marine; feature: Epipelagic; material: Water | collected 2015-10-15 | depth 15 m | reverse complement strand
CCGGTAGTCGCCACATCTCTGCTTTGGGATTGACACCAAAGTCTTTGGCAGCATCCTGTAATAATTTTTCATTCTTACGCATACTAATATAATCTTTACCAATAGAATCTAGCGTGTAACTAAATCTATTCTCATCAATTAAACTTGCTGCAATCATAGTATCAATAATGCCACCGTTGATATGAAAGCCCAGTGACCTGATCCACGATACATCGTACATGGCGTTGTGAAATATTTTGGTAGAAGTTGTTTGTAGTAATTCTTCGAACCAATCTAATACTAATCCTCGATCCATGTTCCCACCACCCTCGTGCGCTATCGGAAAGTAACCTGACCATCCTTCAACTGCAACAGCAATACCAACTACCTCACCATCTTTGCGCACTGAACCTGAACCCATAGTCATGAGGTTTGGATCTCTAGTTTCTAAGTCGATTGCTATTTCAGAATAGTTAGATAAGTCAGGTAACCGCTCCGGCGGCACCCACTCTGTCTCTGGTGTGAACAATGGTTGTTGTAGTGTTCTCATACTTTCTTGGCTATCTTGCCTATATAATATTTTATCTTAGATAGTTATAACCTATTTCTCTATTTATAACAATCTTTTAGCTTATTTAAAAACCATATAGCTTTATCTAGGTCTTCTATTGGTTTTCCCTTGTGCTCGTGTCTCCATATGTATTTTATGGCTGAGCCTTGACAATAATATTTAAAACCATCACCTTGGCATGACTTGATCGCATCGATGCAACCTATACCGCCTTTGTTATAATGTGATGGAAAGTTTACTGGGTCGTGTTTCTTAGACATATGTGCATTCTCCTGTTTCTACATCTACGTTTAAAATATTTACACCAAGATTTTTTTGTATTGGTGTGAGTGATCTGTTTATTTTAGAACCGTCACGTTTTCTAATGCATGCAGATTTTACATCAATCAGTATAACTTCGTGTTCTTTAATAGCAACAAGATCGACCGGCCCTTGTTGCGACATGTTCTTACAAACTAAATAACCTTGTTCCCATAACCACATTGCGGCTATGTATTCGGCTTTGTCGCCTTTGATATGTTCATGAAATCTCATAACACATATGCCCTATCATAGTTTTTTGGTTCTAGTATGTGTAAAGATTTTTTTGCACGTGTTACAGCTACATAAAATAACCGGTGCAAATCATCTGGATCAGAATCGTTGTGATCAACAGCAGATTTAGTAATATCAGGAAGTAATAAAACATTGTCAGCCTCGCCCCCCTTGGCCCCGTGTATAGTTGATAATGTTATTCTTGGTGTTTGTGAAATTTTTTCTTTGTTTGCTAACATGTTTCTTATATAGTTTTCTGTGTTTGTATCAAGTCCTGCAAACGCTTTGTACCAAACATCTTTTGTTTGTAAGCCGTGTTCCGCGATGCACTGTTCAATATCATAGGCAGCTTCTTCACTAAGTGTTTTTCCAGTGCGATAACCCTTGGTCACATTATCGCCGAGGTAAGAATAAATATTTTTTATCTGTACAGCGCTTAAAGTATTTTCACCGTTACGCCACTTCTCCCAAGTTTGAATAGCTAATAATAAATTTAGTTTAATAGAGTTTTTGTGTTTGTGGGAATAATACCAACCCTGTAATTCACACAAGTCTTTGATGTCATCTAAGAAATGATTAGCAGAGGACAACACCAACCACTGTCCTTCACACATATCAACTTGTGTCACGTCTGAATATCTTAGTAGGTCTCCTATTTCTTGTCTTGGTCTATAATTTTTTTTATATCGATTAGATACTTTATCAATTATATTTTGTGATAGCTCATGTATCGGTCCACCTGGAATACGATAAGATTGATTAAGAGTTTCAATGTAGTCTACTTCTTCTTTAAGTGCGATAAAGCTATCAACATCAGCGCCAGCCCATTTAAATATAGCTTGATCATCGTCCCCAGCAATGTAGGTCTTGTTTGCTTTCTGCCAAATAGTCCGGACCATTCGCCATTGCAAAGGTGAGAGGTCCTGTGCTTCGTCAATAAATAATACGTCAAAAGACGGTGAAACATCTTGTTTAATAAATCTTTCCAACATGTCATCATAGTCTATTAGTCCTTTCTCTTTTTTATACTTTTTAAGTTCTTGATCTAACAAAAACAAAATATCTCTTTCAATATCTAGTATGTGATTGTTGTTGTCATACTCATCCAACACATCAATCTCTTTTACCCTGGCCTTGTTTATAATTTTTAAATATTCATTATCAGAATTAAACACTCCGTCTTCATCACTATGTCTTGCAGTTTTTATTGGTATGCCACACTTTAAACCAAACTCTCTGTAATCTTGAGCTTTCATCACCTGCTCTTTTTTTATGCCCAAAGATCTAAATGCTAAGGAGTGCAGTGTTCTAAAAAAAGGTATTTCGTCTCTTTGTATTTGAAATTTATCTTCTGCTCTTTGTTGTGCTTCGTTTGCAGCTTTACGAGTAAAAGAAAAATAACCTATTTTTTGTATACTTGTACCAGCTCTTAAAAACTCATCTACTAAATTAAGTAAAGTTGTAGTCTTACCTGTGCCTGGTGGTCCAAGTATAATTGTTTTCATTAGAATGGTGACTCCTCGTAAGTTGTTTGACTAACCGCTGGTTTTATTTTCTTCATCGCTTTTATTTTAATAAGACGAGGTGTTTGATTCTTCAATGTCATTCTCGTCTCTTCTACAAAAAAGTCAAGTTGTTTCAGTAAGTTACCTGTTTTTATCTTGTCTAACTCCCAATTATTTCTTTTACAAAAAGAATAAAAATCATCCATTCTAAAATAAGTATGACCTTCATCACTCCAGGACATTTTGTTTAGTATGTCATCTTTAGTTCTTGCCGCAGGTCTATTGACTGTAAAGTCATATAGTAAATTAATTATTTGATTTATTGGGTCTAGTGACTCTAGTGGTTCTATCTCTTGTAGTTTAAGCATTAACATTTTTAGATATACCTCTCTCCAGTCTTGTGCTTTTGGTATGGGTGATACTACGTTAGCTTGATCTAAGACCGCTATAGCAAATAAATTAGGATTGTGTAGTTGTTCTGTTTTTAATTCTACTCTCTTGCCACCAACATTTAAAAACCATTGTGGTGGATTAGATTTTATTTTTGTCAACGTATCTAACTCTGGCATTTGCTCTTCTTCATAACCAACACCAAACTTTTTAGTTCTACATTTTGCAGCATTACATACACCACATATTGGCTGATCTTTACACCTGTATTTATCATAACCACGTTTACCAATAGAATTCATTAATTGTTTTACTTCTTGAAAACCCAATGGTGGGTCCATATACTTTTGGTTAGATGACATCACATCATCTTCCCACGTGTCTGGAGACGCTTGCTTGTGATACACAGCTAGATTAAATAAGGCATTGTTGCGCGAGCCTTCACCAAAACCATCCTTTGCTAAAGTGTTTAAACAAGGTGGTCCGTCTTTAAAAACATCGTTACTTTCTGTTTTCTGTTTAACAATAATATTTTCTATCTGTTCTTTTGTCTGTACCCACTCATCGTATATAGAATAGAATGATTCTAAACTAGCAGCTTCGCCTCCAGCTTTCATAGCGTATCTCAAACCACGTACACCGCCGTGGTATGGTAAGTTTAAAAAGTTACCAGTGTCACCACGCTCAACTAAAATTTCAGTTTGTTTAGGAAAAATTTCACTACCTGCATAGCCCAAAGCCTCTGCCATGGCTTTGAGTTTGGACTGCATCAGTGATGCAGGAATAAACTCTTTAGCAAATAAAAATAAATGTGCACCACCAGATTTTGACCTAAAGGTCACCAAGGGAAAACCCAATCCTTTTATGGTTCGCATTAAAGCTAAGTGATCAACATTGTATACGTCAACGTCAACACAACCCCACTTACATTCGTTGTTCTCGTTTATTGGTATTACCCCTAAAGCAGGATCTACACCCTCAATATGATCTTGCCATAAATTATCTGTTACTGGTTGTCTTTTAATAAAAGCTTTACCGTCGGCCTTACCTTTTTCATTGGTGGCACCGGATAAAATTAATTGGCCATAGGCACTATTATTGCCCTCAAATATTTCTTTGAACTTCATCAGTTTTCTTTGGTCTTCCTACGGGTCTACCTGTCGGTGGTTTTTGCCACTTTGGTTTACATGCCTCAGTGCAATATATTTTACCTTTTTGCCATTTATTTATGACAAATTCTTCTCCGCATGTTTTGCAAATTCTATTCATAATGTCACCTGTAATAGCCCATGAGGAGGGGTACCTCATGGGCTCCATGATTAAAATGGTACGCCGTCTTCTTTAGACTTCGTGTTCTCTTCACCATGCTTTGCTTCAACTGCACCATCAGCTACACTGGAAGCAAACTGTTTAGCGGCTTCATACAAACCTTTATCTTGTACTGGGCCTACCTTCTCAACATTCCAACCAAACCACGTTCCCTTGTCATTTGATTGTTGTACTGTTTTAAGGTTATACACGTGACTGTGCATAGCCGGTGTGAACATACCATTCTTACCTTTAAGCTTGATACTATTCATCATTGAGTTCCATGATCTACTTACCTTCAGTTGAGTAGATTTCATAGAGATCAATGCAGTAGTACCATCTTCTAGTAAAACAAAATATGCCGCCGTGTTTTCTAGATAGTTACCATTAGGTAATCTATCTTTATAACCTGCGTCACGTTTAGCTTCATTAATGATACCACTACCGACCGTATGGACCTGAACTGGAGCGCTTGTGCCCTCACCACGATCAGACCATTCAACGTATTCCCGTTTATAATGACACGGTATTACGTTGACTCCTTTCTCACCATCATAGAGTTGCCTAGTCACGGTATTAAATATCATACCGGCTTCAGCGCCCTCTACATATTTGGCGTCCCGTTTGTTTGTCTCGGGGGACAGTTGACCTAACACTCTAAGAAAAGGTAATGCGAAGTCTTCTGACCCCATATTACCAAAGCTCGTGTTAGCGTCTGCTTCAAACATGCCTGCTAGAGATACGCTTGAGTTTTGTTTCTGTGCTACTTGATTCATCGTTCTTGTTTCCTTACTTCCGGCCTATTTTAGTTTGATCTTTAACAAACACGTTAAAGTATTGCGAGGGCATATCGAGGCCGGCCTCGATACGCTCTCTAAAAAGAGCCTTTAGAGTTGAAGAATGAACAGATTGTTTCTGCTCAGGTTCATACCCTTCTTGCTCCGCAAGGCTAAACATATGTTCAGCCTTGTTGTCTTCGCCTTTTCCAAACGAAATAGAGACCTCGTTTTTAATGATGTCACCTAGTCCGTTTTCTCGAAGCCAGTTGTGCGCTGATTCTATTTCATCTTTTTTTACAGTGCAGAAGTATGCTTTTGCTACATCTACTGAACTGCCATCAGCTAATTTCAAAGATGACAACCCTTGCTCTGCGAGCATATTAGGTATTATCTCTGAACTAATCTTGTCTGCTTTTTCTTTTTTGTATTTTATTTTTTCTTCTAGATCTGCTATCTCATCTTGATAGGATTTTAATTCTATGCAATATTTTGCTAAATTAGTTATGTCTGTTTTTTCTAAAATTTCTTGTTGGTCTTCTTCTAAATCACTCAGTGTCAGCTTTGTCATTTTCATTTTTCCCTTTTTTTAATTCTTGGTTTTCTGCAGTTAGTTTATCGATGGTTAGCTGCATATTTATTTTCTCACTATTACTTTTTTGTAGCATGTTAAATAAAGATTGTACTATTTCTTCTTGGTCCATTTTTTTCTCCGAGTTGCTATTGACATTGAATATAATTATTATTAAATTGTTGTCAAGTATATTATGATAAAAAATTATAATTTTAAAACACAGCCATATGAGCATCAATTAACTGCTCTAGAAAAGTCATCTGATTTAAAAACATATGCCCTTTTTATGGAGATGGGTACGGGAAAATCTAAGGTTTTAGTGGATAATATTGCCTTGTTGTATGAGAAATCCGAGATCCACGGTGCTCTAATAGTGGCACCCAAAGGTGTGTATAAGAACTGGCATGAGATCGAAATACCCACACATTTACCAGAACACATTGAACACACCACGGTTTTGTGGGATCCAAATATCACCAAGAAAAAACAATTTGAACTAGATTCTTTATTTGAATATAAAAAAAGTCTTAAGATATTGATAATGAACGTAGAAGCTTTTTCTACAAATAAAGGCCTGGACTTTGCTAATTCTTTTCTTAACATGTTTGGTGGAAGAGCTTTGATAGGGATTGATGAATCTACGACGATCAAGAGTCCGACAGCAAAGCGAACAAAAAATATTTTGAAAATAGGGGAACTCGCAAAGTACCGTAGAATATTAACAGGCTCTCCAGTTACCAAGTCACCACTTGACTTATACACGCAGTGTAAGTTTTTAGATCCTTTTCATTTAGACGAAGCATCTTATTATGCTTTTCGTGCACGTTATGCAAACATGGTCAAGAGAAATTTTGGTGGCCGGTCAGTGCAACTAGTAACTAGTTATCGCAGACTAGATGAGTTAGCAAATAAATTAGATAAGTTTTCATACCGAGTGTTGAAAGAAGATTGTTTAGATCTACCACCTAAAGTTTTTGTTACCAGGAATGTAGAATTATCTGATGAGCAAAAAGAAATGTACAAGACTATGAAGCATGCTGCGATTGCAGAACACAATGGTAAAATTATGAGCTCGATGTCAGCGCTAACAACTTTACTACGCTTGCATCAAATTACTTGCGGCACATTCAAAGCGGATGATGGCACCATAACGTCTCTTAAAAATAATAGAATCACATCTTTGATGGAGTGTTTAGAAGAAGTTGAAGGCAAAGTAATTATTTGGGCAACTTACAGAGAAGACATAAAAAATATAGTCGAGTCTTTAAAAAAAGCTTACGGAGAAGACTCTACAGTTGAATATCACGGTGGAGTGGATGCTACTCTCCGGCAGAGCAACATAGCTCAGTTTCAAGAGAAAAACGGGCCTACCCGCTATTTCGTTGGAAATCCGCAAACAGGAGGCTACGGAATTACCTTGACAGCCGCAAATACCGTTATTTACTTTTCGAACAATTATGATTTAGAAAAAAGACTGCAGTCAGAAGATCGAGCGCACCGTATCGGCCAGACTGGCAGTGTTACCTATGTTGACCTGGTTGCGGAAAAGACTATAGATGAACGTATTATTAAATCATTAAGAAGTAAGATTAACATAGCAAATGAAATCATGGGCGAAGACATTAAAGACTGGATTTAAAAGTATTTCTGATAAGTTTATTGTTGGTATATTTTTAGTTTATCTTGTCTGTTTGTTCACTTATTAAAGCATACCTAACAAAGTAAAATTATTTGACAGTTGCATTAGCCTTGTCTTCCAAATGGTGTAATCATATTACCGAATACTTGTGGTGGTGCACTGTTACCAACAGCATCAAAGACTGGTTGTGTTGCTGATGGGGTACTAGTACCACCTCGTTGTGGAAAGTATTGTTCAAATAATTTTCCTATACCTGCTAGTAAATCGTCATGTGAATGACTAGAGTTCATCGTCGGTGGTGGGGTTATTGGACTTGGCATCGGTGCAATCGGATTGTTAATAGGGTTGTTACCAGCGCCAAAGATATCGGTAGTGTCAGGAGCTGTGCCGGTAGAAGATTCATAACCACCAGTACTTGTTACTGGATCAAAAGGGCTACTAGGAACAAAATTTGGGTCGAAAGGGCCTAAACTAGGTGGTTGCATAATTGGTCCGGGTAATTGAGCAGTGCCGTCAGGACCCTGAGTTGTAATTCCTTGCATGAAGTCATAATCATTGTAGGCCTTCATAGCGTCACCATACAAATTAAACTTATCCAGAAAATCTTGTGACTTAACTACTTTATTTGTCATTTGATCTTGCATGTTGCCGTAAGCACCGCTTATAAAATCATACATTTCACCCATCTGTGAACTAGAACCGTGTTGGCCAGTAAAGGGGTTATAAACCATGTCCGTTGTCATTGGACCACGACCACCACCGCTGCCATAAAAATCATTAATCACGCTACCAAAAGGACTGTCGCCTTTATATTTCATATCGGGTAAACCAATAATGCCTTTTGAACCACCAGAATCAATACTTTGAGGATTTCTATTTGGGTTCATAACTGTTTCAAATTCACCAGCTTGATATCTTCTTGCAAATTCTGGATCGGTTTGCATCAACATATCTATTGGACTTGCATCCATTGATCTTCTACCGGGATTTAAAGACCCATAAAATTTATCATTGTACATAACTCCGGAACCAGGTCGGTAACCATTATCAATAGCTTGCTGCATAGGGTCAACAAAAGAACCAGGTTCTAACATTTGCGTAGCTTGTCTTCTTAATTGTTCTGTAGTTAAAGCCATTATAACATTCCCATCAGTGTTTCTATAACCATTAACGCCACAGCTCCCACTGTAGTCAGAACCACCCAATAGATTTTATCTATTTTACCACCCAAAGCCTCTACATCTTGATGCACATGCGTAATTTTATCATCTAGGTGTTTGAGGTGATTAGTTTTTATTATTTCTATTTCACGCTCAACACCCTTAACGTGACCGTACAGAGATATAATGTGTTCTCTGTCGTCCTCTGGTGTTATGCCTTTAACTGTGTCGTTCATATTAACTTCCAAATATTGTGTCTAATGGTCCAAAAATTTGTTGGCCCTTAGCTACCGTGTTTTGTGGTGTGCCGCTAACATCAACCGGTACACCCGCTAGTCCTAAATTAGGTAAACTAGCTAGATTATCTTGCATTCCAGCAGTTGGCAAGTCTATGGCCGACGTGGTGAATGGATTAGGTGCGATAGGGAACTCTTCTAAATACAAAGACATGCCCTCGTAAGATCTTCTAATATTGTCAATCACTGGTTGCGCTATTATATATGGGTTGGATTGACCAATAGCTCTTGCGTTTTCTTCAAAAGCATTAATTATATTTTCGGATGGAATAAAAGGTTTAAAACGACCAGCTTTAATATTTTCAAAAGCAATTTTTGATAAACGATCATCAAACTCTGCATCTAAAGCGTTAGCTCCAACACCTAAAGTTCTTGCAGCATAGTAATCGTCAGCTAAATCTTTATGAACTTTGTAAAGCGCATTGTTTGCTACTTGATACCTGTCAACAATTTGTTCTGGTGTTACAGCACCACCTCTTAATAGTTCTGATGTAAATTCACGACGCGCGTTGCTTCGACCTTTACTAAAATCTGCTATTTTAAATTTCATACTTTTAACTGGATCTACTGCAACCGCACGTAATCCAGCAAAACCTAAAATTTCATCTTTTAATTCGTAGGTTCGACCATAGTCATCTGGGTTTTGAACCACTGCATTTCCAAGTCTAGTGAACTGCGCAGCAGAGAAAGGTAGTTGTGCTTGAAAAAGATGTTCAATCGCAGCTCTCACTTTGTCACCCGGTGATGTTTGTTCGGTATACAATCTTCTACCTTCAGCTGTTCGTCCACCACGATAAATATCTAACACCGCCTCTGTCCAAATAGACTCACTAATAAAAGGTTGGCCTAGTTCTTGCGTTGCTTCAACCATGCCTTGTATAACATCTTCCATGACAGTATCCGTATCGGTTCTACCGTCTGCTATTGCGTTAAATACGGTTTTCAATGGACGCGCTACGGTGTCATATGCGTTAGCATGAGAAAAATCTATATATTTAAGATCACCATTATCATCTCGCAATGGTACTAACACAGAGTTTTTGGACCACTCTGGTACGAAACGACGCAAAGCATCCATCTCCGCACCGCTGACATTGTATGCTGCTTTAAAGGCTTCCATTGTTCCATACGGTATGGCTAGTGTTGTTAAACCAAAACCAGTTAAACGTTGCATACCAATACCTTTAAAAGGTTTAGTGCCCGTGATTGGATCAACAAAATTAAACTCATCAAAGCCTTTTTTCATAATGTTAATACTTGTTCTAATAATTTCTGCTGGGAAAGAAACGAAGTTACCAAAAGGTGCTCTTCTTAATTCTTTAATAAACTTACTAACATAATCATAATTTGGAACATTGTTTCTAACTATATTAGCGGCAGCCTCGTCTAAGTAATCACTATAAGAAGCAAAAGCTCTACCCAAATCATTTCTAGAATTTTTAGCATACAACGTGCCATCAATTTGTGCGCTTTTTAAAGCTTTGTCTATTCTGCTTCTCTCGGCCGCAAAGGTATACATCTTCCAGTAATCATCTTCAGCTACATATGCGTCAGCAAATTTTTCTTTTACTTTGCTTAGTTTTTTACTAATGCCGCGAAAAGCTCTTCTTTGAGAAATAGCAGAGCCAAAGTCAACATCATTTAAAATGTTTTGTAAATCACCATACGGCACACTTTTATTCACAACACCAAGCCTTAATAATTGTTCGTATCTTGCATTAGCTACTTTGTCACCTCTTCTACCTATTTGTTTGAAGGCACCATATGCTTCGTCTAAAGCCTCTTTATTTATTAAAGGCACAATCCCGTTAGCTGCAGCAAACGCACCGGCACTAATAAAGTTACGAACGTGTGTTACCGGAGCTAAAACTGTTTTTGCTAGCTGTGACGTTGCTTTTGGATATAGAATAAAGTTGTTATAAAAACTAGCTAATGCACCACCATCCTCAACAAAAGAAAACAAATTTCTATTTGTACCTTCAAGCGCTGCTTTGTTACCTTTGCTTGTGTATAAACCATTTAAAGGATTAACTGCCTCAGTAAATGTTTTTCTGCCAGGATCCATAGTTTCTGCAAGCATATTTAAAGGTTTTTGATCTACATTTTTTGGTCCAAATACTTTAACAGCGTCATCAAAATTATCAAAAAACTGACCTTTTAAAATTGGGTTGTCGTTTGCGTCAAGCAATGGTTTTCCTAAATCGTCTAAAACTGGTTTTTGATATAGTTGATCAAACAAGTCTCCAAAAAATTTGTGTTTTGTTTTTATGAAAGATAAATCGTTTACAGATGCTAAAATAGTCGCAGATGGGTCTTGCACTTTTCCTAGTAGATTTTCAATAATTTCTCTTGGCGCTAAACCACGAACGCCTGGTATGTCTTTTGTAGGTTTGTTTATAATTCTATTTAATGGTAATAGTCCTTTGTCCCAATCACCAATAGCAACTTCTTTTAAAAATCCTTTTGGCAACCTAGGAATAAGAGGCACTGCTTCTTTTTGTGTTATAAACCCCGTGTTAGGTTTTGCTGCATCTAACAATAAATTAATATAGTTTTTTGCTGACTCATCAGTAAAACTATCATCACCTCTTTTTTTAGCAATGTTTTTAAACAACATGATACCGTCATCTAATGCCTCTTGAGTTGGCCTGTATGTTTTTAAAGTGTTGACCCTGTTGTTTGGAAATATTTGATAGGTGCTATTTATGTAATCAATGGCTTTTGTTTCAAAGGCTTCTTTAAATTTGTTAAAACTTGCGTCAATATTAGCTTGAGCTACTTTACCTTTTTTACCCGCTTCAAGTATATTATTACCTATTTCAGTGTACATGTTGTCTATTACATTTCTTGAATCGTTTAGTATTCCCTCTATTTCTTTAAAATTAAGCCCTTTTATATCTTTAATTTTTTTTAAAGCTGCAGAGTCCATTTCACCTAATGTAAACCTACCTGTTTCTTCTACAAACCTAGGTCCTTTTCCTGTTGTGGAGGTTAGTGCATCATTAATTATTTTAACAACACCTTCTCTTTGTTTTTGAACACTAGCTGAACCTATTCTGTTTATAAGTGGAAATAAAGCATCTATGTTTTTATCCAACTGCCTATGCAAAACTTGTGCTTGGTTAGCATCAACAGATCGTTCACCAGTAATTAATCTTTCAACATCAAAAAATTCTCTTGTCTTTGCACCCTGTGGAGTTACATATTCTAAAACTTTATCAAGTACATCATTATTTTTTCTAAGTTGACCACTTCTTTTTGCGGCCGCCTTAATGGCACCACCAGTGCCAGCTAACAGACCACCTAACATCGCACTGTCAAGTCCAAATTTAATTCTGTTCATCACTTCTCGTGATGCTAAATTTTCGTCATTATTGGTAAGTTGTGTGGGCCCTATACCAAAAGCATCTCCTAACGTGCCAACTTTTTCCGGATCACCTACAAACACTGCATCCGCTGCCGCTATACCACCTACACCACCTAAAGTTGTTAGAGCCTTACCTTTTGCAGTTAAACTATCCTCTAATAGTTTTCCGGTTTTGTCGTCTATTTGAAAATAAGTATTATTTTTTTTAGCAGCTAAAGCTTGTTTAGTGAGCCTAGATCCAGTTTTAAATGCTACTGTGCCTGGAATACCTAGATTGGTTATAATACGAGCTATTTCACCAGCTGTTGTGGCTTCTGCTTTTTCATCAAAGGTAGTTAAATTGTCAAAAAAACTTTCTACTTGCGCTGCTTTGTTAGTTCCAAGACCAAGATCCAAAAGTGACGCGCCAAGAGAAAAGGCACCCTTTGGAATATCAATTAAACCCGCACCAATACCAGCTAAAACACTTTGAAAAGTGCCTACTTTATTGTCTTCAAAACCAGACACCTGAATTTTGTTAAGGTTACTTAACTTTATATCAACCACGGTTTACTTATCCCCCTTTGTTGCTGCAAAAGCTAATGCGTCCTCAATATTGTTAAATGGTTTAGCAGAGCCTTTTTGATTAATAGCTACAAACTTACCACCAAAAGTTGCATCAAGATCAGCTAATACACTACCCTTGGTCGCATTGGTTATTGAGCCTTTACTATCTGTTTCAACGATAGCACTTACTCCTGCATCTCTTGCCTCCAAGAATCTTGTCATTCTACTAAGTTGTTTTGGTCCAGAGGCAGCGGCTTGTTGTAATAATTTTCTATCATCTGCGTCTTGCGCTATTATCTCTTGTATTGCTAAACTTCTAATTTGTTGATCAGTTGCTTTTCTTGCTTTGGTTTCTTCAAGTAATGGTTTTGTTCCTGCTTGAATTGCTCTTGCTATGTCAGCTTTTTGATCACCGGTGCCTGCTAAAGCTGTTGCTCCAAAATCAAGTAAAGCTTGTGCATAAGTTGCTGTATTATCAGGTGTGCCCATTAAAGATTGGTAAAGTGCAACTTTTTCTTCAGCGTCACTTTTTAGTTTGTCCATTTGTTTTTCTTGTTTGTCTGTCTCAATCGCTCCGGTTGTTTCTATTTCATCTTCTTTTTCTTTTTTGGTTCCGGCTAATATGTCATAAAGGTTATCTGTTAATGGTCTGTCTTTAGTTGATAACAATTTACTTGCAGCAAAAATTGGTGCACCAATTGGGCTTACATTAAGTGATACTTTTCCAAGGTTTCTTGCTCCTGATTCTAGGAATGAGTCATCATCACCTGGCTTTGTTATACCCAGCCTATCTAGACCAGCCATTGTAAGACCTGTAATTCCACCTGTGGCTCCTCCAACAGGGGTTATTAATTGAGCTGCTCTTATTGCTCTTGTTAGATTACTAGGTGTTGTTTGACCAACAACTTTTGACAGCACGGGACTATAAGCACCACTAGCACTAATAGTGGGTTTTGCTGTTCTTTGCATTTTAATTATATCATCGCCTCTATTTATAAATTGTGTTAAAGGTCTTGTTGTTCCTTGTTTAATAGCTGACCCTAAAGCTCTTAATGCAGGTAGTCCAATTAATCTTGAGCCTATCGCACCTGCTGCGGTTGCGGCCGGCGCTAAAAATTGAAATGCGTGTGCATCTCTCATTTGTCCATCAGGACCCATTTTTTTTGGTTGATTGCCACTACCAACACCAACTGGAACTGTGCCACCTTTTTTCATTTTAAGACCTGATGTGATACCAACACCGTGTGTGTTAGCACTACCACCAAGTTTAAACATTTTTCTTCTAAGTGTATTTGGCATTAGCTTGTTGGTCTCCCTGTGTTATATAGTCCACCTAATCCTAGACCTAGTCCGCCGACTGAACCGGCTATACCTAATACAGAAGTTAATGGACTTGGTCCACTGCCAGCTGGTTCAAAGGTATATTGTGTCATGGCTGGGTAACCACCACCTAAGCCTGTCAATTGTGAACCAAAAAAGCCAAGTCGTTGTTGTGGCATTAGTGCCGTCATTTGGTTTGCTCTTGCTTGCGTATCTGCCACTGCTTGTGCTTGTGCTTGTTGTTGTGCGCCGATTTGACCAATCAACCCAATATTTTGTGAAGCAAGTTGTGGTTGTAATGCAGCTAATCCTTGTTGTAACCCAGTTGCTTGTCCTAGCAATCCTACGTTTTGCCCAGCTTGTGCCATTCCTGCTTGTGCACCAGCTAACTGTTGTTGTCCTGCTGCGCCAAGTAAACCTAAATTCTGTGCCGCTTGTTGTTGTGCTGCACTAGCACCCTGTAATTGACCACCTAAAGCAGAGCCAAGTAGACCTAAATTTTGCCCTGCTTGTTGTTGTGCCGCTTGACTTAATCCAAGTTGCTCTTGTAATGACCTTGCTGCTGCTTGTTGTGCTTGTTGGAAACCAGACTGTCTTAATCGAGCTAGTTGTGATCCAATACCAGTAGCCCCTGCTGCTGCTAGCTCACCTTGAGCTAAACCAAAACGACCGCCTCCAAAGGCAGACCCTGCAGATGCTCCTAACTGCGCTTGTTGTTTTTGTAATTGTTGTTCTAATTCTCTTCTAGTTGTATCAATAACTTGTTCTTGATATGGAGACATAAACTCTTCAAAGGCTCTAGGCCCTGACAGTTGTGCGGCTCTATCTAAAAATGATTGTCCTACTCCTTGACCCGCTGTTGCTGCGGTTTGCATTTGATTTGCAATATTTTGCGCTGCGGAGATACCACCTTGTCCGGCACCTTGTCCGGCGATTGCTGCTAAGCCTGATAGATTAGCTTGGTCTAAAGCATTTTTAATGGCTTGTGCGCCAACACCTTGGCCCGCTACCGCTGCTTGTTGTGCTTTTCCGGCTAGAGTGCCAGCATCTTGTAAGAAAGGTTCGAACCCAGCTAACCCTGTTTTTTTACCAACACCTGTTAATAAACCTTGACTATCAAACTGGGCTGAGCCTGGTGCAAAACCTGCTTGTTGTAATGCTAAGTCTACTGCTCGTTGTTGTATCCCGGTTTGTTTGGCAACTGTCGGTAAGAAACTTCCATAAGCTACATCATCAAGGCTAGTGCCACCGGTGGGATCAATAGGTGTACCTAAAAAAGCTGCTAGCTGTGGCCCAAATATATTTTGTAAAGCTTCTACTTGTGGTGAGGGTCTTGATATTTCTTGTGCTTCTGCACCCTCTGGATAAGTTTCTAAAATTTGATCAACAATGTCTTGATAACTAGTTCCCTCTGTGTTTCCACCATCCTCTGCGTCTCCACCTTCTTGCAGATTAACCCGACCACCATCAGCCATGCCAACTCCAGATAATCTTTGACGCGCTTCTTGCACTGCCGCTGATTGCATTTCTGAAGTAACTGGAGTCCCTTCAGCTAACATTTCTGTTAATACTTTTGCATACATTTCTTGTAACTGTTCGTCCATTACACCATTGCCTCTAAACTGTTCATTAAATCATACATACGCTGTGCCCCTTTGTTAACACTACCACCACCAGCTGCACGCACTGCATCCGCGGTCATTACAAACTCATTCTTAGACAACATTGCTGGCACGTCATCAGCTTTTTCTTTTACACCCATCGGTATAAATGTACCATTACGTCCGTCAACTTGCATGTCTTTTGGTATACCTGCTGGCAATGATGCGATACCACCTTCATCCATACCTACACGACCACCATCCGCTAGTAAACCACCACCAGTTCCAAAAACATTTAAAAAATCTAATAAACCCATTAAACCAGAACTTCCTAAAACACCAGCACCTAATTTTTTCATTCCGCTGCCTGCATATTTTTTATCTTTTGCTTCAGCCATCATTTTGTCAAAAATATTATCAAAGTTTAAAGGACCACCTTTATCCATACCTACACGACCACCTGCGGCTAATGTCAGTAAACCACTAATATCAAAGTCTCTAAACCTTCCAGTGGGGTCAGATAAGCCGGAAAGGTAATCACTTAGATTTTCTCTTGCTGAATCTATTCGCTCTTTTCGTAATCTTGCCTCTTCTTTCTGTTCTTCAAGTTGATCTGATAAATTATCGTAAATATCTTTTAATGGAGGAGCGCCAAAAATAGCAGCTTGTGTTGCTAGTCTAGGGGTGTTTACTTTATCAAACAAACCTAAACTTGCTTTTGTTATTGGCTGTCCAGCCGCGTCAAGCACATTTTGTTGCACAATTTTTCCATCAATAACAGCTCGATCCGTTACTGGACCAGTGCCTTGCACAAATTGACGAGCTAATCTTAAGTCCTCTTTAAATGCATCTAATAAACTTGGATCTTTTAAATCTGCAAATGTTTTAGGAACCTCCATTGTCTCTGTGTAATAACCTGGATCAAATGATATTTCAGATGCTGGATCTACTACACGTTTTGATCCAAAAGGTCCAAATTCTGCTCCCGGATCTTTTAAAACACTACCAAGACCAGTTAAAGCCTGTCCGGTTAAACTAATATCACCCCTAGTTTTACCTGTGGAAAGTGCTGTTAATAACTGTGGCACCAAGTATCCTGTTATACCTCCACCAGGTATAAGCAAGCTAGCTAGTGGTAAAACAGGCGCTAGTTCTTTTGGAACTAATTTGTCTGCAGCTTTATTAGCGATACTTCCAAGGCCTTTTTTTATCTCTTTAAAACCTTTTTTTATCTTACGTTTAAGTTTGTCATGAAAACTCATATTATTTATTCACCTGCTTCTGATCCTAAAGGAGGCATTTCGATAACTTTTACTATGATGTCTTTTGCCATGTACTCTGCCCATGGCTTACCGCAATCGTTGCAGGTGCCTGTTGCCTGTTCTTCTGAATCTACCTCATTTCCACAATTTTTACAATAAATTCGTTGATATATCTCTGGCTGCATAACTATCAAAGTTTTGCCGTTTTCAACTTTATATTCTGTTTTCTTAGCTTCTCGTATAAGTTTCATTGCCATTATGTAATCTCCATAACCGATAATAATACATGTAATCTATTCGCAGTACCAGCGGTAGCTTTAACTTCATCGCCTTCTTGTAGCACCAAAGGCTGTGTCAGAAGCTCCACGGTCCCTTTTGCACCGACCGCTTTGTCTTTAAACACGCTAAATACCGGGTCTCCAGATACATTATCTCTAGTTATTGTTACTGTAATTGTATCAGCATTATTACTATCTTCACTAACTAATATAGATTTTACTAGTGCTGTAGTTGATGCTGTTGGTGGCACCGAGGTATCATCAGTAATCGGCACTTTGTATATCTGTGTTGCATTAGTTGTGGTTAAATCCACTGCTTTTAATAAAAATGTATCAGCCAAGGTAAAAGCTCCTTGCTAATGTTTCATCTTTAGTTTGTTGCTCGTAAGCAAAATTAAGTTGTGTAATAACTTGTTCTAATTCACGTATTAGTGTGTCAAACTGTGTGCGATCATATTCTGGTGTGGCACTTGGTAATCTTCCTATTACTATTTTTGCCATTATCTGCCTCCGTCCGGTTTAACATCTAGTCTTAATGTACCATAACGCCATTTGTCACCAATAGCTGTGCTTGATATAACGACGTTTGCTTGTCGTGCTCGACCACGCGTGTCTATCTTAGTAGTAGTTGGTGTCACTGTTGATCTATTAATTCTAACATTGGTGTAATTAGTAACTTTTTTATTAGACGCGTGTTTAGTTGCAGTGCTGCCACTTGCTGCTCTGCTAATGCCGCCTAATACACCTGTGGTTGTATTATTAGAAGTATAAGTAATTAACTCTGTGCCAATAAGTATTGTGCCTTCTGTTGGAAAGTTAGCAGATTTTTTAAGTGTAATATCACTAGTTGAAGATGTGCTAGTAATTGCATTTTTTAATGCTGTGGTGCTAGTAGTTTGAGAAAAATCTTTAAATGTTAATAACACTTCGGCACTGCCTTCTTGATCTTTAAAATCAGGTATGTATCTAGACACAGATAAAACTTGTTGTCCGTCTTCAATATCAAAATCACCTGATTGTAAAAAACATTCCATAGCTTCAGTATCATTGTCTGTGCCTTCTTCGTGTTGATAAATAATACTAGAGCCATCAGTTGCACCCAAAATAGTTGGAGTGTCACCTGTAACTGTTGGACTATACTCTGATGCATATGGCACTTGATAGACACCATAATCTAACCATGTAGTTCTAGCCAATGAGTTTGTATACCAGGTGCCTTCAACGTAATTGTAGGTAACATTTCTGTCTATAAAATTAGAATCAGAGCTTGCATAGAACCAAGTAATTTCATTAAAGTCAGAATTGAGCCCTGCATAAACCAGTGGTTGTTGGGTAATACTAAAATCATCAAACACATAGTCTTGCACTGGACATGGTATTTTTCTAACGGCACCATCAAACATATAGAATGATTGTTGACTCATCCAAAACGTCGTACCATTAACATCAACAGCAGAATAAGCTGACACTGCGCCACAGTTAGATGCTACTTGTGATAAACCAAATATAAATGGCGGTCCAATAAATTGTAGTGAATGTAGTGAGGTGTCAGTCCATATCAATATAGAACCACGAGATCTTAACGAAGTAATAATTTTAGAACCATCTTGTATTCTAAAAGAACCAGCAGTGTTAGTGCTAGCCGGTGACCATGTTGAAGTGTCCTCTTGTGAAGAGAAACGTAAGAATAAATCGTCTTGTGTTGTAGTTGATCCTATAGTGGTTTCTGTGCCCATTAATATAGTGTGTCTATCCGGTGTTGATAAAATTAAATGTCTAGATGCTGTTGGCGCGTTTGCATGCACCACCGCTGCACGTGTAGCAACACCGCCTGATTTGTCCCACTTAAATAATTTACCGTTACTTTGTAAGGCTAATAAATCTTCACCAAAGTTTTCAAACACCCAATACCTAGAATCAATAACTGTTTCTGATGTAGAGGCTGCTTCATTCCAACTAGTTGCGTTTATAGTTGTATCAGATGCATCAAAGATAATAGTAACGGCTGTGTTGTCAGCGTGTGTAGTGCCATCGTGACTACCAGCAGACACAGTGGTTGTGCCTTCATTAGTTGTTAAATCTCTAGTAACCGTCAATGTGTTGCTTGACACACCAGTCACTTTCATAATCTCTTGGTCAACTAAAATATAATCACCATTAGCAAACTTACTACCGTCATCAACATCAACACCAGTTTCAGTTGCATCAAGGGCTTCGTTAAGTTGGTCAGTAATTCGACCAGTATCGCCAAGCCCGTTCCACGCATCAATACCCCAACCATAACCATAAACGTTAGTTTCTTCACCAACACTTAATTGATATTCTACATCCACGGTGCTCGAGCCACCGCCCGTTGCACCTGAGCTAGCGTTACTAGAATGAGTTACTGTATACACACTAGAACTAGTAACAGACGTAACTTCAAACTCTGCATTCATGTCTAGTCCACCAACAGCATCTGCATTAGAAAATGTTACAAAGTCACCAGCTTTTGCTCCATGACCCGCGTCGGTTACTGTTACGATTGCTGAGCCACTAGTCGTGACAAACGGGTTTGTAAGATTGCTTTCAGTAGCACGAATAGGTGTGATGTCATGTATCGCACCTTCTGTATAGATATATAATTTTTTATCAGTGCCGATGGCTAAGAATCTTGTGCCGTCTAAAGAGGTCC
>CAACVD010000469.1_pt1 | contig 19839 bp, 33 predicted proteins | sample 2381771 | NCBI WGS metagenome assembly CAACVD01 (sample SAMEA5211965, study PRJEB30684) | marine metagenome | biome: Marine; feature: Epipelagic; material: Water | collected 2015-10-15 | depth 15 m | reverse complement strand
GGCGAAGGTTGTTCATTCGTATTTTCTCTCGGTTTAAGTAACATCGCTCTCGTTACCAACTGCCCTCGATCGTTCATCTCAGGTAAGGGTAGGGAGTTAAATAGCAAATCCCAGCCACCCGTTTTCTCATTTTTAAAAGCAGTACCAATCGTATGCCAAATAGTTTTCCCGTCCTTACCATTGCGAGGACAAGTGATATTCATTTTTTCTTTCATAAAAGCTCCTGGTTAAAAGTTGAAAAATATTTTTGTGGGATACCCCTACTACTATACGCACCCCCACCCCCCACTATACGCCTTGCTAGGCAAACACTTTTTTTTTCTAGCGTAGAGTTAGCGTGGTGCATATAATTTTGTTTTGCATTTCTAGAGTCAAGTCTAGGTTTGCTAAATTTATTCATCTCTTCATCCTCTTCAGTTTCTTTGCGAGGTCTTTAACTATGTCCATCGGTGTTCCCTCCTTCTCATCTAACATACTCAGTACCAACGCTAGAGGATAAGTGGGCAGCTTCCGTTTCTTATTCTGAAACTTTAATAACATTCTTTTAATTGTTACCATGAGAACTTTACTTGGTATTTTGTAGGACATGATCTTAGTCATTTGTTCCCAATCTTTTCTGTCTGGTTGAAAATGAGATTGATAGATTTCAAAATGTACTTCTTTGAATAACTTCATCAGTTCCATTTCATTTATTTCATTTGACATAGAGTTATATTTATTATTATTAACTGAGTCTAGTTCTATGAGTCTAGGTTTGGTTGTCCTATCAACAACATTTGTGTTGTCCTTAGAACAACTTGTTTGGTCTTTTTTCATGTGTTTCTCCAGGTGTTTTATTGTTTCATTTTGCTCTATTATTTGTCGATTAGGATCGTTGTTGAGAGCGTTTGATTTCACCTCATTATCGGATGTCAATGGATCATATAATATTCTATAGATAGATGATTTATGTTTAACATTTTGATAGAGTGGTGAACCTTTACGAAGTCGTTTGATGTATCCCCAATCCATAAGTTTATTGATAACTCTGGAGATATTACCTTTATTGCTTTGTGTTTGTCTGGCGATATACTCGTAGGTCGGAAAGCAGACTCCTGTATAATTATCAGCAAGAGAACATAGTACAGATAAGACCAGGTATGTTTGGGGTTGACGACAGATTCGTTTATCATTCAATGCTCGTCTGGGTACAACTGTGAATGGCCCGCCCTGATAGATAGACACCACATCATGCTTTCCATTACTGAGAATCTTTCTTCTTCTTTTTTCTTCGTAATCTGTAGGTTTATTCATGGCGAGGTTAGACATAATCCGATTCTTTTAGTTCTTTGGTTGCTATTGCTTCGTAGCTTTTGACATGATCATTGATGAGTTGTTGTAATAATCCGCCATAGCTAAGACAATTTAATTCTTTGGATAAATACCGGGTTTGTATTTGTTTGATGCTTAACTTCTGATCATGCATACACCAATGTAAAAACTCGACAGCTTCGGTAGCTAATAACTTATAAGTTTCACTATTTCTATTCATGATTTCTCGTTATTTTGATTAGTTTTTTATCAATTTTTTTTAAATTATTTTCAAAATCTCTTTGCGAATACGCTTTTTGATTTAGATTAAGCCACATCCATTGGTAAAGTAGTTCTTCCTTTTTTCTCATTTCTTCTCCGTATCGCAAGGAAGTTCTCCAGAGTAATTATGTATATGTCGCACCTCTTTTGTTGCCTGACGACTCTTATATTCCGTTCTAGAGGGTATTTGTTTTGGAAACATAATGACTTTACCCATCTGCTTGTTCCTTTTTTTTATTCTCTTGGATTTTGTTATAGACATACATATCGTCTTCCATATTTTTTTTGGCACATTCAGGACACATAAAATAAACTGTTTCTATATCTATATCTCTGTCTTTGCATTGGTTTTCGTAAACTTCTTTAGTGCAAGTAAAGTCTATTTTTTTACATAAAATACAATGCACATGATCTTTTGGAAATTTTACTATTTTACCCATTTAACTCTCCTTTATTTAAACATTCATCGCAGATAACTTTATGATTGGTAGTGGGAATCATGCGAAGCTCATTAAGTATTTGGTCTTTTGTTTCATAATATTTCTTGTGTTTACACACAGTACATTGAATATAATGTTTCATATTTCTATAATCGTTACGTTGTAAAGAGCTTCGGTGAGTTTCTTTTTTAATTTATAAACTTGTGTTCTAAATCCCTTTACATCTTCGTAGACTATTTCTCCGTCTTTATTTTTATAGGCAAAGTCCGCCTTGTAATTACAGATAAATTTATTGTTGATTGTGATTTTAAAGTTAGGTTGCAGCTCCAGGTCTAATATGAGTTTAGATTTATTTAGAATGCATAACTCTCGGTAGCGGTTCGCTTCTTTCTTTGAATGAAACCGAATGTTATCTACTGTAGTAATTATATTTTTATACTTACTCATCTTCACTTTTGTATTCCTGATAGTGATATCTGTATTCCAAAGGCACTAAAATTTCTTTTCCCTTATGATCTTTAATGGGCACACCACGTTCATCCACAATTATTCCCTGATCATTTATAATTTGTTTCATCATATATCGCTCTGTGGTCTTCCATGTCGATCGTATTTATATCGATAATCCATGAAGGTATCGCACTTTACTGCGACTAATTTTTCTTCCTTGTCCTCAAACTCTTTGTATAATTTTTCTACTATTGCTTCACAATCATTGAATGATCTACTTAATTTTCTGTAATACAACCGACCATGCAATTCCACCCAAAAGGTTATGATAAATGGTTCGATCATTGACCGATAACTTTCTTAAATACATCTGAGGTTTTCATTCCTTCGCTGACGAAGTGATCGACAAGTCTGTTCATCGATATTCTCTGTGTCTTTGATTGGTGTTTTAGTTTTTCGTAAGTTTTTTCATCAATACGAACGTTAAGTTGTCGCATCATTTACACTCCTGTTTGAATGCGGTGTAGCCAAAAAAATCTATGGCGGGTCGATCAATGACAGGCGATATGCCTTTCCATTTAAATTCACATTCATACTTTTTATTGTTCTCGATTGTTGCATTGATAAACTTTAGATTGTCTGGGTTGGCTATGTTAAGTGCCAAGATTATTGTAAATATATATTCCATTACTTTTTCTCCTTACCAAAAGGGAGAATCAGAACCCGTGAAGTGAACCAATCCTCCCTATATTTCCACCAATAAAAGGTAGGTATAACAGGAAACATATAAAAAGTTACATCTACCTCTTGTAAAGATAGCAAAAATATATTAGATTGATACTAGGTATTTTTACCTAATGGCAATGAAGCCAAAAGAAAGGAAACATAATGACTATGTCAAAAATTGATATTGTAGTACAAATCAGAAAAGGTTTTGGTATGAAAACTGAACCTAAAGGTTACACTATAAAAGAATTTGTAGAACTTCTACAACCAGAAACTTCACACAATGGCGATAGAGAATTTTGTAAAAAATTATCTGAAGGTGATGTCATTCTTGAAACTTACAATGACTATTGTAAGAGAGTAGGGGAAACTAAAATGCATAATGCATTGGAGAACTATTTATATGAGTAATTTTAATTAAGCCAAAAGAAAGGAAACATAATGATAGTAGCATACATAAGATTAAGTAATGACCAATCAGATATTGATAGGCAAAAGTTTATCATCAATGATTACATCAATCGTAATAACATTACAGACAACGTGGAGTTTGTAGAGGAGATAGGTACTTCAGGTGGAGTGCCTATTCTTGACAGACCCAAACTTGGTTCTGTTCTCAAAGCTGCACCAAAAGGCACAACGATTTTAGCTGCGGATATTTCTAGGTTAGGTCGTCTAGACTATGACATGATGAAGTTTAGAGATGATAAAAATTTTAATTTAGTGGTGTGTAATAATCCAGAGATAACTAAAGATAAAAATAGAATTATGTTTGGTGTCAATGCGATTATGTCTGACCAATACAGAAGGGATTTATCTGCCAAGCAAAAAGAAAAATGTTTAGAGATGAAAACTTCTATTGCTGAAAAAGGTTATTACATTACTAAATCCACAAATCGTAAGATGACGAAACTCGGTGTGCATAATTCTATGGATAAAGCAAGAGCAAAAGCAACCGAAGCTCTGAAACAAAAGGCTATAAATAATTTATCCAAAGTTCAGATTCATCTTAACGATGCAAAAAATCATTCCAAGTCCTTACTTGGCATGGCTAATTATCTAAATGTTCGTAACATAAAAACTGCGAGAGGTTGTAGTTGGAGTGCTTCCACAGTTAAGAGAGCTTTAGATAGAATATCAACACTTCACTAGGAGATAATATGAAACAACTATACAATTTTATTACCGAAACAGGCATGAAAGATCTATTGCAGATAACTATTTCAGCGGTCTTTATGCTTGTTTTTTTTTATTTTTTATTTGTGTTTACTTGTGCCATTGATGATCAATGTGCAGCAATCTATATGGAGGTAGCTCATGGCAACTCCTAAAAATAAATTTAGTAAAGACGGATTTGAAGTCGGTGCATCTAAAGTTCCATTGATAGTAATTGGACAAGACGACTTCGGAAATACAAGAGAACAACTACGTCAGAACTTTGTTGAGATAAGAAAGAATCCAGATGTAGTTCGTTTGGAAAGTAAACAAAATAAAAACGCCAAGGATCGAGGTAACTATTTGGAAGATGGAATCGCCCATTGGGTATCCGATCAACTCGATAGTTTGTGTGCTGATTTTGGATCTGTTACATTTCGCAAACCCATTGATGCTTATCGTTTGTCTAAATATAAAATGGCAGCATCGCTTGATGGTGTATTAACAATAGACGGAGAACCAATACAGTATGATGATCCGCAAACGGGAAAGACGTTTACATTATCTGGTAATGGTGTATGTGAAATAAAAACTCAAGGTTATAACGATCATGCAACCTACGATCACATTCTACAACTCCAAGCTCAGATGTTAGTGTCAGGATTTAAGTGGGGTGTTATCGGACACCTTGGTCCTCGTTTGAAAATGCAGATGTTTGTCTTTGAATCTCATAAACAAATACAGAAAAAAATTATTGAACGGGTCAAAGATTTTTGGCGAAGAGTGGAAAAGGATACGCCTTATCCTGTCATAGCTGAACCAACAGAGAAAGTTTATTCTGATTGGTCGAATGATGACAAAGGTTTAACCAAACTTACTAACGATTATGATCTTGCCAAGGATGAAATAGAACGCTGGACAACTACAAAAGATCAACTCGCCAACGCTATTAAATCTATTCTCAAACAAGAGAATGCTAGTTATGTAAAGATCAGAGAGAAACAAATTGCCTGTGAATTAATAACTCGAAAAGCAACAGTTGAAAAAATTGTTCCCGCAAAACCAGCAAGTCAATATGAAAAACTTACAGTAAAGGAGATAAGTAATGAATGAATTAGCAAATCAATTACAACAAGTAATATTAAAAGGAGATCTTAGAACCTTATCGGATCAAGATAAATTAATCTATTATAAAAATGTCTGTGAAAGTATAGGTATCAATCCATTAACCAAACCTTTCGATTACATTGTTCTCAATAATAAACAAACTTTGTATGCAACTAAAAATTGTACCGATCAATTACGATCACTTCACAAGATTAGTATAACAATCAAAGAACAAAAAATAGATAATGGTTTGTTAACAGTTGTTGTTGAAGGATCGGATCGATCTGGACGACAAGATGCAGATATGGGTTTCGCAAATGTGCAAGGACTTCGAGGAGAAGCTCTCGGTAATGCCATGCTCAAAGCAGTAACAAAAGCAAAAAGAAGATTGACGCTATCAATTTGTGGACTCGGTGGATTTTTAGATGAAACCGAGGTAGAAGATATCCCACAGAGAGCCGTCAGTAAGCATAAGCAAGGCAAGATGACTCCTAATACTCAAGATGTATTGAAGGTTATTGACGAGTCTAATCCTCCCGTCTATACGCTAGTGCTACCACTCAACAAAGAAAAGCATCATGACTCTTTAGAAACACTCGCATTTACATTCAATGACCTAATGTTAGAGATAATTAATGATCCTGATAAAGATAAAAAGGATAAAATTAAAACAATCGAGAAAGCATTTAAGGTTAATGAAAAAGTTATGACTCAATTAAAAGATGCAACCAAAAAAACCTACGATGAATTAACAATTAAGTTTGAGAATTTTAAAAATGGATAAAAAATTTACACCACTTTCTCAAAAAGTTCTTGCTTTCATAAAAGAATATATGGAACGAGAAAAGTTTGCACCCTCACAAATTGAAATTAAAGAACATTTCAAACATAAAACTTTATCGGCAGTTCAACTCTCACTTAAAAGATTGGAGCAGTTACAAAAGATTGAACGTGTCCGAGGTAAAGGGAGATCAATCAGACTTCTTGATTAAGCAAGTGAACGTATGATAGTTGCTAATGATTCTGCTCTAGACTTGGTTTGTTTATGCCACCTGGAATCGAGCATTTGATTAGCAGCTTCATCGTAATCTTCTTTCGCTAATGCTTCCCACATCTTTTTGAATTTACTAACACCACCTTTGCCCAACTGAAATACCATCTCAACAATTACTTCTTTTGCTTTTGGTAACAAAGTTATTGATCCAATGAGATCTTCAGCTCCCCTAAGTGCATCATTAAAATCTGATTCAAAACAATCATCAAGAATTTCCATATCGTACTCTTCATCATCTTGCCAGTTCTCATCATCCAAACACAAATGACCATAGCCAACTGTCCGTTTACCCAAAGAATCTTTGTAAACAAAATTCCTAAATCCTTCATGGATCTTTATTCTATCTTTTAATCTATCGTACATATCTATTTATATTTTAAATGTTTAAATAAAGTTTCGACTAGATCACTCTTACGAAATCTCCGATCTAATTCTAAGCCATGCTTTCTACCTAATTTTTCTAACTCAGATTTTGTCATGATCTGTAAATGAGTTATCTTTAATTTCTTCTTAGGTTTAACAAAAAGATTTTTAATAAAACTAAACATACATCCTCCTATTTAGTAAGTTTCTTTGATTTCTCTACAGTTCTGAGTGTTCCTAATCCCAGCATTCCTAACAAAACTGTCATCAAAGTATCCATATCAAAACTTGGTAGATCCATTTTCATACCAAACAATGCTAGAAAAAATATTAAGAAAGGTTGGATAATAAAATGATATCCCATTGCCAAGGCACAAATCCAGCCTGTCGCTGGTCGCCATCCAGCAATCCACCAATGCCTAGACTTTGCTTCTTCTTTGTTGACTTCTATCTGAGCTTCAGCAATTTTGTTAGCGTGTTTCTCAGACATCGTAGCTATCTCATGAGCTAACTTATTCTTTTGATCTTTGTCCTCTATAAATTTATCTAACAATCCAGCAACAGGACCTATTAGTGCTTGAAACATTTTACCTCCTTAGTTAAAACCATTTGAATATCTTTCCGTATATTAATAAAGCTGCAATCAATAAAACAATTATTGCTGAAATACCAATAGCTTTTTTAATCTGTTCTCGTTCTTCCATAGCTTGACGTAACTGTTCTTTCTTTCTCTTTCTCATGGTTGCAATTTCAGATTGCAAGTTCTCCCATTCCTGTAAACCATTGTCCGCATACAATAAAAAAATTTCTCGCAATCTATCCTTCTGATCTTTGATTTCTTTTTTACGAAGGTATGCTGCCATAGCATCTTCTTCTATTGATGAGAGTCCGAGCTTTGATAATATACCACCCTTACCTCTGTTACTTGCATGGACATCAAGAGATGATTCTCCATTAACCCACTTCGATATTGAACTAGAAAGATCGACTAATTTCTTCCCCGTTTTTACACCTTGTTCAATCAATGCTATTCCAGATTTACAAGCAGCGTATGCAGATAATGGATCAAGCATTTTACACTTTCATAAAGATAGAAATTAAAGCCACCACCACAGCAACAGTATTACCCATGATAATTGTTTCTAATCTTTTGATTCTAGATTTTAGATCTCCAATATTTTCATGGATATTATTGTAGCGTTCCAAACATACTTCTTCATGCTTAGATATTCTCGCTTCGTTCTTATCTGCTTTAGTTACCATAATCCTATCTTCTATCGTTTATACTATTTTTTTCCTAACAAATCTTTGTCCGCTTTCCTTGCTCCGCCTTTACCTGATACAAAAGATTTCACTCTACCCATTGCCCAGGCATGTGCTGAAGTTTTCGGTCTGCTGCCGCTACTATAATAAGCACCAAGTCCTCGCCTATATACCTTATCGAGTGTTGATTTACCAAACCTTGACGCTCCAGATATGCTAGAATATTTGCTCATTTCTTTTTCTTCCTTAGTTTTTTAAGATCAGCTCCTGTAATTTTGTTTCTAGGTTTTGCAACCGCAGCTAACTTCTTTTGTTTAAGTGTATATACCATTATCCTTTACTCCTTTGTTTTGATATTTTATCCATCATAGCTGGTGTCAGTTTACCTTGCTTATAAAGTTTAGCAGTTCTCTTAATCTCTGCTTCTCTAGCTTTAGGATTCTTTGCACCAGATACATACTTCTTTGGTACACCGCCCTTAGTCTTAGCGACAGGATCAAACTTTCGCATCAATGTTCTTTTGGTTCGCATTACTTACCGACTTCCTTCTGTGCTTTCTTATGTGCAGTAGAAAAAGAATCTCCCTTCATCATCAAGGTTCGCATCATCCTCATATGTTTTAGCGAATGATGTTTCTTATGTTTTTTAAGTGAGCCTTCTTGTTGTTTGGTAAGTTTGCTCATATCACTTTTTCTTTTTTTTCCCGTTCATTGGTTTCTTTTTATTTCCATATCCTGGCATTGTTGCTCCTTTCTATTTAGTTAAGTTTATCTTTTGTAACTTTCAATATCTTCATCTGTCGGTAACGATTGCATTGTCGCTAATGTTTTAATAGATCCATCTTCATTATATTCTGTAACAAACAATGCTTTTAATTTATCGAGGGTATCGCAATCGCTTATTGCTTGTAGTATTTTATCAGCTTCAGTTCTAACAGATGCTCTATAAGTTGTAACTGCACTTGGAATAGATTTACTAGAATCTTCAGCTTTCCTAACGACCATCCAATCTGTAGGTGCTAATAAACCAGATGCTTGTTTTTGTATTTGTTCTGTGTATATTGTTTTCAATCCTTTACTTGCAACATCTCCTACATCTTTGCCCTCTGGAATAACACCATCTGTTTTGTTTTGTGAAGTATATAAAGTGTCTGCTATCGCCTTGTCTTTTTTATTTATGGTTTCTGTAACTGTACCAGCAGAGTCATCGACTTTGTAAGATGGTGTTGTTGGCGTTTCAAAACGAGTATCTGGTGTTGATCCAGATATAAACTCATATACACCAATATCTTTTAACTGTGTTTTTGTCCAATGTCTAAACACATCTTTAGGGTGAACAACCTCTCCAACAGTAATAGATTTATTACCAAGGGTTATTTGAACTAATTTACTATCTTTAACTATCGCCCACATAATACCTACCTTCTACCTCTTATAACATGTATTCATAATTTTACCTAGCAGTAACTGGACTCTCACCATCGAAGAAGGGATGTTCAGCAAATGCCATGTAAAAATAATTTATTCCTGAATTGTTCATACCATAACCAGCCTCTTGTCTTATTTTAAATCCTTGACTACAGAAATCAGTACCTCTAGCACCCATATCATATTCAGCTCCTGTGGTGTCCGTATATAGTTCTTCAGTTACTGGATTAAATGAATTTCTAGTAGTATCAATTAATCTACCATTACTCGCAATATCTATTCCTTTATGTATAATGAATGACGGACTAAATCCTGTGTAAATAAAAGGTCCTGGGTTTGACCCAGACCCAATGTAGTTGCCCATTTTTGAGTAACCAGCAACCGAATGAAAACAATAGGCAACCATATTATGAGTTCCATTTGATTCGTAGGCACTTCCAACTGTAAATACACTACTTGTAGGTTCTACATTATTAAAACCTGTTGTATCTGTTACCCAAGTATTAGTTAAATTTAAATATCCATATTTATTAGCACCTTGTTGTTTAAAATAAATTATCCAATTATATGCAGCATCTAAATTTTTGGTAATAATAACTTCAGGTGCTTGACTCAACCCATGACCAACTGTTGCCCCACTTGTTCTATTACCAGTATATCGTACGATTGAGAAGCCGGCCAATTGGTTAGCCTGGACAGTTGAGGTAATTGAACCATTAGAATTACTTGCAGTAGTACCACCATTTGCTTTCCAATTCCACCCAACATAATTTTCACCATTACTATGGTTAACTTGACCCAAACTTCCTAATGTAAATCCATCGCTAGTAAAAGAAGTTAATCCTTCTGACTCTGTTGTTTCTGCTGCATTTGTTTCAGATTCTATTTGTTTTGTCGCACCTCTACTAGAGTCATATAAAGCATGACTATCTGCTGCATCTCTATTTTTAAGCCATACAAAATCTGGTTGAAACTCTAATCCTGTTATTGTCTTACCACCAGATCCTATCGCAGTTCCATTGCTTAGATAAAGTGTCGGTGTAAAATGTTTATTTGGTTGTTTGATTGTTGGTGCTGGCATATTAACTCCCTAAACTTTTTGAACACAATGCTTTTGCACCAGATGGTGGTGCATAAAAAAAGTTACCATTATCATTAGCATCTGTATTACCTTGTGCAGTTTTATTACCAGCAAAAGTGCCATCTTGTCCAAAATTATAAACTGTGTTATAACTTGCTCCTGAATACAATCCAGCAAATGGCATAAATATACCAGTTAATCCTGTAAATAATGGATTAGCTTCAGTTGCTGGATTACCAGATAAAACATAAGTACCATTTATTCCTATAAATAGTTTTCCATTTTTAACACAAAACTGAACTATATCCCCAGCATTAGATGCAACTCCTAAATCTACTGAATTATAAGTTGTGTTTTCTAATTTGTAATGATTACTTGTATTTATAGAATTATAACCTCTTGCCCCAGTAAAAGCTAATGAAGAACCACTAGGAAGTGCTGTATTATCTTCGGTAATTCCACCAATTCCACTACCATCTACAATATCACAAGATTCCCAATAAAAACCATTACTATCTGTTACATCAAAACCAAAAGTTGCTCTACCATAGACGTATGCATTTGCACTATTATCCTTCAATTCTAAATTACCATTTCTTAATTCACCAACTAATTTATTATGTGTATCTATTGGATTTAAAACTGCAAAATTATTGGAAGGTGAGTCACTAACTTGGTCATGTGCTGCAAGTCCACTAGAACTAAAATCATTACCTTGTCCTGATTCATCGTCTCCTAAGTCAGCACTATCTCTACCATCAATATGAAAACCATTCGTACCAAATGTCAGACCACTTACATCTTTGGGAATCCAAATTCCAGAACTATTAAATTCAGCAAAGCTGTTACAATCTGTTGCAGTTCCATCAAGATTTACAATTTCTGCCATATAACCATCAAAATTCTGTGTCGTAAATATTGAAGTTCCTATTTCGTGTTCTGTTGTGCCCATCCAAAAGTTACTTGCATAATTCAATGAAGGGTAAGATGCTGTTGAAAAACTTGTAACTCGTACACCATTTACATAAATTCTTGCCCTATCTGCTTCAGTAGAGTTTGTTGTATCTGAAATAAATACCAAATGATACCAAGCTGCAGGGTCACGAAATTGTTGTGTTGTAACTAATTGCCATGCATATGAACCACCTACATAATTGTAAAACTCTATAGAATCATCTCCAGCAGACCCTATTTCAGCACCTCCATAATTACTACCAGCACTACCAGCAGAAAATATCATTCTTCTACCATTTGATGTTTTTATTCCTAATTTAATCCAACAACTAAATGTCCAAGTTTCTTCTGTACCAGCACCTGAAAAAGTCTTACCTAGTTTTGGATTATCTGGGTCATTAAACCTAATTGATTGGTCTATAGAGTATGTACCTCCAGATTTTTGCCATAATTCGTTACTAAACATCTAACTAAAAGCCAATTGGGGTGATCCGATTAATATACTATTATCTGCTTTTATTACATACGGCATAACATCATAAGCACTATTTGTACTACTTAAAGTTAAACCCGCACCGCCAACAGTTTCATAGTCTGTTCCTAGACTTACAGTTCCCGCACTTCCGCTTGATGGTTGTATAAATATAATTACACCCGTTTGACCTACATTACTTGCTTCAGTTGTAGGATTGGTCAAAGTATTTGCACCACTTCCTAGAGTAAGAATAAAGTTTTGATTAGCATCAAAGTCTAAAGTTTTACTTGATGAAATAGTAGCAGTTTCAGTTTTGGGAACTTGAGCAGTAGTATATGTGCCTGTTAATTGTGAAACATTAATTGTTTTGTTGGTAAGAGTTTGTGTAGCAGTTGCACCTACAATTTCTTGATTGCCGCCTGAAGGCAAAGTCAATTCGTTAGTTACTCCAGCACTATGAGGCTGTGCTTTAACTATTTGTCCATGTGAATTCGATTCGCAGTTAAATTGTATTGCACCAGAATTTGTATTACCTTTAACTGTTACATGACCAGTTCCATTTGGTGCTAATTCAAGATCTCGATTACTTGTGGTTACAATATCAAATGTAACTAAATCTAAATTAGCTCCTAATTGTGGAGATGAATCATCCGCAAGTGTAGCTATACCAGATCCTGTCGCTCCTGTCGGAATACCTAATGTTAAATTTAATTGATCACCACTCACACTTGCTGATCCCGTAGCACTAGCTCCCGCCGATAAAGTGTTAGTTGTCATGTTTACAGTTGTTACGCCTTTACTTAATAAAGTTAAATCTGTTCCGTCCGTATTGTAGCCAATAACTTTGTTAGCATTACTTGATGATGTATCGTTGTAAGGAACAGTTAAACTTGGTGCGGTTGATCCTGTTACGAATTCTGGTAGCTGTAAAGTACGATCTATCTTTTCTTCAAATTGCTGAAGAACCATAATAGTATTATCGAAATCTGTTTCTAATGATGCAGCTGTAAAAGATGCTCCTGTACTATATGCACTTGTTCGAGATAAAGGTTTGTTGGCGAGGATGGTAAGTTTCTGTCCTGTGGTAGGAGCTGATGCATAATTAACTGTTCCCGTTCCATCGGTGGCGATTGTTACAGTATAATGAGTTGATAAGGATTGAGTCGTTTCACCAAGAATTACTTTTAACTCACTCGCAGCATTGATCTGAAACGAGAAAGCAAAAGAGGTTAATGACCCGTTGGTGGTGTACTGAATTCGCCTATTCGTATCGTTAATATCAAATGTTGCCATAAACCTTACCTCTACCTTTTATACAATATATATTGATTAATTTCAAACATTAGTTTTTCATTGCTTCAATTCGTAATCGCAATCCTGGATACTTTTGTAATAATAATTCTTTTCCGCTTTCTCTTGATTCTGCAAGTATATCGTTAAGTCTTTTGTAACGATCCTCTAAATCGTCTAATTGATAATCTGATTTTTTAATTTCAGCATTTAACCTTGGTAGCAATGTATCGTTAAAACTAAATCCTCTATCGCCTTCTTGCAGATGTAGATTTTTATTTATGTTATTTGAATTGTTAATAAAATTTATGTGATCATTTATTTGCTCGGCAGATAGTTGTATTCCACTTAATTTTTTTTTATGCGAGGTAAATGTTCCAACCCTTTTTTCAGACAAGTTAACTAATTCTTCATTTAGGTCAGAGAAAACAGGATTGGATATTCTAATAGGAGAAACAAAATTATAGTTAAATCCATCGCTTTGTTGTTTTACTTCCCCCCACATATTTAAACCTTTAGGTAAATCATCAGAAAATTTTGGATTACGACTTTTAGCTGTGTTATATGATTGATAAAACCCTTGTAATACTGAAGGTATAGACACACTAACAGGACCTAAATCTAATCCAAAATCTGACTTTATTAATTGTTCTTCTGATAATGCTGTGTTTGAAGCATCAGGGTTATTAATTTTATCCATTAATCCTGTAAAGGAAGTCGCACCAACTATGTCAATACCTGGCGTATACATATCAACCATGCCCGTTGCTGTAAATGCAACATCTCCAGCTTTTTTTCCTACAAATTTTCCAAAGCGTTCCCCAAAACCTTCAGGCACTCCGTAGGGATTACCAATAGCTTTTGTCAATTCTGATACACCTTGTAAGAAAGGCATATTAGTAGCGTATTGAGCAGCAGCTAGAGTACCCGCTTTAAATACATTTTCTAAATCTACAAGGTTTGCACTATCTGAATTTTGAGCGTAATAAGCATAATCAGCAGCCATTGATAAAACAGCAGACATTGGATCAATTCTTGAAAAAGTGTATCCTACATAGCTCCCGTCTTTTTGTTTAAAATTAATTGAATATCGATCAATACCCATGCTTGATAAATATTTTTGTGCTTTCGGATCAGTTGGACCGCTACCAACAATTTTTATATTATCCCCAAATTGTCCTGAAGCAATAGCCACCATCATTCCAAATGTGGCGTTTCCTAATAAAAGTTTTGACATGGCTCGATCAAACTCTTTTCCACTTTGTTTTGCTGCTCCTGGTAATTTTAATGCTCTATAAACAGGCGACCAATTAAGTGTTCTGTCAAATGCTTCTTTCATAATATTTGTTGGTGTTTTTGTAAAAGGCACAATAATTTTTCCAAATGGAATATTATTTACAATTTGCACCGCACTTTGCCAATACCCTTCTGGGTTGCCTTGAAAGGTTCTTATCTTAGCTTCTTGACCCATCAAATCTTTTATTGATTCATTAGGATCTAATATAGTTTGTGTGTATGTTTGTTCTGCTCTTTGCTTTGCTTCTGCTTTGCTCAATCCACTTCTTCTAGCACTTTGATATGCCATCTTACTTTCTCTATATGCTTCTCGGTATAATACAGATCTTTCAGATATAACTTTAAAAAACTCATCTTCAGATCCCAAAAATCTTCCTGGTAATCGAGCAAGTATTCCAAGTATATCTACAACAGCCATTGGGTCGTTTTCTGAAATACTCTTTGTAATATGTGCAATGTTATCTGTTCTCCCAATTGCTCTTCTATTTTTAAGATCTATTTTACTTGCAAAATCTCCAGCTTCGCCCGTAACCATAGATGATCCAAACCCTCTAAAAGCATCTTTCAAAGACATCATCATTCCATGCGATTCTGCTGAAAACTCACCACCAAAAACTTGATCACCAACTTTTCCTCTTCTTCCGCCTAAAGTTCTTACTGTGCCAATCGCACCCGCTAATCCTGACTCCACAACATTTTGAATTTGGAATACAGCATTACCCGCAGTATTAACTATATGTGTTACAGGACTAGATAAGATACCATTTATAAACAATTCCATAAGAGTATCATAAGATCTTAAAGCAAAGCTAGTTCTCGCATATTCTGCTCTTCCAGGACTTGGTAAAGATAAGAATGTTTGAGCATGAAAATCTATCATATTATCGTCAAGATTGTTGACAAACTCATCTATTCTATTTGTATAATCACTTAAATTAATATTTTCTAATTTTTGTGTAGCTGATATAGCTCCTAAACCTCTCCCATATTCAGATACAGCTCCAGATACCTGACCGAGTAGATTTGTTTGTAGTGATACCAGTAATTTAAATTCTTTAAATAATTCTTTTTTCTTTTCAGGGTTAGTTGTTTTTAATATGACTTTTGATTTTTCCTCTAAGTCTTGACCAAGTTTTAGGGTTGCTATTAAACCACCTAAAGTATCTTCCACCCTAGGAATTTCTCCTGGTTTTCTTGATAGTAATTTATAAGCTATTTTATCAAATCCATTTGCTTGAGCAGTAGCTACCATTGTTTCTATAGTTTGTTTTGGTCTACGAAGAAATTCAAATAATTCTTTGTTATCATCTTTAATTTTAGTTAAAAGTTCTGCTAGATTTACTTTGTCTAACCCTTTTGCCTTCATAACAACTTTAGCTATATTTAGACCTGGTCCTTTATATCCATTAAGTTTTAATGATTCATTAAGAGCTTTTACAGCATCGGCACTTGCACCCTTAACAAGTATTTCACCACCTTTACCTTTTGATATTTCGTCCTCAGGTGCAGAATATTTTCTTATTTCTTTTTGTACATCTTCGGCTTTGCCAAGTTTTTCAGAAAGAAATTCTAAACCTTCTTTGATTTGTTTAACCATCAGGAGTTTCTCCTGTAGTTATTGACTCTGCTGTTGCTTTTGGATTTTGAGTTTCAGTAGTTGCACTCGATGGAATGCTTCTTTGGCTGTCATTGGTTTTTCCCTCAAGGAGGGTTCTTGTAATTTGTCTGTAACTTTTTGGTTCACTTGCAACTCCTAGTTTTGTATATAAACCTTGTTCAAAATACCATAATACTGCTTGTGTGTCACGATTATTTAATTCAATATTATATTTACTTTTAAGCTGACTTTTTACATCAACAATATATTGATCCATAAATTCTCTTTCTTTTAATGTTCTTGGAGCTTGTATGCCTGTTCTATTGCCATCTTGAGTAACATTAAACATTGTTCCTCTCTTGCGATTAAATCCTCTAGTAAACCAAATATCTGGAACATTCTCATCTGAAGTGCCTAATAAGTTCTGCATAAATTTACTTACCTTTGGTCCAAAAGCATCTGCTCCAAAAATTTCTTTATCCAAAGCTCCAGCAATTTTATTAAATCCTAATTGTTCTCTTACTGCATTTATTTCTCTTCTAGTTGTTGGAGTATGTATAAATTCTAAAAACCCATCTAATCCCCTTTGTTTTACAATAGCATTCACAAATTTTAATTGTTCTCTTGATGCTGCAAATCTACCGAATCCCCTGTTAGTTTCTGGGTTAATGTGTGGCACGTCATTCGTATTTAAAAAATTATCTGCTACTTTTATAGCTGCTCTAAAGTCAAAGCCAACAGGATATCCTGGCGATAAAATTGATGTTAAGAAAACAACAAAATCTTTACTCTGTGGATTATTTTTAAACTTTGGATTAATTACGTCTAGATCCGCCATAGCATCTTTTACATCTTTATCGTACCAACCAACACCCGTTACATCCTGATCTAATTGATATTTAATTTCCTCAACACCTTCATCAACCATTTTTTTAAAATCATTGGCATTGCTAATATCTAGTTTTGGCTTTGTTTCATAATATTCAAATATGTCATCAATTTTAGTTTTAGATTGTTTAGTAGGTATTTTAAAAGAATCACTTGTCATAATTTTTAGTGAATCAATTTCTTGTGTCGGTGCTAGTTTAGATAATCCTTTATCGACCATGTTACCCATTTCACCTACACCCATACTCGACATAGTCATTGAACCTTGATTCTCATCCACTCTTTTTTGTGCAGCTTCTCCGACTTCTTCTGATGTTTCTCTTATACTCTTGGCAACTGCGGGAGCTTTCTTGGCTGCTTGTCCTCCTATATTACCAACACCCAAAAACTCTCCGCCAACAAACCCAGCTTTAAAATCTTTTTTCTTTTGATCTGATATATTTAGATCATCAATAAAGTTATCAAAGTAACCTTTATAAAACTGTGATCCATAATTTTCTTTTGATAATGTTTCAAAGGTATTTGTAAATGTTTCTAATTTTTTACCATCTTCTGCACCGACAGACTTACCAATACTGACAAACAAACTAGCAAGATCAGTAGGAAATCCTAATGTTGCTCCAACAGCACCAGCACCAATACTTGCAGTTGTACCCGCCACTCGTTGCAACCCTTCTGAAATCCCTTGAAGTCTTGTTGGTTCAACATATTGTTTTAAAATTAACATATCGTTTTCATCGTAAGCAAACTCTAACTCTGTACCTAAAGCTCTTAAATTACGACTATCTTCAATATAATCTAAAATATCATCGTCATTCATTACCAAACTCGTCTGTAAAAGTTTTAAGTTCTTTTGCTTGTTTAATTGGATCTATGCCATTGTTTTTAAGGACTTTTTTTAATCTTTTAATTTTTCTATCGTCTGAAGTATTTATAAAAGTTAAAAGTTTTTCTAAGTTTTGAAGTGAAAACTCTGATACCTCTAAATTAAGTTCAACTGTTTCTATTGTTGTTTTTATACTTTCAAAGGTAGTTTCTAATTGTCCAAGTTTTTCTTTTCGAACAAGTGCTGTAATTTCTTTATTCTGCTCAGCCACATTAGCTGCTAGCCATTCTTTAACATTAAAACTTCGTAACTCTGTCTGAGCTTCTGCTTGTGCATCCACAAGACCACCAAACAACCTAGCATATAAACGACTCTCTTTTGTTTCTTCTTTTCTTTCAGCCAACGGATCGAACTCTCGTAACTCAACAACTTTCCTTAACGCTTCTTTTATCTTATCATCTTTGTCTTTTTCTACTTCTGTAAATAAGCTATCATAATCTTTTTTACTAAGTTCACCTCTAAATTTATTTAGTTCGTCAAAATCTAAAATGTTTTTATTGGCTAATATTTGCAACCTATCAAATTCTACAGGATTGCTCGTTAATCTTCTACCGCCAAGTTCTACTCGTTTTCGTTCTATATCAAATATGTCTTTGTTATCTGGATCAATGGTTTTCATAACAATTAGTTGTTTGCTATATTCATCTATATTATTTGTGTCTAACGCTTCATAAGCTGCAAGTTTAGATTCTGCAAATTTAGTTTTGCTGTTCTCGTCATCTGAATCATCTATGGCTTTTTGAAAAGATATTTCATCTTCCCTTGCTTGTCGCATTTCCTTAATTAATTTTAATCGATCTTCTGTGTTAAGTTGTCTTAGCATAGCATCAATCTGAGAGTTTCCTGTTTTTTTATTGGCTGTCATTTTTGCAGTATTATTGGATGTTGTTCCTGTCTGTAAACTTATTGCAATAATTTTTGCTTTATATGAATTCAAATGTTCTTTATCTAAAGTTTCTCGTAACTTTTGGATTTGCGAAACATTATATTTTCCTTTGGTTAGTGCTTCATTTAATAAAACATTGTTTGTCAATGTTCTTCTTGTTACTAATTCATCTGAATAATCTTGTTCGGTTTTACCAGGTGTTAGTAAAATGTTATCTATGTGTATAGGAATTTTTGTTAAAGTAGATTCTATTTCAGCAGCAGTAGTTGCTTTATCTCTTGTAATTTGTATATCTGCTAAATCATTTATGTACCCTTTAAAATGTCCACCTGTTATTTGTGATAACTCACCTTTTAATTTAATATGATCTGTTGGACTTACATCTTTTAAAATATTAGAATATCCTAGTGATATAGCATCTAAACCATCAGCCACCTCTTGCGGGTCTAACTCTTGTGTTTTTGCTTGAGTAATATATTCTGAAAAATCTCTTGTCGCTTGTAATTCTATTTCTGACATTACGCTTTGAAATGCTGTGCTTCTAGCAGCTTTACCTTTTGTTCCATACCCAAGTCTTTTTGTAGGATCTTCTCCTGTCAGCGATGCTTTTTCTAACTCCTCCATAGTGATTGGATTTGTCGCACCGTACATTTGACCTTCTTCTACAACCTTCTCAGCCATTTGATCGTAAAAAAATCCAGACATAGTATTAAGTAACTTGGTGATTTGACTTTGACCTACTGCTTCTTGTTCTAATATACCTACCTCAGTTGCAGCACTTGGTGTGTACCTTGAACTTAATATTGATCTATTTAATCGTACTCTTTCAGCCATCTATCCTCCAAACGCTGGTCCTACTCTAGCAGACATTGGTACATTTGTTGTACCAGCCTTGCTGACTCCTTGAAATGCACTTGCTGAATAACCAG